>Ga0126381_100000117_pt1 | contig 87973 bp, 78 predicted proteins | sample PanSoiMetPlot_28_FD_96465 | JGI IMG/M metagenome (GOLD analysis project Ga0126381, IMG submission 96465) | Tropical forest soil microbial communities from Panama - MetaG Plot_28 | ecosystem: Environmental > Terrestrial > Soil > Tropical forest > Bulk soil | place: Panama | collected 2016-02-17 | reverse complement strand
CTGGGGGCCCATGGAACGGGAAGAAGACATGCGCCGTACCATGGAACTCACCGATCCCAAATACGTCTGGTTGACGGCGGACACCGGACACCTGGTGTTGGGCGGCGGAGATCCGGTGAAAATTATCATTGATTATTTCCCTCGCATTGCCGAAGTGCATCTCAAGGACACGTATGCCAAATACCGCGGCAACAAATCCACGCCGACACAGGAGGAGCACGCGCGGGCGAGCGTTTATCACAATCTGGGCGGCGGCGGCGTCGACTTCCCGGCCGTTTTCAAGGTGCTACGCGACCGCCACTTCAAAGGCTGGGCGATCTTCGATGTTGACGGCCCGAGGAAGGGCGATGACGGCTTCGACTCGATCGGCGGAAACATGGAAGTCGCCGTCGATGATTACATCGCGCATAACATCAACTATCTGCGCGACGTTCTGGGCGTGCGGCTGCCGCCGCCCGGCTAATGGAGGCACACCGCGTGAGCCCAGCGGGGCGTCGGGATGTGTTCAAACCCACCGCAATCCGGGTGTTGGAGGATAGCGGTAGAGTCGAGGACTGGTGCCATTGCTCCGCGGGTCCGGCCTATCTGTTGCTCCCCGTTTCCGTTGGGAATGCCTCACTATCCGAACCGTGAGCCGGTTTCCAGTCCCGCCACATCGCACGCAGCGTGCGGATTTCGCGCACTACGCGCTCCTGCACACTTCACACCAAGGGTCCGTCCGAGACTTCCAAAAGCGGACAGATCACGTGTTAATCACAGCGGACACATTAACTGGTTAACAACACCGCCTGGAAGGGTTATCGCCTGATGAGAAAACACTCGGAGACCAACGTTTTGTCCAGATTATTCATTCCCGCCGCATTCTGTCTGCTGGGGGTCGCACTGCCGGCCCAACCTCAGTCCGGAGCGAGGGACGGTGAGTGGCGCTCGTATGGCGCAGATCTCGGGAACACGCGATACTCGCAGCTCGACCAGATCGACAGCTCCAACTTCAACACGCTGGAAGTCGCGTGGCGCTTCAGAACAGACTCGCTCGGTCCGCGGCCGGAATATCAATACGAAGGGACCCCGCTGATGATCCACGGCAGGCTTTATGTCACCGCCGGATCTCGCCGTGATGTGGTGTGCCTCGACGCCGGCACGGGTGAGATGCTCTGGATGCACAGCGAGAATGAAGGCGCACGCACCGAAACCGCGCCACGGCAGCTTTCGGGCCGTGGGCTGGCTTACTGGACCGACGGGAAGGAAGAACGGATATTCTATGTGACAACTGGCTACAGGCTCATTTCTCTTGACGCCAAAACCGGGATCCCGATAGCCGGCTTCGGCACCGGCGGTATTGTCGATCTGAAGCAGAACGACGATCAGGAGATAGACCCCGTAACCGGAGAGGTCGGTCTCCACGCCACTCCCATCGTTGCCAAAAATGTTGTGATCGTCGGCGCCGCGCACCTGTCGGGCAGCGTGCCCAAAAGCAGGAAAAACGTCAAAGGCTATGTTCGGGGATTCGATGTGCGCACCGGCAGACGGCTCTGGATCTTCCACACCATACCGCGGCCCGGCGAGTTCGGCATCGACACCTGGGAGAAGGATGCCTGGGCCTATACCGGCAATACCGGCGTGTGGGGGCAGATCTCGGTGGATGAGGAACTCGGAATCGCGTACTTGCCCGTCGAACTGCCCACTGGCGACAACTACGGCGGGCATCGCCCCGGGGCCGGGCTTTTTGGCGAAACTCTCGTCGCAGTGGATTTGCAGACCGGCCAAAGGATCTGGCACTATCAGCTGGTTCACCACGGATTGTGGGACATGGACATTCCGTGCGCTCCCATGCTTGTCGATTTCGTGTTGAACGGCAAGGTCGTAAAAGCGGTGGCGCAGCCCACCAAACAGAGCTTCCTTTATGTATTCGACCGCCAGACCGGCACGCCGATCTGGCCGATGGAGGAGCGGCCCGTACCGCAGGGTGATACGCCGGGCGAGTGGTATTCGCCCACGCAGCCGTTTCCTACCAAACCGCCCGCTTACGGCCATCAGGGCGTCACGATTGACGACCTGATCGACTTCACCCCCGCGCTCCGGGCTGAAGCGGAAAAGCTCGTCACGCTTTACAAAATCGGCCCGCTATTTACGCCACCGGTTGTCAGTAAAGCGGATGGCCCCATCGCCACCATTCAATCGCCGGGAAATCTCGGCGGCACGAACTGGCCGGGCGGGGCGTACGATCCCGATACCCACATCCTGTATGTGTTCTCGCAATCCACAACGGCTCTCAGCGGGCTCGTACCACCGGATCCAAAAATTTCGGACATGAGATACGTCGCCGGACGAGCGGGTGTTGAGGTTCGTCCCTCGAGACCCGCGGGCGCGGCGGCCGCCCCGGTTGGCGGCGGCGCCGGTGTTACTGCGCTTACAGTGCAGGGCCTGCCCCTCCTGAAACCGCCTTACGGTATCCTTTCCGCCATCGACCTGAATAAAGGCGACATCGCCTGGCAGATCGCCCACGGCGAAACACCCGATAACGTTCGTAATAATCCCGCGCTGAAGGGCCTCACGATTCCGCGCACGGGCCGCCCAGGCATCCTGGGACCGCTCGTCACGAAGTCGCTTGTGATCATCGGGGAGGCCGGCGTCTTTACTACGCCGTCGGGTGAGCGTGGCGCCATGCTTCGTGCTTACGATAAAGCGACGGGAAAAGAGGCCGGCGCGGTTTACATGCCGGCCCCACAGAGTGGCTCACCTATGACTTACCTGCTGAACGGGCGCCAGTATCTTGTGCTCGCTATCAGCGGGCCGAACTTCCCGGGCGAGTTGGTTGCCTTCCGACTGCCGGCGTCCGGCGGCGCGCCGCAGCCTTCGGCCCGGGCGCAGCCTCGGCCTCCCGGTGCGCATGCCGTCGACACCGGTGGGCCGCTTTACACGGCGGCGCAGGCCGCTCGTGGCAAGGTTCTGTACAACCAGCACTGCTCCGCATGCCACGGCCAGAGCCTGGAGGGTATTGAGATGGCGCCGGCCCTCGCGGGCGGCGACTTCATCGACAGATGGGCGGGCCAGAGTTTGGGTGACTTGTTCGAACGCATCCGGGCCACCATGCCGAAAGACAGGCCAGGAAGCCTGGGTCGCGACGTGAACGCGGATATCACCGCTTATATGCTCAGCGTGAATCAGTTCCCCGCGGGTACGACGGAACTGCCCGGCGACACGCCCGCGCTGAATCGGGTGCGGATCGAGGCGGTGAAGCCTCGTTGAACGAATGTCGTCGTCTGTGATGACGGTGCTGCCGTTGAGTTTACTGCGTCGGCGTGGTCAGTGCGCCTGTCTTGCTTCGGGCTGCTGAAGGGAGTATTTTTCCGGCGGGCACGGCGTTATGGTGAGACGACATAAGCGTCGCTCCGCCGGAGGGCCTCACAGAACGGGAACCGTTATAAAGGCTACCTTGAACGCCGCAATCGTCCCATTCGATTCCTCTGAGGCGCTGCCATAGTCCCGCCGTTTGTGCACAAATTAAGATTTGTGCACAACTGAAGACCGAGCTTTGTACGAGATGGAAGGAGAAGGACGGCCGAGGAACGCCTGCTCACTGGCTTCGAAGGCACGGGCATCAATATCGGACGGCATCCGATGTCCTGCCGGCACGCACAGATGGATACTGACCGCGCTAATAGAATAGATCGCCACCGCGCATCGATGCGTCCATAGTGGCTGAAGTAGCAACGGGAAGTAGCGCCGAATGCATTCCGGGCCCTAGGGTTTTTGGCTTTAGCTGCTTCCCGTGATAGCTGGAGACATCCGCCATGACAGCGACCCCCGTAGTGCCCCCGCGTCAATCCGATGTTCGGCCAACGACATCGCAGGCTCCTTACCAGACAGGGCCAGGCCGAGCACACCCACTCGGCGCCACCGTCGACAAGGAGGGGGTTAATTTCTCGATCTTTTCCCGGCATGCCACCAGCATCGAACTCCTTCTCTTCGACCCGCATGACGACGTCAGGCCGATCCAGATCATCGAGCTGGAGTCCCCCGTTAATCAGACGTTCTTTTTCTGGCACGTTTATGTCAAAGGCCTTAAACCAGGCGCCCATTACGCGTACCGTGTCGACGGACCACAGGACCTCCACGGCAGAGGCTTTCGCTTCAACCGCAACAAGGTGCTGGTCGACCCGTATTCCCCGGGCAATACCACGGCCCGTTTTACAAGCGACGACGCCGTCGGACCGGCCGATAATTTGACAACTTCCATGCGCAGCGTCGTCATCGACGTTCATGACTACGACTGGGAGGGAGATCAACCTCTTCGCCGGCAGATGAAGGACATGATCATCTACGAGATGCACGTTGCTGGCTTCACCAGGCATCCTTCCTCAGGAGTGAAGCACCGTGGGACCTTTTCTGGAGTCATAGAGAAGATTCCTTACCTGAAGGAACTGGGAATCACCGCTGTTGAGCTTCTGCCCGTAATGCAGTACGACGACAAAGAGGTGTTACGCACGGTCGGTTCCGAACCGCTGCATAACTATTGGGGCTACAGCACTGTCAATTTCTTTGCTCCCGAAGAGAGTTACTGCGTTAACCCAGAAGAGGGGGAGCACCTCCATAATTTCCGCAACATGGTTAAGGCCCTGCACCGGGCGAACATTTCCGTCATCCTCGACGTGGTGTTCAACCACACCGGCGAGGGCAACCACCTGGGTCCCACATTGAACTTCAAGGGCTTTGGCAACGAAATCTACTACCATCTCGTTCAACAGGACCGGCAGTATTACATGGACTATTCAGGGTGCGGTAACACCATGAACTGCAACCACCCGATTGTGGAGAAGTTCATTGTCGAGTGCCTGGAGTTCTGGGTCCGGGAAATGCACGTGGACGGTTTCCGCTTTGACGAGGGGTCGATCCTGGCCCGAGGGCAGGACGGTGTTCCATTGGCCTATCCGCCGGTGGTGTGGAGCATCGAGCTGTCCGAATGCCTGGCGGACAGCGTGATCGTTGCCGAGGCCTGGGATGCAGCCGGTCTCTACCAGATCGGCTATTTCCCGGGCTTCCGCTGGGCCGAGTGGAACGGGCGCTTTCGCGATGACATTCGCCGTTTCGTGAGAGGCGACCCGGACATGGTCGGCGCCGTCGCTGCCCGTCTCTCTGGCAGCGCCGATATCTACCAAGCCAGCGGCCATCTACCCATCAATAGCGTCAACTTCGTTACTTGCCACGATGGCTTCACCCTCAACGACCTGGTGAGCTACAACAACAAGCACAACGAGGGCAACGGCGAGGGCAACCGAGACGGCGTTAACGACAATTCGAGCTGGAATTGCGGCTCGGAAGGCGCGACCGATGACCCGGCCATCGAGGCGTTGCGGGAACGGCAAGTCAAGAACTTTGCAACTATCCTCATGCTGTCCCGCGGCGTACCGATGTTTGTGGCCGGCGACGAGGTTCGCCGCACACAGCGCGGCAACAACAACGCTTACTGCCAGAACAATGAGATCAGCTGGTTCGACTGGCGTCTCGTGGAAAAAAACCACTCGCTCCTGCGATTCTGGAAGCTGCTCATCGCCGCACGCCCCTATTTCCGGGCCGGGCGTCCCGGCCGCTTCTTCAAAGGGGAGGTGAACGAGCGCGGTCTGCTGGACGTTGTCTGGCACGGCGTCAGGCTCAATGACCCGGGATGGAACGATCCCAACGCCCGCTGTCTGGCATACACCCTTGGTGGTTTCGACGGGATGCCCGACGTCCATGCCATGTTCAACATGTACTGGGATGCTCTTGACTTTGAGATACCCACCGTCTTGGGGCGGCGGTGGTATCGGATCGTCGATACCGCCCGGCCGTCGCCCGAGGACATCGTCGAGGCTGCCCATCAGGCCCCGATCGAGGGCCAAAGGGTGCGGGTCGAGGGCCGGAGCGTGCAGATTTTATTTTGCTCTCGCGGTGACACCTCCTAGGCTCGCGGCAGCGTAAGGATGCGGTACAGGGGGAGACACAGAAGCAACGCCGCCGTCACAACCAGTCCGACTCTGACGGCATGCAACGTGAAGCGCTGACTGATCGACATCAACAGCAACACCGTCGCTAGCGCTACGGTCACCTGTACGTAGTCGTCCGCGTGTTTACGTGATACATTACCCGTCTCGAAGGTTTCCGCCGCTTGTTTATTCAGTCTGGCAGCTTCATCCGCCCTGGCGCTGCGGTATTCACCGATAAAGAAAGGACCTGCCGGAGCTGCGGGATTGTGGAGCGGATCCGTCCTTTTCCACGCCTCGAATGCGGGACGAAACTCGGGAAGGATCCGTCGCTCGAAGATACCGGCGAGTCTGTCTTGCCCAATTGCTTCGGCCTTTAGCCACTCCACAACCGTGGAGGCGTTGTACAAACGCTCCTGGTTGGCGATGGTCGTGGCTCCGTCTGCCTGGATGCGGAGCTTGCTGGCCACTCCGTACAGTTCCGCCTGATGTCCGTTCCAGAGGGCCGCCTGATATCCGCTCCACGCGGTCGCGACGGCCACGATGGCGAGCACAATGGCTTCAAGGATTTCCGCAACCTTGCGGACGGCAGTCCGGGATGTATCCATTTGCTCATGGATATCCGGGGTCGCTTTGAATCTGCCGCTCGCGGATTCTGACATTGAAGCCGTCTCCCGGTACGGATAATATCCGAACCAGCCGGAATCTCGCTGTCGCCGCCGGCCCTTTTGAGGCCGCAACTCCGGTCGTCGCCAAGCTGGAGGTCGTAAGTGGTAATTCGGTTCGCTTCGCGTTGTAGGAGTGGCCGACAATCCGCTCGGCCTTGAACTCGGCCGACATGCGGGACCACGTAGAGTTTTCAAGGAAAAGGTGAGCGGGGCCATCACCCATCGCCAGCAGCTGAAGCGGGCGGTCGATGCCCTCGGGGAGGGCGACGTGCTGCTTGTGACCCGACTGGACCGTCTGGCGCGCAGCACGCGCGATCTACTTAATACGCTGGCCGTTATCGCCCAGAAGCAAGCGGGCTTCCGGTCGCTGAGCGATGCGTGGGCGGATACCACCACGGCCCACGGACGATTGATGCTGACGGTGCTCGCCGGCCTTGCGGAGTTTGAACGCGAGCTGATCTGCGCGCGTACTTCAGAAGGCCGCGAAAGAGCGAAGGCAAGGGGTGTGAAGCTGGGCCGGAAGTTCAAGCTCACGGTTCATCAGCAGCGTGAAGCGTTAGAGCGGCGCGACCGCGGCGAAGCCCTGACCGAAATCGCGCGCAGCTACAACGTCAGCCATAGCACGATCTCGAGGCTTCGGGGAACGGAGACAATCGGAGAATGAGCAACCCCTCAGCAGCCGGACCCTACAGATGGGTGCGCGGAGAACCGCGGGGTGCCGGAGCAACTTGAAATCCGGCTGCCGGATCAACTTGAAAAGTGGACACCCGAGCAGCTGGCGAGATGGACGCCGGAACAACCGGAGCACGGGTGCCGGTTTATGAATCGGCGCGCCCAAGCGCGTGCACTGTACGCGCGGCTTGGCGGCCGAAGAGATTGAAGTCACAAGGGAAGGTCAATATCTATCCGGCGAAGCTGAAAAGACGAATCGAGGCAATCATGAAAAACCGCGGTGTGCGAAGGCTGGACTTCACCAGGAAGGCGGCCTTGGCCATAGCTGGAGCATTGGCGGTCGCAGCGCCGATTATAGTTGGTATCCTGCGTGTGCCTACAATCCGAGCTCAGTCCACGGAACGACCCGCGTTTGAAGTAGCTTCGGTGAAGGAAGATCGCTCGCGGAAAGTTCCGACAAAGGTTGAGTTCGCTCCGAATGGGAGGTTTATCGCAGAGGGCCTTCCGCTGACCGTCATCATCGCCATCGCCTACGGCCTTCCACTTCAGTCGGACCGTCTGACCGGGGGACCGCCGTGGATTAAAGGTGCCATATACAACATCGAGGCCGCTGCTCAAAAGAGCGCGTTCACTTCCGGAACCACGTTTAACTCACGAAACGAAAAAGTCCGACTGATGCTTCAGACACTACTGGCCGATCGTTTCAATTTGCGTATTCACCGAGAAATCAAGGAGGGGCCGGTTTACGAAATCACAACGAAGAACGGCGGGCCGAAACTAAAGAAGTCGGCTCTTACCGAAGACGACTGTGCCAACAGCCCCACGAGCCCAGCGCCCGGGGACCCCGCGGCCTGCCACACGTTCTCCGGAGGAGCCGTTCAAGGTGTGCGTGCACAAGCTGCAAGCATGTCTGACCTCGTGTCCTGGATGTCAAACTGGACTGACCACCCCGTTATCGACAAAACAGGACTCCGGGGTCTCTTCGATATCGAAACAGAAGGTTGGGAGTTGCTGCGGCCCAAGGCTCCGCCACCGGAGCAAGAGCGGCCGACCATGGACGCTGGTCGTCCGACATTGTTTCAGATCTTTGATCGGCTTGGTCTTAAGCTTGAGCTAAAAAGGGGTGCGAACGAGATTTTTGTCATCGATCACGTGGAACGGCCGACACCAAATTAAACTTTCCTTCGCGCTTCAGGGTCCGCAGCCGGGGGAGAAGACATGTCGCTGGTTTGGGCCTTCCCCTATTCCTCGTGGCGTATAAAGCTCACGTACCCTTCCGGCAAATCGGGCTTGCCGACGCTGCTGTTGCACTCCGGGCACGGCGTGGCCGCACCTCCGCAGTTACAGGCCATTGGGCTGTCGCTCGCGCCACCCCTCGGCCGGTCAGGATGATCCTCGCACACCCATCGCGCATCGAGACAGACCGGGCATTAAATCCAGAGGCGAACAAAAGGAGAAAATGGTGACTTGCACCCTCCCACTTTCCGGTACGACCATAAGCTCTCCGACTGGCCCGGCTGCTGGCTGGAGATGCGCTGCAGGAAGTGCAATGGCCGCTCGGTCGTGTCGCCAGTGAAACTGCTGATACAGAAACACGGTGATCGCGCCTTCCTCGATCTCATTCCGCGGCTTCGCTGCTCTCAGTGCAGAACGCGGCCGCCCCGGTGTATCCCTGACAGCGACCTGTCTCATCCGGGCGAACCTCAACCGCGCGAACCTGTGCGGGGCAAACCTTACCGAGGCAGGATTCGATGAGACTGTTCTCGTTGATTCGAACCTTACAAACGTTAAAGGACTCGAAACGTGCATTCGTCTCGCACCAAGTACTCTCGACCATCGGACGTTGGCCAAATCCGGCCAACTACCGATTTCATTTCTTCGAGGCTGCGGCCTTCCCGAGAGCTTGATTTAATATCTGCCGTCGATCCTCAACCAAGCGGTAGAGTTCTGCTCCTGTTTCATCAGGTACAGCCACGAAGACAAGCCTTTCGCGCGGCGGCTGCATGATGCTCTTCAGGGGCGTGGTATTCGATGCTGGCTGGATGAGAAACAGCTTCTGCCCGGCGATGACATTCATGAGCAGATAGACCGGGGTATCCGCCTAGGGGACAAAGTACTCCTTTGCTGTTCTACGCATTCCCTCACAAGCTGCTGGGTGGACGGCGAAATCGAAAGGACTTTCCAGAAAGAACAGGCACTGATGAAAGAGCGGAAGAGGAAAGTGCTCGCGCTCATCCCCCTGAACATTGACGGGTATCTTCTGGACGGATGGGAGAACGGCAAAGCGTCGCAGGTCAAATCCCGGCTGGCCGCTGACTTTCGAGGCTGGGAGACGAGCCACGACAAATGCGAGGAACAGATTGAGAACGTGATGCGGGCGCTTCGAGTCGACGAGCACGCGCGGGAGAAGCCGCCGGAATCAAAGTTGTAGGGCTGAAAATCTCAGGTGACGGCTGTCCCCGCGCGGCTTCAAATCCGCCATCGTGTGTGTGGCGTTTCAGACACACATTAATGTTCGGAGTCTGAACGTGAGATCGTCTCGCCGGACAAGTGACCCCGGCTTCGCCCTTTTGAGGCAGTTCCCGTTGTTGCGACGTCAAGAGGCCGGTACGAACGCCCTGACCGGCGTAAAGCCGTTGGTGGGAATGTGGAAGTCAAGGCAGAGGACATGGCGAGTCTGCGTGCGCACCAGTTGCGGCGGCGCTGCGAAATGCGGTTTATAACGCAACCGGGGTGCGCTCAAGAAGAGTCCCTTTCACGCCCGCGAACTTCTTTGCAGCAGCGAAGGCAGGCTAACGACCGGCGCTTCAAGTCGCCGCTTCCAAAACGCGGATTCTGGCCATCTACGCTCTGAGCGATAGTACCCGGTATGCGCGTGGACGTAATTTGCAAAGCGTTCGCGGTTCTCGCGCTCATACGCGGTTAAGCTCGCGTGATCGTGACTGCCCTCAAGGGCGGTCACAATAGCTGAAGCGGCTCTTTGGGCCATTCTCATGGCACCCCATAATCCCTGTCCGGACAGTGGATCGTAGCTCATGGCCGCATCTCCCACCGCCAGCCAGTTGGAGTGCCTGGCGGGTTCGCGGAGCGATGCTACAGCCGAGAAAAGCACGGCGCGCTCGGGCGCTATTTCAATCCGCTCGCGCGTCCGCGGCGCTTGGGAAAGCTGAATTTTCAAGTAATCCTGCGACTGAGCGCGGCGGGATGAGTACATGTCGGCGTCCGTCATAAGGGTTACAATGTACTTGCCGCAAGGGAGCAATGCGGAGTAGAACCAACCCGGTTCGACTGCCTCGATCAGGGTGAAATCAGACGGAACTGCGCCGCGTTGCGGCGTGGTGACACCGGCTACTGCGATCAGGCTGTCAAGAACGACTCTTCCTGGAAAGCCAAACGTGCCGCCTGCTGCGCGGCCCCTCGCGTCGACAATAAAGCGGCTATGCAGAGTGTCAGGCCGTACTGGCGTCGATACCCCAATGCTCCAGCCAGCTGCGTTCTGGGCGCAATTATCGATTCGTACATCGGTGAAAAATGCCGCGCCGGCATCAGCCGCCGCGTCAACGAGCATCCGGTTAAAGGCGGACCGCTCAATATGCCAGCCGTTGCCGTGAACCGAGAAAATGAAGTCGTTGACTTGCGGCGTCTCGCTGCCCCATATGGATATGATTCCGCTCGAAGGCAACGGGTCTATACGCCGGAAGCGGTCCGTCAAATCCAATTCCGCAAGCAACCGTGTCGCCTGAGGCGGCAGCGTCTCGCCGATCGAGAATGGCCGCCGAGGCGGCCTGTCGAGGATCGCCACCCAGATCCCTTGTCTGGCCAGCAGCATGGCTGTAACACAGCCAGCCGGACCACCGCCAAGGACGACGACGTCGAAGCCCCGCATTAGGGGCGGGGTTGCTCTTCGAATCGTCCGTTGGCTTGTTGCAGCACGAGTCCAAGTTTGAACCAGTCCGTGATCATCTCATCGACGGACATCTCCGTCTTGTCGTTGTCGGATACCCGCGCCCAAGGGATGTAAGCATCGCTTCCCGGCTTCAACACCTTGATCGGCCGTTGCGCAGGCCACCACACCAGATCGACTCCTGCATTTCCGCTTTCCACAGCGCAGTCGAGGAAGTCCGACTGCCACGGAAGCGACATCTGGCTGCTCACGTCGCCCGGCTGCATTTTAGAAGCATCGAGGCGGAAAGCTTCCACGAACGGGAAAACGTCGCGGATCTTCCAGCTTGCTTCGATTCCTGGAAAGAACGCGGCGCCCACGCATGGATTCAAGGCAGCGCGCGTGAGTCCATCCGGCGAAATGGGGGCGTTCGGGCTTGGCGAAGAACCGGTGACGAATTTTCCGACCCTCCACATCTCGAGAATCTGGTACTGAATTCGCGTAACGGTGCCGTTGGGGCCGGCAGGATAAAGATCCGACCACATCCTTGGCATGTCGCCGCCAGTGCCCGGATTTCCCGACGTGGCCGAAGGCTTCGCAAGCCGGTCGAATACCAAGGCCCTGTTCGCCGGCGGCATCTGATTGTATGTGTGATGGAAACCGCCAACTTGAAAAGTATCTTGTCCGTTGTTGTAAACCCAGCGCATGTTCGCGGCGCGCGTGAGAATAGGAACGATATCGTTTGTAAGCGAAGGTTTAAAGGCGGGGTCGGCGAAAGGGCTAGGCAGGAGGTCGCGATCCACCGCCGACTGATAGAGCGTGTCGTACAAAGAAACGATGCTCTGAAGGCCCGGCGCGTACTTCGGAGGAGCCACGATTAACCATGCAGCGGCGACGGCAGGCTGTGTCGCATCCTTCAGCTTTACAGTCGCGCTGATCAGTCCGTCTGAAACGTCGTCGTACCAGCCGTCGTGATCAGCGAAGTCGCCGGCGGCAAGATCCGCGCCGACCGGTGATTTCGATTCGCCGAATCCGCCCATAACGATAAGAAGACCCCGATCGTCTGTGGTCGCGGTACCGAGGACGAAGTTCACGTGTTTGTCGAGAAACAACTGGTCGACCTGGATATCTTTCGCCTTACCATTTGCTTTGGACTTGGTCAGATCGGTGAAATCCGGATTCGGTCCGGAGACGCTTACCGGTCCCGGATCGAGCTTCAACTGTTTCCGGTCGCCCTTGAACTGGGCGTTGCGCATCGGCGGATGAGTATTTTTTTTTGGATGGAAGAATTCCGCGGCAGCCTTGGTATTCGCAATGTGAACTGTCCATTCCAAAGAATCCACATCTGCGGCGGTCAGTTCCTGCACGAGCTCGTTGTGTTCGTCGTAGCCGAAAAGATGAAACCGCGCGGCCTGCCGCTTAATTTTCTGACTCGCGTCGCGGAAACTGGCAGCGGTAACGGTGACTTCATCGGGCCTCTCCGGGCCGATGAAGTAGCCGTCAGGACTGTTGCCAAGACGCGCAACGCCGATGGGCGGAAAGATCTTGATGCTCTTGATCAAAAGTCACACCTTTCATAAGTTGAACCTGCGGGCCCGCGAGGTCCGGGGTGCATGTGGCGATTCTAACCCCCACGTTTCAGCCGCGGAGCGACGACTTTCGGCTGGCCGCCGAATGGGCGGCGCCGAGGACTGGCAGTTATATGCGTTATGAGGCCTACCGCCCGTTTGAAATCGCCATCGCCATGGAACGTGGCGGACGCCGATGCGACTATCGCCTTCGCGATTGAGCACGGCGGCGATTCCGGGCTCGCGGATACGACCGCACCCGAGACGTTTTCGGAATCATTGACAGCAATACACGAACGACCGTATCGACGCTGAAAACCTGGCGCGCTACGTTCGAGTCGAGCCGAAACTTCTGAGCCCGATCACCCACTTGATCGAGGCGCAGCAACTGGATTTCGCCATTATCCGAATGCGTGAGAAATTCGTCGCCGATTACAAAATCGGGATAGTGGAAAAGCATGTAGCGTTGAACTTTTGCTTCGGCTCGGCTTCCGGGTGCTTGAGCAGCAATTCGATGGACATGTGAGGCCTTCGCAAGGTCTTGCTTACTCCGCCCCTGACCTTCTCAAGCTGCTGCAGATCCATCGGATCGCCCCGCTTCGGCCCCCGAAGGCCAGCCATGGGCGCACCCAAGTCCTTCAGGAAGTCGATGCTCCGGCGGTGGTGCACAACGCGCGTTTTCCACCATTTTCGCCCTTTGTTCGCCTTAACGCTCCGGGTTGATCCGGAAAGTAATTTCTTTGGCTGCCGACGGCGCTGCGTAAACCTGCCTGAACTGGTCGATCTGGGGACGCACAGCGCTGTCATAAGCGCCTTCACAGGATGGGCAGGCCCGCGGCGTCAGCCTTTCTATTGCGGACTGGGGGTTGAGCTGTTTACGGAGATCGAGAAGCACCTCCGTAACGCAACGGGTACAGCTAATTGAAATGTGAGAGTCTGCAATCGGGATCAGTTGTTTGAGCGTGGTGGACATTGTAGTTTCCTTTCTTAATTCACTCTTAATTCACCGTTGCCATCGCCCGCCGCCCTTCCCAATCGGCCGGCGAACCGACCTCGCCGCCGCGAAGCGAACACGATCGCCGCGGCCTCGGGAAGTGCTAGCCGCGCGCCAAACAGACCGAAGGGGCGGTCCGTGCCTTGGGGTTTGAGAAATAAAAAAATGATGCGCCGTGCCACCGGGCGGAGCATCATGCTTTCGAGAGGGCCCAAGAAGAGATCCTTCGGCACTTCCGATGCGGCAGAGCGGGCCAAAAAGCTCGGTCTGGACTGGCGGAGGCGCGCTCTCCGTTGGATTGTGTAGGGCGTATTCACGGACAAGGCGTCTTAAGTTTGAACGCGAGCCAAGGCAGGCCCGGATCATGAAGGAGCACGTGGCAGGACGATGAACGGAGCATCGCAAGCTTTGGGGGGAAACGGTGCTGGTGCCGTAAAACCCGCTACCGACGTCGAACAAGACTTCTCTCTGGTTCTGGGCGGGCCCCTATACCAATTACTGCTTCGCTCGGGGCTCATCCGGCCGCCTTTCGGTAAGGTGGGCTGGAGAATTGGAGTGATTACTGGGCTCGCATGGCTGCCCCTTCTTGCGTTGACAATTCTCAGTGGGCGGTTCGCGAGCGCCGTGCCCATACCCTTCCTTTCTGACTATGAAGTGCATGCCAGGCTGCTCTTCTCGATGCCCTTACTGATCTTGGCCGAGTTGGTCGTCTACATCCGCATGCGCGCTGTCGGCGCGCAGTTCGTGGAGCGCCAGATTATCACGGGGGCTGTGCGCCCCCAATTCAACGCGATTCTAGGCTCCGCGATGCGCCTGAGGAACTCGGTCCCGACCGAGATCGCTATAGCGCTTCTGGTTTTTGTCGCGGGACCGTTCATCTGGCGTGGTGCGCTCGCGCTGCAGTCGGACACTTGGTACGCGACGGTAACCGGCTCAGGTCTGAGCTACACGGCGGCTGGCGATTGGTACACATTCGTTAGTATTCCGGTATTTCAGTTCATTTTGCTGCGCTGGTACTACCGGTTATTCATCTGGTGCCGCCTTCTGTTTCAGGTTTCCCGGCTCGAGTTGAATCTGGTACCGTTGCATCCGGACCGCTGTTGCGGACTTGGGTTTCTGAGCAACACGGTATTTGCCTTCGCCCCGTTGCTTGCCGCTCACAGCGGCCTCATGGCGGGATTTGTTGCTAACCGCATCCTCCATGAAGGCGCGAAATTACCTGAGTACAAATTCGAGATAATCGCGATGGCGGCTTTTCTCCTCTTAATCGTTCTCGGGCCGTTGTGCGTGTTTGCTCCCAACCTCAATCGCGCACGGCTCGCCGGGCTAAGGACCTATGGCAAGCTGGCAAGCGACTACGTTGTTGGCTTCGCCGGGAAGTGGAGCGGTGGCGCGGCGCAACAGATCGAACCTCTTTTAGGGTCCGCGGACATACAATCGATGGCCGACCTGGACAACAGCTTCGAGATCATTCGGGAAATGAAAATCATACCGTTCGGGAAGGACGCGGTCATTCGGTTCGTCGTGATAACCGCTTTGCCGCTCGCGCCGCTTGCTCTCACCATGTTTTCGGCGGAGGAGTTGCTCAAAAGATTGCTCCGAGTTCTTCTGTAGCGTGAGGATTCGAAAGCCGGAACTGAACGAGTCGAGTGTACGTGATCCCGGCGTAAAGAGGCCGTGTCGGATGAGATCATCTGCTGGGCGCGCCTCCTGATGGCGACGATGGCGCTTTCCGAAGCTGGCAGCCTGCTGATCACCGTTCCTGATAAGCGGTTGGTTTGGGCTGTTTTCGTCGTGGTCGCCTGTCAAAGCCTCGCACGAGCTCAGTTCACCGACCCGCGCACGTATGACAACAGCCCCGTGGCCATCAATCAGCTTACGCTCGGCTACGGCTTTGCCCACGCAAACGCATCGATCGATTCTTCGCTTGTCATCTCGGGAGCAAAGCTGGACCTGAATGTCGGAGTTCTTGATTACACACGTAGCGTCAACTTCCTCCGCCGTTATGCCTGGATCGAAGCCAGTCTGCCAATTGCAGGCCTCGCTGGTGCGGTGACCGGTACGACTCTCCAAGGTTCCGTCACCGGAGCCGGCGACTCCACCTATGTTTTTGGGGCCTTGCTGAAGGGAGCACCTGCGCTCAGCCTGCAGGAGTTTTCTACGTACGACCCGACGACCACCTTCGGCGTGAGCGTTACCGTTACCGCGCCTACCGGTTCGTACGACGCCAACAGGGTTCTCAATCTTGGCTCCGACCGTTGGTCATTCAAGCCGGAAATCGCAGTTTCTCATCCATTCGGACCGAATCACAATTGGGAGGTCGACGGCTACGCCAACGCGTACTTTTTCACCAATAACACCAGTTATCACGGCCGGGAAATACTCCGGCAAGAGCCAATCACCGGCTTCGAAGGGCATCTGAGCTATTCCTTCACCTCCAACGTCTGGGCCTCGGTGGACGCCCGTTATGCATTGCGTGGAGATACCCTCGTTGATGGCGGGGACCAGCAGAATTCGCAACAGGACGTTACCGTGGGAAGCGAGGTGAATGTCTCTTTGAGCCCCAGGCACTCGCTCGTCTTTTTGTTTGCAAAATCGGTGGTGTACCGGAACGCGCCGGCTTCCACTACCTCTGGAATCAAGTACACCTTCACGTGGGGAAAGGGCTATTAATGAAGGAACGGGCGCCGCCTCGCGTGAGAACGACGCACGTGCCGGGAAACCTCGGAATCCCGGCTGAGAGTGAACTACGACGCGGCCTGCTGGAGTGCCTTTACGGGTCGCGTTCCTGCATCGAGGAGCGCGCCGTCCCGCCGCGTCCAGCAGATAAACCAGATCTGGCTATAGTCGATAGCCCGCTGCGACAGAAGCTGCATGGACATCGGAGCTGCGCGACGAACGACGCACTTGTCGATCCGACCAGAACAGCCTCCGTTAACCGACGAAGTTTGCTACGGCGACGATGTACCTTCCCCTCGGAAGATCTCGGGGGTTGTGTCGCAAAGCGGTTCCCCGAGGTCTGGTAGGGTGGAGCGAATGCGTGAGAGCCGGCCAGCACTGTTTCGCCGACGACATTCTCGTGCCGAACTCATTGTTCTTTGCGTGCGCTGGTATCTGCGGTACCCTCTGAGCTATCGAAATCTGGAGGAAATGATGGCCGAACGGGGATTGTCGGTCGACCATTCCACCATTGCCCGCTGGGTCCTGCATTACGCGCCGATTCTGGAACGGCGTATCCGAAGAGAGATGCGCCATCCCAATCGATCGTGGCGGGTCGATGAGACGTATGTCCGGGTAGCCGGAAAATGGACCTATTTATACCGCGCCATAGATTCAGCGGGCGATACGATCGACTTCCTGCTGTCGCCGAATCGGGATCTGATCGCAGCCAAAAGCTTTCTGCGGCTCGCGCTGAGCGCCGGACACGATCCGCGGGTCATCAATGTTGACGGTCATCCGGCTTATGCATCCGCGATCAGCGAACTGAAGCAGAAGGGTGAACTGGGGCGAAACTGCCGGTGCCGACCGTCACAGTACATGAACAACATCGTCGAGCAGGATCATTCGCTTTGTGAAGAAGCGGGTGACAGCCAGCCAGGGGTTCCGGTCCATGGCGGGAGCACAGAGCACAATTGCCGGATATGAGGCAATGAACATCATCCGCAAAGGTCAGATCCGCTGGTTACCGAAAAGCGATATCGTCGGTCAAAAGAGTTTCGTTGAGTGCATCCTGGGCATCGCTGCCTGAGGTATACCGGCACAAGGGGGACACGGGTGAGCAGCCATTCATTCGCACACTGTTTGCGACACAACCGCTCGCTCCAGGGGAACGTCACGTTTCCAGCGAATGCCGAAACCGTCAGGTCTCGCATTTGCATTATCAGGCGGAGGAACGTCGCCTTCCCCGTTGGCCGACAACTAAGGCATCGACCTGACCGTGGCGGCCGGGGATATCCTGGCCGCACTGGTTCGCTCTTTGAAGCGCGCGCAGCAGTCCATCAATCGCGAACGGGCCGGAGCCACCAATCACGAGGGCCGCGAGGCATGCGATGTAGAGCAGGATGACCTCGTAACCCACAGGCCCGAACTTCGCGCCTGTCGAGGTCACGGCAACGAGCTTGATCGAGCTGAAACCATACTGCAGGTGCACCTTAATCATGGCCACCAATAACACCGCGGCCATCGGCACGCTGGCAATTGTTACGAATGCCCCAAGCAGTACAGCCAGACCGCCGAACAATTCGGTAAGTATTGTCAACCATGCCATGAGTTGCGGAACAGGGACGCCCATCCCGTGGAGAATGGTGGCGAACGCAACCGGGCCCCTCGACAGCTTGGCGAATCCGTGTTGCATAAACCCGTACCCAACGATCAGCCGCAGTGGAATCGGAGACCATCGAGCCCACGGGAACCGAGTTAGTAGTTTGGGGATGAAATCGATTAAAGCCTTCATAAAGTTCACTTCTAATTGGTCAAAGCACTCGGGGTTGGCGCAGAGTGACAAAAGATGCAGCGCTTCCCGTTCTGGTGATCAGCTTCGCGCAAAACGGCCCCTCGCCCCGACGTGCCAGAAGAAAAACCTCAGCCGCTGCCAGCATGCCCAGAGGCGGCGCGCTGAAATAGACCCAAAGGGCGTGCCAGTAACTGCCGTAAAATGCCGGGCCAAACGTGCGGGCCGGATTCGTGCTCATGCCGGATAACGGAGATTCGAAAGCAATGTACGACGCGATAAGGAGGGCGGCAACGTAGGTCGGGTCAAGTTCGGCTAGCGTTTGCCGTTGATCAGAAGCGCTAGACCCGAGGTCGCTGCTACGCGGGCCCATCAACACGCAACCTGAATCGAAAGGCAGACGGCAGTCCGAATCAAGTTTGGCTTAACTTTCTGTCGCCTACCAGACCGCTTTGCACCGACGTTGTTACCCGATGTCACAGAGGTCCGCTTAATTGCAGTTACTTCAGGCATACAACCTGACGTCGCCCCGAGCTCGCCCCACGCACATCAGCCGGTAGCCCGCTGCTCGCCGCGGAGGTTCCAGACCCTCCTCGGTTTCCATCTCGACCTCGCCTTCGAGCACCCGCGTCGCGCATGTGCCGCATTGACCCACGCGACAGCTGTAAGGAATATCGATATTATGACTCTCGGCAATTGCCAGCAGAGACTCTGCGGACGAGCCAGCAAACTGTCCGCCTGACTTCACGAACTCCACCTTGTAAGTTGGAGCGGTGGTGTCTTTCGGCGCAGCCCCGACCGTGAACCGTTCCTGCCGGATCTGTCCGGCGTGGGCTCCCATCGAGGCAAGAATCTCCTTCACCGTCTCCATGAAGGCCGCCGGCCCGCAGAGAAAGAATGTGCGGTCGCCGATCTCCCCGACTTCCTGCGCGATCCGCTCGCGATCCACGTGGCCGCGCGGTCCTCTCCAGTCCGGGCCTGGTCTGCTCGCCACAATGACGCACCGGAAATGGGGCAGACGCAACGTCAGCCGCTCCAACTCTTTCTTGAAGATGACGTCGTGTTCGCTGCGGACCGCGTAAAACAACAGGACTTCCGTTTCGACCGCCGCCGCTTCGATGTATCGCAGCATCGACAAGAGTGGCGTGATCCCGCTGCCGCCCGCGAACAGGACGATGTTCCTGTGGAGCTTTTTATCGAAACAGAACTGACCGAAGGGTCCATGAGCCTCGACGGTTAGGCCGACTCTCGCGTCGCGATCCAGGAACGAGGAAACCAACCCTTGGCGTTTTACAGTCACCTCGACAAAGTCCGTCCGCAACGGCGACGAAGATATGGAATAGGATCGGGTGAGTTTCCTGCCATCGATCACCCAATCGAACGTCAGAAACTGCCCCGGTTTTGCCCTCAGCGGCGTTCCCGAAGGCAACGGAAACCGCAACGTCACCGCATCTTTGGTTTCTCGTTGGATGCCAGCGAGCCTCAGCCTCATCGACGAGTGAGGCGCGCTTGTCCATGCGCCCGCCAACCTCGATGCCAGCAGCAGCGCCACAATCGTCCCGTAGAATAACGGCCAGCGGATATCGGACTTTACGAGCCAGTAATAGTGCATCACGCCGAGAATCGCCGTCAGGTAAACCAGACGGTGCAGCCTTTGCCACTGTCGGCCTCCCAGCCGCTGCACCCAGCCCTTTGTCGACGTCACCGCCAGCGGCGCCATCAAAACGAATGCCGCGAAGCCCGCCGCGATGAACGTCCGCTTCACGACGTCCTTCCACATCTCGTGAAGGTTGAAATCTTTGTCCAGCCACAACCAAGTCACGAAATGGAGCGAGGCGTAGAAGAAGGAGTAGAGACCCAACATGCGGCGGAACCGGATCAAATCCGGCAGCCGTAGGAGTCTGCGCAGCGGCGTTACCGCTAGCGTGAATAGGATAAAGCGCAGGGCCCACTCGCCCGTGAGGTGCGTAATGAACTCAATTGGGTTGGCGGTCACGTTCCCGCTCCATGCTCGCCAGCCAAGCCAGGCGAGGGGCGTAAGGCATACGACGAAGAACACGAGCTTCGTCCATCGATTGCGCGGCATGTTCAGAAGTTTTTCCTCAGATCCATCCCCGCGTACATCTGCGCCACCTGATCCCCATAGCCGTTGAACATCAACGTCTTGCGGCGCCGGAATCCACCCAGTCGGTTCTCGCTGGCCTGGCTCCAGCGGGGATGGTCGACCTGCGGATTCACGTTCGAGTAGAAACCGTATTCGTGCGGGTTGGTGATGTTCCAGGTTGACGGCGGCTGGCTGCTGACCAGCCTGATCTTCACCAGCGATTTGATGCTCTTGAAACCGTATTTCCACGGCACGACCAGCCTCACCGGCGCGCCATCCTGAGGTGGCAGCGATTCACCGTACATGCCCACGCACAGCAACGCCAGGGGGTGCATGGCTTCGTCCAGCCGCAGTCCTTCCACGTATGGCAGTTCGATACCTGCGTGCCTGGCTTCCGGCATCTGCTTGAGGTCGTAGAAGCTCTCGATAGCAACGAACCTCGCCTTTGAGGTAGGCTCTGCTCGTTTCAGTAGCTCGCTTAGCGAGTAGCCGGCCCATGGAACAACAATCGACCATCCCTCAACGCAGCGGTGCCGATAAATGCGCTCTTCGAGCGGCGCCAGCTTCAGGATCTCTTCCAGGCTGAACCTGCGAGGCTTGGAGACTTCGCCTTCCACAGACACTACCCACGGGCTGGTCTTGAAATTCTTCGCCAACTGGGCCGGCTGTTCCTTGCTGGTGCCAAACTCATAAAAGTTGTTGTAAGTGGTCACGTCCCTAATCGAGTTCGGTTTTTCGCCGGTGCTGAGCGGACTCTTGACCAGATCCTCCAGCCTCGCGCCAGCCTGTGCGCGAGGCAATAGGAACGCTGCCGGAAAACCAACTAGCAGTGCGCGCCGACTGAGATAAAGACGCTTCGGAGTGACCCCGGAATACGGGATTTCGTGGGGCTTTGCGATCAGCATCTTGTTCAAAGCCTCCGGGCGGCGACGCCGAGTACGTGTCCAGATGTGGGGTCCTGGATAAACGCGACGATGCGCGAACCGCCTGCTCCGGTCCCCGGTTGCAAAGTGACTGCGATGTCTTTGGCTGTGGCGCTGTCCAGAGGTATGGTGGCCACTTGCTTCAGGACTCGGGCTACAGCCACGTGTGCCAGTGCGTGCCCCGCGTTCTCGCCCCGAGCCACATGGGACTCCGCCCTGTTATCGGCGATAGCCAAATACAATTCGGCCCGCTTGTTTCTGAAGCTCTGGTCCGGCGCGGGCAACTCGATGCGCGCCCTGACCTCCTGGCCGTCATGCGCGACATTTGAAATCGTGATCGGAATCTTCGGCTCCCGAATGGCCTTCTGTACCGTTGAGACCGCCTCTCGTTCGTCGCTGCCGACGAACCTGAATCGCCCGTCGACCACAAGTTGAGGCGTGTAAACGCCGTCAGAATTGGATCCGTTGTACTGCTTCTGGCGGGCCGAGTATTGCGCCGAGGAGAACGGGTCTCTCCATCCGAGGTGGTTCCAGTAGTCGACGTGCTCGCTCAGCACAATAAGGTCGGCCCCTGCTATCGGCTGTTTTTGGTCAAGAACTTCAAGCAGGCGATCGGCGGGCGGACAACTCGAACACCCTTCGGATGTAAACAATTCCAACAACACCGGGACGCGCGCAGAGTTCGCGTCAGCCACCGCGCTCATCAGCGCGGCCGCAGCCAGAAAACTTCGTTTCAGCATGGTTCCTTGTGATCCCCGTTCGTTGCTTAAAATCCCGATCCCGCGCCGAATAATTCCCGAGATCGGTCGGAAATAATCAGGCGGCTCCGCGGCATCAAGCGCAAGGAGGCTGTAATGGGACACACAAAAGCATTTCTGTTTGTCAGCTGGTCTCTGCGATTGATCACCGCCGTGATCCTGCTGCAGACACTCTTCTTCAAATTCACAGGCGCGAAAGAGTCGGTCTACATTTTCTCGACTCTCGGACTTGAGCCGTGGGGCCGGATCGGCACTGGCATGCTGGAACTCGTTGCCGCGATCCTGCTCCTTGCGCCCGCAACGGTGACTTATGGGTTTGCGCTCAGTCTCGGGGTGATCAGCGGCGCGATCGCGAGCCATCTGACGAAATTGGGCATCGCTCTACCTGCCGTCGACGATCACGGAGAACTCTTCACGCTTGCTGTCGTAGTTTTTGTTTGCTCATTAACCGTGCTGGCAATGCATCGCCAAGAACTGCCATTCCTGAGGGGCCCGGGCATGAGATTCGGCCGCAAACTCTGTAGAGACATTCACGAGCGTCGCGGAACTGTTACGGGCCGCGCTGGAAGACATGCGGCTTAGGACGACGCACGTGACCGAAGAACAAAGGCTCATCGAATGCCGCACAGGGACGGCGCCCTGGAAGCTGTGGGGTCCGTATTTGAGCGAGCGTCAGTGGGGTACGGTCCGCGAAGACTACAGCTCCGACGGCGCCGCCTGGAACTCTTTCAGCCATGATGTTGCGCGTAGCCGCGCCTATCGCTGGGGCGAAGATGGCATCGCCGGTATCAGCGACCATCACCAGCGGCTGTGCTTTTCGATCGCGTTGTGGAACGGCTCCGATCCGATCCTCAAGGAACGGCTCTTCGGGCTCACCAACAGCGAAGGTAATCACGGCGAGGACGTCAAGGAGATGTATTACTACCTCGACGCAACCCCGACGCATTCCTACCTGAAGATGCTCTACAAGTATCCGCAACGCGCCTTCCCTTATGGACAACTGGTCGAAATTAACCGAGGCCGCCGGAAGCATGAGCCCGAATTCGAGGTGCTGGATACCGGCGTATTCGCCGACGGGCGCTACTTCGACGTGTTCATCGAGTATGCGAAAGCCGCGCCTGACGACTTACTGGTGCGAATTACGGCGCACAATCGGGGCGATCATGATGCGCCACTGCATGTGCTGCCGCAACTTTGGTTTCGCAACACGTGGTCATGGGGGTACGGAACGGCAAAGCCGCATCTGTGCGCGGCAAACGAAAACTTTATCGTGGCGAGACATCCGGACTTGTCCGAATACCAGCTTTACGCGGACGGCGATGCGGCGCTGCTTTTCTGCGACAACGAAACCAACGCGCGGCGACTTTACGGGCAGAACGGCGCCCACGGCTATTTCAAAGACGGGTTCAACGAATACGTGGTCCACGGCAACTCTAAAGCCGTGAATCCGGAGATGCAGGGAACGAAAGCTGCGGCTCATTATACTTGCGCCGTCCCGGCACACGATTCCATACAATTCCGTCTTCGGCTATCCGCTCCGGCGCATCATCAGCCGTTCGTTGATTTCGAAGATTCCTTTCATGCGGCAGTCCGCGGGGCGGATGAATTCTACGCGAGCCTCCAGAAGGATCTGCCTCCGTCGTGTGACCAGCGTCACGTGCAGCGGCAGGCCCTCGCCGGGATGATCTGGAGCAAGCAGTATTTCTATTACGATATTCCGCAGTGGCTCAAGGGCGATCCCGCGCATCCGGCGCCACCCGCCGAACGCCGCCATGGGCGTAACAACGAGTGGTGTCACCTCAACAACGCGGACATCATTTCGATGCCCGACAAATGGGAGTATCCGTGGTACGCAGCCTGGGATCTGGCGTTCCATGCCGTCTCCTTCGCGCTGATCGACCCGGAGTTCGCGAAAGATCAGTTGTTGCTGATGACGCGCGAGTGGTACATGCACCCAAATGGACAACTGCCCGCATACGAATGGGCTTTTGGGGACGTCAACCCTCCTGTCCACGGCTGGGCCACCTGGCGGGTGTTTCAGATCGACCGGAAGCGGCGGCAGCAGGAAGATCCCTGTTACGCCGGGGACCTTGCTTTTCTGGAGCGCGTCTTCCACAAGCTGATGCTCAATTTCACCTGGTGGGTGAACCGGAAGGACGCCGAAGGCCGCAACATCTTCCAGGGAGGATTTCTGGGACTCGACAACATCGGTGTCTTCGACCGAAGCGCGCCGCTGCCGACAGGCGGCTACATCAACCAGTCCGACTGCACAAGCTGGATGGCGATGTATTGCCTGAATCTGATGCGCATCGCGCTGGAGCTGGCGCAGCACAACCGCGTTTATGAAGACATCGCGACCAAGTTCTTCGAACACTTCCTGCATATTGCCGAAGCAATGACCAGAATCGGCGATAAGGACATCGGCCTGTGGGACGAAGGCGACGGATTCTTCTATGACGTGCTGAATCTGCCGAGCGGAGAAATGGCGCCGTTGAAGGTGCGTTCGATGGTGGGTCTGATTCCTCTGTTTGCTGTGGAAACGCTGGAACCAGACCTCCTTCAGAAGGTCCCCGAATTCACCACGAGATTGAACTGGTTCCTCGGTTACCGGCCCGATCTCGCAGCGCTGGTCTCTCGATGGCAGGAACCCGGAACCGGAGAGCGCCGTCTGTTGTCGCTCCTGCGGGGCAGCCGGATGAAGAAACTGCTTCGGCGCATGCTGGACGAATCGGAGTTTCTCTCCGATCATGGACTGCGCGCGATATCGCGACATCACGCGAACGAGCCTTACACGTTTCGGTGGAGCGGCGGCAGCATGAGTGTCGCTTACGAGCCTGGGGAATCGTGCTCCGGCTTGTTCGGCGGCAACTCCAACTGGCGAGGGCCGGTCTGGATGCCTCTCAACTTTCTAATGATCGAGTCGCTTCGGAAATTCCACTATTACTACGGAGATGACTTCAAGGTTGAGTGCCCAACCGGATCGGGGCGCTTCGTTACGATCGATCAGGTAGCCGAAGAACTTTCGGGAAGGCTTGCCAGCCTCTTCCTGCGAAACGAGGAGGGCTTCCGGCCGTTCCAGGGCGACTGCGCTCTACAGCGAGACGATCCTCATTTCCGCGACCTGATTCTTTTCTACGAATACTTTCATGGTGATACCGGGCGTGGCGCTGGCGCTTCGCATCAGACCGGATGGACCGGATTGGTCGCCAAACTTCTACAGCCACGAAACGGCTACTAAACCGTTTGCACAGGGAGACAACGTGAATAACGACAATATGCCCCAACTACTCAAAGGTCAGAAAGCCCTCGTAACGGGCGCAAACTCCGGGATTGGAAAGGCGGTCGCAATCGCACTGGGCGCGGCAGGGGCAGATGTCGTAGTCAACTACGTTCGCGGCGAAGACAGCGCAAAGCAGGTTGCCTGCGCGATCGCGCGAATGGGCGTCCAGGCCATTCCCATTCAGGCGGACGTTTCGAACGAAGAGCAAGTGATCGCCAAGTTCCGGCAGATGTTCGACGCGTTTGGAACGATTGACATCCTGGTCAACAACGCCGGCTTACAGCAGAATTCGTCCTTCGAGGACATGACACTCGCGAAGTGGAACACGGTGCTTGGTATCAATCTGACCGGGCAGTTTCTCTGCGCCCGAGAAGCGATCCGCGAATTCAGGCGGCGCGGGGTCAGGTCTGAAGTCTCCAGGTCGGCGGGGAAGATTATCTGTATGAGCTCGGTTCATGAAGTCATTCCCTGGGCGGGTCACGTTAACTACGCCTCATCAAAGGGAGGCGTGATGCTGATGATGAAGAGCATCGCGCAGGAGGCTGCGCCGCACAAGATCCGCGTCAACAGCATCTGCCCGGGAGCGATTCGTACTCCTATCAATACCGCCGCCTGGGATACACCCGAGGCCTACGCGTCGTTGATGAAGCTCGTTCCGTATGAGCGCATTGGCGAACCCAGGATATTGGCAATGCCGCGGTGTTCCTTGCATCCGATATGGCGGACTATATCACCGGGACCGGCTTGTTTGTCGATGGCGGGATGACGCTCTATCCGGGCTTCGCGACGGGCGGCTAAAACCGAAATAAACCGCCGCGCAGCGCTGCTATACTGCTCCAGGTGCTCGCAATGCTGCGAGATCTTGTCCATCACAAGAAATCACGCAAACGCCGTCTTATTGAACGCGATCGCAGAGAACGAACGGGCTTCTGCTGATCCAGAACTCCAGTACCTCTTACATCACATCATTTTGGCGAACCGGTTCTGGCTGGCGGTCTTTTTAGGCGATCCTTTCGATATCGACAATGAGTCAAAAGCGCCAGAGTCAGTCCAAGCTATTACAACGCCTTACCACGAAACCCATGAACGGGAAAACCGGTGGATTAGCGGGCTTCACGATGCTGACCTGGATCGCGTGGTGATGACGCCGTTTATCCCTGGCCGTTCCTTCTCCCTGGCGCAATCTATCATGCAAGTTTGTCTGCATAGCCACGGCCATCGCGCACAATGCGCTGCGAAGCTGCGAGCCTTAGGCGGCAATCCGCCTTCGACCGATTTTATCGCCTGGCTAAAAGACCGGCCAGCTCAGAATTGGGCGCGAACCGAGTAACAACGGAGTTGAAACACCGACGGCTTTTCTACAATTCGAGTCTGCCGAGGAATTCCTTCACTTGGGGCGCAAGCGCCAGCATCATGTCCGTATTCTTCTCCTTCGAGAAATCGGAGATGAAGTAAACGAGGTAGTCGCGGGTTTCAAAGGCCGTCATCTGGAACCGCTGGATTCCAGTCTGGTACATCGGAATACCTGATTGAACCAAAGCGGGCAGCATATCCTCAGTCCTGAAAGACTCGCCCTCCGCCTTGCGCGCAATCACAAGGGACAACATGTTCGAGTCGTCCCTTAAAGACAGATGCACGAATTTGCGGCCGTGGTAGCGGCACTCATGAGCCAGCGTCATCCGGTAGGTGTCGGGCACGTGGCTGCGGACAATCGGGATGAGCCCGGCGTATTGCGGGTTCATCTTTTCCACGAATTCCTCTGTTGTGGGGGCGGTCGTCGGGTACTTTCGGAACACTGAGCAATGGATGTGATCCCCCAGACCGATGCGCATTAGTGTGGCAACGTGGCTGGATACGGATGAAATGTAAGCCTCCTGCGCGGCAACAGTAAACCTGAGATGGCCGAGCTGCCAGGCGATCAGGAATCCGCCCAGAGCAGCAGCGGTGGCAGTTGCGGAAACAACCCCAGGCAGCCACCGCCGAGGCAGCTTCTCCCCGCGAATCCGATTCCGGATTCGAGCTTCCAGAAACGGCGGCGCTTCGACGCTGAGTACTGCAGCCCTCAGCCGCGTATCGATGTTTGGCCTTTCGCTCACTCTAGCCTTCCAGGCTCCCTAGCAGATCTTTCACTGGCGCCGCCATCGCCTGCATGAGTCGGGAGTTCTCCGCCTGAGGGAGATCCGATACGAAGTACACGATATAGCCCTTTGTTTCAAATGCAGTCATCGCGAAACGCTGGACTCCGGATTGATACATCGGGATATCAGATGCGACGAGCGCCGGGAGAAGTCCTTCTGCGCGGAACGACTCACCTCCTTTGCGGGCGGTGATCACTAAAGACAGGACATGCGACCCGTTCTCGATCGAGAGATGGATAAACTTTCGCCCATCCCACCTGCATTGATGGGAAATCAGCAAACGGTAATCAGGGGGAACCCGGCTTTGGACGATGGGAATCAGCTCGCGGTATTGATCCGGCAGCTTCTGGGCCAGCACCTCTACCGCGGGAGCGTTTTTCGGATACTTGCGGAATACCGAACAATTCACGTGGTCCGCCAAGCCCGGTCGCATCAGCCTGACCAGCCGGTTTGAGATGGACCACACGTAGGAAATCTGCGACGCCTTCGTGAACCGCAAATAGCCGTATTGATACGAGATCGCTGCGCCAACGAACAGCACACCGGCGAGGCCGGCCGCCGCAAGGTTCAAATAGCCGAATCCGAAGAGGCGCGGTCTCCGCTCGGCGCGAATCCGGCCCCGAATCCGGGCTTCCAGGTACTCGGGTACCGCGACGCTATTGACCGCATCTTTCAGCCGATTGTTCTTCTCCGGCGTGTTGTTCATGCGCTCGGCCCCTCTCCGGATGCGCGGCCGAGTCCGTACGAGCTGGCGACGCACCCAAGCTGCTCCCTCAATAGTTTCCTCCCTCGGCTCAAACGGGACATCACCGTTCCAATGGGAATTCCGAGGATCTCGGAGGTCTCCTTGTAGGCGAACTCTTCAACGTCCACCATTAGAACCACGGCGCGAAAGTCGGAGGGTATCTGATCGAGAGCGGCGAGGATATCTTCGTCAGCCAGGTGATCAGCAATTGGCTCGGGACTGGTCAGATTGGCCTCGATAAACTCTTCGGTTTCCTTTAGGAGAGGGAATCGGAACCACTGACGCCGGTGGTGACTGACGCAGTGGAAAAGGATTTTGAACAGCCAGGCGCGGCAGTTCGTGCCAGGCTCGAAGCGCCCGAATGACTTCCACGCCTGAAGGTAAACCTCCTGGGTCACATCCTCGGCTCTGGACTTGTCGCGCAGTATGCGGGTAGCGGTGCGGAAGATGTCATTGAGGTGCGGCAACGCTTCCATGTCGAAGCGTTCAGCCAAGGGATTATCGCGGGAGCGGGCGATCGCCGCCCTCGGTGCCCCGCCGGACAACGTGGCCCCGATTGCTTCAAAATCCGCCATATGCTCCAACATGCCTGGGTACAATTCGTTTATTCCCGTTTCGGCAAATATTTTTTCGGGGCGCCGAAGGAATAAAGCGCCGCGCCCCGAAACGAGGTTCGACTAGCTGACCGGGGAAGAAAAGCTTGCTTCACCGAGCAGTATTTCGGCCCAGGCGCAATACACCTGGACTTTGGCGATGTCATGTACGTAGGAGGGCACGACGACCTCGCGCTTTTCGCCCTTGCCGACTTTGATCTTGAAAGCGTCCAGCGTGTAAATGTTGCCTTTGGAGTCAACCACTCTCCAGGTCGGAGCCGGCGTGTCCGGCACCTTGAAATCAGCCGAGACGCGCAGGATGCTCTTGCCGTTCTCGACGGTGTGCGTAACGGTTCCGGTATTCGCCTTCGGACCTTCGAATTTCGAGGACATGTGCAGACCATTGCCCTGAGCGAACGAAGCACTGGCGCAGGCGAGCATTGCCAGCAGCGCAAAGACGGACGATATGCGATTGAGTTTCACGTTAGTTCTCCTTTGATGTAAGTTGCGGACTTAAGGCTGCGCGATTTGGACAGCGTGGCCATCCGGATCGCGGACTACGATCGACTGTTCTACGACTCCGGTTGAGACGAAAGTCGACCGAGACTTCCGGAGATCCTGCGCGGCTCTCGCCACGTCGGTCCCGAGGAATCTGGTTTGCCAGTGGATGAGGTCAGTAGCTTTCTCATCCGCTGGATACGGACGCCCGTCGCGAGGCGTCAGGTATTCAAGAAATTCCACGCCGGGACCCGAAGCGGCGCGCAGCGATGTAATACGCAGGCGGGCCCCGAAAACGTTGTTGAGATGCTCCTGCTCGGTCCCATAGTTTTCGCTCTCGCCGACAACCCGAAGGCCGAGAACATCACGATAGAACCCAAGGCTCGCATCTGTACTTGAGATGACGATCGCAGTGTGATCTATTCCCAGAAACAACTTTCCGCCGGCGTTGTGCCACTCGGCGCTGCCTTTATCCGACGGGAACGCAAGAATCTCAAGGAAGTGGCCGTCAGGGTCGCGAAAATAGAACGCCTGAATGCCGGCGGCGCTCTTGTTCCAGTCGGGAAGCCGCTGGGGGGCGGACGACGCGTGCTGCACCTTGTTCTCACGAAGCCACTGGTAGGCCCGGTCCATATCGCCGGTGATAATCGCGATGTGTTGGAACCAGCGGTCGTTCGCTTTCATGTCCACCGGCGCTGGCCGCCCGCGCGGAGCGAGATATTCGGTCAATTCGATGAACTCATTGCCTAGCCTCATCCTTGCGGTTCGCGTGCGCAGCCCGAACACTCCTTCCAGATGCTCGTACTCCGGACCGTCGGTTTCAGCCTCGGAAACCTTCTCGAAGGACAACACCTTCGCGTAGAATTCGACGGACCGGTCCAGATCCGAGACGGTCAATCCGATGGAGTCGACGGCTGTGACAAGCGGCTGGCGATCCGCCGCCGTCAGCGCGCCACATAAGAGGATGAGGGAGATGAATGCGCGGCGCAGCATTACATCATCCTTTCGATGAGGTGATCCCCGACTCGGAGCGCATTGGCCATAATTGTGAGGGCCGGATTGACGGCGGCACTGGACGGGAAGAAGCTGCCGTCAACGACGTAAAGATTGTCAAGCTCGTGGGCTTTGCAATGTACGTCGAGCGCGGAAGTTTTTGGATCGCGCCCGAACCGAACGGTTCCGTTCTGGTGCGCTACGCCGGCCAGCGGAATCCGGTCGCCGACATACAGGTTGCGCCCGAACAGTCCCTGATGACACGCCGGCCCGTGAACAGAGCACGCCGTTTGCTGTTTCATCAGCTCTTTCAATTTCGAGTGAAGGCGCTTATGACCCTCCTCATTGTTCGGCTTGTAGCTCAGAACGATCTTGCCATTTCGATCGAGCGTGACGCGATTGTCGGGGTTCGGCAGATCTTCTGAAGTCAGCCAGAAGTCGAGCGAGTGATTTCCCATGATCTCGAGCGTGAATCCCGGTGCAAGGGCCGGCGCGCCTCCGCGCAACGCATCGCGGTCCAGCTTGCCGACAAATGAGATATGGCCCATCGGGTAAGGGAAATCATCCGAGCCGAAATAAAAATCATTGATGGAAAGCGTCTTCTGAAAGACAGTGGGATTCGGGCACCTGGAAATAGCCAGCAGGATAGAGTTCGTGTGGCCCATATAATGGCGTCCCACCACGTCTGAGCGGTTAGCCAGTCCGTTCGGATGCTTTTCATTCGCCGAGCGCAGCAGCAATGCCGCCGAGTTAATCGCGCCACAGGACGCCACAACAACGTCGGCGGAGATCTCGTCGCACCGTCCGTTCTGTTTGACAACTACTTTGCGGACCTCCCGCCCCGAGGGGCCCGTCTCCAGGCGCTCGACATAGGCGTTGGTCATCAGGCGTACATTGGGATGGCTCAAGGCCGCGTCGACGCCCAGTACCTGCGCGTCCGATTTGGCATGAAGCAGACAGGGGAAACCGTCACAGGTATTGCAGCGGATGCAAGCGCTCTTATGTGGAGTCCTCTCGTCCAGCATGATCCCCAGAGGCGTGTGAAACGGCCGCAGACCGGCCCGGGCGAAATCGTCGGCCAATTGCTGCAAGCGCGGTTCGTGGCTGATGGGAGGATGCGGGTAGGGACAACCCGCGGGCGGTTCTGTAGGGTCCTCGCCGCGCTGGCCGTGGACGTGATACTGATGCTCGGCCCGGGTGTAGTAAGGCTCAAGGTCCGCGTAGGAGATCGGCCAGGCGGGTGAAATTCCGCCGTGATGGCGAATCATGCCGAAGTCTTCCTGGCGCATCCGGAAAAGCGCCGCGCCAAAGAACTTGGTGTTGCCGCCGACGCAGTAGTTCGTGTGCGGGTGAAGATCCTTGCCTTCACGGTCCTTCCACACTTCCTTTGTGTTGTATTTCGCTTGGAGGTTCACTGCAGCGGAATTCCAGTTGTCTTTCTCGCGAGGCACGTAATCGCCTCGCTCCAGCAGAAGTATCTTTTTCCCGGTGGGTGCCAGGCGGGACGCAAGCGTTCCCCCTCCCGCGCCGGTTCCGATGATCACCACGTCGTAATGGTTATTCGGCATTCAGTTCACCGTATTGGCAATGAAATATGCAGCGTTGGTTGTTGTGATGGTGCAGCTTGGCGCAGAACACCCGATGAACGCCGGGCCTCAGTCCGTACATGACCGACGCCATCAGCATCCCCGTTGTTGGGGCGAAGAAGTAAATCCAGATAGCACTCCATTGATCCGCAGAGACCGCGGATCCAAAAGTCCGCGCGGGGTTCATGCTCATCCCGGACAGCGGAGCTTCGAAAGTAATGAAGGTGGCGATCAGCGCGCCCGCGAGCAGCGGAGTGGCGCGATGCAGGCGCGCTGAATTCGATGCCACGAGGATCGTCGACATCATCACCATTGAGATGGCGAATTCCCCCACGAACGCAATTCGCGGGCCTCCGGGTCCGGGGGTCGTGACGACATAGTTGATCTCCGAGTGCTGCAGCGGGGGTCCGATAACGGCGCTCGCCAGGAACACCCCCGAAGCGCCCCCGGCAAATTGAAACAGGACGTAAAACAACGCGTCCCATGGGGCGATCTTCCGAAGCGTCAGGAACGTGAGCGTGACCGCGGGATTCATGTGGGCGCCGGATCGCTTGCCCCACGGGGAAGTGATGATTCCGACCGCAGTGAGTCCCATCGCAAGTCCCATAAGGACCCGTCTTGGAAATGCGCTGTCTTCCAACGCCTGGTGGACGGGTGACATCGGGTGCTGCAGCAGCACGTCGAAGACGCAGGCTGAAATCATGAAGGCCCCGAGCGCAGCGGCCTCCATGAAGTATTCGGGCCAATGGGCTCGAATGGCAGCGATTGCTTCACGCATGCGTTTCCGTAATGCTGCGCAGCATTTTATTTATTCCTCTGCGCTGGAGACTCGCGCGGGAATAGATTCACGGCTCCCAGGCATATTTATGGGCGAATGACAATGGAAACCTGCTCGGAACTCACCGCCACCAACACTTGTTTGTTGGAGCAAGCCCGTTCGCTGGTGCGCCGAATCGATGACGCGACATTTTCGACCAGCCCCGAAGGGCTCTACCCCCATCGCATTGGCAGCCATCTGCGGCATGTGCTGGAGTTCTACGACTGCTTCCTTGATGGCCTGAAAACCCTGCGCATCGACTACGATGCCCGAAAGCGCGATGAGACGCTCGAACGGAACCGGCGTGCGGCAGTCGCAAAAGTCTCCTCGATTGTCCGGCGGCTCGGGGAAGCGTCTACGCTCCCCGAAGGTCTGGCTCTGGACGTGCGGATGGAGGGCAATGAAGCGAACGTCTGGTTGCGCTCATCCTTTGGCCGGGAGCTGCAGGCCCTCAGCAGCCATACGATTCACCACTTCGCTCTGATCGCATTGACGCTGAGGCTTCACGGGACAGAAGTTGACGCGAATTTCGGAATGTCACCGTCCACGCTCCGATTCCAAGCCGCGAGGCCTCGACTAGCGCTGACAGAGGCCGCTTAGTGGTTGCCTCCGACGCGTGGCACGCTTTGCTCATCTTTGGCTCTGCGTTTGTGCTGGAAGATGTCGCGGTATTAGGGGCCGCTCTCCTGGTGGCGAACAGCATGGTATCGCTGCCGTGGGCGGCAGCCAGCAGTTTCGCAGGCATTTGGTTTGGTGATCTGGGCCTGTACTTACTCGCCCGGCGTTTTGGCCGCCCCGTCTTTGAGAAATCCTGGTTCAAACGGCTTATCGGGAAGAAGATGGACCTTTCAAGAAGCGAAGCATGGTTTCGGGACCACGGAGCGACCGCCATCATGTTGAGCAGAGCGGTGCCCGGGACACGCCTCCCCACCTATCTGACCGCGGGTCTGTTAAGAGTCCCTCCTGGGCGATTCATCGCGATCACCGCTGCGGCGTGTGTGGTTTGGGTGGCCGCCCTCTTTTGGGTCTCCTGGCACATCGGGATGATGGTCCTGCCGGAATTCGGCATGTTCCGTTCCGAGGCGGGCAAACTGGCCGCCTGCATTGTAGTGGCGTTGGTCCTGGCATGGCCTTTACGCAGGGTATTTAAAATCAGAATCGCTCGCTGGGAATTCTGGCCGACGCCTGTCTTCTATATTCCTGTCGCAGCAAAATACCTTATTCTCGCGATGAAGTACCGGAGCCTGAGTCTGCCCACCATGTCGAATCCGGGCATGTTCACAGGTGGTTTAGTCGGCGAATCGAAATTCGAAACTCTGGCGGACCTTTCTCGGGTGCATCCGGAATTTACCGCAAGGACCGACCTTGTTCGGTTCGATTCCGTGGAAAAACAGTTGGATCAGCTTCGTCGGCTGCGAAATGATGATCGGTTCCGCTATCCCGTCGTTTTCAAGCCCAACGTGGCGCAACGTGGCTTCGGCTTCAGGATTATCCATTCCGACGACGAGGCCCGATCCTATTTCGAACAGTTCTCGCGAGACACGCTGGTCCAGGAATATGTCACCGGTCCACATGAGGCTGGTATCTTCTATTACCGGTTTCCGAACAAAGCCCAGGGAAAGATCCATTCCATCATCGAAAAGGATTTTCCGGCGGTCACGGGCGACGGCCAAAGCACGCTGGAGGAACTCATTCGGCGGCATCCTCGCGCATCCCTGAAGCCTGATCCGTTCCTTAAGCGTTTCGCCGCGGGCCGTACGAGGGTCCTAGACGCGAACGAGCGCCTGCAACTCGTCCAGGCCGGGAATCACTGTCAGGGAGCGGTCTTCCTCGACGGAGACCGCTTGGTCTCTGATGACCTCGAACGGATCATTGACGAGATTTCAACATCGATAAAGGGCTTCTTTGTAGGCCGCTACGACGTCCGATACAGTTCCGAGGAAGGACTACGAACGGGCAAGGCGTTCAAAATCGTGGAACTGAACGGAGCTTCGGCGGAGCCCAATATCTACGACCCGGGCAACTCCTTGTGGAATGCCTGGCGCACCATGTTCCGGCATTGGGAAACCGTATTCGAGATTGCGGATCAGAACCGGAGGCGAGGGGTTCCACACACTTCACTCGAGACAATCTGGCAACAGTGGCTGGGTTACCAGCAACGAGCCGCGCATTATGGCGTCAGCGACTAATCTCATCGTGACGAATCCCGAAAACCTCGCCAGGCAGCCCGAGCCTTTCCGCATCAAGTGCGCCGAAATCTGGGGCGGCATCATGGCCATCAATACTGACGTCTGCACCGCCGGCCTTTCCGCCAGCATATTCAGTACGGCCCACGACGGCGACCGCGGCGGCGACATGTATTACGTCAGCGTCTGCAAGTGGGACTACCTCACAAGAATGGCCATCGCCGACCTGCGCGGCCACGGCGGGCAGGCCAGCCGCTTGAGCGCATGGGTTTACGACTCCATGGAGAGACGAATGAATACGACTTCCGGGAACAAGGTTCTCTCGGACTTGAACGGCGAGGTCAAGAGCCGAGGCTTTGTCGCGATTACAACCGCCGTTGTAGTGAGCTATCACGCAATGAAACAGAGACTGTACTTCTCTTATGCCGGGCACCCGCCCGCCTATGTGCAGCGCCACGGAGGCGACTGGCAGACGTTAACTCTGGACTCCGGCTCGCCGCAAACCAACCTGCCGCTGGGCGTGCTGCCCAACGTCAAATACGATATCGAGCAGATCAGGATGAAGCGCGGGGACCGGATCTGCCTCTACACCGACGGGGTTCCGGAGTGTACCGGCCCGGATGACGAACCCTTTGGCGAAACACGGCTGGCGGATTCCCTGAACCGGAATGCGGCGCTGTCGCCAGCAGAGTTAAAGCTCGCAATCCTGGCGGATCTTGAACGGCATCGCGGCGGTCGCCCGCCGGATGACGATATGACGCTGCTCATCGCCGAACTCTACTGATTACTCCGCGCACGGCGCGTCGGGATTCCGGGATTCCTGCTCGATTTCCTCGCGGTCGCGAGGCACGCAGGTTGTGAACACAGCCATCATCTTCGGATTTCGTGCAGTGGCTTGCCGTATTGTCTCAATCTCCTCCGGAGAGAAGTAATCCCTTTTCTTCTCTTCCATCCGGCTTGCCGGTACGTTGCGGTAGAGCCACGTTCGATACGATTCCAGTCCGGGTCCATATCCGAGGGCGATTGCCTCCAGATCGGCGCTTCTTTCAAAACGTGCCGCCCATGGCGCCCAGAACAACTGAATCAGGCTAGCCAGCCCCATTCTGCTTTGGCGATTGAAAAAGTCGACGTGAGCGAGTTCATGCGCCACGATGGCCCGTAAACCCTCGGATGGGACGTTCCGGGCGATTGCTTCGGGGTTGAACAGAATCATGTAGCGGAGCTTGCGCGCGAAGAAAAAACTGGAAAACGTGAAGCGGCTTTCGAAGTAGATATAGTTGCTGTGCATTGAATGCAGGGTGATCTCCAGGTCCTTCAGTTGGGGGAAAGAAGCAGCACGGACCCCAGCCACGACGGGTGCGACCGTCTTCAGGGCCGAATCGGTTTCGCGACCACCCGCCGGAGACTGCCATAGAGCGAAGTAGGCGCCGATACCCACGCCCGCAAGCAGCAGAATCAGAATGATTCTTCGCAAGCCCAATCGTACGGCATCCTTTTGGAATAGCTCAGGCCCCGAAAGACATGTATCAAGACGAAAGCCAAAATGTGCACCGCAAGCTGGATTCACGAGGACGCAGGCTACTGGCTGTTCTTCAATCGCGACGAGAAGCTCACGCGCAAAAAAGCCATGCCGCCGGATTTCGCCGCGAGAGATGGAATCCGGTTCCTGACGCCGGTCGATGGCGATTTCGGAGGAACCTGGATCGCCACCAATGAATTCGGCGTTTCGATCTGCTTGTTGAATGGCGCAGGGAATCAGCGCCATATCCGCAGTCGTGGACTGCTTATTCCCGAGGTGATTTCAGCGCCTTCGGTCCCCGTAGTCTGCGAGCTGGTTCGCGCCGCGGACTTCGCCGTTTTCGCGCCATTCACCCTGGCACTGCTTGGACCCCACCAGCCGGCGGCGCTGGTCAATTGGGATGGCTCGCGAAAAACAGTGGGCTTTCAGGACGAGCCCTGTTTCATGCTGACGTCGTCCTCTTTCGATAGCGAAGCAGTCCGGGCGAGCCGTCAGGCAGAATTTCGTGGCCTTGTGGATGCCGAGTTCCTGGCGAGGTTCCACGGAAGCCACATCCCCGCGCGCGGCGCGTACTCCACATGCATGCACCGGCCGGATGCGGAAACGGTTAGCTTCAGTCGGATTCACGTATCGGAGCGCGATACTGACTTCTTCTACTCTCCAGCAGCACCCTGCGAGGGCATCTTAGGGGTGCGCCTGAAGCTGACTCGGCAGGTTGGCTCAATGACACTTGAGAAATTCTGAGGCTTCGGTTTCGCCTAGATACCGTTTCAATAACCTGGGCTCTGTCTTGGTAAGGTCCACCATAATCAATCCATCCAGGGCGTTGGAGAACTCCGGGTCCACGTTGAATCCGAGGAGCTTCCCCCCGAGCTTCAGGTACTGTCGCAGCAGAACGGGCATGCCGATTCGAGTGGGTTCGAGATCCGAAATGATGTCGGAGAGATCCTCGATGTCGAGGCGCGCTGCGGGCAGCATCCGGGCACGGGCGGGTTGAAGCGACGGATTCCGATTTGAAACCACATTTGTCCATTCTTCGAGTGAAGCGTGCTTCTCGAGAAATGTCACCATCAACTCCCGTGACGCCGCCTGATACTGGTTGCTGATGCTCACCGGCCCGAACAGGATCGCGTACCGCGGGTTGCGGGCAACGTACACACCTATTCCTTTCCAAAGCGCAAGCAACGGGGCGAACGCCCTCTGGTACTCCGGGCGAACGAACGAGCGGCCGAGTTCGAGCGCGGGTCCGATCCGATCCAGAAACGAATCTGGATACCTGAACAGCGTCCTTGTATACAATTCCCGAATCCTGTCCGTTCCAGCCAAACGATACGCTCCTACGATTTCGTTTCCGGCTGGCTTCCACGCAAATAGATGCAAATAGCCTTCATCGAAATGATCGAGATCGGCTGCCTTACCCGTCCCTTCGCCTGCTTCGCGGAACGTGAGTTCACGCAATCTGCCGATTTCCTGCAGGACATTGGGAATCGATGGTGCAGGGGCGATGTAGACTTCGAGTTCGCCGGTTGTTGTCAGAAGGTGCGTCTCGCTGAGCTCCGCTAATTCCCGCGCGAGGAGCGCCGGGTCGCCTGGCGGTGTGATTGGCTGGATCGAACGAGTTCGCGCCCTGTTCCGCATCGGCAGCGAAGTCCTGGCTTTAAAATCGGACCGAGCCGCGAGTAAATAGGTGCGCCAACGGAGGTACTCGGTTCGCTCCTTCGGCGTGGGAATCCCGAGAAGCTTCTTGCTCGCGATGGGACTGCCGATTCGCAGTTCGACGAGACGATTCCGTTTGTTCAGCAACTCGCGGGCCATGAGCATGGTGCGAAGACTTGCGTGAATCAGGCCGAGCGTCTGGAACAAAAGGCTGTTCGATCCTTCAATGTGAATCGGCACTATCGAAACAGCTGCGCCTTTGCGCCACGCGATCTCGATCATCCGGGCCACGGCAGTGTGCCATTCCGAATCCGTGATCGCCCTGTTTCTGACTTGAAAATGCGAAACCTCCCCTGCGGGAAAGACCACCAGGCAGCCGCCGCTTTGGAGAAACGCGATCGCACGGCGCAGCCCCGCACAGTTCCGGTGCGCCGCGGAGCTTTCGGCAATCGGATCCACCGGGATGAGAAGATCCTGGATTTCCTGTACGGCGGATAAAAGACTGTTAGCCAGAAATCGCACGTCTGATCGCACTCGCGGCAGCACGGCCGCAAGAGCGGCGCCTTCCAGAATGCCGAATGGATGGTTCGCGACGATTACCACTGGCCCACTGTGAGGAATGCGGCGAAGGTCCTTTTCCGCGGCACGGCACGTGACCGCAAGCCGGTGAAGCAACCGGTCCGGTATCGACTGGCCTTCATCATCGGGCCGGATCAGCGCGTCTAATTGGTGCAGGCCAAGGAGGCGAGTTGCCATGCCCCGGATGGGTTCCGGTACCGCAACAACAGCGTCAAGAATCGCGGCGAGGCTCACCGCTTATCGAATGCCCCAGAGCTCCGACTTTATTCCGGACTCCGGAGAAATGCGGCGGGCTCGCTCTTCAAAATGAGATTGGATCCGGAACGTACCAATTGGCCCCGAATCTCCATTGGTTCCGCAACAAAGGACAATACCTCCTTGTTCAGTGCCCGGCCGTCTGACCCGACGAGCAGAATGACCATCGTTTTACCCGCTGCATCTCTCGCGATGAACGCGGGCGGCACGCCGCCGCTGATGCAGCGCACGGCGCAATCACGATGGACCTTGCCATTGCCCGGATTCATGACGCCCAGGTAGCATTTGCTGTCGACGATCTCACCGCGCAGCCGCACCGGACCGAGATTTGTCACCTCGCTGACAGTCCGGATGGGGAGGGGCATGGTCTCATGAATTGATTCGGGAGGCACCTCGAGCATCTCGTCTTGCCATCGCTTGGTGAGCGATCCCTGCAAGCGAACACCCTTGCCCTGCAGGCCATGCACCGCGCCAGACAGTCCGTGCTTACCGGGCGCCACTAACAGAAAACTGGAAACGGCGGTTCGCAGAATCGGATACGGCCATTCTTCAATCACCCCGGAATACTGGTGATAGATTCCGTATTCGAATCTGCTGTCGGCAAAAGGGGCCTGAGCGACGGTCAGGAGCCCGCCGATAACCAGTCCAGCGAGAACCAGCCCAGTCACGAGGCGAGCCACCCACCTGCCCAACTCAGCTGGAGCCTTCGGCGAGTACCCAATATAGAAATCCTGGTTCATGGTTTCGCTCCCACGCTCGCAGGCTCGATTCTCGCCGGCTCGACAGGTGTACCCGGTGGATTGGCGTGAGGATGAACAAGAACCTTTTCCCCCACAATACGGGTTCGAAATGTCGGAACCTTATCGGTGAACGGTGGAGGCGATGATCCGGATTCGGGCGAATATTGATAGCCGTGCCAGGGGCAGGTGATGCAGCCGTCGATGATGCGGCCTTCGCCGAGCGGCCCATTCTGATGCCGGCAGACGTTGGAAACCGCCGAGATCTTTCCGTCATAACGAAAGACCGCGATGCGCTCGCCCCCGACGGAGATGATCTTCCCGCGTTTTTCAGGGATGTTGTCCACCTTGCAAACCTCGATGAAACCATCCTCGGCGGCCTTGACGAAAAGGCGGTCGACGCGGCGCTCTTTCGCGCCGGCGGCCAAGTGCAGCGCGGCCACTATCACCAGACCCGCGCCGAGCAGCACGGCAAGAGCCGCATTCGTATCCGACTGGAGAGCCCCCAGGACGACGTGAGCCACCAGGAGAGCATAAGCCACGTATACCGCCATGTGAATTCGCTTCCACGTGGGCGCCGACAGATTGTGAAGCCAGAAATCGTGACTGGTCGCGGCCATCACGAAAAGGATCAACAAAGCGAAGAACCCAAGGGCTTGAAAAGGAAAGTTGGCCAGGCTGCCGTAGCGGGTATTGCTGATGAACAGGCTGACCAGCGGTGAGACGTCACCCAGGGCGTGGAACTGAGCGATCGAGAACGCCCCGTGAACCAGCGCGACCAGAAACGTCGCGACCCCCAGATGCCGCCGGTTGTAAAGCAACGGAAGAAACCTGCGATCCAGCCGGCAGAGGGGACCGATACACAGGATTACGTGCAGCAAGAGGAGCGCCAGGGTTCCGAAAGCGCGGATGAGCAGAGTCTCCGCGGTGGCCCTCGGATAGATCAGCGCTCCCCCACCGGCGAAGATCCCGAGGTAGAGCACAATCCCAGCGATCAGAATCGAGTCGTAGATCCTCTTCTGTCGGTTCCACCCGATGGCCCGGTATTGCACGCTCATGGAAGCTGCTCCCACCGCAAACCAGAGTTTTTTGGCGTCGTCGGCCGGCGCACAATCAGGCCAGCTGAAAACAGAGCGACGAGCACCGTGGACAGACACACCCAGATCCAGAAGTGGGTACGGCGAAGCGGCTGAATCATGTTGCCCTGCTGACACGAATCCGGCTCTTGTCAATCCACAGCAGCAGCAAAAGCGGCCAGAGTGCTACGGTTCCCGGGAAGACGATCAGCCTGAAGCCCGTTCCCGATCCCTTGGCTGCAGGATCAACGCGGCTGATGCCTTTAGTCACAAACGCCACTGCAAAAAGCACGCCGAGTGCTCCGTATGCGGTCAACAAATTCACGAACCATTCGGCCGCCGCCATCGCTCGGCTCCTAGGCTCCACCGTCCACAGCGATTGCGGTGCCGCTGATCTGGGATGCGGCATCGGACATCAGATGTACGGCGAGCCTCGCGACCTGGCAAGGATCAACCCATTCTGAAAAATCGGCGTCCGGCATAGCTGCCCGATTGGCGGGCGTATCCATGGTCCCGGGCAACAAAACGTTCGCCGCAATGTGCTTGTCGCGGTTTTCGCGCGCAGCCGTCCGGATAAGCGAGACCAGAGCCGCTTTGGATGCTGCATAGGCGCCGGCCAGCGGTGACGGTTCGAGGGCGGCCTTGCTTCCGATTGCGATAATCCTGCCGAAGTTCTGTTCGCGCATTTTGGGAAGCACGGCCCGGATGACACGAAATGCCGATCGCAGGTTCAGATCGAGCATGCGGTCCAGCGTGGCGTCGTCGGTCTCGGCAATTGATTCGCCGCCGGCAAAACCGCCTATCAGGTGAACCAGCCCGTCAATGCGGCCCCACTGAGCGGCCACGGCTTCGATCAACCCTCTCGCGTTCTCCCCAATCAAAAGGTCCGCAGCAATTGCGGAGAATCGTTCCCGATGAGGATCGGACCCTTCAGTGGTTCGTGAGACGCCGACGACACGCGCACCCGCTTCGAGGAATGCTCTGGTGACAAACGTACCCAGACCGCCCTTGAAGCCTGTAATGAGCACGACTTTGTTGTTCAACTGCTCCATAGTTCAGGCTCCTGACACGAGATCCGGGAACTCTCCCGACTTATTCCCGCGACTTATCTTGAAACAACCGCGTCAGCGAACGGCAGCCAACGCCGGTTCCCGGGACTTAATCACGGAGAACACGCGTTGAGGTTCGCCCAGATCGCTCCATCCCAAGGCAGGCGCGCGGAGCACGGCGAGCGCAGCCGGACAGGCTGCCAGCACATCGCTGGAGAAATCTGCGCCTGGAATCGATGAATAAACTTCGGATAGCGTTTCGTCATCCGCGCACTCAAGAGCCGTCAGCAGGGAAGGGAGCGTTTTCCGAATAAGACCCAGGAACGCGCTTACGCGGCCGATCATGATGAAACTGTTCCAGAGACAGCCGCTGCGCATCAATCGAGAGGCGATCTTCCGAGAGGGCTTCTCCCAAAACCGGCACACTTCAAAGACACCTGAACTCGCTATCTCTTTGCCCGGTTCGATCCAACCGTGGGATTGTTCCGGAGCATTTGGAGTGACACCGAGCAGAACTACTCGCGAGGCATCGGAGTCGGCATGGAGGAAGGCTGACTCGATATTCGCCACGAAGGCGTCATCGTCCGCGAAATGATGATCGGAGGGGAAAAATGCAGCCAGACCATCCGGGTCCATCTGCCTTAATCGAATCAAACTCCAGGCAATCGCCGGCGCAGTTCCGTGATTGTAAGGCTGCACCACGAGGAGCCTGGCGGCACTTTCCGCAACTTGACTCGAATAGAAGGGCTCGTGCGTCCACGTCAACACCAGAAGGGTTTGATCCTTCGGGACAATTCGTGCCACTCTACGCCGGGTTTGATCCAAAAGAGATTCTCCGCCGGTGAGCGCGCAAAACTGCTTCGGTCTCTCGTCTCCTGTGATTTGTCTTGTAAAGGGAAGAAGGCGCCTACCGTCGCCGCCCGCCAGGATGACACCCCAGCGCCGGCGGCGAAGCGTTTGTAAACTCACCTTTTCAATCAACATGACTCTAAAATGAGTTACGCCGCTGGAATTATTCCGGACTGGCCAAGCTTTAAAGACTATCGGCGTGCGCAGGTTCGCTCAGTCCAAGCGCGATTTTGGCGGAACTGAAATCGGGGACGGCGCCGAGCCCAAATGCTACAAAATTAGCGAACTTTGCAAATCCGACGACGACAACAGTCTCCATAATCTGCTGATCGCTATATCCATACGTGCGCAGGTCGTCGATGTCCTGGCGCGTGATGTTCGTCGGCTGCAGGTTCAACCTGCTCGCAAAGGCGAGCAAAGCCTTCATCTTCATGGGAAGGGCTGTTGAAAAGTAGTCGATGGCAATCTGTTCCGGTTCAGGTCCTTCAATGCCGAGCATCCGAACGATCTCGCAATGGGCGGTTACACAATAGGTACTCATGTTGGCCGCCGAGGATACCAGGAACAGGTACTCTTTCTGCTGGCGCGTCAGAGCTCCTTCATTGTCGAGAATCGCGCTCATCAGACTCACTTCGGCGTCGATAAGATCCGGGCGCATCGTTTGCGCGCGGTAAAAATTCGGAACAAATCCAAATGCGGTGCGAATAGCTTCAAAAGTCGAAGCGGTCTGTTCATCCGGAGGCGACTCGCGCAGATAGCTCATCTTTGCTTCTCCTGAGTCATTTTTGTGTCTCCCGGATGTGGGCCATGACCTTCTCCCCGATGGGCTTGAAGGCGACGTCCGGAAAGTCAAAGGACGTTGTGTCGGTCACGATCTTCAGTGTCTTTCTCGTGGAGTCGACCAACACTGTGCAGGTCTGGCAATGGGAAAGGTGATCTTCCAGCTGGACTCGGACCTCTTCGGCAACTTCGCCGTCCAGATAGTTGCCGATTTCCGCAATGAAATCCGAGCAGCTTATCAGCACACCAGTCCCTTCGCGTTGCCTCCGGAACGTTGCGCTGCGAAGTCGGGCGCAAGCGCTTCGCGCAGCATCAACCGTCCTCGTAAGAGCCGGGCCTTCGTGGCGGCGATGCTCAAACCGAGCGCCGCCGCAGTATCTTCGATCGACAGTTGTTCAATGTCCCGAAGCATCAGAACCACGCGGCATTTTGCAGGCAGCTTCATGACGCCGCCCTCAATCAGCAATCGCACCTGTGTCTGGGAATAAAGCCCTTCGGGATCATCCACCCAGGCCTGAACTTGTCGTGGCCGGAACGTTTCCTCATCAAAGCTGGTTTCGTCAAGGCTCTCCATGGGCCGCCGTTCTCGGAGGCGCTGGACGCCCGTGTTGTGGGCAATACTCAGCAGCCAGGTCGAGAATTTGGAACGGCCCTCGAAGCGTGGGAGATGTTGAAATGCCTTCAGAAACGTGTCCTGCATCGCGTCTTGTGCGTCGTCCCGATTTCCCAGAATTCCGATCAATGTCCGGTAGACACGCCGATTGTGGCGCGTCATGAGCTCTTCAAACGAATTCAGGTCGCCAGCCTGAACCCGGGCCACGGACTCGGCGTCCGGATCCGCCGACCGCGCTAAGTCGGTGTGACGGAGATCTGGAGAACAAAGATGCGCTTTCTTTTCCTTTATTTTGTGCGATGCAAAATCCGGCGCAGCGCCGAGACCAGACTGCAGGACGTCAAAGAAGTTTGAAAGCGAAATGACGACAACCGCTTCAAGAATCTCGCGCTCGCTGAATCCTTGCTCTCGCAGTTCCTCGATATCCGTTCTGGAGGACTCGGTCCCGGCCGAGAGCTTTGCGGCGAATCCAGCCAGCGCGTCATCGCGCCCTGTCCGACTCCCGTCCGAACCCGGGCTGGCAAGCAGAAGACGCAGCTTCTCCACGCGAGCCAAGGCATCCTCCGGGCCGAGCACGGTTTGAACCGCGAAAACCTCGGCCTCGACCACATCCGGTCTTAAGGTTTGGGACCGAAAGACGTCCGGTACAAAACCGAACTGCCCGCGAAGCCAGGAAAAAGGCTTAGAATCGTTCGAGTTCAGGTTCGCCGCCAGTAGATGGAACCGCGGCTTCTTCTCCGCGGCAGGGGAACGATTCCCCTTGTCCTCGGCCAATAGCGAACGATTCGGCCGGTGTCCAAAATCAGGGTCGGCGCCGACGCCCGTTGACAAGGTACACAACATGACAGCCAGCGCGGTAGTCAGGACGGCGTCCAAAAGAGCTTCGTCCGTCAATCCCTGAGAAGATGATGCTTCATCTACGTCTTCTGATGAAAACGAAGAAGCTTTCTCGACGAGGCTCGTTGCGAATCTCAGGAGCGCTTTGTTGACAGGCGCGAGATCCGCCTGCTCGTAGCAGGCGACAATTCGATCCAGGCGCTGTTCGGATAAGCCCAGCAATCTCAGCATCTGGTAATGAAGACTGAAGCAATACGCGTTCCCGTGCGCCGCGGCCACTGCCAGCAGAATGCATTCTCTCTGTGGGCGCTTAAGGCCTCCGACTCTAAAGAGGATGCTGGAGAGCAACGCGGCTTCGGCATCGATCAGGCGTGGCAGCAGGATCTGGGCGGAGAAGAGCTTCGGCACGAACCCGAACTGGTCCCTAAGGACAGTGAAGGCCGGGAGAGTCGTGCCCGCGACGACCTCTCCGAAGTAGCTCATTTTGTTTTTCTTATTCTAGTCTGAAAGCGAACAACTCACGCCCGCCGCGGATTTTGTATCTTTTCCCGGCCGATTCCGTCAGAGCGAAACAGACGGGGCACTGTGAACAAAGGTGCATTGACGTTCGGGCCATCCGCCGCAACATTGACGGCGGAATTCGAGGCTGAATCCCTCCCGCACATGAATGATCTGTATCGGGCGGCTGTACGAATGCTTCAGGATCAAGGCAAAGCCAGCGACGCGGTTCAGGAGACATACCTGATCGCCTGGAGGTCCTTTGGCAAATATCGGCGGGGGACGAATTGCAGAGCCTGGCTCTTTCAGATTCTCTTCAATGTCGTCCGCCACGAGCGCCGGAACTGGTTCAAATGGAACACCGGCAAAGAGGAAGACTTGGCGGAAGCGCAGTTAGTGGCGCGCGAGCCGGTCTCGGAACGGCTGACCGACGGTGAAATCCTGTCTGCCCTCGACAAGCTGCCCGTTCAGTTCAGAGAAGCCCTTTTGCTGGTCGACATCGAAGAGTTTTCATATAAAGAAGCCGGCGAGATCCTCCAGGTCCCCATCGGTACCATCATGTCCCGCTTGAACCGCGCGCGCGGACTGCTTCGGAATCAACTGGCTGATGTCGCACGATCCTACGGCCTGTCCACAGCCAGCGCGTAGGAGGCAAGCTGTGGTCGAGGCAAAGGCCGAGCTCCTGGGCATCGGAATAGTAACTCGGAATGAACAGCAGACGGGGCGGGTCACGTGGACGCCTCAAACATGACTTGTCCGTTCGCGAGAGCCGATCCAATTTGTGCCGGGTGTTCCGTCATCCTTTCAATTACTCTTGACGCGATCGCATCGACGAGTTCGGACGGTGAGATGGGATTTGGCCGCAACGATTCGTCTGGCGCCCGTTCGGAGTTCAGCGTCCAGGCTAGTACATCGAGAAGTGCGTCGAGCGCCTCGTCGGCCCTGCGAAGCCTTTCGATCTTCGCTACGGCATGAAGAACACGGACTCGGCAGTCGCAAAACTCAGTCCCGAAAGTGATCGCCCTGCGCAGATTGGCCAGAAGTCTCATTCTGAAAATTACCCCTGCGAAAAGGCGCATGTGGTGATGTCCTTTTAACGGCTGGCCTAATGGTTCCCTGATCAGAGCCTTGGATTCATCGCCGGGAGAAGTTGTGTTTTGAGCTTTGAGTTCGATCGAGTTTTTGGACATTTACGGGACCGGCAAGTATGCGCGGCATGGGTGGCCGATATCACTTGGCTGAACGCAATCGCTCAAAAGAGTCCGTGAACGCGGGGAACCTGCCGCCCGCGCATCCCACGTGGTGCACACACATTGTCGACAGCCACAGTGCGTGGCGTAACGTCACCCGCCAGGATTGTGGGTGGTGATTTGTATGACTTCGTCTCGCTTACTGATTACGAGATCGGGCTGCTGTGTGCTGATATCAGCGGCAAGGGAATATCCGCAGCGTTGATGATGGCGCACCTGCAAGCGCTTTTACACGGGCGTCTGCAGCCTTGCGGCGACGTTCGCAGACGCGCGGCCCCACCAGCGGTTGTCTCGGCGCTTAACGGCGATTGTTGGACACGATTTGCGGGCCATCGATATGCGACCTTGTTCTATGGAGAGTTCGACGTGCGCACTAACAGACTGCGTTACGTGAACGCTGGCCACTGCGCTCCCATATACCTTTCCGAAACGGGTGAACGAATTAAGCTCACCGCCGGCGATCTGCCCGTTGGGCTTTTTTCGGAAGTCGATTATCAGGAATTACAAGTTGTCTTACCAAAGGGTTCGGCGCTGATAGTTTACACGGACGGCGTCACTGAGGCACTCAATTTGCACGGAGAGGACTTTGGAGAGCAACGCCTGATGCGCGCTTGCAGAGCGCTTCCCACGGGAGCCAAGGCCGATACAATTTGCGAATTGCTCTCGAGCGAAGTATTGGAGTGGTCGGCCGGGGTTGAGCAGCACGACGATACGACCATTCTTGTGCTCAAGGCTGACTAAATCGACTGCTGTGTCGTGCATGAGCGTTGTTTCGATGCATGCGCATTATGTATGCCAAAGACCACCCGTTTGAACTGTACTCGGACCACCTTCGTTGTCGCGGCTCTGTAGTCCGCGGTTCTGGTTTTCTGGACGGCGGCAGTTTGCACAGGCACGCGTTTCAACTCGACAATATGGAGTGCGTCCAAGGTGGTCACCATTGCCGTCTTGGGTGACCCTCAGGTCTGAATGCCCATCGCGGTATGCCCACTGGTATGCCCACGCCTCGCATAGACCGATTCTTACCGCTCGCGCGATTTCGCTGGCGCATCCGTTCCAACCCGTTGTGGATTGGATACTTATATCAATCCATCACAATTCCGCTATGCCCATCGTAAGTTGTTGAATTCATGTGACTTCATGGCTTCGAACCAGCAGATCGGTCAGGGCGAGCCAGCCCGCGATTTGTTGCGGGCGGCGACAATGGCTTCGACGCGAGAAGTCATCGGAATCTTGCGTGGCGTGTTCGGTCTTGCCAAAGGGGATCTCCAGATTCCGGTGCTGCGTCAGTACCGTCGGAGGCCTCTTTACCAGGGAGGTCATTGAAGCCATGTCGCGCATCGATCAGCGACAGGTGGTCTTCGCGTTCTCCAATCCCATGCAGCCGGAGTGCAGTTCCCGGTCGTTTACTTCAATGGCCAGACCTTCCTGCCCGGACAAGCCAACAACTTCTATGTCTTCCCGGCGATCGGTATGGCCGTGTTTGCACCACAGGCCTCGCGAGTCACGGACGAGATGTTTATCGAACCGGCGCGCCGTCGCCGATCAGGTACCTGACAAGTTGCTGAAGCAGGGTCTCCTTTTCCCTCTGCAATCGAACATTCTCGAGACTGAAATTCAGACCGCCGCGCGAGTCGCAGAATTTGTCTTCGATTCAGGCCTCGCTCGTGTTGAGCTCCTTGCGAACATGGTCAAGTTCATTCGGAAGCACGTTTACAAGCCGGAATATGCCCCTGTACTGGCTCCAGCATTTCAAGCCGCTTGATATGCGAAGGCGCTGGAAGGCTGGATCATGGCGATATTCGCTTGGATCACCGAACACGAGCAGAAACGCATCGTGGAACGCGTGCCAGCTAGCCGACCCGGGCGAAGGCCCGAGGCAGAAAGCTCGGCCGGCCGCGGTTCGAGCCGAGCGGGTGCATGAGCGCTCATATTCTTCTTGCTCTCGCGGCAACGGCGCAGACGCGTGAGCAGGCTGTCGCCGCGGCGCGGGCAGGACGGATCTTGTGCCGCGGATGGATCCTAATTGCGCGGGACACTTCTGCTTTACAGAATCCGCGTGTGGGATACGTGTGTCCGAATCGCGAATCCAGCCATTTTATAGGGTTGAGCTGTTTGTGTTTTCAATAACTTGCGTGTTGTCAAAAAACCGCCGGAATCCGACACCCACTGGCTTCCGCCAAATTATTGACAATATAGAATCGTGGCGTGGGGTGGCCCGGAAGCACATTCGAAAGAAGACGAATCCTCATCCCAATCGCCCGACGCCCTCTTACACCAAGCGACATGCGCGAATCGCCCACGAGATGCGCGCGCGTCGTGATACGTAACGAAACCGTGTCGACCTTTACGAACGAATTCTTGAATGTCAATGCTGTGACGATGCTTGACTTTGAGCCCTACGCTTGCGCAGAAGGGCCGAGCCTGCCCCCTCAGACGATGCCTTAACCAAGGCTGCCATTTTTGGGCGTGCTGGCACGATATCCCCTGACAACCCAGCCGCCGTAAGCGCCTCAGTCATGATCGGTCCTACTGACGCGATTAACGTGTGTTCTTGAAGCGACGAGCGTACCTGGTCGAGTATGCCATTCCCCTCCGCGATACGAAACAGATGGTCAAGCTGAATGGATGATGTGAACAGGACGACATCGATCTCTCGCGCGGCGATGCAGCGCGTAGCTTCTGTCAAAGGGCCAAGATCCGACGGAAGATCCCATCGGTAGATCGCGAAGCACTCCACCTCGGCGCCTAAGGATCTGAGCGCCGCGTTCATTTCTTCGTTAGGGCGTCCATATTCCTGCACGGCGATCTTCCGGGCCCCACGCGTCGCAACTGCTTCGACTACTTCTTTCCAGGTATTCGGCTCGGGTACAACCACGTGCGCCTTCGCCCCCAACTCGCGCAGAATCGGTAGTGGCTTCGGTCCGCGGGACACGATGAAGACGGACTGAAGCCCACGCGACAGCGCTTCGAGGCGCCCGTTCGCCGCCGCCACGTCGCGCAGAAACGCAAGTCCGGCGCCGGTCATACAGACAACAAGGTCGAATTCGCCTGCCGCGGCGCGGTCTACGAAGTTCAGAGCTTCATGTTGATCGTCGAGCGCCCGTTCCTCTACTGAGGGAGCTACAAACGGGTCACCACCTTCGCGCCGGATCAGCGCTTCCATCTCCTTTGCGCGCCTGCTTTCCAGACTGAGAACTCTGAGACCCCCGAACGACATCCTCTTTCCAGTATTGCCGAGGTTAGTCTCCCATCGCTGCGGCGGGGGCCATCGAACCGGCCAGGCGCGACGCGATTTCGCGTTCGGCCGAATGTTCTTCCTGTTCGGTGAAGCGGACCGCCAGCGTCAGAATCGAGATCCCTGTCACTGCCCCTCCCAGAACGAGCAGGGATTGATTCCACGGCATGCTCCCTTTGAAGAGAAAACCGGCGAGCACAGAGCCGAGATTGCCGCCCGCTCCCACAATGCCTGCTACGGCGCCGAGCGCCTTCCGATTTACGAAGGGAACCACGGCGTATGTTGCGCCATTGGACATTTTTATGAACAAACCGGTCAGCGCCATCGCGGCGATTGCGAGGGGAAGAACGGTCATACGCGAAAACAACATCAGGGCAAGCCCTTCACCCAGAATCGTGCATCCCAGCAGCCCCGCGCGGCCCTTCAGTCCCCAATGTTTGTGGAAGCGATCGCTCACCAGTCCGCCGAGCGTGCGGGCGAAGACGTTCATAGTGCCGAAGGACGCAGCGACGAATCCCGCTGCGGTGAGCCCGAGGTGGAAATAGTCGGTGAAGTACAGGGCGGCGGTGTTGTCGATTGTCAGTTCCATCCCGAAGCAGGCGGCGTAGACGACGAACAGCGCCCATACGCGCGGATCGGAGATTGCGGACGCGACCAAGCCTGCAGGCTTAGGCTGGGTAATCTCTCCATTCGCTTGCAGCGTGCTGAAATCGCCATCTGCCGTATCCTGGGTGAGACGGAGATAGGCGAGGCCGGTCAGAAACATGACGATCCCGGGGATCACCATCGCGAGACGCCATCCGAGCCAGTTCGACGCCCCCAGGCTGACGAATCCTGCGAACAACAGCGGCATCGCCATCTGCGTGACGCCGCCGCCCAGATTTCCCCATCCCGCTGCGGTCGCATTCGCAGCGCCCACCACATTCGGCGCGAACATCACAGAGGTGTGGTATTGCGTGATCACAAACGAAGCTCCGATCGCTCCGATCGCCAACCGAAACAGCAGGAAGGTCTGGTAATCGTGCGCAAAACCCACCGCCATCACCGGAATCGAGCCGAGAAGCAGTAACCACGTATAGGCCCGGCGCGGCCCGACGCGATCGCACACCAAGCCGATCAAAGCTCGCGCAACGACAGTGATCGCCACCGATGCGATCGTAAGCGTTCCAATCTGCGCTTTCGTGAGATGCATCTCCTGGCGAATTACCGGCATGAGCGGAGCGAGCCCGAACCATCCGAAGAAGCAGATGAAGAACGCGAACCACGACATGTGGAACGCGCGCATCGGAACGCTTGAAAAGTCCGCGAGAGACATGCGCGTGGCTTTGTTGCGTAGCGTCAAACAGGTTCTCTCTTTGAAAAGGCGGTTAAGCTGCGCGGCGCGCGGCCGACAGGTCTACCAGGACAACGCCGTCTTCGACCATCGTGGGGAAGACTGCCAGACACGCGGACTCCGCGGCGCGCACGGGCATGCCCGAAAGCAGATCGAAGTGCCGCCCGTGCAGCGGGCATACGACAGACGTTCCCGTGACGATTCCGTCGCACAGCGGTCCGCCGCGATGCGGGCATGAGTTCTCAATCGTGTGGAAGCGGCCGTTCAGGTTGAAAATCGCCAGTTCGACATTTCCTGCCTTGACGGCTCGACCTTCGCGGGGAGGAATGTTCGAAGCGTGAGTGATTCTGGTCCAACGATGTTCGGTGTTCATACGAGTTGAGGTTCTCCCACTTTCTCCAGAGGTTCGATGTGAACGAACTGCGTCGGGTTCACGGGCCGGTCGCGCTCAAGCCATGCATCGTGGGCAAGAGCCTGCGAGCGCCTGAGACGGTCCAGCAGATTGCGCTTCTCCTCCTCAGGCGCGTATACCGTTTCCTTACGGATCTTTTCGATACCGACGCGCTCGACGAAGTCGTAGCTGCGCTCGAGGTAGTTGCCGTTCTCGCGGTAGTACTGGAAAAACAGCTCGCCCGCTTCCAGCGCCTCTTCCGTCGACTCGACAGTCACGAGGAGATCGGCTTTACGAACCGACTTGCCGGCTGCGCCTCCCACCACAACCTGCCAACTGCCGTCTTGTCCCACCAGGCCGAGGTCTTTTACTGTGGCTTCGGCGCAATTGCGCGGGCACCCGACCACGCCCATCTTGAACTTGTGCGGAGTGAAGAGGTTTTCCAGACGACGTTCGAGTTCGATCCCGGTGTTGGTCGAATCCTGCACGCCAAAGCGGCAGAACTCCGAACCCACGCAGGTCTTGACCATGCGGACGCCCTTGGCATACGCCTGGCCGGAAGGCATCCCGAGGTCGCGCCAGACATCGGGCAGATCCGCCTTTTTGATTCCGAGAAGGTCGATTCGCTGGCTGCCCGTGACCTTGACTAACGGAACGTTGTATTTGTCGGCGACATCCGCGATTCGTCTCAACTCGTCCGGCGACGTGACGCCGCCCCGCATTCGGGGCACGACCGAGAACGTTCCGTCCTTCTGGATGTTGGCGTGCACGCGGTCGTTGATGAAGCGCGCGGAGCGGTCTTCGTCGTGATCGCCGCACCAGAGCATATCCAGCATGTAGCTGAGCGCGGGCTTGCAAACCTCGCAGCCCTTGCGGTTGCCATACACCGTGAGGACTTCTTCCACGGATTTGAGCTTCTGTCCGCGCACGATTTCGCGCAGGCGCTCATAGGAGAACGGCACGCAGGAGCAGAGCGTAGTCTTCGTCTCTTCGCTGAAATCGGGCGCAACCGCGCGCAGCAGCTTTTGGCAAAGACCGGAGCAGCTTCCGCAACTGGTGGAAGCCCTGGTGCGCTCTTTGAGCTGCGCGAGGGTCGTGATGTTGTGAGCGTGAACCGCCTTGATGATGTCGCCCTTCCGGACGCCGTTGCATCCGCATATGGTCTCGCTGTCGGGCATGTCGGCGATTTCGAGCCCGGTATCGGTCGCCGGCGGAGGAAAGAGGATCTGGCGCCGCAGGGACGAGAGATCGGCGCCCGTGCGCATCCATTCCATGTAAGTGTCTTCATCGGCGACATCGCCCACGAGGATCATGCCGCTCAGACGGTTGTCTTTCAGGAAGAGCTTCTTGTATGCGCCGAGCGAAGCATCCTCATAACGTACGACTTCGACGCCAGGTTCGGCTTCGTCGATCGAACCGGCGGAAAAGATATCGACGCCCATGATCTTCAGGCGCGCCGCCGGGTTCGGCGCGGAGAAGGCTCTGGCTGCTTCGCCGGTTATCGCCGCGGCAAGCACCCGCGCCTGTTCAAACAGAGGCGCTACGAGTCCGAATGTCTGGCCGTTGTGTTCTGTACATTCTCCGACCGCGAAGATGCGCGGATCTGATGTCTCCAGATAATCGTTCACGATCACGCCGCGATTAACGCGCAGCCCCGCGCGTCGCGCGAGATCGGCATTTGGGCGAATGCCGGCCGCGATAACGACCAGTTCCGCATCCAGTTCTTCGCCGTCCGCAAATCGCAGGCCCTGCACGTGGCCGTTGCCGCAGAGCGCGGCTGTCTGGCGCGGCAGCATCACGCGAATTCCCAGGCTTTCGATGCGTCGCTTCAGATACTCGCCGCCCGTGGCGTCAAGCTGCCGTTCCATGAGCGTCGGCGCAAGGTGGATCACCGTCACGTCACAGCCGCGCACCTGCAGCCCGCGCGCCGCTTCCAAACCCAGCAGACCCCCGCCGATCACGGCCGCTTTCAGGCCTTTTCGAGCTTTGGCCATGAGGGCGCGCGTGTCATCCAGAGTTCGGAAGACATGCACATTGTCTTTGTCGACGCCGGGGATCGGCGGGATGAACGCGCTGCTGCCAGTTGCGAGGATCAGCCGGTCGTAGGGCGTCACGCGTCCCTGGGCGTCGATCACCGTCCGCGTCTCGCGATCGATCGAGTCGATCGCTACGCCGAGCCGAGCGTGGATGCGATTATCGCGATACCAATCGACGTCGTTCAGTACGATGTCCGACGCCTGCTTCTCGCCCGCCAGGACGAGCGAGAGCATGATGCGGTTGTAGTTCGGATGCGTCTCGTCGCCGAAGACCGTAATATCGAAGTCGCCCGACCTCTTCAGGATGTTTTCGATGCAGGCGACGCCGGCCATTCCGTTACCGACCACAACAATGCGATTCATGAGTGGGCTCCCGAGCGCTCCACCCGGACCGCGCATTGCTTGTAGTTGGGTTCGCGCGACACCGGGTCAAATGCGCTCTGCGTGATTTCGTTCACGTTCGTTTCGAAGAAGTGGAAGGGCATGAACACCTGTCCGGGCGCCGTGATTTCGGTAAGGCGAAGTTCGACGCCTTTCGTACGCCCTCGGCGCGAGATCACGTCCACAGAGTCGTGGCTGCGCAGCCCCAGGCGCTGCGCGTCGCGGGGGTTCATTTCAAGCCATGCGCGAGGCGAGAGTCGCTCGAGGATCGGAACCTCGCGCGTCTTGGTGCGGGTATGCCAGTGCTCCACGGTCCGTCCTGTGTTGAGGACGAACGGATAGTTCCCGCCGGGCTGCTCAGGGAATGGCGCCCACTCGGCGCAGATGAGCCGCGCACGTCCGTCGGCCGTAGGGAACACGCCATCCGCGTAGAGCCGCGAAGACTCCGTGGGCGCGGCCGTTCCCACCGGCAGTGGCCACTGGGTCGCGCCCTCGCGCTCCAGAAGATCGTAGCTGATTCCGGAATAGTCGCAAAGCCGGCCGCCCGATACCTTTTGCCACTCGTGGAATGCGTCTTCCGGCTCGGTCCAGCCTGGAAAGAGCGAATCGCGGCAGCCGAGACGTTCCGCGATCAACAGAAAGATGTCGAAATCAGAACGCGCTTCTCCCGGGGGCTCCACCGCTTTGTTTACCTTGCTGACGCGCCGCTCGGAGTTTGTGTACGTGCCTTCCTTTTCACCCCAGATCGCGGCGGGCAGAACGAGGTCGGCAAGTTCGGTGGTTGGCGTGGGGTGATAGCCATCCTGAACCACGAGGAAATCGAGGTTCGAAAGCGCATGCCGCAGCAAACCCTGGTTTGGATACGACACCAGAGGATTCGTCGCGATGATCCAAAGAGCGCGGATTTTCTTCGCGACCGCCGCTTCGATGATGTCCGGATAGGCGAGCCCTCTTTTTTGGGGTAGGCGGCTTTCGTCGACATTCATTAGCCCGGCGATTTCAGCGCGGTCTACGGCATCTTCGAACCTGCGGTAGCCGGGCATGCTCGAAGTGAAGCTTGCTTCGCGCGAGCCCATCGCGTTGCACTGGCCGGTGATCGAAAACGGCGCTGCGCCGCGACGTCCGATGTGGCCGGTCAGGAGCGCCAGATTGCAGATGGCGTTGACCGTAGCGGTCCCAAGAGTGCTGTGGTTGACCCCCATGGTCCAGCCGATGAAGCCAGCCTTCGCGCGTCCGTAGAGCAGCGCCGTGCGAAATATGGATTCCTGAGGAAGCCCCGTGATTTCGGCGACCCGCTCCGGCGTGTACGATGCAACGAACTTTTCAAACTCCACGAGCCCTGAAGCGCGTTTCTCCACAGCCTCGCGGTCGACCATGTTCCATGCGAGGAGGATGTGCGCGATGCCGTGGATCAGCGCGAGGTCGGATCGCGGCTTGAGGGGCAGGTGGATGTCCGCCATCATTGCGGTTTTCGTGACTCTCGGGTCCGCGACGATCAGCTTCTTATTTCGATTCGCTTCGAGATACTGGCAGAGAATCGGATGGTTATCCGCCAGGTTGGCGCCGATCAGCAGCACGACATCGGCGTGTTCCATGTCTTCGTAATTGCCTGGAGGGCCGTCGCTGCCGAAAGAGAGTTTATAGCCGGAAACGGCTGAGGCCATGCACAGCGTCGTGTTGCCGTCGTAATTGCTCGTGCCGAATCCCAACTGCACGAGTTTGCCGAGCGTGTAAAGCTCCTCGGTTACGAGTTGGCCAGTGCTGAGAACGCCCAGCGAATTCGCGCCATGCGCTGACTGCGTTGCAGTGAAGCGCTCGACCATAACGGAAATGGCGTCGTTCCAGCCAATCCGCTCGAGCTTGCCATTTTTTCTCAGGAGCGGATATCGTGCGCGGTTTTCGGCATCGATCACATAGTGTTCGGCCAAGCCTTTGGGGCAAAGCTTGCCGCGATTCACAGGGTGCGATGCGAGCGGCCGCGACGCGACCGCCTTGCCGTTCTTCACGCCGATCTCGATACCACATCCCACAGAGCAATAGCCGCAGGTTGTCGCGACCCAGCGGTCGGCGATCCTGCGCGAAGATGTGTAACCGGTGCTTTCGCTGCGCCCGTAGGCGTATTCATCGGCCAGATTGTCGAGTCCAACGACCCGCTTCCAGTTCATGCGGCCCTCCTCACGCCCGATGTGAACGTGGACGCGATGTTCTTGGGAACGACGCTCACAAAGAAGAGATAGCGGCCGAGTATTTCACCGGCAAGCGTCGCGGCGAAAACCAAGGTCGACGGCAGCCCCGACGGATGAACTATTGGGGCAATGATGCCCGCGCCAACGAGAACAGCCAAACGCAACGCAAACAAGGGCCGCAGTTTTCCGGCCAGTAGTAACGACGAAGAACGGAGCTCGAAGATCTCGGAGCGTGAAAGCCAAAGGAACTTGCCTGCCTGCGTGAAGAGCTGCGCCGCGCCGCCCGCCGCAGAGGCAATGAGAACGCCGATGGGCGCGCCTGGAACGAGAATATGGACGAAGGCCGGCCCGCACAACAAAGCAGTGGAGAAGAATTCGGCCGCTGTGTAGCCACTGAACCACCCAGGCCTCGCGCGGACGATATAGATTCGCGCGGAGCACGCCGCGCCTGTCATTCCTGCCACGGCCGTGACGAAACCTGCGAGATTCCGGCCGGGAAGCTCGAGCAACGCAATACCCGCAAACGCGCCGGCCGCCGCAGCGAACAGGGAAAGCGTGAGGACTTCGCGGCTCAGCCAGGAACGCCTGAGGCCGCGGAGCGCCCGCCACGCGTAGGCCGGGCGGCCCAGGTGCAGAGTCGAAGCGCCCAGGCTGATTCCCGCAAGCGCCAGCGAGACCAGCGACGCGATTCGAATTTCGGCAGGCTGCCGCCACCCCAGCACCCAAAGCGTAATAAACGCGCCGACGCACATCTGAGTCAGCACGAGCATGAACACCAGCGGCCAGTGAGGATGTTCCGGTTGCACCCGATTCGTGTCCACGCGTCCGATTCCCGGCGAGAGATTTTCCGGAAGCGTGATCCGCGTGGTCGAGATGCTGTCGCCGGCTGAGGGCAATCCTGGCGCGTTCGCCGAGACGTGATCGCGCCTCCATTGTTCGATGTTCACGATCTCGATCGCGATGGCATTTTCGGGGCACGCCGCGACGCACGCGGGCGCCATTCCGTCGCTAAGGCGGTTATGGCACAGGTCGCACTTGCCGACCACGCCGCGCGCTGGATTGTACTGCGGCACGCCATAAGAACAGTTCCACGTGCAGTACTGGCATCCGATGCAGGTGTCCGCGCTGTGAACGACCACGCCGCTGGTCGGATCTTTTGTGTAAGCCTCAACGGGGCAGCCGATCAGGCACGAAGGCTCAACACAGTGATTACATCCCGCGGAAAGGTAATGCCTTTGCGTGAGCGGATAATAGCCGCCCTCAACTTCGCCGACACGGCGCCAGTTCAGTTCCGCGGGATTCCCATTCTGCTCGTTGCACGCCACGACGCAGCACTTACAGCCGATGCACTTCGTCATGTCGAAGTGGAATCGGTACTGCTCGCCTGGTCCCGGAGGGCGCGAGGGTATCAACTCTCCGGGCGCGGTAGCGGGAGGCGCGTTCGTGGCCGGCGCGCTGTAGAGCAGCGGGCTGTCCATCAGAGGCAGAGTCGTCATGCGCGTTTGCTTTCGCCGATCCTTTCAAGACACACGTCCACGAGGCTTCCCGAATGACGCCAATGAGGACATTGAAAAATCGATTCCCGCTTGGCCGCGGTCAGAGCGGCGGCGGCGGAATCAGGTTGTTCTTGTTCTTTTGAGATTCGGCTCCGCGGGGAGCTTACTGGAAGGAACCGCACATGGGTTCCGGGATGGCCCCGGAAAACCCGTTTGTTTCGCGGCGAGCTATTCGTACTCTAGCATTCCGGCGGCATGCCTGGCGTTTCGATTTTTTTATCGGGCTGATACGAGAATTCTGTTCCGCAGGGTCCTCAATGTCATTTGCGACGTCTTCCACTCCGACCGCATTGTCATTGGATCACCAAGGTGTCGGTACGTCTGGTATGCGCGCGCTTCGATGGCTACCAGCAGCAAGCGCCAACCGAAGGTCTGGCGCATTCCGAAATATACTGAACGACGGAGAGCCGAATGAAACTCAATCACGTCATGCTTGCGGTCGGGGTGGCCACGCTCACGGTCTCAGGGCTGGCGCAGCAGGAGGGTCCGTACAAGGTTCTGAAGAGCGCGCGAGTTGGCGGGGAGGGCGGTTGGGATTACATCTACGCCGACGTGGACGGACGGCGTTTGTACATTCCGCGAGGCGCCACCAAGGCGGTCGCGGCCACAGAAGCCGCGCCAGCGGTTCCGGAATTTCCTTTGCGGCTGACGATCTACGATCTCGACACGCTCCAGGCCGAAGGTGAGATTGCAGGTATTGGCGGAAATGGAACGGCGGTGGACCCGAAATCCGGGCACGGTTTCACCAGCGATCATCCGCAGGTTTCGATGTTTGATACCAGGACGAAGGCGCTGATCAAGCATATCGATGTCGGCCAGGCGCGCCCCGATGGAATCTACTTCGATCCATTTAATCAGCGCGTCTACGTGTTCAGCCATCCGACGAAAGATGCAACGGTCATTGATACCAAGGACGGCACGGTACTCGGAACAATCGACCTCGGCGGAACGCCGGAGCAGGGAGTCGGTGATGGCAAGGGAATGCTGTACGTGGTGATGCAGGATCCCGTCGGCAGCGTTACTGCGGTTGACGTGAAGACGATGAAAACGGTGGCGCATTATTCGTTTGTCGATAAGGGTGGATGCAACGGGCTGGCGCTCGATGTGAAGAATCAAGTGCTGTTCGCCGCTTGTTCACGAGCGGGAAACCCGCCGGTTCCGCAGCCGACCATGGTGATCATGAGCGCAAAAGACGGAAAGATTCTGGCCAACCTGCCGCTGGCTGGCGGCTCTGACGGCGCCGCATTCAATCCAGCTACACTGGAGGCTTTTAGCACGCAGGGTAACGGCACGATGACGATTGTGAAAGAGAAGAGCCCAACGACGTTCGAAGTCGAGCAGAATCTGCAAACCATGAATGGCGCGAGGACCATAGCATTCGACAGCAAGACCAGTCACCTCTTCACCATGTCGCAGGAACGCGGACCGGCGCCTCCTCCGCCAGCCGGCGGCGGACGCGGTCCACAGGGTGCGGCTGTGCCGGGCTCGTTCACGATTTTGATGATCGGGAAATAACCAAATGAGAGCCGCGCTGCGCGTGCGCTTACGAGAAATTCACGAGCAGGCGAACCGACCGGTGGAATCGAAAGCCCGATGCGTAGCCGCTCAATCGTGGCGCAATGCGGAAACGGGATCGATGTTTGCCGCGCGCCAAGCGGGCACTCCGCCTGCAATCGCCGCCACGCCTGCCAAGATTGCGAGTGCGGCGCCAGCGACCAGCGGATCGGCTGGGCCAACTTGAAACAGCAGCGTTCTTGCTACGCGCATCAGGACAAGGGCACTCGCAAGGCCGGCAAGCAACCCCAGACCTAGTGCCGTGGCAATGTCCGCCCCAACCAGTCGGTATATCGCGAACTGGCCGGCGCCGAGCGCCCCGCGAACGCCGATCTCGCTGGTACGACGGGTAACTGAATAGTTCAACGCGCCGAAGATCCCTACCGCCGCGAGCGCGAGCCCCAGGACAGCGTAAGAACCGCCGAGTATGGCGAGCAATCGCTCTTTCAGCATTGTGTTCTCCACGATCGCACCCAGAGCGACTTCATCCCGCACGCGAAGACCTCCACCCAACGCCTTCAACTCGCGCTCGACCGTACGGGCAACTGTATTGCTATCCATCGTCGAACGGACATAGAGAGTGAAGGCGCGCGTTGGTTTCATCGGCATGTATGCGATAGGTTCCGGACCAGTTCGCATGTCGACAAAATGAGAATTCGCGGCTAGCCCGACGATCAGGTGTAGAGCGCCATCATCCCGCCGGAATTCCTTCCCAAGTACCGAATCCGTTCCGAAATAGGTGGAGGCGAAGGCCCGGTTCACAACAGTGGGAACCGGCTCGTCGTCGTTGTCATGAAGCGTGAGGTCACGGCCTGCCAGCAAGGGGGTTTCAAGCGTCGCAAAATAACCGGGGGAAACGCGATAGAAGGTTACCTCAGAGCTTGTCTTCTGCCTTCGCGGCGTGAGTACCCGTTGCGCACGGCGCGCGCCTGAAAGAACGGGCATCCACGCAGCCGCGGCGCTCTGAACTCCCGAAAGCGAGGCGACTTTCGATTGGGTCTGACGCAGAAGTTCCATTTGGCGGGTGCGATCCCGTTCATTCCCAACGATGGTCAGGACAGTGGCGCGACTCGAATTGAATCCCGGATCGAGGTTTGTCAGATTACGCAGGCTATACAGAAATGCAATACCGGGCATGACGAGCGAAAATGCGAATGCCACTTGAATCGCGACAAGAACGCGGCCTATACGTACAGAACCGGTTGCCCGTCCCGCATCCCTCAGTGAACTCGCCGGCCCTTGATGAGTACCGAACCAAGCGGGCATGAGTCCGGCGATTGCGGCAGCGAGGCCACCCGTGAGCGCCGGGAAGATTATTAAGCGAAAATCTATCGTGAAATCAAGGCTGACCGGATTGCTATGGGTCGAGACCATCGTCGCGAGAAGCGGCGCAGCGATTCTCGACGCGATCCACCCGACCACGCCTGCCGCCAGGAGGATGAGCAGGTTCTCAGTGAAGACTTGCCTCATCAGCCGTGCGCGGCTCGCTCCCAGCGATACCCGAAGAGCCATCTCGCCCGATCGAGCCATCGCTCGCGCCAGCAGAAGTCCCGCGAGATTGGCGCACGCGATCAGCAGAATCGCAAGGGAGACAATGCCCAGCAGCAGCAGGGGTCGAGAGTATGCTTGCCCGAAAGTTGAAATGCCTCTTTCGCCGGAGCTAATGGCAAGCAGTTCATTCGCCGTCTGATTCCGGAGAACTCCAGGCAAATCATTGTTCTCTGAAGCCCGCTCCATTCGTTCGCGGTGAAACGCGGGCTGAAGCCGAGCCGCGAGTGTTGCCGAGTCCTGACGCGGCGATAAACGGCCCATCAGTTGAAACATTCTTGCATTCGAATTGGTGAAGATCGCGGGATCGGCCACTGTAACCGGCAGCCATACGTCGACAAAACTGCCGGGCTCCACGCCGGTGAATCCGCGGCGTGCCACTCCGAGAATGCGGTACGTCCGACCGTCGAGAACGATGGGGCGTCCGATCGCCGAAGGATCGGCCCCAAATCGACGCTGCCAATAGCTATAGCTCAGCGCCACCGCGGGCCGAGGCGAAGAGTAACGATCCTCCGCGTCTGAAAAGAGCCGGCCAGATGCGGGCGGAATACCGAGCATCTCGAATGCGTCCGGCGAAACGAACTGCTGAATCGCGTCCTCATAGGAAGAATCGGGCCCGTCCACCTGCGCCTCCACACGATTGGGCGGAGAAAACAGACTGATTCTCGCTATGTCCCCGGCTGCTGTACGAAGCCGTTCATACAGTGGATAGCTGAACAGATCATGCTGCGATTCTCCCGGACCCCTATCGGGCTCGCCCCGAATGCCAAACGCGACAAGCCCCCGTGGATTCGCAGTTGGAACAGGCCGTAGAAAGAGGGCGTTAACCAGCGCGAACACAGCCGTGTTCGCGCCCATGGCCAAACTGAGCGAGACTACCCCAGCGGCTGTGAGGACCGGGTTGCGAATCCATCCACGCAGTCCATACCGAACGTCTCGCCAGGTTTCGTATAAGAAGCCGGACGTTCGCGCCTCGCGGCTCTCTTCGCGGAAGACTGCGGCATTGCCAAACATGAGAGCGGCTTCCTGCCGTGCTTTCGATTGACTCAACCCCTGCCGCTCCAGTTGTTCTGCGCGGCGTTGGAGATGATCCCGAGTCTCCTCTGAAAGATCGTCGTCCAGCCGTTTTTCCGCAAAGACGTTTCTGATTCTCGTGAGCCAGGACATAGCGTTCCTTTCAGGCGTACCGAAGGACAGACGCAACACCCTGCGAAAAGCTGTTCCATCTATCGGCCTCCGCCTCAAGGTGCTTCTTTCCCGTGGGGCTGATTCGGTAGATCCTCGCTCGGCGTTTATTCTCCGTCACCGTCCACTCAGCGGTAATCCACCCCGACTCTTCCATGCGGTGAAGCGCGGGATACAGTGACCCCTCGTCGATTCTCAGGGCTTCGCGGGAAAGTTCCTGAATCGCGGTCGCGATCCCATAACCATGGGAGGGCCCCCGGCGATTGAGCACCGTCAAAGCGAGCAAATCAAGAGCGGATTGAACCGAAGCCGGCTTCTTCGTACCCATTGTTAGCTAGGGTAGCAGACAAGGTAAGAATGAGCAAGCCGCTAATTCGCGGACGGCCTTTCCGCATGAACGATCTGGACAATCCGAACTTGCATCTTTGCGGATCGAAGCCGCAGCCCGAGTTCACCGAGAGCGGAGAAAAGATCGGGCAGATCGCTGTTCATCTCCCTGGAACCCGCAAACTGTCCGCCAAACTGGCTCTCATCCGGACGCCACGCAAGGTCGAAATCAAAGGTCCCCTTCAGCCCTGTCCTGTCGATCACCGGGCGTGCCAGCACCGGACTTTCGAGGTAAGCCGCCAACCTCTCCATCGGCACGTCACGGCAGACGTAGTGCAGACTTTCGCTGTCCCGAAATGTGAACCCCTCGCCGCCATCGTCCGGCTTACGTTGCTTCATTTTGTGCCCTCCTCCCCGGACTTCGAGGATGAAGACGGGGCTCTGCTTCGACTCATAATGCAGCTCAAGCTGAAATCTTTCGGCCAGAAGAGTCTTTAGCATCTCCAATGACTGTTGCTGAGAAACCTTTAGATCACACTTCGTTTGAATGTCGTACCGGTCCCTGTCGGCCCAGGCTGGCCCTCCACTCACCGACCCCACCGGCAGGCTTCTGCCTTGGCCCGGCCCATACGCAAGCCGGATCAGATCCTTGAGAGACAGGCCTTCAAACGTGAACCCGTTCGGCGTCACTGCCATTCTCTTTGTCCCCAATCCGGAGGCGGGCTTGATGGACGCAACGTCAAATGCCGGACTCACGCCAGCGGCAGGTGGAGTTTGGGCGCGCATGGGGCCGGCGCACGAGAAAGCCAGTGCGAAGGCCATGAATTGGGCCGCGCCGGCCCACGCTGCCTCGCGGCGAAGGAGCCGAATGGAGCCTGCCACGCTATTGTGCTCCGTGCTTTCGCAGTATGTCCGCGACGTCCTGAAAGTTGCTCTGTAGCGCCGTGGTCAGCGGCCGCCTGCCTAGGGCGTCCTCGAGATTGGGATCCGTCACGCCTTCCGTCAGGAGCCACTTCGTCATCTCGAGGTTGCCATCGCGCACAGCGGCGCTCAGCGACTGGTTGAAATCCCGGGCGCGCATTTTGATTTGTGGGCTCAACATCTCGGCGATTCCGGTGTCTCCGCTGATCGCCACATGATACAGCAAACAATATCCATGAGGTCCGCGCGCGTTGACGACAGTCTTATCCGCGGCTACCATGGCCCCGATCACTGCCCTCTCGCCGAGCATGGCAGCGCAAAACGCATCGATGCGGGCGCCTTTCTCTAGCAAGAACCGCGCCATTTTCCGGCTTCCGACATGCGATGCGCCTCCCAACCCGGTCTCCCAATCGCCTCCTCCCCAGTCCCACGACCCATATACAAGCCTTGGCTCACTTTCCAACATGGCCGCGACCCTTTCCAGGTTCGCGTCTTTGTGAGCCAGCCCGACGAAAGAGGCGACCAAGTCCAGATCTTGCCGGGGTCCGCGCTTCGGTTCCGGACGAATCGGGGCGTTCGCGGGCTGAGGGGCGGGCTGCGCCCCCGATTCATTCTGCTGCGCGAATGAGTAGGCGGCTGCGGGACCAAGAAGCCCGAGAATCCCGCGCCGCGTTGAGGAGAAGGAGTGTAAATGGCTGATCACGCTCACCATTTCGCTACAGGCCCGTCCCGGACTCCAGACGCTGTCGGGCTATTTTTTTGCTATCGAACAAGCTCCTTGTTTGGAATTAGTTGCGACCGTTCGTTAACGGCCGCGGCGAGTACGTACCTGGCCTGCGGCGGATATATTTGAATGGTGGAGAAGGGCGAACCGGAGCCGCGGGTCATCCGAAAATTCGGCATTTTCGAGTTCGACGAATCCGCCGGCGAGTTGCGGCGCAACGGAGTCCTGGTTCATCTTGCGCCGCAACCGTTTCAGATCCTGAAGCTGCTGATCGACAACGCCGGCGAGATTGTGCATCGCGACCGCATCCGTCGGGAAATCTGGAACGGAACGACGGTCGATTTTGACCGGTCATTGAATGTCGCTGTCGCCCAGATACGGTTTGTGTTGAATGATGACGCGGCCAATCCCCGCTTTGTCCAGACCATCCCACGCCGCGGATATCGGTTTCTGGCAAAGTTGGAGTGCGGCCCGCCGGTCGGCGCAACGGCACCCGAAGCGGCGCGAATCCCGGTGAGATTCCGGAGGGTTGGATGGGCCATTGGATTCGGATTCGTGGTCGCCGCGATGCTTGCTGCAGGTGGGTTCCGCTACTGGCACAGGTCGGCTGGTCCCGTTCGAATCGCAGTCCTTCCGTTCTATGCGGCCGAGCTCGAACCCGCCGATGCAGTATGGTCGGAGGGCGTGTTCGATGATTTTCTGACCACGTTGGGTGGAACTCAGCCACAGCGGATCGAAGTTATAGGCCGAGGATCCGTGTCTCACATCAGTACAGGCCAACCGGGCAGCCTCCGGGAGGTAAGCAAGCAATTGAAGGTGAACTACATCCTCGAATCCAGCGTCCGCCGCGAAGGTGGTTCCCTACACCTTGGCGCGCGCCTTGTGGATAGCGGGACGGAAGCCGTCCGTTGGTCCGCAAACTTCGTACAGGATGATTCAACCCCGGCTTTCGCTGAAACAGTAGTGGCGCGTGTCTCTGCGGGAGTCCTGACCACGTTGTTTCCCTCCGCCTCCACGGCCATCAAAGTTAATATTTGCCGGGATGGGGAGGATAGCTATCAGACCGGGCGAATACTCGTGAACCGCGGTGGGTTGATGGATCTGGAGAAGAGCCTTCTCTTCTTCCAGAAGGCTCCTTGCCCTCAGGCGGCCGCGGAGAAGGCCGAAGTTCTCGTCCGCCTCGCTCGATTGAATAGGGCCTCAGGGGACTGGGACGCAGCGCGCGTAGCGGCGCGGGCGGCATTAGGATCGAATGCCGGCTTGACCCGTGCGCACCTTGCTTTGGGGAATGTCGCATTCTGGCATGACTGGAACTGGGCGGCGTCGCAACGCGAGTTCCAGGAGGCGTTGCGAATCAATCCCAGCGATCCCGATGCGCATCACGATATCGCGTGGCTACAGACAGCCTTGGGGATGCGAGGCGGCGCCCGCGCATCGCTCGAAACCGCGATCGCCCTCGACCCGCTGTCCGCCAGGACCCGAATGGACTCGGCATGGCTGTTCCTCCAGTTGGGCGAGTTCGATCGAGCCGCATCGGAGGCGCGGCGAGCACTCGATCTCAATCCGGGCATGGCCGAGGCGCGCTTTTGTATCTCTCGCGCGCTGCTCTATGCGGGCGATGTGAAATCCGCCGCGGAGGCGCTCAGCCCGGCGCTGCCTCCATCTCTCGTCCGGGCAACAGCAGCATTGCCGTCGACGGACGCAATGCGCCGCCTCATTGAGTTTCACTCGGCAAGCGCAAAAACCGATCCATATGAAAGGGCCTGGCAGTTGGCTTTCCTCTCCTCACGTTCAGAGGCGCTCACTGCTCTGGAAGAGGGTTTCTCAAAACGAAATCTGATGATGCCTATGATCGCCGCCGATCCGGCATTCCGGACCTTGCGTGATGAACCGCGTTTCCGAAGGCTTGTCAGTCGAATGGGACTGTAGCGGCACGCCGGGCGCCAAAACGCCTACGATGAGAACTGCCGCCCGGGTAGAGAACGCCTGCTCGCCCAGCGATCTGTTGGGCCGCGGGTACGTCTGGGCTGCGATATGGCGTGAACTGGCGTGGAAGCTGCAGCGTGGCTAATCGGCGCCGCCAGCGCAAAATTGTCACCGTACCATGAGCAGTGACCGGCAAGACTTCGCCATGGCGATACTTCGGTCAAACAAGTGAGCTCAGAACAACTTCGTGACAGGTGTAACTAGCGACTTTCGATGATTCCGAAAACGCTTGCGCCCGCGGCTCAGAGCATCGGAGCCACGACCGCGAGGGAGTGGGTTACGACATCGTACGGACAGACCACTAGCGGCCGAGGTTCATTCTCTTGTCGCATTGCTTCGCCAACGCCAAAGCTGAAGCACTGTGACATCATCCGCGACTATTTTTTCCGCTGGTTCTGAGTTTGAGCCTAAACTCGCCAGTCCGCGAGACTGAAATCGCTGATCGGATCAGGGTTTAGGTTTGGCGGCCAGCAGGCCCCGGCTGTCCATCCAGTCATAAAAGCGCTGGGGCCATTGCGCAACTGGTCCTTTGGTTGTGGCGCGCACACCGAAGCCGTGGCCGACTTTCGTGTAGACATGCAACTCTGCTTGCGCGCCGGCCTTTTTCATCGCGAGGTAGAGTTCGGGAAGGCCCTGCGAGATGTCCTGCCGGTCGTTCTCCCCGCAGACGAGAAACGCCGGGGGCATATCCTTCGAGAGCGGCATGTCTTTGGGAATCGCCGGATACATAAGCCCGAAGAACGCGACCTTCGAACTCAGGCGATCGATTGGGTCGGAGGCTTCGAGGCTCCCTTCCGTCCCATGCGTGGCGGCGAGAGCGGCGAGCTCGCCTCCCGCCGAAAACCCGATCACGCCGATCCGGGCGGGATCAATATTCCATTCCGATGCGCGGGATTTTACCAGGCGGATGGCGCGCTGCGTATCGGCCAGAGATGTGCCCTCGATGGTGTACGTCGAGCCTTTCTCGCGGGCGAGACGATATTTCAGCACGAAGCCTGCGATTCCATGCTCCTGAAGCCACGCGGCGACGTTATAGCCCTCGTGATCCACCCAGAGCGTGCTGTGACCACCGCCGGGCGCAATCACGACGCCGACACCCGTCGCCGTCTCTTTGGGAGGAAGGTAAACCGTCAGGGAAGGCTTGTGAACGTTGGAGATGACGTGGTCACCCTGCGGCATGACCTGAACCTTCTCCTCGCCGGTTTTCCCTTCCGAACCGGGGGCGCCGTCGGGCCACAAGTACACGACGGGTGGGTTTGCCGAATAAGCTCCGTGGGCCAGCGTCAGAGCGGCACAGACTACGAGCAGGAAACGTGTCATGCGTTGGAAAATGATAACCCGATAGGCGGGCAGAGGCACCGATCCAAAGGAGGGGAGGCGCATCATCGGATTTGATCCAGAAGCTCCCTCGCGGCCGTGAACGATGGGTTGAATTCGAGAGCCTTTGCCAGAACAGGACGAGCCTCGCCGGGTCGACCGGTCTTAATGAGCGCGACTGCAAGATTCATCCGGACCAGCACGAGGGCTGGGCTGATGTGGAGCGCCTCGCGGAAAAGCCGGATCGCCTCGTCGTAATGACCTTGCTCCATTTGATAGGCCCCGAGGTGCGCTGCGGCCGAGGACTCCGGCGCGCCCGCGGCGCGGACCAGAGCGTAGAGGCGTTCGTAGAGCGCCCGCGCCGACGCGTCATCGCTGCGCTTGACGTAGAGATCGGCCAGGTATGCCAGGGTTTCGGGATCTTCCTCCGATTGGCGCTGAGCTTCGCGCAGCAGATCAAATGCGCGTGCGCTGTACGCAGGATTCGATTCGCGGAGAGCAACAATTGCGTAGGCAAGGCCGAGATCACGCGGCCCCGAACGAACGCCGCCGAATGCCGTCAGCGGAGCGTCCGCCGGCGGCTTTCGATTACGGGGAATGGGTCGGCGAGGGATCGAGTGATCGGTGTAAACCACATGGTCGGCATCCGCAGCCTCGGTCCGCGGCATATGACAGGCGATGCAGTTTTCGCCGCGCGCGCATTGGGCGGGAGTGTGGCAGGTCTGACATCGGGACCGGAACCAGGCCACTTTTTCGGAGGCTGCGGGAACGGAATGCGGATCGTGGCACGTGCCGCACCAGAGGCGATCGCCGCTGCCGCGGGCGCAAGCGCTTCGGGTAAGGCTCTCGACATGGCTGTTCACCTTAATGCCAGCATCACGAGTCTGGCGTACAAAGGCGATGGCGTAGTCGGATAACAATTCTCCCGGCGCGAATCGCATCGAAGACTTGCCCGCCCGATCCACTCGGATCTCGCCGGAAAGATGGCATTGCGCGCAGACGCTGTCACGCCTCCGGGGCTCAAGGGTCGCGGGATTAACAATGTCGGATCGCATGGCGCTGGCGGCATGAGCCGCCCCAGGGCCGTGGCAGCGTTCGCAGCCGATGCCCGGCTCTACGAATGGAGGCGATTCGAATCCGTTTTGGGTTCCGGCGATCTCGCGAATGCCGGTGGCGTGGCACTGAAGGCAGGCGGGCGCGATGCCGCGAGTCAGAAAGGGATAGTTATAGGAGTCGTAGCCGGGCGAAGGCGCCCATTTGGCGGAGGACGTGTAATATGTCGCCGGGGCCTCATAGAGAAACCCGTCCACCGATATCAGATAACTGCGCGCGGTAGCGCCTGATCCTGCGTAATAGCTGAGTTCTCGGCTTCCTGAAATGACGCCGGGCTTTCGGAACTGAAGAGACAGGCCGCTGGCGCCCCGGGATATCGAGTATTCGTATCCTCCGTTCGCGGAGAAGGACTGTTCGGGCACATCGGCGTGTAGTGCGAGTCCGCTGGTCTGCGCCATAGCGGTCCGGGAGTATTTGCGGTAGATCTCCGCATGGCATTTTTCGCAGACGCGTGAACCGACTAAGCCGTTATCGGCAGCGATAGATGAGGCAGCGTATAGTAAGGCCGACGCGAGGAGCCGTTTCAACCCGACCCCAGTAGACGCAGTGCTTGGCCTCATCGATGTGGAGTATTTTATCGGTCGGAAAAAACGAAATGGGATGCCGGCCCAAATGGGCCGGACATCCCGGAAGAAGCAGAAGGTCAGAAGGTGAAGCGAGCGACAAGTTGGCCGTTACGAGGTTGCGCGAACAGGCTCGTATAGTTGATTGCGCCGAATCCCGAAGGCGATGTGCCTCCGGCGTTGCAGCTATTCGTGCCAGCCGCGATGGTGCCGTTCGTGCAACTCCTGGTTCCCTGCGGGCTCGTGACCGTGGGATTGTTCAGCTCCAGGCGGTTGAACACGTTGAAGAACTCGGCGCGGATTTGGAACGACATGCTCTCTTTGATTCGGAAGGTTCGGCCGATGTTGATCGATTCGGCGGGACGCCGGGCGTACCGGTAATCCGGATAGTAAGGCGCTGCGGTTCCAAACTGCCCGGGCGCCGGATTGACCCACGCGGCGGGATTCAGGATGAAGTCACCGGTTGGGTTAATACAGTGGCAGTTTGGGTTCTTGAGGAACAGAGGCTGGCCGGGAACCCGGTTCTCCGTCGTCGTGTAACCGTACCAATTGGCCTGGTTATTGGACGAAACGGGAACCGGAATGGGAAGTCCCGACGAATACTGAAGCAGCCCGCCAATGTTCCATCCAGTTACCACGGCTTGCAGAAACTTGTTGGTGATGCCGTACTTCTGGGTCTCGTAACTGAACCCGGTGTTGAAGAGGAACGGCTGGTCCGTGCTGGTGATGCCGCGGGAGTTCGTTCTGTTGAAGATGTTGTTGATGGTCGCGTTGGCCGTGGTCGCGGAAACGTTGAATGCCGCCGCGGGGTTCGCCTGCGTCTTGGACCAGGTGAAAGCGGACGTCAGCGAAAAGCCATGCGAATACCGCTTGCTGACTTTTGCCTGAAGCGAGTTGTACCAACTGTCTCCAAGCGGCGCGCCGTAGACGGTGATCGTGCCGTTCACCTGCGGATAAGGCCGCAGAGCTTGGAGTACGGTCGCAGTAGTGGGGAAAGTGGGATAGGGGAGAGGTACGCCGGAGGCCTTACCAGCGGCGCTGCCCAATGTCGCGGCCAGTGTAGCCTGCCCCGCCGCCGTCGTGGGATCGATTCCGTACTTGGCGAAAACCGCAGGATTGGGCGTATTGAGCCCACCGAGGTACGCGCTGTTGTTCTCCCACGCGCCGCGGTTGCCTACGTAGTTGGCTTCCACAACCAGGTCGCGGAACACTTCACGCTGGAAGCCGACGCTCCACATCAGGATTCGCGCGGGTCGGCCGGAGTTCGGGTCCTGATAAAAGTTCGGGTTGCCCAATACGGTCGCCGAGGCCGGGAACAGGCCCGGATTCAGCGATGCGTTCGTCAGCAGAGCCGGGTTGTACTGAAGTCCCTGTTGGAGAGTAGTTGCGGGGACGCCGAACGCTCCGCCGGGGTTGTTGAACGTGAGTTGATTGAAGCCCACGCCCAGAAGCGGAGCGTTGGTGATATAGGCGAAGGACGATACCGGCGCGTAACTGACCCCGACACCGGCGCGGAAAACGGTCTTCGAATCGATCTGATAGGCGGAGCCCAGGCGCGGGCCAATCGCGTAAGGATACGCGGTCGTGAACGAGCAGTTGCAGCGCCCGGCTCCATTGCCCTCATAGACCAGTGCGCCCGGAATGTTGTTAACCGTCGGATTCGGAGTGTTCGGCCCGAATTCTACCCATCGGTGCCAGATTTCGTGTCCCCAGTTTTCGAGGTCCCAACGTACGCCATAGTCCAGGGTGAGCTTGCGGGTGACTTTCCAGGTATCCTGCAGGTAGAGTCCCCAGCCGGTCTTGCGGAGTTGAGGGTCCTGCACGGTGTTTACGGTTGCCGTGTCGATCTGGCCGAGCAGAAAGCTGGCGTAGGAATTTCCGACTGAACCCGACACTCCGTTCGCCGCGAACGAGTTCGTATTGTTGAATGGATTGCCTGTCTCGTTTGCGCTGAAGTTGAGGATGCCCTGAGCGCCGCGGGAGTTCCGATCGGTCCAGCTATTGAGCCGGAACTCGCCGCCCGCCTTATAAGTATGGTTTCCGTGCACCCACGTAGCCGAAGCCACCGACGTGAACGTTCCGTCGAAGTAGCTGTTGGCGTTGCTCGGGCCAAAGCTGGCGGTCAGCCCGTTCAGGCGCGGAAAGCCCGCCGGATTGGTGGAACTGCCCACAAATCCCAGTTGGCCAGCCGCGTCGTACTGGAGAACCTGCGGCGGCGAACTGTCGGGATTGTGGAAGCGTTGATAACCCACACCCAGATGGAGCAGCAAAGTCGGCGCGAGAGATTTATCGTAGTTCAGCCGAGGCACGGTGCCATAGATTGCCTGAACGCGGACCGCCGAAATCGGGTACGGAAGTCCGTCGGGAGCCGTCAACTGATTCGTCGTGAGCTTGTTGAAGTAGAACGAGAGACGTGAGCTGTCGGGCAGGATCTCATCGATCTTGACGGTCGGAACCTGCTGGTTAAAAGGATTCTGATATACCTGCTGATAGTTACTTGTGGGGTTGCCGTTGGTTGGCGCCGGGATAAGATTCTGAATCTTCACCGCCACCGGATCGAACCGGCTCTGCGGAATGATGTTGCCGGGGAACGGCGTGGTCACGAATTGACCAGAAGGGAGTGGAGTGCGCGACGCCGGATCATAAATCGCGCCGTTGTAAATGGGGTTTCCGGCGGGGTCGGTTCCGAGATTCTGCTTGGGGAAGAGGGTGGGATCGCTGAAGTTGCCGGCCCGCATCGCAGCGGTCGGTACCGTAAGAAACGCTGAACCGTTGGGGTACGAGATGTTGCGGTAACCCTCGTAGCTGAAAAAGAAAAATGTACGATTTTTTCCGTTATAGACCTTGGGTATCCAAACCGGACCGCCGATTGTGCCGCCGAAATCGTTCTTGCGGCTGCGGGGGTTGGTCGCCTGAACCTGCGGAGTGAAGTAAGGCCGATAGGCGTCCAGAGCCTCATTCGTCCAGTATTCGTATCCGGAGCCGTGGAACGCGTTGGTACCCGATTTGGTGGTGAAGTTGTAGAATCCGCCGCCCACCTGGCTGAACTCGGCGGCGAACGTGCTGGTCTGGAGCGAGAACTCCTCGATCGAATCGACGGATGCGTGCGAAACAGTCGATGTCCAGTTGGGATCGTTCTGGCTGGTTGAATCTTGTCCTTCCACCTGAACGCGGAATGTGCCGGTGGGAAGCCCGTTCACCTGCGCAGTGTCGGAGCCGGTCCCGGTAACGCCCGGGGACAGCATATTGAATGCGAACGGGCTGCGGATTGTTCCGGTGCTGCCGCCGCCGCCGCCAAAATTCAGGGGCAGATCGTTGATGCGATCGGTCTGAATGATCGTACTCTGTTCGGCGGATTCCGTCTTCAGAGCCGCCGCCTCGGCAGTAATCGTTACCGTGTCGGAAGTCTCACCGACCTGGAGGGAGACATCGACGCGGTTGGTGGTCGCGACCTGTACGACGATGTTTTCCTGAACAAATTTCTTGAATCCTTTGACCTCGACCGTCAGGCGATACGAGCCCGCAAGCAACGACGGAATCGTGTAATTGCCCGTTTCGGTTGTAGCCGTTCTGGACTCTGCGCCGGTACCCATGTTTGCAGCGACCACGGCGGCATTCGGTATCACGGCCCCGGCCTGATCTGTGACCTGTCCCGTGATAGTTCCGCGATCATTCTGGGCGAACACGGCCAGACTTGACGCGAGTAATAAAAGTGATGCGGAAACGAGCCGCATAGAGAAGCCCCCTGTGCGAAAGCCCCTTGAATGTAATCCAACCATGCGGCAAACACTATCACTAATGCCGCCCCTGAACACCCTCCTTTAGTTGGGCAGTTCGATACGCGCTGCAGTATACAATCGGCGACGTATTGTGCTCAATCGGCCCGAGAAGATACGCGTTCTGATCGTCGATGATCACCCCGTAGTGTGTCGCGGGTTGGCCGCGATTCTTCAGACGGAGCAGGGCATGTGCGTCGTGGGTCAGGCGTCGACCGGAGAAGAGGCGGTGGAGATGTTCCGGCAGCACCAGCCGGACGTCACTCTGATGGACCTCCGGATGCCAGGAATGGGTGGTGTCGCGGCGATTCAGGAGATTCGCAAGACACACCCTAACGCGGCGTTCATTGTGCTGACTACTTATCAGGGCGATGAGAACATCCATCGCGCGCTGAAGGCGGGGGCCCAGTCCTATCTGCTCAAGGGCATGTCGGACAACGAACTGCTGGGAGCCATTCGAAACGTGCAGGCGGGGCTGCGGTATCTGCCTCAGCCGGTGCTCGACTCGCTCGCAAATCGGCCTCCGAAGTCCGAACTCACGGAGCGCGAGCTTCAGATCCTGAAGCTGATCGTCAAGGGCATGAGCAACCGGCAGATCGCGGAAACGCTGGGCATCACTGAGCCGACCGTGAAGTGGCACGTGAACATCCTGCTGAGCCGGCTTCACGTCAGCGACCGGACACAAGCCGCAGTAGCCGCGCTTCAGCGGGGGATCGTCGAGTTCTGAAAACGGCGGCGGACAACCTCGTCGGATGAAAGAGGAACTTCGGCGACCACAAGCGTTCCGTTTCCGGGATTACTGCTGAGTTCGAACACGCCGCCGAGTTGTTCGACTCTTTCCCGCATGCCGATGATCCCGAAGTGATTTCTTTCTTCGAGGTCAGATCGCCCGGAATCAAAGCCGACGCCATCGTCTTCGATCTCCATCCGGACGTTGGACGATTCGAAAACGATCCGGACCGAAATACGCGCCGGGTGGGCATGCTGGACGGCATTCCTGAGCGCTTCGCGGCCTACTAAGAGCAGGGCGCGATCTGTAGCCGGGTCGAGTGAGACCCGCTTGCCTTCGATCTCAGTTTCAACGTTTGCGCCATGCTCCCGGCCGAGTTTCCGCGCCAGGTCGAAGAGGTCGAAAAGGGGAGACCGCGACCCATCCGAATGCCGCAGGTTCCAAACCGCGCGTCTCGCTTCTTCGAGCGTCTCCTTTATTTGAGAGCGCGCCTGAGCCAGCAGATCCGCGGCTTCCGACAGGTTCGTACGCTGAAAACGAGCGGCCGCTTCCAGGAGCGCCGAGACTCCAACACATCCCTGGATCACGGTGTCATGCATTTCGCGCGCCAGCCGCGTTCTTTCGTTCAGAAGCAGCGCGAACCGGGACTTCGTCTGGCGGGTGTAGATCCAGAGAGCCCCCCATGCGGCGCATGCCAGCAATGCTGCCATGAGGCTGTAGAACCAGGCAGTCTGGAAGAAACTGGGGGCCTTGTAAATAGCGATCGAAGCCTCAGATTGAGAACCGTCGGCGTCGGCGTCTTCGGCCATGACTTTGAACAGATAGTGCCCCGGCGGGAGATTGGAATAAAACGCAGATCTCTGGCGAGATGCGGGAATCCAGGAATCGTCGAAGCCTTCGAGCCGGTAGCGAAACCGTACTTGTTGCGGAGCCGCAAGATTGCAGGCCGTGAAATCGATTTCCAGGCGGTCACGGCCCGCAGGAATTGCCACTTCGCCCGAAAGCAGCAGCGTCGCATCCGATGCGGATACGTTTTCGATCATCACCGGACCGGAGCGATGAGCCGGTAGCCGCGACGGAGTCAATCTCACGGCGCCGCGCACGCTGGGGAACCAGAGATCCCCTGAAGAACGGCGGCAGCCCGCCGATTGCAGGCCACCGGACATCTGGCTTGTAGCCATGCCTTCCGCTGTTCCGTAATTAACCGATTGCACGAGGCGGGCCCTTCCCGCCGTGACCGAATCCAGCTCCGTCTTTGCGATCCAGGAAACCCCGACCGGGCTGCTCAACCAGAGGCGGCCCGCATGATCGTCCACGATCTGATAAATCGAGTTGCTGACCAGTCCCTCCTGCGTCGTGAAGCGTGTCGCCTTGCCGTTATCGATCAGGACGAGACCACCGCCGCGCGTGCCCGCCCAAATCTTACCGCCTTCGACATATAGCGACCAGACCTTCTCGTCTTTAAGCGAGGCGAAGGTTGCATCCTCGACGATGCGGCCCTGATGAATCCGATTGAGTCCTGCGTCGGTCCCTGCGATGACGTCTCCGTTCACCTCGGCCAGGCATCGTACGCTCGGATAGGACAGACCCTCGTTGAGGTAGTAACTCGTGAACACGCCTTTGCTCCAGCTGCTGAGGCCGCTGCTTGTCGCGAACCACATCGTCCCCCGCGAGTCCTCGTAGATCTGACGAATGGAGTCGCTGCGAAGGCCGTGCTGCCGCGTGTATCTTGTCGCGCTGCCATTGGAAAGGCGCACGGCGCCCGCTCCCGATGTGGCGAACCAATAGTCGCCCCGGCTATCGAGAAATACGCTGCGATAACGGAGATCGCGTACCGACGCCGGGAGGTAATAGCGGTGGGGTGCGCCTGCTTCCATTCGATAGATCTGTCCGGAAAACGTGACGATCCACATAACCCCGGCTCGGTCCTCGAATGTGGTCGTGACGTTGTCATCCGCCAGGCCCTCTGCGGAGGCTAGGGTCGTCACGACCGCTCGGCTGAACCGAACCAGACCATCCTGAGCTCCTGCCCAGATGTTGTGTTGACGATCTTCGAACAGTGTCAAAACCGTGCTGTCAGGCAAGGTGGAGGGCGACGAGTAGGAAGTTCGCGCGCCCGTGCGGCCATCGATTGTGATCAAACCCTCGCCTAAAGTTGCGACCCATACATTGCCGGCAGCGTCTTTCAGAAGCGCGGTCCGCGGAGCCGGGGGGAGTACAGAGTTGGCGGAGTGACAACCATCCGGGATCAGCCCTTCACGAATCATCGAAACGACAAAGAGACCCGGGTCCTTCGTGTCGAAGCACAACGCGCGCTGCAATTTGCCGTCATTCACCTCGAGCAAGCCTTGCGCGCTCGACGCCCAAATCTTTCCGGTGGGATCCTCCGCGATGCCGGTGATCGACGCGAAAGGAACTTGCGGCGTATTGTCGACCCGAACAAAATGTTCATTCTCGAACCGGAAAAAGCCGTGGTCCGTACCCACCCAGAGTCTGCCAAAGCGATCTAGGAGCGACGCTCGGACGAAACCGTTGGTCAGTCCTTCCGCTGCGCCATACGAGCGAAAAACCCGACGCGAATAGTGGACTAAACCGCCGCCCTCCGTGCCAATCCACAGCGATCCGTCTCTCACGGCTTCCAGAGAGAAGATGCTGTTGTCCGTGATAGCCGGAGTATTGGATCGATCGAAAGTGATGAATCGCGAGCCATCGAAGCGCGCGAGGCCTTCGGATGTCCCGATCCACAGATAGCCGTCCGGCGTCTGCGCGATTGCCTGTATACGGTTCTGAGGAAGTCCGTCTTCTGTTCGCCACACTCGGTGGCTGTATTCTGCGCCCGGCAGCAGCAGGCTTAGGCAAAGGATTAGAAGAGATACGCGGATAAACGGTCGCAACGAACAAACGATCGGTGTTTCTCCTGTTCGGATTGATGGACTTCTCGCCATACGGGTCAGCCTAATCGCCGCGAAGATAGCCAGTTTATCGGGTCATGTGCTGCTCCCTGTAGTGGGCGCTCCGCGCCGCGTCCAGACGAGATATACAACCGCTCCCGTGGCCAGCGTCGAAATTCCGAAGGCCGTGAACCGCCAGCCGGACGTCACGAAAATGTACATCCACCCGAGAAACGCGAACGCCGCCGGCAGCGGGTACAGCCACATTCGAAACGGCATAGGCGCCTGGTTCCGCCTTCGCAGGTAGTGGAGAGCCACGATCTGTCCCATAAACTGAATCAGTATCCGCGAACTGAGCAGCGCCGAGATTACCTCATCCAGAGCGAAGAAGCTGAATACGATCGCCAGCCCGCCCATCGCCAGGACCGACACGTGCGGGAATCGGCCGACCGGATGAAGGCGGCCAAACGGCCTGAAGAAATTGCCGTCCAGTGCGGCAGCGTAGGGAATCCGGCTGTAGCCTAGGAGGAGCGCAAATACGGACGCAAAGGCTGTCCAGAGGATCAGGATCGTTAACGCCGACGCAGCGCGAGGACCGTAAAGCCGCTCCATAAACTCGGCGCCGATATATTTCGAATTCATCGCAACTCGCCACGGAACGACCGCGATGATGCTGGCGTTCATGACGAGGTAGAGGGTAGCTACGCCAAGCGTCGACCAGATGATGGAACGCGGGATCACCCACGAGGGATTGCGAACTTCTCCGGCCACGTAGCAGATGTCGTAATAGCCCATATAGTCGTACATCGCAATCAATGTCGCCGAGCCCAGACCGGCCGCGAATCCAAAAGAGAACCGGAAAGCGCCAGGCGGAAAATCGAGCACGCGGGCGACGTGGAAGTTGAGCAATCCACTCACGATGACGCACAGAACGGTAAGCAATACCCCAACCCACAGAGCGACAGCCAGACGGCCGACAGCCGTGATGCGGCGATAAAGCAGGACGATGGCAATCACTCCCACCGCCACGCCGATCAGGTGCGAGCCGTTCGTTCCCATTCCACGCCACAGGTAGCCCGCGTACTGCGCAAAACCGATATAGCCGGAAGCAATCTCGAGGGGACCGCTCAGAACAAACTGCCAGATGAACAGAAACGGAATAATTCCCGCGAGTCGCGTGCCGCGAAACGCTTCCCGCAGGTAGACATAGGTCCCACCGGATCCCGGCAGCGCCGCCGACAGTTCACTCCAGACCAGGCCGTCGCACATAGCCAGAACCGCACCCAACAGCCATCCCAGCATGCACTGCGGCCCGCCCATGGCGACAATGATGAGAGGAATCGTGATGAATGGCCCGACCCCGACCATATTGCTCATGTTGAGAGCAATGGACTGGAGCAGTCCCAGACCCTGAACGAGCCCGCCTTCGAGATCCCGCTTCTTTGTGGTACTCCGTCTCATTGGCGCAATATAATGGCGCAATCCCGATGAACCGAAGACAATGGCTGCGAACTGCAGCGCCCTTCATTGCCGGGTTTCGAAGCTCAGCTCAGCAGCCGGCCGGGCGCGGAACAACGCTGTCGGTGGAAGATTATCAGCCCAGGAGCATGTTGCGTGTTCCGGAGACGAAGGTAGCACGATCGCGGTATCCCGTGATCGATTGGCACACGCACATTACAGGGGGCGGTGTGCCCGGTAAGGAAATCCACTTCGCATTGACCGCCGAGACTTGCCTGCCGGTGATGGACCGTAAGAACGTTCTTACAATGGTCGATGTTACCGGGGGCTATGGCGACGCGCTTCGGCAGTCCATTGCCAAACTGCAGACCGCGCATCCGGGCCGGTTTCTTGTTTTCACAGAGCCTGCGTACGATGACGCCTCGAGTGCAGGCTACGCGAAGATGCAGGCGGATCTGATTGAAGATGCGCACAAGGTCGGGGCGCGTGGCCTGAAAGTCCTGAAGCGGCTCGGGCTGGTATTGCGGGAGAAGGGAAACGGTCAGATCGTCCGCATCGACGATCCGCGCTTCGATCCGATGTGGGAGGCGGCCGGCGCGTTCCATATGCCGGTGGCGATTCACACGTCGGATCCCGTCGCGTTTTTTCTTCCGATTGACCGATACAACGAGCGTTGGGAGGAATTGCACGCGCACCCTGATTGGGGCTATTACGGGAAGGGTTTGCCGAGCGACCGCGAATTGCAGGAGGCGCGGCGCAACGTGATGCGGCGGCATCCTCGCACGACGTTCGTGTGCCTGCACGTGGCGGAATCAGAAGATCTGGCGTACGTTTCCGAGTGCCTCGACAGCCATCCGAACATGCATGTCGATATCGCGGCGCGCATTGGCGAACTCGGTCGGCAGCCGCGCATGTCCCGGAAATTTTTTGACAAGTGCCAGGATCGGATCGTATTTGGAACCGACGCTGGTCCCAGCCCCGCGACGCCGCAGCAATTATTCGGCGATCTGCTGTACGAGATCTACTACCGCTTCCTCGAGACAGAAGACGAGTATTTCGATTACGCGCCGGCTCCCGTGCCGCCGCAGGGTCGGTGGCGCATCTACGGCATCGGCTTGCCCGATGCCATACTTCGCAAGGTCTATTGCGATAACGCCGCGCGGTTGCTTGGGCTGCCGGTTTAAGGGCTAATCAGATCTCCAGGTAATTGAGCTTGCCGCTCGAGTCGCCCATCGAATCCACAGGCACGCCCAGACGATCCAGCATCGCCAGGTAGAGGTTCGCCATCGGCGTTTCCTTCGGGTACCGCAAATACCTGCCAGGGGTCAGGCGCCCGCAGGCGCGTCCCGCGATTACAGTGGGCAGATTGGCGTGATCGTGGGCGTTCCCATCGCTCAATCCGCTGCCATACATGATCATCGAATGATCGAGCAGCGTACCATCCCCATCCGGAATCGACTTCAGCTTATCGATCAATGCGGAGAACTGCTTCGCGTGAAAAACGTTGATCTGAGTGACCTTCTCGATCTTCTCCTTATCGCCCTGATGATGCGTGAGGCCGTGATGCGCGTCCGTAATGCCGATCTCGGGATAGGCGCGCGGGCTTTGTTCGAGCGCCAGCAGGATCGTCACCACACGCGTGGAATCAGTCTGAAACGCCAGCGTCATCAGATCGAACATGATGCGCGCGTGTTCGGAAAACTCTGTTGGAATGCTTGATGGCGGCTCGTCCATCGCTGGCTTTGCCGGGGCTTTGTTCCGGGCGTTGCTCTTCTCCGCGTTCTCGATGCGCTTTTCCAGATCGCGAACGGAGAAGAGGTATTCGTCCATTTTGCGCTTGTCGGCGCCACCCAGATGAGCGTTCAGGCGTTGGGCATCCGCGCTCACGAGATCGAGAATGCTTTTCCGGTACCGCGCCATTTTCGGGTCTTCATCCTGAGATCCGAATAAGCGTTCGAATACCGCCCGCGGACGAATCTCGGGAGGCATCGGCGAGGACGGCGTCCTCCAGGAAATGCTGTTGCTGTAAGCGCAACTATAGCCGTTGTCGCAGCTTCCGCCCTGCACGCCTTCCTCGCAGCCTAGTTCAAGTGACCCGAAGCGAGTCTTGCCTTCGAGTTGCTGCGCGGCGATCTGATCCACGGAAACGCCGGCCTGTAACTCGCGCCCGTTGGTCTTTTTCGGATGCACGCAGGTTAGGTAATTCGCTCCCGCCCGGCCATGATCTCCCGGGCCGTCCCCCAGCGCGCGGCCGCCGTTCTGCGTGAGCCCCGCGAACATGAGAACGTCTTGCCGATGTTTGGCGAACTCGGCTGAAACGCGCGGAAACTGCTCGGGCAGCATGTTCAAGCCTTCGGCCAGCTTCGGGGTCCACTGGTCCATGATGATGCCGTTCGGGACGTAGAGCATCGCCATGCGGCAGGGCTGTTTTGTCACCGCCGCGCGCGTAAAGGCGGGGATCATCGAATCGAGCAACGGTAGCGCGATAGCTGTCCCGGCTCCCCTCAGCAGTGTGCGCCGCGATAACGATTTACCGGCCATTAGAATCCCTTTCGCCTTTCTCAATTTTCCATTGCGCCGCGCCGCATGCGAAACGGCATGGAGTTGGTAATCTCCGCCACCAGCGTGGAGAACTTGTAATCATTGTCCTTCAACCGTCGCACGATCTGATCGACAATCGGCCGGTCGTAACTCTCGAGTCCCCGTCCCAGCGCATAGGTCAGCATTTTCTCGGTCAGGTTACGGGCGAACAAATCCGGCTGGCCGCGCAGGACCTCTTTCAGGCCCTCCGGCCCCGAGAACGATTTCCCGCCCGGCAGAGTCCCTGTATTATCGATCGGAAACCTGCCATCCTGGTCGCGCCAGGCGCCCGACGCGTCGAAATTCTCCAGGCTGAAACCGATCGGGTCCATCTGGTTATGGCAGACCGCGCAAGCGGCGTTAGCCCGATGCGCTTCAAGGCGTTCCCTCAGCGATGCGGCCGTTCCCAGATTCTTCTCTTCCAGCGGTGGCACGTCGGGCGGCGGAGGCGGCGGTGGCGTGCCCAGCAGATTCTCCAGGACCCACTTCCCCCGGATCACCGGAGAAGTCCTGGTCGCATAAGAACTAAGCGTCAGCACGGACGCCTGCGTCACCAGACCGCCCCGATGCGTTCCCTCCAGGCTTACCCGTTCGAACTGCTCTCCGTGGACGTTTGGAATCCCGTAGAAATGCGCCAGCGGTCCGTTCACATACGTGAACTTTCCGTCGATAAAATCGAGCACGCTGCGGTCCTCGCGCATGACCGCCTCGGCGAACATCGTAGTTTCCTGGCGCATGTTTCCGATCAGTTCGTCGTCAACCGTCTGGAACTTTGCTGGATCCGGCTTGCGCTTATCGAGCAGCCGCAACTGCAGCCATTGCCCGACGAAATTTTCCGCCAGCGCATTCGCTTTCGGATCGGCCAGCATCCGTTTTACCTGCGCATCGAAAACGGCAGGCTTCTGAAGCTCACCGGAATTCGCCAACCTCGTCAGTTCCGCATCCGGCATGGTGCTCCACAGGAAATACGAAAGGCGCGACGCGAGATCGTGCGTCTCAATCGGGACAATTCCCTTTCCCACAACCATGCGCTCTGTTCGGAAAAGGAAGGTCGGCGACATCAGCATCGCCTGCAAAGCCACGCGAATGCTCTCGTCGAACGAATTCCCGTCCTTGCGTACCATTGCGGCAAGCTGGATGAGTTCTTCTTTCTCGGTGGCCGTGGGCGGTCGCCGGTATGCGCGCTCCGCCAGCGTCACGATGATCTTCGCCGCGCAATCGGCGGTCTTCTGCGGACAAATAAAGATGCGCTTGTGGCTTTCCGGCGTAGTTGTCGTCGGGTTAAAAGGCCCGAGAATGTCGATATAGTCGATGAATATCTTTCGCCGTCCGTCCAGATTGTCGTTATCCCGCGGATTCCCCATGTCCGCGTATTCCGGATAACTCGCGCGGAAGGAATGTTCGCCAGCCGTTAGCTTCACGCGCGCAATCGATTCGCCATGCGCGTACTGGTAATCGATGTTTCCTTCGACCACCTCGGTCAGAATCTGCTTGCCATCGAGCGTCATCACCATTCGGACCGGCGGCCCATCGAGCCGGTTCAATTCGTGGAGTTCGGCTTTCTCTTCTTCGGTCAGTCCGCGCTTCCGCGAAAGCTGAACCTGGCGAGGGGACCCTCTTTCGCGCGGCCTGTAGTTCGCATCGCGCATGTGGAACTCGTACTCTCCGTCGACCGGGAAGTTGTAACTCGCCCACAAAGCCCCGCGGTAGGAATAGGGCAAGGCATTCGCAGTGCCATCATCTTGCGTCTTCTTTCCAATAAAACGAACGAGCTTCGTTGGCTTCGCGTGGAGAGGCTCGCCAAACACGGCCACCTTCGAAATCTCCCGCGCCGCCGCCGCGTATTTTTCCATCAGGAGCGGCGATACGGAGAGCACATCGCCGATATTGTCGAATCCGTATCCTGCGTCGTCGAGTGGAAACTCGTCGGCGGGGTGGAGCGGAACGCCAAGCAGATCCCGAACGGTATTGTTGTATTCCGCTCGATTGAGCCGGCGCGCTGTCACATGCCCGGGATCGGCCGCGGGCTTTTCTAACAACGCAAGAACCGCGGATACTTCTCTTTTCGACGGCTGCGGCGCGCCCGGCGGAGGCATGCGGCTCGCCGAAAGCTTCGCCGACACTTGGTCCCAGAGTGTAGCGTCGGAGCGGTAATGTTCCAGGCTCAAGCCTGCTGTTTGCGCTTTATCGTTGTGGCACGAAACGCAATATTTCACGACGAATGGCTGAACCTGCCCGAAGAGAGCCGATGTCGCGAGCATCAGAACAGCCAGACGCATTCGGATACATCTTATAGCTTGGTACGGAGCGCCTGCTCAGCTACGAATGTCGGCTCCAGCCAGTCGTTCATCTACGCATCGCCGTGCACGTAGACCGGCCGGTCGAGATATGTATCGAACCCCGGTAGATGTATAGGGGCACAGTATCGGGTGACGAAATCACGTTCGAAATCACCGGTGGACCAGCGCGGCGTGGTGGTGAGGATTTGGTCCGAATGGTCAGGGGCGGGGTGGCGCGGCGGGAAGAGGCCCCGCGACTGCCGCAACTCCGCCTGTTGCAACCGGGTCGTCGCTTAACGATCAGATCGGCACGGAGGGTTCCGTAAAGGGAAGGCCGCCAACCAGGCCTTTCCATTTGTGAGCTGCACGGGCCCGTCTTCTGGGTGGTGTCGAGGCTGTCGCTTTCAGGCCGGCGTTTCGCGAGTTGGGCGGAAAGCGCCATCGTGAAGCAGTCGGCGCGGGGAGACGGCGAGGAGTTCCTGGGATTCGTGCCCTTTTCGTTTTCGAACGGGTTTGAAATGAATAGGCGGTGTTCCTCAGAACGCTTGGAGCCGTAAGCGATCCCTTTCCGGACTTGAGATCTCCGGTCCCATGTGCTTGTGCTGCACGTTTCACCGTTCCGTCTTATGGCGGGCGATGAGTGGGATCGGCATGACGGGATCGGGACCGGAATGCAGGGGCGCATGGAAGTTGGCGGTGATGTGGCGTTCGGGCACGGAGATCACGAAAACGGTGTCGCTGTCCTGGACAGAGCAGTAGGCAGTCTTGCCGTCAAGCGATAGGGTCATCGAGACCGGTGCGCCCGGCAGCGGGATGGTTTTCTCTTCGCGCATCATGGCAATGTCCGCGAAACTGATCGCGTGATCGAGCTGAAGAGCCGAGATGGCGGTCTTTCCATCGCGCGTAATTGCGACCCGGACCGGGCCGCTGTGTTGGCTTCCGACCGGAATGTCGCCGATGAGTTTCTTCGCGCGGGCGTCCACGACTGTGATGGTGTGGCCGTCGGAGTTGGCGATGTAGACGCGTGCGAAGTCAGGGGAGAAGACGATGCCCTGTGGGCGGGCGCCGGTCGGAATGGTGGTTACGGCGTGGGTCTTGAGATCGATGATCGAGAGATTGCTTGTGTCCGTGCAGGTTACGAAGGCGGTATGGCCGTCGGGCGCGAGGCGGACCATGTGCGGCGCTTTGCCCTGGACATCATAGGTATCGATCACTTTGCGCGACCGCGGGTCCAGGATGAGAAGCGCGCTGGGTAGTTCAGTAGTGACCAGAACGTGGCCAGTCGCTGGATCGAAATCAATGCCGTGGGGACGGCGGTGTTCGCCCAGATCGATTTCGCCCACTTTGACGCGGTTGATGACGTCCACCATAGGAATCCGGTTCTGACCGGGCGCTTTTTCGGTCATCACCATCACGCCGTTGTCGGTGATGTAGGCGTAGCGTCCGTCGGCGGAGAAGGCCATCTCGTGCGGGTGCGTTCCGATGTCTACTTCCTTCACGAGGGCGCCCGATGCGTCGAAGAAACCGACGCGTCCGGAAGCTTTTTCGACGATCAGCAGGGCGGGTTCGGAGGCGGCTAAGACGGCGATCGCAGCCAGAACGGCGATCATCGCGGGGCGGGCTATCATGCATAGATTATGTTCCGCCCTGCGCTGTGCTTTGTGGGAATTTCTTTGCTGGTCGCGCTCCCGTTGGTGTCAGACAGCAAGTTCCAGTTGACGATCGACAACATCATGCGCGGCCCGAATCTGGTGGGCACTGAACCCGCGCAGGTGCGGTGGTCGGGCGATTCGTCGAAGATCTATTTTCAGTGGAAGCAGGCGGGCGATTCGATCATCGCGCCGCTGGATACCTACGTGGCGAATCGGGACGGGTCGGGTCTGCGGAAGTTGTCCGATGAGGAAGCGCGGACGGTTCCACCGGCAGTGGGCGTAGATGTGAACGAAGACCGCACTCTCGGCGTTTACTCGGATTCGGGCGACATCTTCGTTGTCGAAAACGCGACGGGGAAGCGGCGTCAGCTGACGAAGACTTCGGATGCCGAGACCAATCCGCGGTTTCTCCCGGATGGGCATCGAATCACCTTCGTGCGCGGTGGGAATTTGTATGTGATGTCGCTGGACAACGGCGACCTCGAACAGTTGACGGATATCCGTCCGGCAGCGGCGGGCGGCGCGGCTCCGGCGGCAGGGGCAGGCGGAGGTCGAGGCGGACGTGGCGGCGGTGGTGGTCGGGGCGGCGCAGCGGCGTCTTCAAGCGACGAACCAAAAGGAACAGACGCGCAGGAGTACCTGAAGAAGGAACAGCGCGAGATGTTTGACGTCGTGCGCGAGCGCGAAAAGCTCAAGGAAGAGACCGACGCGAAACAGAAGAAACTGAATCCGCGCAAGCCCTACACGCTGCAGGCGCGGCAGACGACGGGGCAGATGCAGCTTTCTCCGGACGGGAAATACGTGCTCGCGGTGATTTCGGAGACGGCGAACGGGACGAAGAATTCGGCGGTACCGACGTGGATCACCGATTCGAGTTTTCCGGAAGACCTGACAGGACGCGCGCGCGTAGGCGACGGCTTGGGCCAGCGGCATCTGGCAATCATCAACGTGGAGACCGGTGAAGTGAAACAGGTTGATCATGGCGATACGGGAACGCCGGCCGCGGAAATGGAAGACGGTGGGGGCTGCGGCGGGGGAGGCGGCGCCAGGGCTGGCGGTTTCGGACAGGGGTTTTCGTTCTCGCCTGACGGTTCGAAGGCTGTGTTCAGCGCGCGCTCGCAGGACAACAAGAACTGCTGGATCTTCGCGCTCGATCCGGCGACGGCGAAGGCGCGCATCCTGGCATCGGAGCATGATGCGGCATGGATCGGCGGACAGGACGGCGGGCAGGGATGGCTGGGCGACAACCGAACCTATTACTTCACGTCGGAGCGCGATGGCTTCAATCACCTGTACGAGGTCGCATATGACGGCGGGCAGCCCAATCAGTTGACGTCCGGGAAGTTTGAGGTCGATCGGGCGGTGCTTTCGCGCGATAAATCCACTTTCTATCTGACGACGAGTGAAGGCAGCTTTTACGAGCGCCATCTCTGGAGCATGCCTGTAGGTGGAGGCGAGCGCACCCGAATCACGAAACTTCCGGGCGGGCATCAGGCGACGTTGTCACCAGACGAAAAATCGATCGCGGATATTTATTCCTACACGAACAAGCCCCCAGAGGTTTACGTGATGGAAAACAAGCCGATGGCGGAGGCGAAGAAGGTCACGGAATCTCCCGCGCCTGAATTCCACTCCTATCCGTGGATCGATACGCCGATCGTCGAGATCACGACGCGCGATGGCGCGAAACTTCCAGCAAGCCTCTATAAGTCTGCGGGGTATAAGAAGGGCGGACCCGCCGTGATTTTTGTCCATGGGTCGGGATATCTGCAGAACGTGGATCACTGGTGGTCTTCGGCCTACTATCACGAATACCTGTTTCATCACTTCCTGATGGAGCACGGATATCTGGTGCTGGCGGTGGATTACCGCGCCTCGAAAGGATATGGGCGCGACTGGCGGACTGCCATTTACCGTCACATGGGCGGGAAGGACCTTGACGATCAGGTGGACGCAGCGAAATGGCTGGTTGCGCAGCAAGGGGTCGATCCGAAGCGCATTGGCATTTACGGGGGCAGCTACGGCGGATTCATCACGCTGATGGCGATGTTCACGCAGCCGGACGTGTTCGCCGCGGGCGCCGCACTGCGTCCCGTCAGCGACTGGGCCTATTACAACCAGGGATACACCGGGAACATTCTGAATCAGCCGCAGAAAGATGCGGAGGCATACCGGCAGTCGTCGCCGATTTACTTCGCGGCGGGACTGAAAGGTCATCTGCTCATCTGCCACGGCATGGTGGATACGAACGTTCATTACATCGATACGGTGCGCTTGGCGCAAAAGCTGATCGAACTGCACAAGGAGAACTGGGAGCTGGCGTCGTATCCGGTCGAAGACCATTCTTTCGTCCAGCCGTCGAGCTGGGCCGATGAGTATAAGCGGATCTTCCGGCTGTTCGAGACATCGCTGAAGAACTGATAGGCTAGCGAGGGAATCATGAGGACTCTCGGGGCGCTTGCGCCCTTTCTTTTGTGTCTTGCGGCGTACGCCGGGGACGACAATTTCAATGGCCGTTGGGACATTCAACTCCTGACGCCGAATCCGGATAAGGCGTGGTGGCTTGAGGTATCGGGCGCGGGGTCTCCGAACCTGAAGGGCAAGTTCATCGGGTTTCCCGGCGGCGACCTGAATGACATTACCGATCTGAAGATTCATGACGGGGTGCTGACGTTTTCGGACGCGAAGCAAAGTGGCAAGCGTGAGTATGAGGCGAAGTTCGTCGCGAACAACGGCCATCTGGACGGCGAGATGAAAGGGCCCGATGGCACGATTCCGTTCGCCGGATACCGGGCGCCGGATATTCGGGATAAGGATGACGGAACGTGGCTTAAGGCGGAACCGATTTCCTTGTTCAACGGGAAGAATCTGGATGGATGGACGGGTCTCGGCGCGTCGCCGAATCTTGGCTGGACGGTCGAAAGCGGCCTTCTGAAGAGCACGGGCAAAGCGAAGAACCTGATCACAACGGGCAAGTACTGGAATTTCCTGCTGCACGTTGAGTACAACGTGGCGGCGAAGAGCAACAGCGGCATCGGCCTGCGCGGGCGGTATGAAGTGCAGATTCAGGACGATTACGGTAAGCCTGTGGAGTCGCACATCAATGGCGCGTTGTATAGCAGGATCAAGCCGCTGGTGAACGCGAGCCTGAAAGCGGGCGAGTGGCAGACTGCGGACATCCGGATTGTGGGCCGCGACGTATCGGTCACGCTCAACGGCAAGCCCATCATTGTCAAGCAGCGCATCGACGGGCTCACGGCGATCGCATTCGCTCCGTTCGAGGGCGAACCCGGCCCGATCGAGCTTCAGGGAGACCACGGTCCGGTAGAGTTTCGCAATATCGTACTAACGCCGCTTTATCACCCGCAACCTCAATGAAGACGGGGCGCGCGGGGCGGCAGCTCAAACTCTCGGGAGTATTCGCCGCAGCCGTGACGCCGAACCGGCGGGGTACGCTGGATGCCGATTATTCCGCGCTGATGGACCTGCTCGACTTCCTCGCTGAGGCGAGGGTCGATGGCATCTGCGTGATGGGATCGACCGGCGAGTTCCTGAATTATTCATTCGCCGATCGGCAGCGGCTGGTCTATCTGGGGGCGAAGCGCAGCCGGGCGCCCCTGCTCGTCGGCGTGGGGCATTCCACGTTGCGGGGCGCGCTGCAGCTTGCAGAGGAAGCGATTGCCTCTGGCGCAGACGGGCTGCTCCTGATGCCGCCGTATTTCTTTCCCTACGGG
>Ga0126381_100000116_pt1 | contig 88033 bp, 60 predicted proteins | sample PanSoiMetPlot_28_FD_96465 | JGI IMG/M metagenome (GOLD analysis project Ga0126381, IMG submission 96465) | Tropical forest soil microbial communities from Panama - MetaG Plot_28 | ecosystem: Environmental > Terrestrial > Soil > Tropical forest > Bulk soil | place: Panama | collected 2016-02-17 | reverse complement strand
GCCATGATCGAGATCAGAAACCCCAAGCAGCAGATGATCGAAAACATCGCGCACCGGAATACGGGTCTGCCCGAACGCAAGCATCGTCGCGCCTCCACAGATAAAGGACCGCCGGGTGACGACGTAGATCATCACTAGAGTTTATGTTTTTGCGCCGGTGCGTGCGCAGGACGTTCGGACCAGACACCGTACGCGATGGAATTCCGAACGCTGCGGTAGTTAGTTTGGCGCGATCGGCTCAGGAGTCGCCGAAAGGTGGATCGGGAGCATTCGCCGCGAGATGCTGGATCACGTGATCCCACTGCACGAGAGGCATTTGCTCCGTCTCGGCAATGACTACATCCGTTATTACCATCAGGACCGCACGCACATCGGTCTTGATAAGCAGACGCCGGCCCACGGTTCAATTGAGCAGCGACCGACCTCGTTGAGCACGGTAGTCACGTTGCCGCGCATCGGCGGCCTGCATCATCGGTACACCTGGTTCTTGTGCGTCATAGTCCCAAAGGGCCGTCATACAAGGGAACTGCCTTCCACGAAGGCCAACGATTGAGTTTGATGGCTCACAACGATCCGCGCGACGAACAGATGACGGAATTCGGCGACAAGGTCAGGGTCGTGAGGATAGACTCAAAGGCGCTTCGATTTTCTCGCCAATACGCCGATACGCCAGGTAACTGGACGAGGCGGAAGGGGTCAGGGCGAGCCATTCTGAAGACGAATTGAAATCAGCGCATGGAGCAGATACCCGCCGCCTTTTGGCCCATAATTCGGCTACTCCAGGAACCACCAGATCAAAAGGTGATCCGTAAGCTGCCCTGAAGCGACCGGTTCATGTTGACCTGCACCGACTGACTACCATGCGCAGTCGTTATCTGGCCGAAGGCGGCATCGCCCAGCGTTGTATCCGGCAAATCGAACTGCGGCGTGTTCGTGAGATTGAATGCCTCTGCGCGGAACTCCAGACGGAACCGTTCCGTTATGTTAAAGCGCCGGAACAGCGAAGCGTTAATCGCGAACAGATTCGGGCCGTGGAGAATGTTGCGGCCCACATTGCCGATCATCCCCGCCGGGGGATTCGCGAACGATGAGGGCGTAAACCAGTAAGTGCCCGGTCCCTCCTGCCCCACAATCTGGACGGGACCCACCTGCTGCGGAAACTGACTGTTACCAGGCGCATTCAGGCTGGTTGACGAAGCGCTGAACGATAGAGGCAGGCCGCTTTCCCAAGTCCAGAGCCCATTGACCTGCCATCCGCCCAGGAGCGCCTTCCCGATGCCGCTCGTGAGCATTTTCTTGCCCGCGCCGAACGGAAGCTCATACACGCCACTCAATGTGAAGACGTTTTGCCGGTTAAATTTGATCAGGCCTTTCTTGGCGACCAAACCCAGCAAGTTGTACCCGGAATAGTCAATCGCCTTCCCAAAAGTATAGGAAGCGTTCATCTGAAGGCCGTTCGAGAAGCGGCGATTCAGCCTGAGTTGAAGCGCTTCATAGTGAGAGCCCTGATACCACGGATAGGTTGTGGCGGCAGTTCGTCCGAAAAGAATGTTCTCCGGCTCACTGGCAGTTCCGGTGCCCGCCGTAGTGGCGGCGTTCAGATTGATGGTCCCGTTGATGACGTTGCCGTTAGCTATGAACAGTGCGTGATTGCCAACGTACGCCCCCTCGACCGAAAAATTAGCCGGCAAAGCGCGTTGAATGGCGAAGTTCCAGCTCTCGATGTAGGGTACGGGGACGTTCGTCGGCGTGACGCCATAGCTCTGATTGGGCGCGTTCGTGATGATGCCGTTCGAGGGAATCACGACCGGCAGGGGCGCGGGGAAGCCCGTCGCCATAGATCCCGCGGCGACATAGGAATTCGGGGCGCTGACTTGTTGCGCCTGTTTCACGGGATACTGCCAGTTCTCGGTGTACCGATAGAAGCTACTCATTCCGAACCCAGTTCGAATGACGGTCTTATCGTTCAGCCGATAGGAGATTCCGACCCTCGGGTAGATGTTTCGCGGGTAGTTTTTGACCCCGAGATCCATCGGAACATTTCCGAGTCCCGCCAGAAGGAGCGTGTTGTTTCCCGGATTGTAGTTGGAGAATCCGGCCGGAAACTGCGGGTACGACGCAGGCCAATACTCCCATCGGGCTCCGAGGTCGAGAGTCAGCTTGCTCGTTACCTGCCACTTGTCCTGAAAATATAACGCATATACGTGATTTCGTCGGGTGGGCTCGATTTCCGCCAGATCGCGGCCGATGCCGTTGGGCAGATCGAGCGCGAAAGACGCGAGCGAGTTCGCGAAGCTGTTTGTGATCCCGGCCGCGTTAAGCGTAGTGGGGCCCGGAGTGAACGTGAACAGGCCGCGGGGATTGAACGTTTGGGTCTGCAGCAGGAAAAACTGCTCGTAACGGCCGTCGAACCCCCACTTCATTACGTGGGTCCCCATAATCTTCGTCCAGTTGTTGGCGATCTCGAAGTTCGTCGACGAGCGCCGCCAGGGTAGAGAAGCGCTGGTCCCGAGCATCGGCGAGTCGAATCCATTGACGTTGATCGCTACCAGGCCGCTGGTCCACTTGTCGCCGAGATTCGCGTTCGGAATTCCCAGGCTTTGCGACGTATTCATCCCGCTGTCCACGTTCGTCGCGTCGTTGCGGTTGCGCACGACGCCCGCGCGCACTTCGGTGATCAATGTGGGACTGAAGATGTGGTTGTAGTTCACGCCCGGGCTTTGATTGAGTGATGGCCCGGAGGCATCAAAGCCCCCGTTCGATGGTCCGCCATAAATGCCAAGACCCGGGCCGTACAACCCCGGGTTCGTAACGTTGATGTGCGCCAGACTGTAACGAAAAAAGAGTTTGTCACGTGAATTGAGAAGATAATCGATCTTCACGTCGAAGCTATGTATGTTTTTGCTCTGATCCGTAGCCACCTGAAGATTGGTGGAGAGCGCCGAAGATGTGGGAGCGGGCAGAAAGCTCATCATCTTCTGAAAAATGGGACTGATTCGGCTTGGCGGGATGATTTGATTCGTGAAAGGTGTCCGGCCTGCTCCGGTCGCCGTATTTCCGGTCTGAGGGTCGTAGATGATTGTTGGCGAGGCCGCGAAGTTTCCCGCCCGCATATCCATGGTCGGAATCGTGGGAGTCGCGATCTGGCCTACGAGATCGATACTGCCCTGGTAATCGCCGAAATAAAAGAGCTTATCCCGCAGAATGCGGCCGCCCGCTGACGCGCCGAACTGATTGTGAACCCCATGTGGCACGGTCGACGCGAACACGTTCCGGGCCTGCAGAGCGCTGTCGCTGTGATACTCGAACAGGCTTCCGTGAAAAGCGTTGGTCCCGGACTTCATGATCACGTTGACAGCGGCGGCGCCGGCTCGTCCCAGTTCGGGATCCCATGCAGACGTACTGACATCGACGGAGGCAATGGCATCGGCTGGCAGGACGATTGCCGTGAGGTTATTGTCTTCCTCGATATTGTTGTCGAGCCCTTCGATCATGAAGTTGTTCATCCGATCCAGTCCGTTGACCGGGACCTGCATCGATTCCTGTGAGTTAAAGAATGGCGAGTTCGAGCGGTAGCCTGCCGTAGCGCCGGGGAGAACAACCAGCGTGTTCTGATAATTCCGGTTGTTCAGCATCGGCAGCGTATCGAGTTGTTGGCTTGCGATCGTGCCTCCCGTGTCGGCGCGATCCGTTTGCAACACCGCCGAATCAGCGGTTACGTCGACAACCTGCGTAACGTCGCCGGGAACAAGCTCCAGATCCGCTCGTACCGTTGTGTTGGCATCGAGAACAATATCCGTTCGAATCAGCTTGCGGAACCCGGTATGCTCCACCTCGAGCCGATAGTTTCCGGGATCGAGATTCGCAAATGCGAAGAACCCTGTGTCGTTGGATGTCTCAGTGCGGTGAAAGTTCGTCGACGTCTCGATGTTGTTCACTACAACTCCGGGCATCACCGATTGACTCGCGTCGGCGACTGTTCCCAGGATGGTTCCCTTGAGAGTCTGCGCCGATAGCGGCGTAACCAGGGTGAGCAGGCTCGCGAAGATCGCCAGGCTCCGCACGCGAAACGAGTAAGCACGTAAGATTCGGATGTCCATTGTTGTCCCCGCGACTTGGCAAAGGACTATCACAGGGAAAAACCGGAAGCAAGGGACGTTGTTTCGTTTTTGTCTAGTTCCAGAAGTCCGGTGCGATCGCGCGGAAAGCTACCGGATTAAACTTCGCGATGGTGTCGCCGCGATATGTTTCGGCCTCGATCACCATTTCCCACGCCGCAGGCGAACCTGCTTTTTTCCATTGCTCGTCGAGCAATCGCAGACCATCGGCCGTTGTCAGCATTGTGGCGAGACTCACAGGCGAGCGCCCCAACAGGAGCAGTGACCACGTATGCTCCGGGCGCACCGGAAGAAGGGCGACGATGCCGGGATAACGGATCCGGTCCGCCGAGTAATCCAGTTGGCGAAAATCTTTCTTTTCGTTCGCCTGGGGCTTTCGGTTTACAACCACATCCGGCTCAACGCGCTCGATATAGAAATTCAACTTCTGTGAAATCTGGTCAAGGTACACCGCGGTGCGCGGCATTCCGAGAAAGATCGTATTCTGCGCGGCGACGGAATCAGCAGCGAACCTCCGCGATTCGATGACGTTGACCGGCGCGCGGTCATGCAGATATTGCAGAAGCCGGATGCCGCCGTTCATTTCGGGAGCGCCGACATAATTCTGCGCGAGCTGCGGCGCTCCCCACTTTGCGGCGATCTCCCGCAGGAACGGCGAAGTCTCCCATTTCGAGAACTCCGATACGCTCAAGTCGCGAATGTTGATGCCGTGATCGGGCCAGAAACTATATACGGGACTCGGAATCACCACCTCAACCGGCCGGGATCCCGTGACCAGTGAATTCCAGAAGCGCGGCAGAGGCTGCGCGGCGGGCATCGACGACTCCAGCGTACGAACGCGTAACAGAAGAGCGATGCACGCAGCCAAGAGGACTCCCAAGGTGGCTAGGAAGACGATGGCGTAACTTCGCGGAATCGTCCGCCCTTTGGGCGAAGACCGCGCGGGAACAACTTCATACGTCCACTGCAGGTCGTGCTGCCCAAGAGGAATGGCGAGCTTCAACGGGAACGAATCGCCATTGATCTCATAAAATTCTTTGAGCTTCGCACGCAGACGGGAGATCTGGACCCGCACCGTGGAATCGGCTTTCGGATCGAAATTGCCCGGACGGCCAAGCGCATCAACGGCCACGGCATATTCGCTGATGGGCTCTCCGCGATGAGCCCAAAGATACATCAGCAGCGTCCGCATCATCGGGGCGGAGCGGAATGCGTCGCTCTCGACGATCTGCGTCAGAAACTCGTCCGGCGTCGCCGCCAGTTGGTCGGATGGGATCTGCATAGACCCGGCGCAGTACGATTCTCCAACAAGCGTTCTGCGCACGCAAGGAACCCGCAATTCGATACGCACCGACGATTGGGATATGATTCTTAGCCAAGGCGCCGGAGGGGACAATGGTGGCCAGTAAATCGAAATTCGCAGCGTTTGCGGGCTTCATCATGTGTCTGGCCTCTCGTGGTTTCGGGCAGGATAGCAATCCGCTCGACACACCCGAGGGCCGCGCTCAGGGAGCCGCGCTCTTCCAAACCAATTGCGCGTATTGTCACGGAGCGCACGGCGAGGGCGGCCGAGGCCCTGACCTGACGACAGGCGTTTATCGCCACGGCGGTTCGAATCGTGACCTGTTCACAAACATTCGGAATGGTATCCCGGTAACCGAGATGCCGGCCAGCCGCATGAGTGACGAAGACGTGTGGAAGACAGTTGCTTACGTAAGGAGTCTGGGCTCGTCTGGAATGGCGGAGAAAGCGACCGGCGACAGTGCCGCGGGGAGATCGATCTATGAAGGAAAGGGACACTGTGCTGGCTGTCATTCGATCGCGGGCGAAGGCGGCAGCGTCGGCCCTGATCTGGCCGGAATTGGGCGCCGGAGAGGGCTTGCCTATTTAATGGAGTCACTGGTTTCGCCCGCCGCGGAAGTTCCGGCCGCCTACCGCGCCGTGCAACTCGTGACCAAATCGGGTCCGACAATACAGGGAATCCGCCTGAACGAAGACGACGTTTCGATTCAGATCAGGGATTCCAACGGAAAGTTACGCTCCTTCTTCAAGGATGATCTGAAGGACATCCAGCGAGACAAGCCATCGCTCATGCCGGCTTATGGGACAACATTGACCAAAAAAGAACTGGAAGATGTGGTGGCCTATCTGAGTTCATTAAGAGAGTCGCTATGAGCCGGAAATCATCACTCCTTCGACTGGTTGCTCTTTTGTCCTTTGCCACGTTGCTGAATAGCCAAGGCCTTCCCGTAACCGCGGAACGTTTGCTCAAAGCCGATCAGGAGCCTGGCAACTGGCTCATGTACTCCGGCAGATACAGCAGTTGGCGATTCAGCAATCTGAATCAGATCAATACCTCGAACGTGAAGAACCTCCACCTCAAGTGGATCTTCCAGGGCCATTCACCCGAAAAATTCGAGACAACGCCGCTGGTCGTTGACGGAATCATGTATCTCACGCGTCCGGAGAATGACGTCTTCGCGGTGGATGCGGCGACCGGTCGCGTTATGTGGACTTACAGCTATAAGAATCCGGAGCGCACTTACAACTGCTGCGGACGGGTGAATCGCGGACTTGCGATTCTCGGCAATCGCTTGTACATGAACACGCTCGATATGCACCTCATAGCAATCGATGCCAACACGGGCCGTGAACTCTGGAAAACCGAAATTTACGACTACCTCGCCGACGGAGGCTACGCTGCAACCGCGGCTCCTCTCGTCGTGGGAAACAAGGTCATTGTCGGGATGGCGGGTGGCGAGCATCCCGGAACCGGATTTCTGGACGCGTATGATGCCGTAACCGGCAAGAACCTGTGGCGATTCCACACCATCCCGCAGCCCGGCGAGCCGAACTTCGGGACGTGGGCTGGCGATTCCTGGAAAACCGGCGGCGCGGCGACGTGGAACAACGGTTCGTATGATCCCGAGACGAACACGCTTTTCTGGGGGACCAGTAATCCCTGGCCCGATTACAATGCCGATTCGCGCCGCGGCGACAATCTCTACTCCTGTTCGGTCCTCGCCTTGGATCCCGATACCGGAAAGCTGAAATGGTATTACCAGTTCACCCCCCAGGACACCCACGACTGGGACGCCACGCAAATCCCGATCCTCGTGGACGGGACGGTTCGTGGCCAGCCGCGAAAACTCCTGGCGTGGGCCGCGCGCAACGGGTTCTACTACCTGCTGGACCGAACAAACGGCCAATTCATCCTAGCGAAAAGCTTCGTTCGTCAGACGTGGGCGAGTGGCTTCGATGATAAAGGACGGCCGCAGGTCAATCCTGACCAGGAACCCACGGACGAGGGAAGCGACCAAATCTTTCCAGGCGTGGACGGCGGAGCGAACTGGATGTCGCACAGCTACAGCCCGTTGACCCAACTGCTGTACGTTTTCGCGCGGGACGAGCGCCGGCTATTCACGAAGAACGCGGTCCGGCATGTGAACGACGGTGAACCTCCGCTGAATAATGGCGCTCCGCCCAAAGGCGCCCCTCTCACTGCGCTCAACGCGCCCCAGACGACCGGGATCTTCGGAGCCGGCGGCAACCTCCCGGCCAGCCCTGCGCCAGCGCGGAATCCAAAGCAAGCGAGGTTCGCCCCCGAAGAGAGTTGGGGCAAGGTTGTCGCGATCGACCCGTTCACCGGCCTGATCAAGTGGGAGCACAAAGTTCTCTCCCCACCTTGGGGAGGTGTTATGTCCACCGCTGGCAATCTCGTTTTTGGCGGCACAACCGAAGGAATCGTCTTCGCCCTCGATGCGAAAACGGGTGAGCGTTTGTGGTATTTTCCCGCCAACGATCGGGTCTACGCATCGCCGATTAGCTTTCTCGCGAACGGAAAGCAGTATGTTTCGCTCGCCGTAGGAGATGTTTTACTGACCTTCGGGCTGGATTGAAATGTTATTTCTTTTCAGTGGCGTAACAGGGAGTAACAAACACTTTGCAACTTCCGACGGCGGGGGTGAACATCCATAGTGTATGTGGTGAGTTGTGTATCTTAAGCGTGGCTGGATTCTCGGGGGGACAGTGATGCATTCGTCGGGTTGGTGGCTCAGGGTTTGGGGCAGCGTAGCAATACTGGCGGGTACCTTCCCGGTCTTTGCGCAACGCGCGCCGCTCTTTAAAAGCGAAATCCTTCCGGTTCTGGAGAAGAACTGCGTCGCCTGCCATGGACCGAGCCAGAAAATGGGCGGACTCGACCTGAGTTCCTTCACGGGCATGATGAACGGGAGTTCAAGCGGGCCGGTGATCGCCCCCGGCAAGCCGGAACGAAGTCTCCTCTGGAAATTGATCGAGAGCGGCCAGATGCCGCAGGGCGGACAATTGACCAACGGCGACAAGCAACTCATCCGCACCTATATCGAACAGGGCCGATTCCCCACCACCGAGCCGGAAACCGAAGCCGACATGCGGAAAAAGGATGAGGCCAGAATTACGGAGAAGGACCGTAGTTGGTGGGCGTTCCAAAAGCCCGTGAAGCCTGCGGTTCCCGACGTTAAAACTGACGCTAAAACCCGTGATCAGGCTGACTCGGAAATCGACCGATTTATACTTGCCAAACTGCAAAGCCGCGGATGGGCTATGCAACGCGAGGCGGACCGTGCGACTCTCATTCGCCGCGCCTATCTCGATCTCATCGGCTTGCCGCCCGGTCCCGCTGATGTGCAGGCGTTCGTGAATGATCGATCGCCGAACGCCTGGGAAAAGATCGTTGACCGGCTCCTTGCGTCACCTCGTTACGGCGAACAATGGGGCCGCCACTGGCTCGACGTCGCCGGATATTCCGATTCGCGCGGCGACGCGGGCGATAGCGACCGCGAAGTGGCGTGGAAGTACCGCGACTACGTCATCAACGCCTTCAACAAGAACAAGCCAATCAATCAGTTTCTTCTCGAGCAGATGGCTGGCGATCAATTGGTGAATTACAAACCGGGATCGCGTCCGACACCGGACCAAATCGAGCCGTTGACTGCGACCGGTTTTCTGCGTACCACCGCTGACATCACCGACAACCAGACGATCTACGAGGTCGATAAATACTTCGACGCGCAGCAAAAGGCAATGGAAACCAGCCTGCGCGCCACCTTGGGGCTAACCGTTCAGTGCGCACGCTGTCATGACCACAAGTTTGACCCTCTGTTGCAGCGCGACTATTACCGGCTCATGTCGATCTATCAGGCGGTATGGGATCCCGAAAACTGGCTCGCGGGCGACCTGAATTTCGGGCCTTGGCCGAGTCGCATGGTCCTCGACATGGACATTCCGGCGCGTGACGCGTGGATTAAAGATGTGACGAGCCGCGACGCGAAGGCCGTCCGGCGCCTTGATGATCTTCTCGAAGCGACCTACCAGACATACCGCGCTGAGCTAAAAGCTGGCCACGATCTTTCCGATATCGCTAAACGGAATCAGATCCGCAAAGACCTCGAAGCCAATCCCGATCTGGAAGTCGACAGAAACGCGATGAAGGACTTCATCACGGATCAGGAACTCGAGAAACGCTATCCGGAACTGGCGGCCTGGAAAGACGAGATTCAGGTCAAGCGCAATTCGCGAAGGGAAAAGTCGAAAGTTCCCCCGAACTACATTGAGTCCGCATGGGACGTTTCGAAAACGCCTTCGCCGACTTACGTGTTGCAGCGCGGCAACTATCTTGCCCCCGGCGCGGAAGTTCAGCCGGGAATACCCGTTGTTCTAGATAACCCGAAGAGTCCCCTGACTTTTCCCGATCCCAAAGATCACCCCGAATGGAATGGCACCAACCGGCGTTTGATTCTGGCGCAATGGATGGTGTCGCCCGGTAACCCCTTGGTTTCCCGCGTATTCGTCAACCGGGTCTGGCAGTGGCATTTCGGGGAAGGAATCGTTCGTTCTGTTGACGACTTCGGAACTCAGGGAGCAAAGCCGACCCACCCTGAGTTGTTGGACTACCTCGCTCTATCATTCCAGGAGCACAACTGGGACTTGAAATGGCTGACCAAGCAGATCATGATGTCTCACGCGTACCGGCAGAGTTCCGCGGAAGTGCCTGAGTATGTCGCCGCGGATCCCTCCGACAAGTTGCTCTGGCGCAAGGCTCCCCTTCGTCTGGAAGCCGAAACCATCAGAGACTCGATGCTTGAGGTCAGCGGACTGCTGAGCGACAAAATGTACGGCCCGCAGATACCGATTAAACGCGGTCTCGACGGCCAGTGGCTGGAAGACGAGAAGAAAACCATCAGCGGCCAGAACCGCCGCAGCCTGTACCTTGCGCAGACGCGCACGCGTTGGGTGTCCTTCCTGCATGTATTCGATTGCCCGGAGATGACCTCGGACAATCAAGCCGAGCGTTTCCGGTCAGCGCTGCCTACGCAATCGCTGGCGATGATGAACAATCCGCTGGTGATGCGCACTTCCAAGGCCTTCGCCGAGAAAGTTCTCGAAGAGAGCCGGAACAACTACGACGAGGCAGTGAACATCGCGTACCGCGAGGCTTACAATCGCACGCCCGGCGCGCGGGAACTCGAAATCGCGAAAAAATCGATCAGTTCCGACGCCGACCCGAAAGAAGGGCTTCGCCTCTTCCTGCAGGCGATGTTCGGCGCCAACAATTTCATATACAGTTACTGATACCGGGGAGATGAAGCGATGAGAAGAATTATGACTCGCAGGCAGGCATTGCAGGACGCCGCAGTGGGCTTCGGCGCAATGGCGCTCAACTCCATACTTCAGGGCGACAGGCTCTATGCGGCCGAATCTGCTTCGGCCAGAGAACGAAGCTATGATCTGAAGCCGAAGCCGCCGATGTTTCCGGCCCAGGCGAAGCGCGTCATCTTCATCTATATCGGCGGCGGCCCCAGCACGATCGATATGTGGGATCCCAAGCCCGGGTTGTTCAAGTTCGACGGCAAACCCGCGCCGTTTGAGATCAAAGGCCGAGCGCTCAACGGGTCCCAGCAGATCATGGCGAGCCCCTGGAAGTTCAAGCAATCGCCGCAAACGGGCCGCAGCGTCTCCGATCTCCTGCCTTACTTCCAGAAGGTCGTGGACAAAACGACGTTTGTCCGCTCAATGACGACCGATCGCATCGACCACTCGACCGCCCAGTTCACATTTGTCACCGGCCGGGGCTTTACGGGCTTTCCGTCGATCGGCGCTTGGGTCAATTATGCCCTCGGCACCGAGAACCAGAACCTCCCCGGCTATATCGCGCTCGGCACGGGAGCCACAATCGGCGACCGCGCGCACTCTTCGGCTTGGTTGCCGCCGATTTTTAACGGCACCAGCATGCGCGCCGACGCTCAGTCGCCCATCTTCGACATCAGGCGTCCGGAGAATGTCAGCGAGGCGCAGCAAAGGCGCTTCCTCGACATGGTGGAAGAACTGAACCGCGTCCAGAAGGCGAAATCCTACGTGCTCGACCAGGACCTGGAATCGCGCATCGCCAACTACGAGCTTGCGGCCCGAATGCAACTGGAAGCTTTAAAGGTTGCGGACCTCGATCAGGAAAGCGAGGCCACGAAGAAGCTTTACGGAATCGATCAGAAAGTTTCGGGCCCGTTTGGCCGGTTGTGCCTGATGGCGCGTCGCCTGGCCGAAAAGGATGTTCGCTTCGTCCAGATCTACGGCGGCGGCGGTGGCAACTGGGATACCCACAACAATATCGAGGGGCAGTTGCCCGGCCTCTGCGAGTATATCGATCAAGGCATGTCAGCGCTCCTCGTCGATCTCGAGCAGCGCGGCATGTTGAAAGACACCTTAGTGGTCTGGTCCGGCGAGTTCGGCCGGTTACCCACCATCGAGGCAAAGAACTCGAAGCCCGGGCGCGATCACAACCCTTACGGATTCAGCATGTGGATGGCGGGGGCCGGGCTGAAGCCGGGCTTCGATCTCGGCGAAACGGACGAACTGGGATACGCCGCGGTTGGCCCCAAATGCAACCACAGCGATATACATGCCACCGTGCAGCATCTGCTCGGCATCGACTACCAAAAGAACACGTTCCCCTACGAAGGCCGCGACGAATCGCTTGTCGGCGTAAACCCGGCCCGGGTCCTGAAAGAACTCTTCGCCTAAAGGAAGGCTGAAAATGCGCTTACATTATGGCTGGATGGGCGCAGCGCTCGTTGCAGCGGTGATTCTTTCGCCTGCCGCCGCGCGGCCCGGTTCCGACGCGGATTCGCGCGCCCGCGAGTACGTGCAGTTCCTCGTGCAGCAACTCGATCAATGGACCCGCGATCTGCCGAAAGCCTATGACATGGCCATGATGCGCGCGCCGGTGGACGTGTCAGCGCTTTCCGAAGCCGAAAAATCAGGCGCTGACAATCTCCGGGAAAGTGTGGGGCGTCTGTCCGCCCTCAGTCAGGCTCCCAATCTTCTGGCGAATGCCGAGTTTCGCGCGCAACTGGACAAAACCGTGCTGGCCGCAACGCCGGTGAACGACGCGCTTTCGAAACAGCGGTTCCCTGAGGCGATCCAATCCGATTGGGGCCAGGTCAGAACAACGTTGAACAGTCTGGCTTCGGCTTACGAGCGTCCCGGACTTGCGGTCTTGGATCCTCCGGCGCCGGGGAGCGGTCGGAAACAGGCCGTCGCGCCGCCTCCGGGCGCGGTTACAGGGTATGTGGTGGACCAGCGTTGCGCCGCGAGTGGAAAGGCGATGTGGACCAACGTTTCCTGCGTTCAGAAGTGTGTCCGGGACGGGGATAAGGTGGTGCTTGTCACTGAACAAGGTAAGGTCTTTCAGTTCGCCACGCAGGACAAGATCGACCCCGAAAGTTATGGCCAGAAAGTCGCCGTCACCGGCAAGACCGACGGTGACGTCATCGCGGTCGCCACGTTTCAGATCTTGTAGAATCTCATCCTGTATAAGCTGATGCGCCGTTTCATCCGGGCTGCTTTGCTTTCTGCGGCATTCGTCCCGGGCGTACTGCATTCGCAGACGCCGGCCATGCGTACCAGATATCTGCCGAGCCTGACGAATCCGGAAATCGAACAATTTCTCAAGCGCAACGACGTCATTTTTATTCCCGTCGGCACCGTTGAGACCTTCGGAACCATGCCCTCAGATATGGAATACCGCATGGCCGAGGCATACGCCGTCAGGTTTGCCGAAGAGGCGGATGGCCTGATACTTCCGCACGTCACCTACTTCTATCCAGGCGTGACCGTAACCGGCGCCGCCTCTGTCTACATACCGCAGGAAACCGGCTTCGCCTACCTCAAAGCCATCGCCCACTCTTTGCTGCGCCAGGGCTTTCGCCGTCAGGTCTATCTCTCCGCCCACGGACCCTCGGACCAGTTCGTAAGCGGCATGGTCCGCCAGTTTTTCGAGGAAACAAAGGACCCGATTCTTTACATTCATCTGCCGCTGTTGAATCGCCGAGCGGGCGCAGTTGCGGCCGGTGAAGTCAACACTTTCCGCCTGACGGGATACGGGGCGTATCACATTTTGGGCCGGATGGACGACATCCCCTTAAAGCTTGAGATCCCGAAACCGGAAGCGCCGCCCCTTCCCCGTCCGCCTGCCTCCATCAGCATCCTGTCGCCGCTGGCGCCGGAGAGCAGCGCGGTGGGAAGCTATGATCCCGATCCTGAGCACAATGGCGGCAAACCGCTCGAAAGCGTAAACATGAGCGCCGCCGAACGCGAAAGACTCGGAAGTGAAGGTCAGGCGCTGATTGAAGCCAACATAAAGGCCGTCAACATCAAAGCGGTCGTTCAAGCCCTCCGTGATGAAGACAAGTACGTACATGATGTGATCGTTCCCCGGTTTAAAGACATACTGCCCAAAGATCAACCTGAATAGTTTTGAGGAGACCGCCATGCGTCCTGCTCTTACCGTCAAACTCCTTCTCGCCGCGAGCTGCGTTACTGCGCTCGCGCCGCAGTCCTTCGGACAGGTTCGAAAACTGCACACCCGCGATCTGACGCGTCTCAGCCAGGTGCAGATCGCCGCATATCTGAAACGAAGTGACATCGTGTTCATTCCCGTCGGGGCGGTGGAAACGAACGGCATCATGCCGAGTGATCGCGATTACGTATCGCCGCTCGGCATGGCGATCGCCATGGCGGAAGAGCTGGACGCTGTTTACATGCCGGGCCTGATCTGGTCGTATGCGGGCACGACGTTGGTTGCGCCTGCCACGATCGATATTTCACCCTCGCAAGGCAAAGATTATCTGCGCGCCGTGGCCGAATCACTTCTGAAGCAGGGATTCCGGCGGCAGGTCTATATTTCCATGGGGCAGGGACCGGCGCCTCTGACCGCCGGAACGCTCGTGCGTGAGTTCTTTGACGAGCGGCACGTACCCATTCTCTACATCGACATGGATGCTTATCTGCCGCGCCTCAAGTTAGCTCCGGAGACGCGAACGAAGCTGATGTACGGCACCCACTATCTGGCCGGACGAATTGAAGACATCCCGGTTCAAGGCGATTACGGGCACGCCGAGTCGGTCGCCGCAAACGCCATACCGGAGGACAAAGGCCTCGCAGATCTGGGCCGCCTGGGGTTTACCGGCAGCCTCTATCTGGGTTCCTGGATCCCCGATGTGATGGCGCACGGCAGCGGCCGCGAACCTGCCCTCCCCGCCAATGCCGCGGAGCGAGAGGAATGGGGCAAGCAGGGCAAGGAGGCGGTCATTTCGATCGTGAAGCAAATGCATCTTCAGGAAGCGATGGCCGACCTGAAACTGCACGACGAATTCACGAACCAGGTGCTCGTCCCCAAATACGGCAAGATTCTACCCGGCGTGAATTGAGTCCGGCCAGATCCGCTTAGGGCTGCTCAGAAATAGGGCGCATGAGACATGGGCGACGGCAGCCCGTCCGCCGTCCCGGGTTCCATGAATTCCGTTCGAGTCCCATCGGGATCGAAGAAATTTCCCTGCCACTTATGGTTGATCCCGACGTGCGCCTCGTGCTGGCGTCCATAATCGCGAAACGCTGCCAGCGCTTCAATGGCCGCGATTGTTTTCGGCATGTCCTGGGTTTCCAGCGCGATGTGGCCGCCGGCTCGCGTGGGCTGCGGTGGAGTATTTGTTCCTGCGGCAGGGCGAAGGAAACTCCACTCAACATAGTCGTCACTCTCCGACAGCTTCAGGTTGGAGAGTGATGCCAGCAGCGGACCCGTTCGCGGCGCGGCCTGCCTCCGCGGAGTGCCTCCGGGGGGTACTGGAGCCGACATACTCGGGTCTGCGCGCCAGAACTCACGAACCGCGAAAGCGTCCTGATAAAACTTCACCGTCTCCGGCTTGCCGATCGAGAAACCCGTATGCAGAATACGGTTCGACAACCGGTTCGGAGACAGGAACTTTCCGACGTTTTGAATGACCAGACTCTCGGGAGTGAACTGAACAATCTGAATCGGCGTGCCATCGGGATCAGCCGTGTCAAATGCGAGATCCGACATCGGCGTTTTGTGCACCGCAGATGGCACGGCGTATCCCAGCGTTTTCAGATATGCGCGCATCCCCTCGGCATCGTCGGTTTCTACCGCGTAGCGCACAAACCTCGGCTCCGAGGCCGATGACTCGGGCGTAACCACAATGTACTGCCGGTTATTGACCTTGAAGAAGATCTCCGACACCTGGTCCGCCGGAAGCTTTGCCTTCACAACCGCCGTGCCATTCTTCAGGACGGTGAACGCTTCATCGAAGCCAAGCAGATCCCCGTAAAAATGACGGGACGAGTTCAGGTCGTGCGCACGCACGACGATCTGGCACAGGCCAAGCGCCCGAGGTCTCGCGGGGCTCTGTGCCCAAACGGGCGCACAATTCGCAAGAATGAGTGGCGCTATCGTCAAAAATGCTGTCTTCACACCGTCTCCTGTACCGACTTATTTAGTGGAATCATATCGCAGAGTCTCGGCGGCGAACACCGAAAATAAGGTATAGAATGCCGTCATTCCGGCATGCGATCACATCAACTCTCCCGCCGCCGTTTTGTGCTCCTTTCGGCAGCCTCGGCCGCCGGACTCAACGCTGAGCCGAAACAACCGATTCCCATTGGCCTGCAGCAGACGGCCGTAGTCCGCGAACTGCAGCGCGACTTCGACGGAACCATTCGCGCCATCGCAGGCATGGGATACGACCTGATCGAGTTCTCGGCCAACACGTTCATGACGTGGACGCCGGCGCGAGCCAAAGAAGTTCGCGCATTGATGGACGGTGTCCATCTCCGCTGTCGATCGACCCACAACGAGATCGTTTCTTTTTCCGGTGACGGGCTGTCAAGATCGATTGAACTGAATCATATCTTGGGATCGGACACGATAGTGTCGGTTCGGGGTCCTGGTTCGCCAACGGCTCCGCCCAGCTTGGACCCCTGGAAGCGATTCAGCGATCAACTAAGCCAGGCAGCGAATCGGATTCGCGCGGCCAATATGACCTTGGGGTTCCACAACCACGATGTGGAGTTCAAAACACTCGAGGCGACACGGCCGATCGATATTCTCGCCGCCAATAACGACATCACGTCATTCCACCTGAATATTGGCCTCTGCCTCAAAGGCGGTGGCGATCCGGTGGCTTTTATCCGGCAGTGTCCGGGGCGAATACAGACGCTGCTCATCCAGGACTACATGGGCAAGGCGAAGTGGCCCGAGATTCTCACAGCCGCCGAGAAAACTGGTGGCCTGCAGTTCTACCTGATTCAGCGGACCGATGGCCTGTCCCTTGTGCCGAGGGAAGGAGATGATGTTCTCGAGTTCGCGCGTAAGGACCTCCAGCTTTTCCGGCAGATGCACCGGCTGACCTAGCCGAGCGTCAACGCGGTTTGACAAGGCGCCGGCCGTTCGCGGCGCCAGACAGCTTAAGGGACCTCGAAGGAGGGTTTAAACGTTCAGCGTCTTCAGATAGGCGACGCTTGGACCGTCAGATCCCAGGGCTGCTCGACAAAATAGTTTCTAGTCCACCCTGCTTCGCGGCAGTGAAAATCGCCTTCACCTATACTCCGGTGCGTCAGCAGCGCGGCGACCGCACCATGCGGCATACCCTCTTATCCCGGCATGCGGGGATCGCGATAAACGACGCGACCGTCCACTATCGTGAGAAGGGCGTCGATATCCCGGATCTCATCCACGGGACATTGCAGGATATCCCTCGAGATCACGACCAGATCGGCCAGTTTGCCGGGCTCGATCGAACCCTTGATGTTCTCTTCGAAGGAAAGGTAAGCGCCGTTGATCGTCCACATGCGCAGGGCCTGCTCGCGGGTGATAGTTTGTTCGGGCCCCTGCGTGGCGCCGTCCGTGGTCTTGCGAGTGATTGCCATCCACATGCCGAAGAATGGGTTGTAAGGATTCACTGCATCGCGCGAATCGAACCGGATCATGTGATCCGAGCCGCCGGCCACAACGATGCCATTTTCGAATAGCGAGCGCAGTGGCAGAAAGTCCTTCATGCGCGCTGGACCGAAGACATCTTTGATCGCGGCTCCATCCTCATGGAGCCATGCAGGCTGGACATCAAAGACCACCCCCAGCGTGCGCGCCCGTGCGATCCCCCGCGGGTCGGGGAAGTTGCCGTGCGTGACCGTGAAGCGGCGCCCCTTGATGGGCTTTTCGCGATCAGCGGTTTCATAAGCGTCGAGCAGAGCGTCGAGCGAGCCGCCGCCGGTGACGTGAGCCGTCATCTGCCAGCCGAGACGATCCGCCGTTCTTGCCATCTCGATCAGGTTCTCTCGCGGGACTGAGAGGACGCCACGGTAATCGGGATCGTGATAACCATAAATCTCGGTATGTTCCCCATACGGCTCGCGCAGATATGCGGTGCCGAGCAGAATACCGCCGTCGGCGACCACTTTGAGCGAACCGACGCGATACCAGTCGTCGCCCATGCCAGTTACGAACGGGATCGCCTCAATCTCACGGCGAACCTGGTCCGGCGTCCCCTGGCCCGTGATCAGATACGTCACGTACGAGCGAACGGTCAGTTCGTTCTTCGAGCGCAGCTCCTGATAGACGCGGAAGCCCTCGGGTCCCTCCGAGCGGTCGATGGTGCTGGTGATGCCAACCGCGTTGTAGCTCTTTTGCATGGCCTTCAGCGCCCAGACCATATCGTCGTGAGTGGCCAGTCTCGCGGTGCGTAGCGATTTCAATAACTGCGGGGCTCCGATAATGAGGCCGTTCGGTTCACCGTCCGCGTCTTTGATGATCTTGCCGTTGGAGGGCTGAGGGGTGTCGCGGGTGACGCCGATCTGACGGAGCGCAGCAGAGTTGAGGGCGGCGCTGTAGCCGTTGTCCGTCATGGCGGGGCGGTCGGGCGCGGCTTCGTCAAGTTCCCGGCGGGTCGGATAGCGGTGGTCCACAAGGCGCGAGGAGTAGACCTTCGGCAGGAAGATGAGCCGGCCGGGCGGCGTGGTAGCAGCCTGTTTGCGAATGTACGCCTGGATTTCCGCGATCGATTTCATGACCGGAATCGGGCCGTCCTGCTCGCTAAGTGCGGAAGTGATCGGATGGGTGTGGCTGTCTTCGAGGCCCGGCAAAACCGTGCGGCCGTGCAGATCAATTCGACGCGCGGAAGCGTTGGCGGCACTGGCGACTTCGGCGAGCGTTCCGACGGCGAGAAAGTGATTTCCCCGTATGGCCACGGCTTCGGCGGCAGGATGCCCGTCCCACATCGTGACGAAGTGGCCGTTGTAATAGATGGTGTCAGCCTGAGGCTGCTGGGCAGGGAGCGCGAGGGCGAGTGCGAGCGAGAACAAAAGCCCGCTCGCGAACCGTTCGATATCGTGCGCCATGAAGACCATTATTTATTCACACTGCACAGAATAGTGCTTGCCGAAAATGCGGGATGCCGACGACCGGGTTTTCGGAGCGGCAGTGCCGCAATCCGGCATTGCATTCTGCTACGGTGAGGCGGGATGAGCGGCAATCGGAGCGAGCGCCATTGGTGATATCACGACTTGACATATCGGTAACCACGTCAAAACGATCCTATTGAAAAGTAATGCAGTTACGAGCAGTGCAGCTCTACGTGTTAGATTCCACAAGCGGCGCACCAGGGCACGACTCGGGCGAACCGGGCTAGCTCGATCCGCGGTATTTGCCCAGGATGCGCCCGATAAACAGAAAGACAGGCAGGACAATTCGCTGAACGGCTGGGGGCGGAACCGAAAGCAACTGCGTGTCGCGATGGCGCCAGAGCACGTGCGCGAAATGAAAGATTGATGGCCTACCGTTAGAGCTGGCGTTGAGAACAGCAAACACCGCCTGGGGGTAGCGATCCAAATCCACCGCCGGAACTACCTGGCCGCTAAATTCCAACAGATCGTCGCCCGCGTTCCACCAGCGATGAGGTAGGCCTGCGGGTAAAACTGCGGTTTCCCCGACGGGCACAATGACCTTCTTCGTCCCGACTTTGTTTGAACCATGGTCTAGCGAAGCTTGTTCGATATTTCTATATTGGTGAAAAAGGTGAACCGTTTGTGTTTCCAGACAGTGCGAGCGCCGGGCGAGATTAGGGATGTGATCTGAACGGGGACGTAGTGCGACGTTGCACGATGAGGAGATTGACCCGGACGTCAGTCTAAGGGCCGCCGTGGCGGCGACTCGATGTCCCTCGCCCTTTCAACGACTACGGATATCCGGGCCACACGGGATCGCAGTCGTCTTGTGTCGGTTAAGTTGTGACCGCTTAAAACATTCAGGTTTTGTCCCCAAGGTTCCGGCAGCGGTTTTGCGGTCGAACTTCCGAGCAATATTCGCGGATCGGCGGCGATGTTCTCGGTGATAATCGGCGGATTCCCCGACTAAGGCGATACACATCCAATCCTTAGAGTTTTCTCTTGGTCACGAATGGCGGCGAATGAAGTCAGTGTGCGCGAGGGGCAGTTTCCGGGAGAGCGCCTGATTCTTGCCGGTTGAAGTGCCCGGAGTGCGCATCCTGCGAACCGAACGGGTATCTCCGGCATCAGCCCGGGTTCAACCCTGAACATGTACCCTTTCTGGTACATTGTCTGGCGGTAGTTCGATGACGCGAAGCTCTGGTAACCGCTTCATCACTCTTGTTGCGACCACGTTGCAAACACGTGTGATCGAGTCTGCTGTGTTTAGCTTCAGGTTCTAGTTGGGGCAACTCAGTGGAGGTTCAAGTCCTCTCATCCGCACGAGATTCTGAAAGATTTAGCCGAATATCATTTCTCCGACAAAACACCTGTCGCGAGCGTCGAATGCGTCGATTCGATCCCCGGTCCAGCGTTGGCGCCTTGTAGCCGCTCGAGATAGAGATAGATCACGGGCGTGATATAGAGCGTCAGAAACTGAGAAACAACGAGGCCGCCAACAACCGCGAGGCCGAGCGGCTGGCGGGCATCGGCTCCTTCTCCATATCCCAACGCGATGGGCATCGTCCCGAAGAGCGCTGCGGCGGTGGTCATCATGATCGGCCGAAAACGGAGCAGGCTTCCCCGATAGATCGCGTCGTGCGCGCTCAAGCCCTCGCGCCGCGCCTGGATGGCGAAGTCAATCATCATGATTGCGTTCTTCTTCACCACGCCAAGCAGCATGATCACTCCGACAAATGCGTAGAGGTCCAGTTCTTTACGGAACAACAGCAGCGTGGCGAGAGCGCCGAATATCGCCGCCGGCAAACCGGACAAAATCGTGATGGGATGAATGAAGCTTTCGTACAAAATTCCCAGCACAATGTAAATCACCAGCACGGCAATAATCAGAAGCGTCGTGAGATTCCGGAACGACTCCTGAAACTCCTTCACGGTTCCCTGAAAGCTGTCCGAAATCGTAGAGGGCATCCTCATCTGGCGAACCATGGCATTAACCTGGTCGGCGGCGCTGCCGAGCGAGAAGCCCGGCTTCAGATTGAAGGACACCGTCACCGCCGGTAACTGGCCGAAATGGTTGATGCTCAGCGCTCCCACTGTCCGGTTCTCTTTGACCAGAGATTCGATCGGCACGAGAGATCCCTGCGCGGAATGCACGTAGAGCGCGCTGAGCGCATCGGGTGTCCGCTGGTACCGAGGCTCGAGCTCCAGAATCACCTGATAGGCGTTAGCCGGCTGGTAAATCAGAGACACCTGCCGGTCGCCGTAAGAACTCATCAGCGCATCCTGAATCTGCGCCGGCGTTACGCCCAGCGCCTGCGCGCGATCGCGGTCGATGTCCAGCGTGAGCTGTGGACTGGCAATCTGCAAGTCGCTGTTGACGTCGACGAATCCCGGCAGCCTGGTCATGGCCTGAACGATGCGCGGCGTCCATGCGTAGAGATCTTTGAGGCTGGTGCTTTGCAGCGTGAGCTGATACGCGCTCGTGGTGAACTGGCCGCTGACCGTGATCGGCGGTGGGTTTTGGAGGAAGGCCAGAATTCCAGGCACAACAAAGAGCTTCGGGCGCAGTTCGGCGATCGTCTCATCGACGGTCAGCGCACGCTGGTCGCGAGGCTTCAGCCCGGCGAAAAATCCGCCCCGATTGCCACCCATCAGGAACACGCCGACATCCTGTACGTTGGGGTCTTTGCGGACGATCTCAGACACCGCATATTCGTGCCGGGCTATCGACTCGAACGAGGCATCCTGCCCTGCCATCGTGAAGGCGAAGAAGAACCCGCTGTCCTGGCTCGGGATGAAACCTTTCGGCATGATCCGGAAAAGAAACACCGTACCGGCGAGCATCAGGAACGCGACCATCAGCGTCGCGAATCGCCATCGCAGTGCCATAAGGAGCGTCCGGTCGTAGGCCCGCGTCATCGCGTCGAAGCCGGATTCCATCGCCCTGTAAAGTCTGCCGTGACGGCCGGCGTGGTTCATCTTAAGCATTCGGCTGCTCAGCATCGGAGTCAGCGTCAGCGAGATGAAGCCGGATATCAGGATCGCAAGCGCTATGGTGACGGAGAACTCGTGCAACAGCCTGCCGACGATCCCGCTCATAAACAGCACGGGGATGAAGACCGCCACCAGCGAGATCGTCATCGAGAGAATCGTGAATCCGATCTCCCGTGAAGCCAGCAGCGCGGCGCGCATGCGGGTTTCACCCATCTCCATGTATCGGACGATATTCTCAAGCATCACGATCGCGTCGTCGACGACAAAGCCAACCGAGAGCGTCAATGCCATCAGAGACAGGTTGTTCAGGCTGTACCCGAGCAGATACATGGCCGCGAAGGTACCTAACACCGAGAGAGGCACGGCGACAGCGGGGATCAGAGTGGCGGTGAGATTTCGAAGGAACAGGAAGATCACCAGCACGACGAGGCATATCGTCAGCAGCAGCGTGAATTTCACATCGGAGATGGACGCCTGGATTTCTTTCGAGGCGTCGAAGGCAACATCCAGACGCACGGCGGGCGGAATCGCGCTCTGCAATTGAGGCAGAAGAGCGCGTATGCCGTCGGCGACCTCAACCGTGTTAGTGCCCGGCTGTTTCCTGATGGCGAGAATAATTCCCCTGACGCCGTTGTACCAGCTCGCCACCTTGTTGTTCTCGACATCGTCGAGCACGTTCGCGACCTGCTCGAGCCGGATGGGGACGCCGTTTCGATAAGCTACGATGAGCGGCCGGTAGGCCGCGGCGTTCGATAACTGGCCCGTGGTCAGGACAGTGAAAGCCTGGCTTTTACCGTTCAGTCTTCCGGTGGGAAGATTGGTGTTCGCCTGCTGAACGGCGCGCTGCACGTCATCGATACCGATGCCGCGCGCCGCGAGTTCCTTTGGGTCCACCTGTATACGGACCGCATATTTCTGCGCTCCGTAGACCTGGACCTGCGAAACCCCGGTCACCATAGAAAGGCGTTGTCCGAGTAGGGTCTCGGCGTACTCGTCGATCGTGTAAAAGGGCGCCGTCTCCGACGTCAGCGCGAGATAGATAATCGGGGACTCGGCGGGGTTCACCTTGGCATACGACGGCGGCCTCGGCATGGCGGGCGGGAGGTTGCCGCCGGCGCGCGCGATCGCCGACTGAATATCCTGCGAGGCGGCGTCGATGTTGCGACTCAGATCGAACTGCACCGTCACGGTGGACACGCCCTGGGTGCTCGAAGAACTCATCTGCTTCACGCCCGCGATCGTGGAGAACTCACGTTCAAGCGGCGTGGCGACCGACGAGGCAACGGTCTCCGGATCGGCGCCAGGCAGTTCAGCGGTGACCTGAATCGTCGGATAATCGACGCTCGGGAGCGCCGCCACCGGCAGAGCGCGGTAGCCCACAATCCCGAACAGCAGGATGGCGAACGTGACGAGCGTCGTCATAATGGGACGCTCGATAAATATCCGCGAGAAATGCATACGGTTTAAGCGGTTGAGGCTAAAGCGTCGCCGATGGTCCTTTGGGCGCGGCCGCGACCGTGATTGTAGCGCCCGGGAATAGCATCATCTGACCGTCCGTCACTACGGTCTCGCCCGCAGCGATTCCCTTGTCGACAATGACCTGATCTCCGACGTTGCGGCCCACAGACACCTGACGCGGTTCCACTGTCTTGTCATTCTTAACAACGTAGACAAATTGGCCAGCCTGGCCGGCCTGCACCGCCGCGGCTGGAATGACCGTGGCGTTCTGGTGGCCCGCCAGCGTGAGAACCACGTCGACAAATTGCCCGGGCCACAACGTTCGCCGGTCGTTTTGGAAAGTGGCCTTCAAATGAATAGTGCCCGTCTGCGTGTCTACAGTGTTGTCGATTACTGAGAGCGTGCCGGACTCGCGTTCCTGAGTGTCCGTGTGAGAGATCGCCTCGACCGGAAGCTTTCCCGCGGCGCTGAATCTGCGCACGTCATCAAGATATCTCTCCGGAGCATTGAAACTGACGAAGGCCGGCGTGATCCGATTGATCACGACAAGGGGAACGTCGTTGACTTTCACAAGATTCCCCTGGTGCACCAGAAGATTTCCGGCGCGGCCTGAAATTGGCGAACGGATCTGGCAATAGCTCAGGTCCAGTTTCGCTTTATCGACGGCAACCTGATCCAGGTTCAGTGTTGCGCGCGCGCTATCCGCCGCCGCACGGTCGGCCAGAACCGCTGCTTTGGCGGTTTCTGCGGCGCTGGAATACTGAAGGTGCTGCTGCTGCGAAACTAATTTATCCTTGAGAAGCGAGTCGTATCGTTGCGCCTCTGCATCGGCGGTTTGAGAGGTCACCGTGTCCTTCTGCAGCGTGGCTTCGGCCTGAGTCAGCAGCGCCCGATCGCGCACGACGGCCGCTTCGGCCTGCCGGAGGGCTTCGGTGTACGGGCGCGAATCGATCTCGAACAGAAGGTCGCCCTTTTTAATGTCCTGTCCTTCACCGAATTTCACCGCGGTGATCTCGCCGGCGATCGTGGATTTGATCTCCACTTTTTCGGACGGCTCGACCGTTCCCACGACGCGCACCTGCAACGGCACGGATTGAAGTGAGGCGGTTGCGACTGTTACGGGGACCACCGGAGCGGCCGGATGTCCCGTCGCCTGCGCTATGGGCGACTTGCATGCGGCGGTCAGGCAGAGACCGATCGTGGCGAGAAACTCAAGGCAATGCAGGAAGGTCTTCATGACGCGGACCCGGGCACCCTCTTTATGTTCAGTTTAAAACGAACCGGCGGTGGCCCAGGTTTAGCCCACTTCGAAACTGGAATCTCGCCGCAAAACAGCAGCTGTCTCAACCGTCATCCATGCGTACCGAAGAACGCGCCAGCTCAAAAAACTGCACATATGGTAATGCTCGTACAAGCGCAGATCCCCCCACCCGAGCTTCTGTACCGATGTGCCGAAAGGAGGCGCTCCTCTGTGGCCGTGATGCCGCGCCGCGTGTACTCGATGGAGCGCCCATCTTTGGCCTACAGTGAACATAGTCATCACCAAGGAAGCGGATCCGAAATCGATCAGTTCGCATCAGAAGCCGCAACGCACAAGCCTCAGGCGTTAGCCTGATAAGAGCGCCTATGACCCTTCGCCTGCTTACGGCCTTCACCCTCGGCGTGGCAGCAGTCTCCGCCGAACCGCGGCTGACGCTGCAACTCCGCGATCTCTATACCGCCCCAATTACCGGAACGACGACTGGCCGCACTCAGGACACCGCCAATCTCGCCCGCATCAACTTCCTGCGCGAAGAACCCGGACAGTCGCGCAATCGCTTCTTCGTCAACGATCAGAACGGCCCGCTCTACATCCTCGACCGCAAAACAGGCCGTTTCACTGTTTATCTGGATTTCAACGGCCACGGCGAACGTAAAGGCATTTTCCACCGCTTTACCAATAATCCCGGCTATGCTTCCGGACTCATCTCTTTTCAGTTCGATCCCGCATACGCCGCCAACGGACGCTTCTATACGCTCCACATGGAGGACCCCAGCATTCCGACTTCCCCCAACCCTGACAGCACTACGGTACCCGGCTTTCCGTCCGACAATTACGCCGTCACCGACCCGATCCCCACTCCGGGACCGACGCTCCGCGAGGTGGTCCTGATCGAATGGACCGACACGAATCCCGCCGACACGGTATTCCAGGGCTCGGCCCGCGAACTGCTTCGGTTTCAGATGAACACGCAGATTCACCCCGTCGGCGACATGACCTTCAACCCCGCCGCGCGCCCCGGCGATCCCGACTGGCGCGTAATGTATATCGGCTGCGGAGACGGCGGCTCAGGCGAAAGCAAAGACCTCTCCATGCGCTTCAACCCTCAGAGGCTGGACACGCTGGTGGGCAAGATTCTGCGCATCGTTCCCGATCTTTCGGAACATAAGGACACAAGCAAGGTCAGCGGCAATGGCCGCTACCGCGTCCCGAACGACAATCCGTTTGCCGCACGTTCCGGAGCCCGTCCCGAAGTCTGGGCTTACGGCATTCGCAATCCCCACCGGCTCAGCTGGGACGGCGATCGGCTCTTTGCCTCAGTCATCGGACTTCACGCCTGGGAAACGGTAATCCTCGTTCAGAAAGGAGCCAATTTCGGCTATTCGGAGCGTGAAGGAAACCAGGCGCTCGCTCCTCCCACCAACGCTCTCGGTCCCATCCCTGCGGACGATCGAATCCCGGTTCGCATCGGGGACAAGCCAACCGGCGAGCTGGTGAAGCCCACATACCCCGTGATTCAATACGGCCATGTGCCCGAAGGCGGCGACGCCATCGCCGGCGGCTTCTTCTATCACGGCAAGATCGCCGCCCTTCGCGGCAAATTCCTCTTTGGCGACATCTCCACCGGCCATATCTGGTGGGCCGACCCTAAAGAAATGATCGCCCTCGCGGGCGCCGATTCTCAAAAGCGCGCCGCAACTCACGAAGTCCGAATACAGTCACAGGGTCCCGGCGGAAAAGAGGAGCTGTACCAGTCGATGTATCCTATCGCGACCACCGAGTACCACAAGCGAGGTGGTCAGACGGAAACGCTGCCTGGAACTGCTCAGGTGGCGAAGAATCGCGCTGATATCCGCTTCGCTGTCGATGACTCCGGAGAACTCTACATCCTCAGCAAGTCCGATGGAATGATTCGCCAGATAACCGGCGCGGCCTTCGAATAGATCGGCCAACGCGCAGGTGGCTTTCGATGCGGCGCGGTTGCCGAGACCTAGCTCGCTCCTGCCATCCGGTGGAACAAGCGGCGGCGATCGCTCTCGAAGTGGTAGAGCTTCGCAACCTCGATGCGCCTCGCGAACGAGCCACAGACGAGGATCGCAGCGAGCGTACCGATGAACGGGCCTACCCAATAGATCCACCATCCGTCCCAATGCCCGGAGATCAGCGCTGGGCCGAAGCTGCGGGCGGGATTCGTGCTCGTGCCGGAGATGTGCGCTTCCAACGGCACCATGACGGCATAGAGAAAAGGAATGACGAACGGCGTATAAGCCCGCAGGTGGCGGAATCCGAGAAATATACACAGGGTGGCGATCAGACCGAATGTCGTGACTGCCTCGCCCATGATCACGACAGCGGTCGAGTAATCCTTAGCGGGGATCGTTGCGCCAAAGGCAACGCTTCTGCCCATCGATTCCCAGGCGAGCAGCGGAAGCGCGCCCAGAGCGGCGCCCAGCATTTGGGCAATGATGTAGCCCGAAGCGGCACGCGCGTCCAGCTTGCGCATCAACCAGAAACCCAAAGTGACGGCGGGGTTAATATGCGCTCCACTCTCCTTCCCGATGCGCGACAACGCGATGGTCGATCCGACCGTGCCGAAGAGGAACGCGGTTACCGCCGTTCGCACGTGCTCGTTCGGCAGTAATCGGCCCATCGGGCTCCCGTCGCCGAACATAAAGATCACCACCGACAAACCACCAAGGACGAGGAGGGCCGTCCCGGCTAGTTCCGAGAAGAACAGACGCCACCGAACCCTCCAGTCTCTTGCTGACTCTGTCTGCAAAATCAGGACACCTCGTTGTTAGCGGCTCATTATTGATGCCCGTGGCGCTAATTCCGTTGCATAAACTGACGGTTTGGTTTAGTGCGGCAAACAATAAGAGGTGCGCGACCACTTCGCATCAGAACCCCGCCGACACAGAGCCCCGCCGCAATTCAGCCAGGCATATGCGATCAGTAATGCGGCGTCTCCGGTATTCGGCCGAGGTCCGAAAGGCCGTTTTTCCTGCGGTCGCTCACAGTGCCCGCACAGTCACTACTCTTCGGAACGGTGTAAACCCCGCGATATAAGCGCAATCGCCGCCTGCCGCCAGCGTCGCGCCGTGCGCCGCGTAAGAGGGACCACTCAGATTCACGAAGCGATGCTCCGCGACACCGGGGCCAAACTCAATGGCATCTTCTCCCAGCCGATATTTACCCATCCCATCCTTCAGAAACAGAATGCGGTTCGCGCCGGTTCCGGCTTCCTCAAACTGACCCTGAAATTCCCCACCACTCCGGAAAGCCAGTTCAATTACAAATGGAACGCGCTCGGCGCCGCTGATGTCAAACCGCAGTTCGAACGCGCCACGCTCCTCCACAATCTCCACCTTCTGATCGAGCGTCTGCACATTGCTCATCGGCCGGTTCGGGAAATCGAGCTTGCTCCAGAACCGCGCATCGCGCGCCGGCGTCAATCGATAGTCGCCACGCGCATTCCGCAATCGCGCTGGCAGCGGCTGGTAGTAAGGAACTTCGTAGCGTTGATGCAGCGCGTACCCGTCCCCCGCTGCCAGCAGCCCCTCCGCATGAAACGCGCCTTCGCCGAAAAACTGTGCTCCCATGCGCACCGAATGCAACACGGCCTTCCCTTTTCGGAACGTGAAGAACGTTGGGTTGCTCGATAACCCTGATGCCACGCCCAACGGCCAGTCCGATCCCCCGAACACGGTCGCACTCACCTCGCCTCTGCGGACCCTCGCCAGTCCGCTGCCCGCAAACACCCGCGCATAATCCTCGGGAATCTCTCCGCCTGCGGGCAACGGCCGGCGAAGCATGGGCTCCTCCAGAAAGAAAATCACGGGGTTGACGTTCTCCACGAGCCTCTCTCCCGGGAGTCTCTCCACCAGCCGCGCCGCCGCCGCGAACCGCGCATTACCATCGCGCACAGCCATGTATCGGTATTGCAGATAGTAGTTCGAAATCGACAGAGAAGCGTTGTAATCCTGCCTCCGGGACGCCACCGATTCCAGTTCGCCGTCCGGATGCAGATAATACAGAGTCATCTCCAGATTGCGCCGCACCGGCTCAAGCAACCGCGGCCGGTTCAGCAAGCGCGCTATCGTCACCAGCGCGTTGTCTGTAACACGCGAATAAATCCCCGTGCTGCGTTCCTCGAACTGTCCATCGGGATCCTGATAGACACCCTCACCCAGCCAGTCGTCGATGCGATGGACATACTTTGCCGATGGAAACAGCGAATGAATCCGCGCCAGCGCCGAGCACACGACCCAGCGATGGTTAGGCGTATGGACTCCTCCAGTGACAAGGGCCTCACCCGCCAACAGGAGAAACTTTCTCAGGGTCGCTTCTGTAGTCGCTAACCGCGCGTCCCTGGCCCCGCGCAGGACTGCCAGAACCGTCGCGAGTCCCTCGACCACGAACGCCGTGTCCGGGGGCGATGACAGATTCCCCGCGTCGATGGTCCCATCCGAATGCTGTGCCGTAACGAATCGGGACGCCTCACGCTCCATCGCCGGCACAAGTGTCGCGTTTTGGTAATAAGAAGACTCAGGCGCGCAATAAGCAGCCGCCAGCGCCGCCAGGTTTTCCCCGCGTCCGAGTCCACGGATGGAAGCGCCAAAACCGTCCAGCAACCGCGGCACGGTCTCATTGCTGCTGTTCAGAAGCCTCAGGAAGAATTCCTGTTCGACGCTACCTTGCGCACGCAGGCTGCTGATCGCCGTCGCTGCGAGCGCGGCAGTCTCTCCGATTGCGGTTCTTCGGGTCACAAAACCACTTTAATTTGAGCTTCGCAGCGATCGCGGCGCTGATGTTGATGCCCCTTTGGGCTCGCACACGATCGGAAGAGCAACTCCTGGACCTCCGCTCCGTTGCGTGACCCGGTATCGGTGGCTCTCCGTCTCGCGCACAGTCGGTGTGTCGGCGCCCGACGACGGCCGCACCTGATCCAAAGACTGAATCATGGGCGAATGTCCAACATCAATGTGTCACGGATGGCGATTTTGCTGTTCAGGATCAGGGACGCCGTTGAAAGAATTGCGAAGCAGGTCTCATTTGCGCCGGCGGTTCGGATCGCCAGCCTCCTGCTTACGCTATTGACGATTGGCTCACGACCGGCTGAAGCGTACGGGCTGTTAACTCACCACCAGCTAATTGATCAGTCGTGGGGCTCCACAATCGTTCCGATCCTGCTGAGCCGATATCCGCAACTCACGCCCGATGAGCTAAAGCGTGCGCACGCATACGCCTACGGCGGCTCCGTCATTCAGGACCTCGGCTACTATCCCTTCAGCAACGCATTCTTCTCGGATCTCACACATTACGTGCGCTCGGGCGATTTCGTCCGCAGCCTGTTTCGCAACTCACACAATGCCAACGAACTGGCATTTGCGATTGGCGCCCTCACGCATTACATCGGCGACGCCATCGGCCACTCCCAGGCCACCAATCCTTCAGTGGCCGAAGCGTTCCCCAAACTCGGCGCGAAATACGGCTCGTCGGTGAACTATGCGCAGGGCAAGAACGCCCATGGCCAGGTCGAATTTGCATTTGACATCAATCAGGCGTCGAAACGGCGTTTAGCTCCCTACGATTACATCTCCTCGATTGGTTTGGAAATCCCCTGGGACCAGATTGCCACCGCGTTCCACGAGACGTACGGGTTCGCGATTCAGGACATACTCGGAAACTATCAGGATGCCCTCCGGTCTTATCGCTTCGGTACCCGTCGCTTTATACCGGAATTCACTTACGCGGAGGCGCTGCTCCATCAGCGTCGCTTCCCGGATGACACGCCCGGTCCGCAGTTCGACTCGTTTGAACAGCGCACGGCCCGGTTAGCTCAGGAGGCCGAGTGGGCCCGCTATCGTAAGAACCCGGGCGCAGGTACCCATCTGCTGGCGGGACTCATTGTGATTATGCCGAAGGTTGGGCCCATCAAAATGCTCGCGATCAAGGGGCCGACCGTGCGTGCGGAGGCTCGCTACATCGAGAGCACGAACCTCTCCACGACTGCGCTTGCCCTGGTGCTCAGGCAACTCGGCGTCGACCAAGCCCGCGACCTCACCGACCGCGAAATGGTTGAGGCAACTCGAAGCGAGAACGCGGTCATCACCGGCGCCGGCCGCGCAACAGTTGCGGTTCCGGCCCACGACTCCGGTGTGACCTTGCCCGCGAGTCTGGTTCCCAACCGCGATCTCGACACGGGACAGCGCGTCGTTCCGGGCGGGTATCCTCTGACCGACGCTACTTACGCCCGACTCCTCGCCAGGGTGACGAGAGATCCTGCCCAGGCGATTCCAGAAGGCCTCAAGCAGGACATCGCGCACTATTACGCCGACCCCGACGCTCCGATCTCCACGAAGCGGGATGCGAAGAAGTGGGCTGAGCTCGAGCGTCAGTTAGAGATCCTGACCGCTATGCCGGTGGATGCGTCATACGCCGCGCCATAGAACGGAGTTGCGGTCTACGCCGCTGGAAAGGAAAAAGGCAATACCGCTATGGTTTTGACTCACCCGGCCGAACAAAATGCTCCTGCAGCGGCACAGCCAGAGCCGTACCCGCCTCCTCAACTGCCTGCAATATTTTGAGCAGCACTTGCTGCTGTAATGCGAGGAATTCGTCATAGTCGCTGGTCAGAATATAGGCGAACGTCTCGACATTCAGCGAAAATGTCCCGACGCCGACAAAGCGCACCGGCAGTGTTCCTGTTTCAATCTTTGGGTGATGTTTGAGAATCTCCTCCACAGACGACACCACTTTGAGCAATTGTTCTCTGGCTGTATCGATGCGCAAGCTGAGCGTGGGGTGGAACCAGATCTTGTCGCGTATCGAATAGTTTTCAAGTTCCATCGACGAAAACTGGGCGTTGGGAACGCTAATCATCGTGCGATCCAGCGTGCGAATCCGCGTGGAGCGCAGGCCAATGTTTGTAACGGTGCCGATGCGATCGCCGAAGCGGCAGAAATCGCCTACCAGGACCGGCCGGTCGCCGATCACGGAAATGCCGCCGAACAGATTTTCGATTGTTTTCTGCGCCGCCAGGGCAACTGCGAGTCCGCCCACTCCCAGTCCCGCCAGGATCGTGGAAGTGTTATACCCCCAGGCGCTGACGACGCTCAGAATCGCGAGGAGGAACAGCAACACCTTTATCATTTGTCTGCCGAGTGGGAGAACGGAATAACTGACCGCCTGCACTCGAGGATCGAGACGGGTCTGCCAACGCGCGGCGAACAAGTCAATGACGACTGCTCCAGCCCACGCGAGCGCAAGAGTGAAAAGCATTGCCAACGCGCGCTCCAGGAACATTCGGGCGAGCGTCGCCGGCGGTATGTACGCCATGACGGCGCGAACTGCCGCTATCGCCAGCGCAAAACGGAAGGGCCCACGAAAAGCCGAGACATACTTTACCGACCGCGTAGCGGTCATCAATGCCCAGGAGATTACCGCGCTGGCGGGCCAAATCAGCGCGCCCGCGAGGACCAGCGCGATCCATCGCCAGAGTGGCGTATCGAAGACTTCGGTAGTCACCAGAACCTGCGGCAGCTTGCTCTCAATCGGTGTCTCCCGGATCAGTTGATGCGCTTTCGGGATTAAAGGAATACTGTCCGCTGATACGAGCCATACATGGGAGCCTGGCCGCAACTGTACACGCTGGAGTTCCAGTTCTACCGTCTCACCATGGATTTGAAAAGTTTCAAGCCGTTCCAGGCCTGCCGCAAGATTATCTGACTGATCCCCCTCTGGATCACGGCTCAACGTGCTGATGTCGAATGGGGTGTCGTCGAGCAGGTCCTCCAGTTGACGCGCGATCTCCGGCCCGTTTTTTGCCTGCTCTGCAGAAGACATGTTCCGCAAGTCGAGGTAATGCATCGCTGTCGTGTAATTGCGTGCGTGGCAAGCCTCCAGGAAGTGGAAAACCATATCCTGGGGCGTGTCTCGACCCAGCCGATCCCTCTCTTCCGCAGCAGGAGTCTGCGCCAACGAGGCGCCCGCGAAAACGAAAATAAATAAAACGATACCCATATAAAAATTCTTGTGCGCCATAGTCTAGCCGCGCCCGACTGCTCGGAGCAACTGTGCGGCAATTGTGCAGCCACGGACGTAGTGCGGTGATGCAATGAGATCATGTGGCGTTAGCTCGAGCCTGCGCGATCTGAAAGAGCTAAAGTCGGAGCGGGGCGCGACGGTCAATTCCGCGATCGGGCATCCGTTCCGGTTCATTACTTCTGCGCGCGTTCGCCTGTGAAGCGCACACCGCGCGAGTTTCCGAGTGGCGCATCCTCCGTCCCGGTGGAGGATCTACGCAAGCTCATTTGGCCGGTACGTTTCAGCGTTCCGTCGCGGGAACAATGCCGGCCTAATTCTGTATTGGCGATGATGTGGGTTCCCGCAGCCGCCGCACGAAAGGCCTGGACAATTGCTTGAGAGCGTCCTCGCCGCGGCTGTTTGTTAATGCACAATTCCAGACCCCGAGGTCTCAGGATCTGTGAACCTATTTTCTTCTGAGGGCTTCCTTAGAACATCATGGAGCGGACTGTCGGGTGCGGGGTGGCCGTGGCTGTCCTCGCCGCTTTCGTGTTTCCTCTTCAGACGTCAAGTCAAACGACCCAGCCGGTTCCCTCGGGACCGGCAGCGGTTCCCGCACCGTCCCCGGCTCAGATACCACAGGCAGCGCCCGTCCCGCCGCAAACTGCCTCGACCCGGCAGGTTTCGTGGAAGCTGCTCCTCCCCAACCTCCTCGACGACCAGAAGTACCTCTGGTCGTTTCCTGGCAGACTCGCGCAGGGGCAGAACTGGATCGGGACCACGGCGGTTCTCGGAGTTGCCGGGGGTCTGCAGGCGCTGGACCCAATCGCGGGCGAATATTTTCGCCAAACAGCAACCTTCCATTCGTTCAATAACATCTTCACCAGCAAGGCCACCGCGATTGGCACGATCGTTGCCCCGCTCACGCTTTATGGAGTTGGACTCATCCACAAAGACTCCAGGATGCAACAGACGGCGTTGTTTGCGGGTGAAGCCGTCGCTGACGCAGAGATCCTGGCAACAGTCATGAAGAGTTCTACAAGACGCCTGCGGCCCGCAGACGTTCCTGTGCATGGTAACTATTGGGACACTTGGTTCGAAAGCCACGGTTCAGTCCTTCGCGGTAATGGCAGCTTTCCCTCCGGACACACGATTGCAGCCTTTTCGGTCGCAACGGTAGTCGCGAGTCGTTACAGGAATCGGCGATGGGTTCCTTACGTTTCATATGGCCTGGCGTCTCTGGTGGGATTTTCACGGTTGACTCTGTCATCCCACTTCGCCTCGGATGTTTTTATGGGTGCTGCGCTTGGGTACTCGACCAGCCGTTTCGCGGTCCTGCGGCAATAGACGCTGGGCGCCGCGGGCTGCCTCGCTGTTGGTAATGACGGCGTTAACCGCCGCAATCGAACTTGCTCAATTGACGAGCGGCGTAGTAGAGGGCGCGATTCATGCTCCCGACGGCCGCCCGCTCGTCAACGCAACGATTCTAATCACGGGCGGCGCCGGCTTTCGTGAGTTGATTCGCGCCGATCCCCGCGGCGAATTTACTGTCGCCCTGCCCAGCGGACGATATCGGTTCTCAAGCGAAGCCCGGCAGGCGCCCCAATCGCCAGAGGTCAGCGTGTTTGTCGGTCCGCTGCAAACCCTCCATCTCGATCTGGCGATCGACACGGCCGGCGCGGTTCGCAGTTCGACACAGCCGGACAACACTCCCGGCGCGTGGAGTAATTTCGCCAGCGGCCCCCGGTACCCCGAAGCATTCTCATTGCAGGGTCTTCTTCTTAGCCGCGAACCTTCCAGCGTAACCGAGCCCCTCAACTTCACCGGCCTTAGCGACAATCGGCTCGCACTGGAATCGCAGCGCGCATTCTCCTGGACGGATACGCAATACAAATTCGAGGGAATGGATGCCACCGATTCCTGGCAGCCCGGGCTTCCGGTGGCGATACCGGATCAGGCCGTCGATTCCATCGTCGTACGCGAGGGCTTCGAGCAGACAGCGTCGTCGGGCGCCGGCGCCGAAGTTGGAGTCTTCCTGGCTGAACCGCCTCCGACTCTGTCGAACTTCAGGTTTTGGAACGGCGCGCTTTGGAGCGCTGATGGGGGCGGTCTACTATCGTCCGCGAATCTGCCACCGCCTGCCTACCGGGGTTCTGTACAGCAGGCGGACCGGTTTCGATGGCTCACGCGGGACGGGTTGAACGTCGGAGGCATGTTAAGCCGGAGGGCCGACCTGTACCTCGCTGCAACGGGACAATGGGCATCGCAGACGGCGCCGCTCCGGGCTCCCGGAACGAATTACGGCAGCCGCGTGCTGACTGGAAATGCGCGGGTACGTATCCGAGTCACAGATGAAGACCGAATCGAGGCGGTTTACAGCGGTTCGAGAATCGACCTGGCGGATGACGGGCTACCCACCGGCATCGAAGCGTTGACCGGTAACCGCATGATGCCGTACTTCGCCCTGCCGGGCGGATTCAGCGGCCAATCGGAAACAGACCACCTCGATCTTGGCCAACTCGGCTGGACACGCATTCTTCCCGCGACCTGCGGCGCCGGAATTCTCGAGGTCCGTTATGGAGCTTCGACGGCGCATTTGGATACGACGACGGATGCAAACGGGCAAAGCCGTATCGAACTATTGGGCGGCGCGGTTACGGGACCGGCGCCGCTTGCGAATTTGGCCGTCCGCTCCCGCCAGGAAATTGCGGCCACCTGGCAACCAGCCGTTATGCGCGTCTTCGCAACTCGCAACCGGCTTGCCGCCGGAGGCGGCTGGAAAACCTCCGAAGTGCGAAACCGCTTCACAATTCCTTCCGATATGAATTTGATTACGGCTGACGGCGCACCGGCCTTCGTAGTGGATTTCAACACGCCGCTCGACTCGCGCGAAATTATTCGTTCATTCTCCGCGTGGCTTGGGGACCACATGACTTTGGCGTCATGGCTGGACCTCGACCTGGGCGTCCTCGCTGACTTCTCGCACGGGTCGCTTCCAGCGCAGTCGAGCCCCGGCGGTCACTTCGTTTCGGAGAGAAGCTTCACTGCAGATCCGGATCTGATCGCATGGAGGAGCGTGTCGCCGCGCGTGGGTTTGACATGGGAGATTCCTCATTCCCACGGTTTGATTGTTCGCAGTGCGTACGCGCGTTTGTTTCAGCCGCTGGCAGGGAGGTATTTGGACTTTGGAAATCCCAATGCGCTCGGCGGAGCAATCTATCAATGGAACGCGGCCAACTCGACGGTCCCCATTCAACCAGTTCAACAGGGAAATCTGCTTGTGCGGTTCGGTGGACCCTATTCGACAATCTCCCCGTCGCTTCACAGGCCTTACGTGGACGAAATTAATGTTGGCGCTCAGTTCCCTTTATCACCGCGAAGCGCCGCGAGCATCCATCTGTTTCGACGCGACAGCAAAGATCGCATCGCGGCCATCGACGTCGGAGTTCCGGCCACTGCGTTCACGCCGATCTCGATACTCGATCCTGGGCCGGACGGGATTCCGGGCACGTTTGACGACCAGCGCCTGGTTGTCTACGCGCAGAATCCGGGCACGCTCGGGCAGGACCGGTATCTGCTGACGAATCCGGCAGGTCTTCGAATGCTGAACATGGGATTGGTGACCGAGGTCCACGCTCAGTGGCGCGGATTGACTCTGCACGCATCATTTGTCGCGGAGAAGTCGTACGGGCCGACCAACCCCGGAAACGGCGTTTATGAGAATGATCCCGGCATCATCGGCGCCCTGTTTCTCGACCCCAATACCCTGATCCACGCCGCGGGCCGGACTTTTATGGACCGCGCCTACGTTGGCAAGGTTCAGGCAACGTATCGCCTCCCGCCAATTCTGGGCCGCGTAAAGGTCGCCAGCATCGCGGACTACATGGATGGGCTGGTCTTTGCCCGCCAGTTGCTGGTCAACGGCTTGCCGCAAGGGCCCTTCCTGGTAGCTACTACGGTGCGAGGAAGCCCGGAGGGCGGCAACCGTGCTCAGTATGCAATCAACTGGAATCTCGGGTTCAGCCGCGAATTTGAGTTTGCAGGCGGCAGATTTACCTTGCGAGCAGATATCCTTAACGTTACGAATGCGGGCCAGCGGATTCAGGAAAACGACTTAAGCGGCCCTTCATTCAATCTGCGGTTGCCTGTGGCGATTCAGCCTGCGCGATTTACCCGGATCGGATTCACATACGAATTTTAGATAGAGTTAGCCAAAAGATTCTTGCGGCGTCCGCGGGTCAGACCTTCCACTTGTAAAAGTAGAAGAGCACCGGAACCTTGCCGGTGTTGGTGATACCGTGCGTTTTGTTTGCAGCGCAGTACATCATCGAACCGGGCTTCGCTTTTACGGTTTTGCCATCTACGAGGATGTCGGCCGTACCGTCGGCGATCACCATGAACTCCTCCTCCTCATGATGATGAGGTGGATCGCTCTTACCAACCGCGAGCAGAACGCTCCCGCCGACCATCGATCGGACCTGATCGGTCGCGCCCTCGAAGTAAACGTGTTCGTCGCCCATGGGAAGTTTCTTCAGTGGCGCCGTCTCTGGATCGACTACGGTATTCGGCAGTTTGGATGCGCCCGCCGCCGCGAAAGCGAACGGGGTGGCGGGTAACAGTTTCAGCAAATCGCGTCGTCGAGCCATATTGTTCTCCAGATGTCGATGGAAGGGAAAAACCCCTCCGCTGCCTTCGAATCGTATCAGCCCGCGCCAGCAAAATCTGGCTCAGACATCGCCAGTCACACTGGCGGACCCGAGCCGACACGGCTTGTAGGGCGAGCTGTTATGACTTGCTAATCCTGAGAGCGCCGCGATGACACGCTCGCAGCCGGCGAGTCGAATGCGAAAGCAGCGGGCCATTGATGGCGACTGCGAAATGAGCCATTCTGCAGGCACTCGTCGAGTCCGGCAGGCCCCTTCGCTTCCCTCAGTTCAAGGATAGCAGCCCGCCCAGTCCAAAGTCTAACCGATTGATACTGCGGTAGATAGACTCGATCACTGCCGATACAAATCCCTCGATTTCCAGCCCGGATTCGGTTAGGCTGACTGAGTAGACATCGCGGCGGTCTCATTAGCCCAGCCTTTCCCGAAAACTGATAACAGCAACCAGCGTCGCGGCCTCGATAGTCCGCACAATCGCCTGATGTAGAAGGAGGATCCTCGTACACATGTCCACGCCAGTGACACCTTTATCTTTCAGTGACGTACTCCGGCTTCGGCCAGTGCGGCGCCTGTGGATTGCGCAGATCGTCAGCGTGTTCGGGGACTTTCTGGCAGTATTCGCGATTATCGCCGTTGTGACGTTTCAGTTGCACGGTACAGCGACGCAGGTGGCGATGGTTCTGGTGTCCTTTATGGCGCCGCTGGCGATCGTCAGCCCGCTCGCCGGCGTCTTCGTTGACCGATGGCCCCTGAAGCGGACGATGATCGTAAGCGACCTGGTCCGCGGTGTGCTGGTGCTGGTACTTGTGTTTGCGCACGACATGTACGTGATCTACGCCGTTCTGTTCACGATGAGCGTGGTCTCGGCCTTCTTCGTTCCGGCGCAATCGGTGGCGGTGCGCACGCTGGTTCCGATGGCGGGCCTGATGGCAGTCAATGGATTGATGTCGCAGGCGCAGCAAGGGTCGCTGATTTTGGCGCCGAGCGTCGCGGGAGAACTGGTGCAGCTTGCAGGCGCGAACTCGTGCTTTCTCTACGACAGCTTCAGTTTCTTCTTTTCGGCGGCGCTGGTGATGACGTTGACCATCGAGCGACAGGAGCCGAGCACCGCCTCGAGCGCGGTGCTCGATTCGATGCGGCAGGGATTCGGCTTCATCTTCAGGCACTCGACGATCTCGTTCGTAATTCTCGCGATGACGGCAGGGATGTTCGCGATGCGCTGTTTCGGCGCGCTGCTCTCGATCTACGTGCGCGATGTGCTGCGCTCGACCGCGGCGGTGTTCGGTGTGCTGAATACCCTGATTGGCGTAGGCATGATTATCGGGACGCAGTTGCTCACTCGGTTTGCGCGTCGCATCCCGCAGCAGAACCTGGTGGTGTACGGGCTGGGCGGGATGGGTATAGCAGTATTGATCACGGCGGCGTTCGGCACTATGGGATCGACTGCGGCGGGGATGTTCGGGTTGGGCCTGTGCGCATCCGCGATTTTCATCACGGCGACGACGCTGATCCAGCACGAGACCCCGCACGACCTCTTAGGGCGCGTGATGAGCTGCCTCATGTCTTTGGTGGCAGGGTCGCAGGTGATCTCGATGTTCGTGGCTGGTCCTCTGGCGGAAAAGATCGGGATTCCGAACCTCTACTACGGAAGCGCCGCGATGCTGGTGGGAATCGGCGTCGTGGGGTACTTCAAACTGCCGAGGGCGGAAAAGGCTGAAGCTGCGAAGGCGCAATCCGCGAAGACGGGATAGACAGGCGCCTCGCCCGCTGGCCTCCCGGACGTTTGCGGCCGAACCATGATATCCTCCGCGGAGGCAACTGAACAAAAGGTCATTCGAAGTGGAGGCCGATTCAACTATGACGCCGAAGACTACATCGATCAAAGACGTAGCAGAATCGTTTTTTGCTGCCTGCGAGACCGGCAAAGGCTGGGCAGTCTGTAGCAACTATTGCACGCCGGACGCAACGTTTTCGGCGCAGGCTGAACCATTGCTCGACATAAGAACACTCGAAGAGTACACCGACTGGATGAAAGGCATGCTGACGGTACTCCCGGACGCCCGTTATGAAGTGAAATCGTTTGCGATGGATAGTGCTCGGAACAATGTCGCGGCATACGGGGTTTTCCACGCAACACATACTGGCGATGGTGGGCCTGTGCCGCCTACGGGCCGGAAGATCAGCACGGATTACGTTTACGTGATGCAATTCGATGGAGACCGGATCAGCCACATGACCAAAATATGGAATGCTGGTCTTGCGCTCAAGGACCTTGGCTGGACCTAGAGGCGAGGCGACTTACAGCCAGCCCACCTCCATCACCCAAAGCGCTCCGGCTACCTTCTGTTCGAAATTCATCCAGCGATCCAGACAACTTCCCTACCCGTGTCGGGAAGACACCGCTCTCAAGGCTTCGATGATGCGATCCGAGGCGCTGCGTTACTTTTGTGCGGATCTCTTCTTCGATTTGCGCCTTCGGGAGTCTGAGCCTTCGGGCCCTGGAATACGTTCCGGGTAAATGCGTGGAAGGTCTGGGTCGGGGGCTGCGAGGGGCGCACTGTCCGAGAAGCGCCATGACTCCGGATTGGCCGGCGGTTTGAATTCATCGGTGCTGAAGATGCGGGGCTCCTCTCCCGGTCCCGCGACTTCGAGCATAAGGGCTACCGTGGTCCTGGGCCCCTGGAAGTAGGGGATATGAATCGTGTGCATGCCGCCGGCGAGCCGGATGCTGCCGAGCCGGACCTCCGGCGAGTGGACGCCGTCGTTATCGCAGATCAACTGACCGTCGATGTAAAGCATGGCGCCGTCGTCGGAGACAAGGCGAAAGCGGTAGAGGCCTGGGTTTTCGATCCAGAAGCGGCCGGAATAATCGATGGCGAACCATTCAATGCGGTCTGTGACACCGGGGAAGCCGAGCGTGAAGTCCTGCGGCGGGACGTTCAGCGAAGTCGTGTATAGAGAGCCTTTCGGAGTGAGATGGGCCAGTGATCGGAGGGACGGCGTACCCTGGGGAAGATAGTAGATGTCGCCCTTGAGTCCTCCGGGAATGACGACCGTTGTGCCGAAAACCGCAACCTGGTCCTGGGCAGCGAGGACTAGCGGGAGAAGCAGCCAGGCGAAGGATCTCATCTGCGGGTCTGCAGGCTAATACGCGTGAGAGGGAGAGACGGGTTGCATGTTTTGATCATGCCTTAAGCGGGAGGCCGACTGGCCTGATTGCTCGTATCAAAACCGGATCTCCTGAAACTAATTCTTCGCCTCCGCAGCGCCGTTCGCTAGAAACGCCTTCGCGTGAGCTGTTTCGAAACGTGTGGTGTGGATTCCGTTGTCCGTCACTTTGAGCAGCGTTGTGTAGTACTGGCGGGCTTTGGTCCCGTCGCCCGCGGCTTCGGCGGCCATGCCCGCGTTGTAGAGGCCATTGAAACGATTGGGGCTGAGTCGCAGGCTACGTTCGTACTCGATGAGCGCGTCCTGCGGCCGTTTCAATTCCAGCAGCATGTCGGCCAGCATTTCGCGCACCGGAATATCGACTTCTCCCTGTCCCACCTTGTCCTGAAGATCGGCGGTCTCGCGCATCATGCTGAGCGCCTTCGGAAAATCGCTCTGGGCGTATGCGGCCCATGCGCGGACGGCGCCGTTTTCGATCTGCGGTCCGGCGCCTTCCGCGAGATATGCGCGCGGGCCCTTCTTCACCTGTTCCATGAGGGTTTCGTACTTCGCGAGGTCTGCCCTGGCGGCGGCTCCGTCCTTCAGATGGCCGTCGGCGATGGCCCGCCCCCAGTAAGTCAGGATCTGAACGTCAGCCGGAGCGCCGGCGACGGGCGGTATGGCGGCGGCAGTCTTCCAGTCGCGACGTTCGAGCGCGTAGATGACAGGGAACTCAGTGCTGTAGCCGGCCAACATGGTTTCCATGCCGTCTCCGATCATGCCGGGCATGGATGCCATATGCTTCAGTAACGCGGCGGTGTTATCGAGGAGAGCCTTGGCCGCAGCATCCTGTCCGCTCTGCAGGTAGGCATAGAGCAGGAAGTCATCCGGATGGAGCTGGTCGAAGCCTCCGCCGCGGTTGTTCTCGGCTGCCCTCTCTGCGGCTGAAACAGCGGCGAGGTTGGCCCTGATGTCTTCAGGCCACATGCCGAGTCGAGCGAAGATGTGGCCGCCCATGTGAGCGGCGTGCGCGCCGGAGGAGGCGATGACGCCGTAGCGTTCGGCGGCGTGCAGTCCCTGCTGCGCCATGGATGGGTTGTCGCAGGCGTGGATGATGTAGTGCGCGAGGCCCGGATGATCCGGGTACTTTTCAAAGAGCGGCGTCAGAAGCGCGAGCGCCTGGCGCGCTTTGCTGAGGCTGGTGTCGTCAGGAGCGACATCGGCGAGGAGTGAGAGAGCGAAGAAAGCGGCGGCATCGATATCTTCGGGGTAGTGCGCGTAGAGATCGCGCATGGCTGCGGAGTACAGATCGACGCGCTGCTGGTACTTCAGCGGGCCGGGCTTATAAAAGACCGCGAGAGCCGCGATGTATTCCTTTTCGCGCTGAGTCGCTGCGCCAGTCGCCTTCTGAAGTTCAGACCAGCCTTGGGTCATTACAGCGTCCCCAGGGCGGTTCCAGATCTGATGATAAAGGCTCATCGCGATTCCCCAGTGGGCTATGGCGCACGCCGGATCGGCCTTCAGGATCTGTTCGAACTGGCGCTGGGATTCCTCATACCAGAAGTCGTGCACAAGGGCGATGCCGCGGTTGATGGCAGCCTGCTGCGACGTCGTACAGGAGGTCGCGAAAGCGACGGCGCCGAGGCGCTCCGGCGTTTGCGCGAGGGCCGGAAGAAACGACGCAAATGCGATTAGCAGTGCGGAGCGGAATGTCATTGTCAGCGAGTATAGCGGGAAGGAACGGCTTGGGCGTGTCGCCATCGGCGTTAATTCCGGCCAAGATGTTCCTGAACAAAGGAGTTGATGTCTTTGCCGTTCCAGTCGGTCCCCCCAACTACCTTTCCGACGATGCTTCCCTTTTGAACGAGGTATGTCTCAGGAAAGGCATTTGCGCCGAACGCCCTGCTGATCCTGCGGGCCGGATCGCGGTAGGTTTCAAGGTGGACGTGATGGTCTGCCAGGAATTTCTGATAACTTTCGCGATCTGCGTCTGCTGCGACGGCGACCACGACGACGCCTTTGGACCGAAACGCACGGGCAAATTCAGTCAGCGACGGCAGTTCTTTGACGCAGGGCGCGCAGGCCGTTTCCCAGAAATTTATTACGAGCAGCTCGCCTCCGAATGAAGCCGGGCTTATCCGCTGCCCCTGCTCGGTGATGAATGAAAAGGGCGGAGCCGGCTGACTCACCCGCAGAATTTCGCCCTCCTGCGCTGCCGGAGCGGTGGTAAGCATCAATGCAGCGGCAAGGGTGGCGATCGCGGCCAATCGAACGAATTCGATTCGCATGACGTTGAGACGACCGGGTCGCCCAGGTTCTTCCCTGTTTTAAAGTACGCCGTTGAATCTTAACCCGACGCGGATGCCATCCGCGAACGGCCCGAGGTTCTCGTAGCCTCGGGCCGCGATCCCCCCCTTGAGTCGCGATTATTCCTTATAACTACTGAACACGCCATCGCGATCTTTGCTCGACTGATGGCACGCGTAGCATTGCGCCGCCTCCTTTTCGGACAAGCGGCCGTCGGTATGACTATCGCTTTTGAAAGTCTCGAATCCCCAGCCGCCCGTCGCCTCATAGCGCCGACTATCCTTGAGCATGAGGCCCGTGCCGCGTTTCGGACCTTCGATCGACGCGTTCGACTGGTTCGGAACCTCGCGCAATTCGAGAAACTCGTCCACAATCATCGCGCCGTCCGGAAACTTCCCGGTCCGATATCCCTCCAATGCTTTCGCGTTGGCGTAAAAGTGGAAAATTCCCCCCACGCAGGGCTTCGTACAAGGCTCCTTGTCGAATAGGGAGTTCTGCGCTCCGACGATCGCGCTTTTGACGTGAACCCATTGACGGAACCCGGCTGGATAAGAAATGGTATCGCCGGTCCCCGCGAGTGCGCAGCATCCCGCGAGGGCGGCGGCTATCACGATTGCAGGTTTGTAGTGTGTTCGCATAGCCAGTCAATAGGATTTTGCGGCTCCGATATGCGGCTGGAAGCTGCTTTGGGGTGAACCGACAGGTTTTTGTCGCGAAACGCCGGCGCAGCCCGGCGACTTTCTAAAACGGATTTCGAATCAGGGCCCTGACGTTCTCCAGATGGCTTCGGCTGGATTCCAATCGTTCGCCGCCTTCCATAAGAATTGTGTATTCGCCTGCCGCCGCGGCCCTTACTTCTTTCACGCGGCATGCATTCACGATCGTCGATCGGTGAATCCGAAGAAACTCCTCCGGGTCGAGCGCGGATTCGATCTCGCTCAGGGAGCATCGCACCAGATGACAAACGCCGCCGCAATGCAACTCGACATAGTTGTCGGCGGCTCCGATCCAATCGATATCGTCGATGCTCACGAACGTGGTCCGGCCACCCGACCGGACGGCTACGCGACGCAGCCGTCGTGGCGCTTTTCCAAAAGATTCCAGCAGAGTCACAATTCGGCGGTCCGCCCAGTTCGGCCCCGCCTTCGCATGCGTCTTTGCGCGCCTCAATGCAGCGAGGAAGCGTTCACGCTGAATGGGTTTCAGAAGGTAATCGACGGCGTTCGCCTCAAACGCGCGCACCGCGTGCCGGTCGTGCGCGGTCGCGAATACCACAGCAGGCATGTTCTCCGCGCCGATCGCGTTAACCACATCGAACCCGTCCATCTCAGGCATCTGCACATCCAGAAAAACGAGATCCGGCGGGCGTGACTGTATCGCGGCGACTGCCTGTTTCCCGCTGCAGGCTTCTTCTATGGCCGTAATCTCGGGATCCTGAGTCAGAAGAATCCGCAATCCGTCCAGCGCAAGAGGCTCGTCATCCACAATCAGCGCCCTAAAGCTCATTCAGTTCGATCCTTTGTGGCTCGTCCGGATCGGTCAGCTTCCGGAACGGGATCTCGACCGTAACCACCGCTCCGCAGGGGTGGCCTTCTTCGAATCTCAGAACCGCGGCCTCGCCGTAAAGCTGCCGGAGTCGCGCCCGCGTATTCGGAAGCCCGATGCCCGCCGGATTCGATGGCGCGCCGCCGTTTGCGGCCGGACCCGGCCCATCGTCCGCGATACGGATCTGAAGGTGTCCGTCCACCCGCCGTGCGCTGACATCGATCGTCCCAGGCGCGGCGCGCCGGCAGATGCCGTGGCGCACCGCGTTCTCCACCAGAGGCTGCAGGCTCATATGAGGTACAGCCGCATCGAGCGTGTCCGAATCGATCCGGAAGCCGGTGTTCAGCCGGTCTCCGAACCTCACCTTTTCGATCCCCAGATAGAGTTTGAGGCAGTCGAGTTCCCTTCGCAGCGGAATCTCCTGCGCTTCGGCATGTTCGAGAATTGCCCTCAGCAGATCGCTGAGCCGCGAGAGCATCTCTTCCGCAGCTCTGGCGTTACCCTGACGAATCAATACCACGATCGCGTTCAACGTGTTGAAGAGAAAATGCGGCTGCAATTGCATTTTGAGCGCGTTCAGTCTTGAAGCAACCAGCTGCGCCTTCAGCTCCGCCGCATCCACGCGAAGCCGAAGGGCCACTGATTCATGCTCCCGGTAGCGTCTGTAATAGCGCCCTGCCGTCTCCACTCCGACCAGGAGCCAGTAGATCACCACGTTTTGATGGAATCCTGCCGGCGCCAGTTCCGCATAGGCGGCGGAAAAGGAACTCGTCAGCAAATCCCTCATCAGAGACGCCTTGATATAGACCACCGCTTCGAGCGCCAGTTCCACCAAAGCGAACAGAAGCGAGAGGACCACGTGCGCTGTCATCATTCGCGGCCAGTTGCTTCGCTCGATTCGCAATCGTCCCGCGATCGCGAGTACGAGCGGCGTCAGGAGGGCCAGAATCCACGAAGCCAGCATTCTTGCGAGAAATACTTCGCTGAACGACCTGCGTTCTTTCCAGAGAACAATGCGCGCTGCATCCTGGCTGAAGAAGAACAGGCCGATCACAGTCCAGACGGCCAGACTAAGTCCGTACAGCCGAAGGGACGACCTGATCGCTTGCCGCGTCATGGGACGAGAACATTTCTAGTATCGTCGTCTTTGGTCCGGTCTGATCAGCGAGAGTAATGGCCCGACTGGATCTGACCGCTCTTCGGCGTGCTTTGTTGACAGATTCTTTCGCGGAATCGAGGTAATATTTCAGGCGCTCTTTGATCCAACCACCAGCTGGTTGATCCCGAAGTGACTGAAAATCGACGTTGGCATTACGCTGCCGAGAGCCGAAACCCACGCTCAGAATGAGGACGTACGCAAAGCGCCTGAACTGGCGGACTTTCGGAAGGCGGAAGAATTGGATGACGCTGTTGCTTGCGGGTTTGCTGCCCGCTCTATTTCCCAGCTGTAGCCGCGGTCAGCCGGGTCAGCAACTGCTTCTGGTAAGGCTCGGCCGATGGGTCCGAGAGCATGGGCGCGGCGTTCGCAAGCAAGCGCCGCGCCGTCGAATAATCCTTTCTACGATACGCGATGTCGGCTTCCGCAAGATCGACATTGGTCGACCAGTTCTTAACGCCGGCCAGTTGCCCCACAGCGTTTGCGTCGATACTTTTCAGCAACCGCGAGGCGTCATCTAACCGGCCGAGCTCGATGAGACAGCTCGCAAGGGTGTGAGCCGCGCCGCCTGTCAGACCCGCCTTCGCTCCGAAGGCCCGGACTGATGTCTCATAAGCCTCCCGCGCGTTCACTGCGCCTTCTTTCAGCCGCCCCGATCGGCACTGCGCGAGCGAAGCATCCGAAAGCGTCGCAATTGCGAAGAACGATTCGGGTCCCTGCTTGTGCGCCGCAATCGCATGGATTTTCATGTCATCCCGAATGGCATCGTCCCAGCGTCCGATACTGCCTTCGGATTCCGCGCGCGTGCTCAGGACCTGCATGGAGAGTTCGTGTTCCTCGCCCAGCTTCGCGATGTACGCGGGATAAATCCGCGTCGTCTCGTCAATCGCCTGCTGATGCTTCTGCTCCACCATGTAGGCCTGGGCCAGATTCAGGCGAACGCGAAGAACATTCGGGCTCTCGGGTCCATCGGTTCGGGAGAACGCCCGGATCAGATCCCGAAACAGTTCTTCTGCCCTGGCTCCTTCACCAAGGCGAATGTATGTAAATGCCAGCCGCTGCTTCATGACGAGAACTGCGCGCTGGTCAAAGGACGGCAACCTCGAGGCCCCATCCAGGGCGCCAGCGAATTCCGTCCGCGCTGATTTGACATCGCCGTCAATCAGCGCGATCATGCCGCGCGCATACGCGAGCCAGATCAGGACCTCGGGCGATGGCTTCGAAATTGCGGAAATCCGTTTCTCTTCGCCTGCGAGGATCGATCTGGCTTCTTCCGTTGAGCCTTTCTCAAACCTGCGTGCCTCCGCGGCCGCCCGTTGCAGTTGGACAATAATTGCGCTCTGGTCTAGGGGTCCACCCGTTTTTTCAAACAGCGCCGCGGCATGACTGTACTCCGGCATCGCATCCGCGTACGCGGTCCGGCTGTCCATGGCGTGGCCGATCGCCTGGTGGAGCCGCGCTGCGATTTCGGGCGCGTCCCGAAATCTCGTATCGATGCTGGACGAGGCGTGTCTCACGGCTTCGATGAGGCTCTCGTCCGATTTCCCGGTCGAAAACGGATCGCCTCTTCCCAGAAGGTCGCCGACCAAAAAGCTGCTGACGGCGCCCGCGATCTCCGTCTCATGGTTGGCCCGGTCTCTTTCACTCGAAGCCCGCCGATACAGGATCAGGCTCGCCGCCAGTCCCGCGACCAGCGCGATGGTCGCCGCAATCAGCCAGGGGCGGCGCATTCGCGCGCGCGCGAGCCGCGCCTCATTCGCAGCCGATAGCTCCCTTGCAGCCCGATGTTCTGCTGCTTTCTTTCGCCGTTCTTCGAGCGTCTCGAGGCGCTTCGCAAGAAGGGCTGCGCTCGCCAGACGACGCGCCGGATCGCCGCAAGCCGCATCCGCGATGTCCTCGCGAATAAGCGGATCGTCGATTTCCGCCTCCCAGCCAGGCGACAAGGGCCGCCGAAAATCGCCGACCACCAACTGATACAAGAGAACGCCCAGGGCGTATACGTCCGCGCCCGCAGTGGAGGAGTGTCCCGCTACAACTTCGGGCGCGAGGTACAGAACCGTTCCGGTCAGGGCCTGAGCGTCGGCATTCTCCGGCTGGGTGAATCCCAGATTCGTGATGCCCATCGCGCTCAGTCGCCCAGGGTCGGTCAGAGCAGCGCTTCCAAAATCTGCAACACGGACCTGCAAGCTACTGTGCGTCTCTGGCGCCGGTGAGCCTTGCGCCGAAACCAGAATGTTTCCCGGTTTCAGGTCTTTGTGGAGCACTCCTACGCCGTGCGCCGCGGAAACAGCGTTGGCTACGCAAACCAGGATATCGAGCCGGGTCTGCATCGGAATGCGACGCAGACCTTCGTGATACTCGGCCCATTCTTCGAGATTTCGTCCGGCGTACTGGCTTTCGAGATAGAAGGGAGGAACATCGAAATTCCATTCGAGAACCCGAACAAAGTCCTGCCGTTCCCCCAGCGATTCTCTGAGAAAGCGCGCGAGCGTGGCTTCGCGCTTCAGCCCCTTCAGCCGGATTCCGTCGCCTGCGAATTTGAAGACGCGCAACTCCTGCGTTTTAGGGTGCTCCGCCAACCAGATCTCGTTAGCGGCCGACACGGCCAGACGACGCAGCAAACGCCACTGCTCGCGGCCCGGCGCCGGATCGCCCGGCTTTAGAGAAAGCTCCGCAGCCGGCGCTGTGACGTATCTTGATTGAGCAGGCGCTCCGAGGCGGTAGCCGATTCGATGAACCGTGACGACGATCGCCTGGTCATCGTCGCCGATCGCCTTGCGCAGTTTGGAGACCGCGGTCGCCAGCGAACTATCGACAACCGCGGTACCCGGCCACACGGCCTCGAACAGTTCGTCGCGCGTCACCACCTCGCCCGCGTGAATCAGCAGTTGATGAAGAACGTCAAGCGGCTTCGATTCGAGGTCCGCGGGTTGCCCGTTAACGCGTAATTCGCGGCTCGATTCATCGAATTCGCACGGCCCGAAGCGCCAGATTCTGCCGGCCGCTTCCTTTCTTTCAGATCCCGGGGTGTTCAAAAACATCGACTTACATTTCTTGAGAATTTCTTAAGAACACCTTCAGGACTCGCAAGCCGATTTTCTGGCAGCATCGACAACGCCCGCTTTTCGACAGCCGTAATTTTATACAAAGCTGCAGTCGGTCCGGCGGGCAGCGGCGGCATGCCATTGCAAGAGTTTTCGCAAACACAGTCTGCCTATCGGAGCTATGTAAATGTCTATACAAAACCGTCTGATCCTTCTATCGCTGATCGGAGCCTGCTGGTCTTCGTCGGCCAACGCTCAGGTCACATACCAATACACGGGTAATCCATTCACGCTATTCACTTGCGGAGGTAACAGCCTTTGCCCCACGCCTGGACCAAACGCGAATTCCTCTTACACCCCAACCGACAAAGTCACGGGAACATTGACTCTCGCGACGTCATTGCCCGCCGGGCTGAATTTGCAGGACATCAGCGGGCTCGCGGGATTTCAGATCTCCCTCAATGATGGTCATCAGACGATGACCGCCACCGCCGGTTACACCGGAGGCTTCAACGCCAAGGTCTCGACGGATGCCTCGGGCAATATCACGGAATGGATCTTTGGCGTCAACTGCTGCTTCTACCCGAACAACGGCGTCTCAACCGAATATGCGCCTGATAATCCGCAAGGGCCGCTCGCCGGTGATACAGGATTCCTCTCGGCGGCTTCTTACAGCTATCCGAACACCCCATACAACGGCGCACTCAGCCTCAAGCCAGGGACTTGGGGCCCGAGCGGCGGGTCCGGTTCCGGAGGCCCCACTTACGGAACGGCGACCAGAGTTTTCGTTCACGATCAGTTCCCCGGGGATAATTTCGACACTACGATCGGCGACCTCGGGATCGCACAGTCTCCGTTTACTCTCTACTCGACCGTCGGGATTCAGGCCGCCTATCCGAGGCTTGTTTCCCCGACGGCGACCAATCCCTACGGACTTGCAACCGGGGCCTGGTCTGAAACAGCGCAGGCGAGCGGCGCTGCCCGTGGACTTGCATTTCGGAACGTGCAATACACAGGCACTGCCCCGACCAGAGTCCGGCTCAACGCGGTGCTCGACGGGGAATTTCAAAATGCCCCGTTCGGCCTTCCGAACGGCCCCGCGTTCGTGGGTGCCGCGATCCACGTTTACAAGGCGAGCGGCTTTCAATCCGCCATTCAGGCCAGTGGCAAGACCGCGAGCCAGTTCATGCTCGGCGCCTACACTGAGACCGCTGCCGAATCGCCTCAAACCGTCATTCCACAACTGGATTCGTTGTTCCCTAACCAAGTCCTGGGAACCGGCGCCACGTATCTGTCTCTCGCGATCCCTGCAACCTTACCGGTGACGTTCTCAACCACTTCGTTTCAGGTCAATCCGCAGGACGTCATAACCGTCGTCTTCGACGTTACAACCGCAACGCTGCTCACGGGGTTCGCTGACGGAACGGAAAGCGGAAGCGAAGCTTACTTCCTCGACACGCTTTCACCTTCTCCCAATCTCTTTACGGACGATTCCGGTAATCCCGTTTCGGGCTTCACCGTTGTCGATAACCCCCCGAGCTCCTCGCTCCCCCCGGCGGTCGGAACTGTCGCGCTCAGCCCGGCCTCCAATACGGCCGCTATTGGCGGTACAGACACCTTGACCGCCACCGTCATGGATGCCAACAACAACGCAATGCCAAACGCACCGGTTCGGTTCAGCGTCACCTCCGGCCCGAATGTGGGAGCCGAAGGAGCAGGAACCACCGATGCCAGCGGCAAAGCGTCGTTCACCTATCCCGATAACGGCGGACGCGGTATCGATACGATTCAGGCAAGCGTTGCGTCAGTCGTGTCCAACGTCGCGCAACAGACCTGGCAGGGACCAGCCCGCTGCCCTCAGAGTCCGGGCTATTGGAAGAATCACCCCGGTTCCTGGCCTGTAACATCCCTCAACATCGGCGCGCAGACCTACAGCCAGCAGCAGTTGCTTCAACTGCTCGGGACGCCGGGCGGCGGCGATGCGAGTATGATTTTGGCCGTTCAGTTGATCGCGGCCAAGCTCAATATTGCGAATGGTGCGGACCGCAGCCCGGTTGCGTCTGTAGTTGTTGCCGGCGATAATCTTCTGGCTCAGCTCTCCGGATCGCTACCGTTCAATGTGAGTCCTGGCTCCTCGGCGGGTTCTTATATGACCCAAAGGGGCGCAACCCTCGCGTCATATAACGGCGGCTCTCTGACGGGAAGCTGCGTCCAGTAATCTGCCTTAACGGCGCGGGCTCGTCCTGAGAAGGAATGAGCCCGCGGCCTTTTCACGCGCCGACTGCGACTTCTTCCGATTCGCCTGCATCTTTGACAGTGTTCGCGAACAATTACACAACGGGTATCCGGCATCAACCGATTGAAAGGGAATGAAATGAGTCGATTAAAGGGCAAAGTAGCGGTTGTCACCGGTGCGTCGAAGGGAATCGGCGCGGGCATTGCGAAGGCGCTCGCGGCGGAAGGCGCTTCGGTTGTCGTGAATTACGCGTCGAGCAAAGAAGGCGCGGACAAAGTCGTTGCGGACATCACTGGTGCCGGAGGAAAGGCAATCAGCGCGCACGGCGACGTTGGGAATTCGGCAGGCGTAGAAAAGCTGTTCGCCGATACGAAGAAGACGTTCGGCAAACTCGACATCCTTGTTAATAACGCCGGGGTCTTTCATTTCGAGCCGCTCGAAGCTGTCACGGAAAAGGAGTTCCACCGGCAGTTCAACATCAACGTGCTGGGCACGGTGCTTGCCACTCAGCAGGCTCTGAAGCTGTTCGGTCCCGATGGCGGTAGTGTCGTAAACGTAAGCTCGGTTGTCAGCACCGGTCCTCCGCCAATGTCCTCGGTCTATTCCGCGACCAAGGGGGCGATTGATACTCTTACGGTGGCTCTTTCGCGCGAGCTTGCGCCGAAGAAGATTCGTGTCAATTCCGTGAATCCCGGCTTGACCGAAACCGAGGGCTTACATACGGCGGGGTTCCTCGGTGGGGATCAGGAAAAGCAGGTCCTGGCGAGTACGCCGCTGGGGCGCGTCGGTCAGCCGGACGACATCGCGAAGGCTGTGGTGTTCCTTGCTTCGGACGATTCGCGCTGGATCACCGGGGAAACGGTGAGAGTGTCGGGAGGCCTCAGATAACCCGGGCGTTTTAGAATTTCGTTGATGGGCCAGGCTGCCAAACGGGCGAAGCGCGGCCTGACGTGTCTGGCCGCGCTGTTCGCCGTTGTTGGAATCAGTCGTTGGCTGTGGCCGCTGAATGCGACCACGGCCGGACTGTATCTGCTGTTGGTGGTTCTCGGGGCGGCGGCGCAGTGGGGACTCGTCGAGTCGATCTTCGCATCCGTCGCCGGGATGCTCATCTTCAACTTTTTTTTTCTCCCTCCCATCGGCGCCTTCACGATCGCCGACCCTGAAAACTGGGTCGCGCTCATCGCGTTCCTCGCGACGGCAGTAACGGCTAGCAAGCTCTCTTCGAATGCCAAGCGGCGCGCCGAAGAAGCCGTCGCCGGTCACGAAGAGATGATGCGTCTGTATGAACTGAGCCGCGCCTTGCTGATGGACGAAGGCCGCGACGCGGTACGGCACTCGGTTCTCCAGGCGGGACAGATTCTGCATATTCCCGAGATCGCGTTTTATGACCGCGCCGCGAATCAGGTCTACGGCTCGATCGACGAAAGGAAAGTTCCCATCGCGGATCTGATGGCGGTTGCCGAGAACGGTCAACCGCTCATTGCGGATGACGCCGTCGCAGTCCCGGTGAGATTGGGAAATCACACCATCGGGAGCCTCGGCATGACGTCCGCGCCTCCGCGGGCCGCGGTTCGCGATTCAGTGGCCAGCCTGCTCGCCATCAACTATGAGCGGGCGCGCGCGCTCGACCGAGCCGCGGCGGCCGAAGCGGCCCGCCGGCATGAAGCGTTTCGCTCTTCGCTTCTGGATGGGCTCGCTCATGACCTCAAAACGCCGCTCAGCGCGATCCGCACCTGCATCACGAGGTTGATTACGATCCCGCCACGCACCGAGGAAGTGCGCCGCGAACTCCTGAGCATCATCGACCAGGAGTCTGAGCGCCTTCAGGCTTCCATTACCGAAGCGATCGAACTGGCGCGGATCCAGTCCACTGAGCTCAAGCTCGACCGCAGGCGAATCGAAATCCCGGAACTCATCGATTCAGCGCTCTCTGAGCTCCGCGATAACGAAAGCAGCCGATATGAAGTGAAAGGCCCCGGGCTCGAAGTCGAGGTTGATGCCGAAGTCATGCGTCAGGCGCTGCGACAGGTGCTCGAAAATGCGCGGAAGTACTCGCCGCCGGGTTCTCCGGTCAGGATCGAAGTCGCGCGCAAGAACGACAGGGCCTCCATTACGGTGCTCGATCGTGGCGCCGGCTTCGCGAACGATGAACTGGATCGCATTTTCGAGAAGTTTTATCGCGGTAAACGCGGGCGGGATACAGTCGAAGGTACGGGTATGGGTCTCGCGATCGCCCGCAGCATCGTGGAAGCGCACGGCGGAAAGATCCGGGCGTCCAATCGCGCCGATGGCGGCGCGGCTATCGAAATCGCCCTCCCGCTGGCCGAGGTGAAATCCTGAATACCGCTACAGTTCTGGTAGTAGATGACGAGCCGCAGTTGCGGCGCACCATTCGCGCCACGCTCGCCGACCTCGGTTATTCCGTCATTGAGGCGCGCAGCGGCGAAGAGGCGCTCGAAGTGCTTCGCAACGACGCGCCCGATCTTGTGCTGCTCGATCTGAACATGCCGGGCATCGGTGGGCTCGAGGCATGCCGCGCGATCCGGGAGGCGTCCGATATCCCGATCATCGTGCTGTCGGTGCGGAACACCGAGCGCGACAAGGTTCAGGCTCTAGACGCCGGCGCTGACGATTACGTGACCAAACCCTTCGGCATTCAGGAACTTCTGGCGCGCATTCGCGCGGCTATGCGCCGGGCCCCGGCGTCGTCCTCCGAATCGGGTGACCACGTCGTCCTGAGCGACGATCTGGAAATCGACTTCGCCGCGCGGCGTGTGCTTCGTTCCGGCCGGCCCATGCGTCTCACTCCCAAGGAGTTCGATCTTCTGAAGTTCTTAGTGGACCACGCCGACAAGCCGGTACCACACCGAAAATTACTTCAGACCGTGTGGGGACCGGATTACGGAGACGAGGTCGAGTATCTCCGGGTGGTGGTTAATCAGTTGCGCCGGAAGATCGAGCCCGTGCCCTCAAGTCCACGCTATCTCCTTACAGAGCCATGGGTTGGCTACCGGTTTTCTCTCTCCGGGCACGCCGCTCCGAAAGCCGAAGTCCCGCCCGACGGCGCTTAAAATACGTCGTAGCGCATAGGAAGTCCTGACGAAGTTCTTATGAACTTCTAATGTCCTTGGTTTTACTCTCGGGTCAGGGTAGGGAAGGCCATGAGAGAAAACCAAGCACTCCTCGATCTACAGCCGCGCGACCGCGCGGAGGATCCGCTCGATATCGTCGTGCCATTTACAAACCCGCGCGAGACGATCGCAGCCCTGCGTGCGGCGAGTTGGCTCGGCGAAGGGCTCAAGGCGCGGATTCGAGTCGTGCGCGTCCAGGTTGTGCCCTATCCTCTGGACACCAACCATCCACACATTCCGGTGAGTTTTCTACGCAATCAGATGAGCGCTTTGACGAGAGGCTTTGACGTGGACTGCGAAGTCCGCCTGGCCCGCGAATTCGAACAGGGACTGAAGAGGGCCATTTCCGCGCGCTCTATCACAGTGTTGGCGTCAAAAAAGCGTCCCTGGCCAACCCGCGTAGAGCGACTGGCCGCTCGGCTCCGGAAGGATGGCTCGCATGTGTTTGTCGTGAGTGAACAGAATGCCTGACATTATCTATTGCCTGCTGATCCTGCTGTTCTTCATCGCGGCGTGGTATTTCACGCTCGCGTGCGAAAGGTTGTAACGCCATGGAATACGCCGTTGCCGGCCTGATCGCCACAGTTCTTTGCATTTATCTGTTATACGCGCTGGTGCGCCCGGAGAAGTTCTGAATGACGCTCAACGGGTGGGCTCAGATCGCTTTCTTCTTCGCGCTGATCGTTCTTTGCGCGAAGCCTCTCGGCAGCTATATCGCCAATGTCATGGAAGGCCGAAGGCACTTCCTGACGCCGGTTTTCGGCTGGCTTGAGCGCCTGATCTACCGGATCTGCGGGGTTCGTGTCGATCCGGATGGCCAGCCGGAGGAGCAGCGCTGGACGCGCTACGCGGGAGGACTGCTCGCGTTCAGCGCGTTCAGCGCCGCGCTGCTATATGCCATCCAGCGGCTCCAGATCTGGTTCCCCTGGAATCCGCAGGCTTATTCAGCCGGAAACGTAAGCCCGGACCTGGCGTTCAACACGTCGGTCAGCTTCACCACGAACACCAACTGGCAGAGCTATGTACCTGAGACTACGCTGAGCTACTTCGTTGAGATGGCCGGGCTGACGGTCCACAACTTCCTTTCGGCCGCGGCGGGGATCGGAATCGCGGTCGCCCTGGTGCGCGGCTTCGCGCGCCACTCCGTCAGCACGATCGGCAACTTCTGGGCCGACATGACGCGCGCCACGCTATACATTCTGCTTCCGATCTCGGTTGTCGGCGCGCTGTTTCTCTGCTCTCAGGGCGTGATTCAGAATCTGAGCCCTTATACCGCGGCGGCGACGATTGAAGGCGCAAAGCAGACGATCGCGCAGGGGCCCGTGGCATCGCAGGAAGTGATCAAGATGCTGGGGACCAACGGCGGAGGATTTTTCAACGCGAATTCGGCTCACCCCTTCGAGAACCCGACGCCGCTCAGCAACATGGCCGAAATGTTCTTCATCTTCCTGATTCCCGCCGCGCTCACTTACACGTTCGGGAAGATGGTCAGGGATACGCGCCAGGGATGGGCGCTTTTCGCCGCGATGTCTTTCTTGTGGCTTGCGGGCGTCGTAACCGCCTACCATTTTGAGCAGCGGGGCACGCCCACGCTTTCGAAGAGTGGCATCGAGCTGTCGGCGAGCAGCCAGCAGCCCGGCGGCAACATGGAGGGCAAGGAGACTCGCTTCGGAATCGCGGATAGCGCGCTGTTCGCCACGGTCACCACCGATGCAAGTTGCGGCGCTGTTAACGGCATGCACGACAGCTTCACGCCGATGGGCGGTCTGGTTCCGCTATTCAACATTCAGTTAGGCGAAGTCGTCTTTGGCGGCGTCGGCGCTGGGTTGTACGGGATGCTCATGTTCGCCATCCTCGCCGTGTTCATCGCCGGACTCATGGTGGGACGAACGCCGGAGTACCTCGGTAAAAAGATCGAACAGAAAGAAGTCAAAATGGCGATGATCGCCATGCTGGTCCTCGCGGCCAGTATTCTCTTCTTCTCAGCGTCGAGTTCCGTCGTCGAATTTGCGAAGAACAGCTATTGGAATCCGCCAGGACCTGCCGTCGCGAACACCGCCAACCCCGGCGCGCATGGGCTTTCGGAAATTCTCTACGCCTATACGAGCGGCACGGGCAATAACGGAAGCGCATTCGCGGGCATCAGCGCCAACACTCCCTGGTACAACCTGACCATCGGGTACGCGATGCTGATCGGACGCTTCCTGATGCTTCTGCCGCTGCTGGCGATCGCCGGATCGCTTGCGAGTAAAAAGCAATCGCCGGTTTCGTCGGGCACGTTTCCGACGCACGGACCGTTGTTCGCCGCGCTGCTCGTCGGCGTGGTGGTTATCGTGGGCGCACTGACATACTTCCCGGCGCTCTCACTCGGGCCCATTGCCGAGCATCTGATGCTGTAAGAGGAGAAAGGATAAGAAATGGCAACGCAGCTTAGCGCGCCGCACCTCGAGAGGACGCTGGCGGACCATACAGGCGACGCCGGTATCGAGACGGCGTTGGGCCGCGGCAAACGCGCGAGACCGCTGTTCGATCCGCCTATAGTGCGCCGCGCGCTAATCGATTGTCTGATCAAACTGAATCCAGCCACGCTGGTCAAGAACCCCGTAATGTTCGTCGTGGAAGTCGGGGCGGCGCTCACCACGATCCTGACCTTTCGGACAATGTTCGCCGGCGGCGAAAGACTGGCCTTCCAGGCGCAGATTTCAGCATGGCTGTGGTTCACGGTTCTGTTTGCGAATTTCGCCGAAGCGATGGCCGAAGGGCGCGGCAAAGCCCAGGCCGACAGCCTTCGCAAAACGAAATCCGATGCGAGCGCGAAGAAACTAGGCCCGGGCGGTTCGGTCACCGTGGTTCCCGCGGCGACTCTGCGGAAGGACGATCTCTGCCTCTGCGAGCCCAACGACATCATCCCCGGAGACGGTGAAGTAGTCGAAGGAATCGCCAGCGTTGACGAGTCGGTGATCACGGGCGAAAGCGCGCCGGTGATCCGCGAATCGGGCGGTGACCGCAGCGCTGTGACCGGCGGCACGAAGGTGCTGTCGGACTACATCAAGGTTCGGATTACCTCGAACCCCGGCGAGACCTTCCTCGACCGCATGATCGCGTTGGTGGAAGGCGCGCAGCGGCAGAAGACACCGAACGAGATTGCGCTCAACATCATGATCGCGGGCCTGACGCTCATTTTCATGTTCGCCGTGATGACGCTCGCGCCGTTCGCCCTGTACAGCGTCGGGCAGGCTAAGGAGGGATTCGCCCCCAGCGTGGTGGTGCTGATTTCGCTGCTGGTCTGCCTGATTCCGACCACGATCGGTGGCTTGCTCTCCGCTATAGGTATCGCGGGCATGGACCGAGTGATGCAGCACAACGTGCTCGCCATGAGCGGTAAAGCTGTGGAAGCTGCCGGCGACGTGAATACGCTCTTGCTCGATAAAACCGGCACAATTACGCTAGGCAGCAGGCAGGCTGTGGAATTCATTCCCGCGGAAGGCGTGAGTGAAACGGAACTGGCCGAAGCCGCGCAGCTTTCGAGCCTGGCCGACGAAACCCCGGAAGGCCGAAGCATCGTGGTGCTCGCGAAGGAAAAGTACGGTCTGAGAGGCCGTGAGATCGCGGAGCATGACGCGGAATTCATTCCATTCACCGCACAGACCCGCATGAGCGGCCTCAACTTTGAAGGCAGCGCGATTCGCAAGGGCGCCACCGCTTCCGTGAAGGCTTACGTCGAAGAACTCGGCGGCGCGTTCCCCGAATCAGTCGCGAAACTCTCCGACGAGATTGCGCGAAGCGGCGGCACGCCCTTGGTGGTCTCGCGGGACAATCGCGCTCTGGGCGTGATTCACCTGAAAGACGTAGTGAAAGGCGGGATGCGCGAGCGGTTCGCTCAGATGCGCGTCATGGGAATCCGGACCGTGATGATTACGGGCGATAATCCCCTGACAGCGGCGGCGATCGCCTCAGAAGCGGGCGTTGACGATTTCCTTGCGCAGGCCACGCCGAAAGACAAGCTGGAACTCATCCGGCGCGAGCAGGCGGGAGGCAGACTCGTAGCCATGACGGGCGACGGGACGAACGATGCGCCCGCGCTGGCGCAAGCCGATGTCGGTGTCGCGATGAACACCGGAACCATGGCGGCGAAGGAAGCCGGCAACATGGTGGATCTCGACAGCAATCCGACCAAGCTGATCGAGGTCGTGGCCATCGGCAAGCAGTTGTTAATTACCCGAGGCGCGCTGACGACGTTCTCGATTGCCAACGACGTCGCCAAATACTTCGCGATCATTCCGGCGATGTTCGCGGTTACCTATCCGGCGCTGAACCGCATCAACATCATGCGGCTGCATTCACCGGAGAGCGCGATTCTGGCGGCGGTCATTTTCAATGCGCTGATCATCATCGCGCTGGTGCCGCTCGCTCTGCGCGGCGTCAAGTACCGCCCGTTGTCCGCAGGCGCGCTGCTGCGCCGGAATCTCCTGATCTACGGAGCGGGCGGCGTGCTGGCGCCCTTCCCGGGCATCTGGGTTATCGACCGGCTTCTGGGGCTGCTGCACCTGGCGTAAGGAGAAAACTATGTGGCGTGAATTTAAACCGGCAATCATCATTACGTTCTTATTGACGGCGTTGTGCGGTGTGATTTATCCGCTGGCCATCACGGGCGCGGCCCGCGTCCTGTTCCCTAAGCAGGCGGCAGGCAGCCTGATTGAGCGGGGAGGCAAGGTTGTCGGGTCGGAACTGATCGGACAGAACTTCTCGAAGCCCGAGTATTTCCATCCGCGTCCCTCGGCGGCGGGCAATGGCTATGACGCCGCCAACTCCAGCGGCTCCAACCTCGGGCCAACGAACCCCGCCCTGGCGGACCGGCTCGCCAAGGACGCCGCGCAGTTTCGCAAAGACAATCCCGATTATTCAGGACCCATCCCCGCCGATGCGATCACCACCTCCGGCAGTGGGCTCGACCCGGACATTTCTCCGGCGAATGCCCTGGCTCAGGTGCCGCGCGTCGCGAAGGCTCGCGGTATATCACTTAATGTGGTAAACGACCTGATCGCCCGCGACACGCAGGGCCGCGATCTCGGATTTATCGGCGAGCCTAGGGTCAACGTACTGCGTATCAATATGGACTTGGACGCTTCCGCCGCAAACCGCTGATGACCCCGCGAGACGCGTGCCGTCCCGATCCGGACGAGCTCCTCCGGCGCATTCAGGCTGAAGAACACGCGGAGGGCAGTGGCCGCCTTAAGATTTTCCTGGGCTACGCGCCGCGCGTGGGAAAATCTCTCCGGATGTTCGATGAGGGAACACGCCGGCGCGCGCGCGGCCAGGACGTCGTCATCGGCGCGGTTCAATCAGTTGTCTCCGACGACATCACACGCGCCATCGGGGATCTGGAAAAGTTCGAAACTCTCGACGTTCCGGCGATTATCCGCCGCGCCCCGCATGTCTGCCTGATCGATGAATTGGCGCGCGAGAACCCGCCTGGCTCGCGGAATCCGCAGCGATGGCAGGACGTGAACGAACTGCGCGCTGCGGGAATCAACGTTGTCGGCGCGCTCAACCTGCAGCACGTTTGCGAGCGACAGGATGCGGTCGAGGCCATCACGGGTCGCCGCGCGAAGAACTGCGTTCCTCTTTCATTCATGCTCTCCGCGGACGAGATCGTCATCGTGGATGTTCCTGCGGAGGATATCGCGGTGGGCGCCGGAAACCTCTCTGCCGCGCAACTCACCGAGTTGCGTGAACTCGCGCTTCTGCTTGCCGCGGAGGTGGTCGAGCAGGGGATTCAGCATTACATGGACACGCACGGAATCCTCGAAAGCTGGGGCACGCAGGAGCGCATTCTGGTCTGCATTACGCCACGCAGCAACGCGAGGCCCATGATCGGAAGTGCGGCGGCCGCCGTGCGGCGTTTCCATGGCCATCTGCTGGCCCTCGTCGTGCGCCAGGCGAAACTTTCCGAGGAGGATCAGGCGTCGCTCGCCGAAAACCTGCAGCTTGCGAAAGAAGCCGGCGCGGACATTTACGAGATGGAAGCGTCCGATCCGGTATCCGCCATCGTGAAATACGCACGCGAAAACCGCGTTACCCAGCTTTATATCGGCCATAGCGGACGACAGCGCTGGAAAATCTGGTCGCAGTCGCTGGCCGAAAGGCTGGTCGCGGCCGCCGAAGGAATCGATGTCCGGATATTCCCCCACCGGGATGGCGCGTGAGATGGGGGCGGGGGAACGGCAGGGCAAGCTTAAGATCTTTCTCGGATATGCGGCGGGCGTAGGCAAGACTTACCAGATGCTCACGGAGACGCGTCACCTCCGGGACCTCGGCCATGATGTAGCGATCGCATATTTCGAGCCTCACGCCCGCAAGGACACGATTGCGCTCACCGAAGGTCTCGATGCTATACCGCGCAAACGCTACGAGTATCGCGGCGCGATCTTCGAAGACATGGACACGGAAGGCGTGATCGCGCGCAAGCCGGAGGTGGCGGCTGTGGACGAGTTCGCGCACACCAACGCCCCCGGCGCGCCCCGCGTCAAGCGATGGCAGGATGTGATGGAAATTCGCTCGGCTGGTATCGACGTTCTGACCAGTATGAATGTTCAGCACATCGAGAGCCTCAACGATCAGGTCTGGTACATCACTGGCATTCGCGTGCGCGAGACCGTGCCGGACTGGGTGGTGCGGGAGGCTGCTGAGGTGGTGATGGTGGACGTCACGCCCCGCGCGCTGCTGCATCGTCTGGAACGCGGAGTCGTCTACGCTCCGGATAAAGCACGCAGCGCCATGGAGCATTTCTTCACTGAATCCAACCTGACTGCGCTTCGTGAGCTGGCCATGCGACAGGCCGCCCACCATCTGGATGCGAAAATCGAAACCTCATACGAACCGTCCCCCTGGTTCCGTGCTCCCGCCGCGGAGAAAATTCTGCTGTGGCTCACGCCCGACCGCTCCTGCGCGGCGCTCATACGCCGTGCCTGGCGAGTAGCCGACTACCTTGGCGCCTCTTGCACTGCGGTGTATGCGCGACCGGACTCCGCAGGCGTCGAGCAGTGGCTGCGTTTCTGCCGCGAACTCCGTATCGAAACCTACTGCGTGGACGGTCACGACGTCCCGCGCGCGATCGTCGAATCAGCCCGCCGCCGCGGCATCACCCAGATTTACGTAACGCGCGCCGCCCGCGAGGTGAATCTGCTGGTGGATCTTGCCCGCGATATGCAGGTAACGGTGGTAGCCGAACGCGTCCGCGAGAAGTAATCTGCCAGATTGGCAGCTAGTTCGGACGCGTGGAGAGCGGAAGCATTTTTCCGAGGTCGGCGACTGCCGCCCGGTGCGGGCGCGATTCAAATCGCACCTTTTCGATGGTAAGCGCGACCTTCGGCGCGGAGCCTCCCGCCCCTTGAATCCTTACGATTTCCGTATCACATCGCATCACGCGTGGCGCGCGTCCCGGCGCACTTGGAAGTTCCACATCAACTGTGAGCGGCGAACCAACCTCAGGGAGCGGAATTCCCGGGAGCCATCGGAGCAGAATTCCGGCGCGGCTGAAATTCTCGGACATCAGAACGTCCTCAGTGGATAGTGGCGTAGAAACAACTCGGCCGCCCCTCACTCTACAGATCAATTGAAGATCGAGGCGGCTCTTAGCGCGGCGATCATCCATACTAGTTCGACTTTATTGCCTGGTCGCGCGCCAAACAATGCTCGATTTGGTTCTTAAAAAAACGTTGGTAAGAGTTAATTCGACCCTACCTGCGCTGCCCTGAGAGTACCGGTACGGGAAATATTGCGAAACCAAGGAAATCCCTCATTTTTGCCGCTATAAATATTGAAGAACTCCGCAGGGGGGCGGATTCCAGTTGAGGCAGCCGTCGTCGATGTCAGTCGCTCAGGCGCGACAGCCACAAGCCCTGCCGGAGGTGCTGGCGGGCCCTGTATCGCGCGCCGTCGTAGTTCCGACATCTAAGTCTGTAAGAAGGCTCCGTCGATTTGCATCCGGAGTTCCCGTAGTGGATGCCGTCGAGCAGGAGCGTGCGCGCATCGCCCGTGAGTTACACGCGGGCGCCGGTCAACCTCTCGCGGCGATCAAGCTGAATCTGGAATTGCTCGAAGCATGGAGCCAATCCATGCCGGCGGATACATTCGCTGCAGTCGAGCGCCTCAAGCAACTGGCCGATGTCGCGCTTGAGCAGATTCGCTCGGTGTCCCACAGACTGCATCCGCCTCGGTGGCAGGAACTCCGAATCGAAGACGCCCTTCGCGATCTCATTGACCGAAGCGGAATCGCGGCGCGCTGCGATGTTTCCATCGATATTCAGCCGTTGCCCTTCGACCCGCCCCTTCCGGTCAAGGTGACCCTCTACCGCTGCGCGCAGGAATCCCTTTCGAATGTTCTTCGCCACGCTGGCGCCAGTCGCTTCGGCCTTCGTCTGGAAATCCGGACGGACCGGTTGTCTTTGCGGGTCTCGGATAACGGCCGTGGCTTTATCGCCTCCCGAACGAGCCATTCGGGCATCGGATTGAAGGCCATTCGCGAAAACGTGAAAGCGCTAGGTGGATTTGTAAGGATATCTACTGGGCTGGGCGGTACTACAATACTGGTCGGACTCCCCCTGGATGGGGAATAATAGTCAACCGGCAGAGTGCTATTGCGATGAGCGACTTGACGGATCCGCTGAATCCGATTACCGTCGTCCTGGCTGACGATCACGGTATTGTTCGAGAAGGTATTGCCGCGAAATTCCGCGAGCACCCCGATCTGAAGGTGATTGGCGAATGCTCTGATGGCGAGACGGCGTTGGATCTGATTCTGTCCCTCAAACCCGATTTCGCGATTCTCGATCTGAACATGCCCCGACTGAATGGGGCGGAGGTTGTTCGGAGGGTCCGGCACGCGCAGACCCCGACCAAACTGATCATCCTTTCAATCAACCGCGAGGAGAACGTGATCCGCGAACTCTTTCGCGCGGGAGCCGACGGCTACGTGCTAAAGGATGGTCCCTCGCGTCACCTGTTCGAGGCGATTCGCTATGTCGCGGACGGCGGCCAATATCTTACCCCATTGCTCCGTCGCGAACAGGTGGAAAGACCAAGGGAAAAACGCGATCCCCTCGCCCTGCTCAGCAAACGTGAGTACGAAGTTTTCTCATTCCTCGTGGACGGAATGCGTCCGCGCGATATCGCCAAAGTCCTTGAGATCAGCCCCAAGACGGTGGATACTTACCGCGCGAATATCATGAGAAAGCTTGAGGTGGAGGGAATCGCCGGACTGGTTCGTTTTGCTATTCAGCGGAACCTGAATACCACCTCACTACCGATTTAGCCCCTGCTCCGGCCGTCTCTGCATAGCGCTCCAGCGACTTGATCAGCGCTTCGAGCGCGGCATACCAACGCCGGAGATAGGCAATTTCCGAGGTGTAGCTGTACTGGCGTCCCGACTCGCTCTCTTCTGCCCCCGCCCCGCTCACGGCGCAACCATATTCCTCCATTTTCGTGATCATTTCGGTTTGAAGCGCATTGCAAGCGCGAAGTTGGCCTATCGTGTCTTCAATGGCGTTACTTCCGTTTTGTGGAACAATCATCCGAGCCTCCGTTATATTCCGAGAACTATAAGATATAGCTGAGTCCGGCCAGCCTGGCAAGCCAAAAGGCGACACGATGAAAATCTTCGCCCAAGTTAGAATGTGAAGACCTTAACACTCGGCGAACATGGCACCGCCCACGATGGAAGAGATTTGTGCCGGGTGGCCGGATACCGCCGTTGCGCGAAGATGACGGTCGCTGGCTCCGTAATGCGGTCCGCGGTGGCGCGCCACCCGGGGGAGCAAGTCCGCGCACCGGGCTCTGATTTCAACGTCTGCGGCTAGGAAATCATCTCGATGATGGCGCTGATGGCGGACCAAGCGCTTCAGCCAGATGGGCGTCGACAGGAAGCGATACGCGGTTTGCGCGAGTCGTCCCAACGCGCCGAAGACAATCTGACCCGGCCGACAGCCTTCACCGACGGCGTCGGCGCCGCTGTGGCCTCTGGTCGACGGGTTTGGTGCGTTTATGCATCGGCTGGCGAATCGGCCGGTATCGGGCGATCCGGAATGCCGATGCGGCTGCGTGTCCAAAGCACTACGCGGCGGAGGCCGCGTTAATTAAGCGACCGCTGGACGCTGGCCGTACATGCGCTCGTAATAGCCACGATATTCGCCGCTACGCGCGTGCTCCACCCAGGCGTGATTGTCGCGATACCATTCGACCGTTGACCGCAGGCCGTCTTCAAACGGAATCTCCGGCTGCCATCCGAGTTCGCGGGCGATCTTCGAACAATCGACCGCATACCGCCGGTCGTGGCCCAGGCGATCGGTCACATGCGTAAGGAGCGACTCGGGCTGTCCCGCGATCCGTAGCAGTAATCGCAGAACTTCCAGATTCGGCAGCGGATTACGGCCGCCGATGTGATAGGTCTCTCCGGCGCGGCCGTTGAGCAGCACAGCCGAAAGCGCGCGGGTGTTGTCGGCGACGTGGATCCAGTCGCGTTCCTGAAGCCCATCTCCGTACACGGGGATCGATTCGCCTCGCATCGCATTCGCGATCGCGAGGGGCAGAAGCTTTTCCGGGAACTGATACGGTCCGTAATTGTTGCTGGTCCGGGTGATTACGGCATCAAACCCGAAGGTGTGGGCGGCCGCGCGCACCATGTGCTCGGCCGATGTTTTGCTCGCGGCGTAAGGGCTCGACGGATTCAGCGGCATCTCTTCGGTAAACCATTGCCCCGGACTCATGCTGCCGCCTACTTCATCAGTGGAGATGTGAAGGAAGCGCCCGACCTTCCGATGTCGCGCGATATCGAGCAGCGTCTGAGTCCCGAGAACATTGGTGCGGACGAATTCGGTCGCGCTCAGGATGCTGCGATCCACGTGCGATTCGGCGGCGAAGTGGACCACTGCGTCACAGGCGTGCGGCATGGCTTCCAGCACTTGTTTCTCGTCGCAGATGTCGCCCTTGACCAGTTGGTACCCGGGCGCACGCGCAATGCTCTCCAGATTTTCCAGATTGGCCGCGTACGTCAGGGCGTCAAAGTTGATGACTGTGTCGGTCGGATTCTGCGTCAGCCAGTCGCGGACAAACTGAGAGCCGATGAATCCGGCCCCGCCGGTTACGAATAAGCGCATTGGATCAGGCGAGAACCGCCGCTCCGATCTCTTTCACCAGGCTGGCGACAAATGATTTCGCGTCCCCGAACAACATGAGCGTATTGGGCATGTAATACAACTCATTATCAATCCCCGCGAATCCCGCGCTCATGCCGCGCTTGATGATCATTACGGTGCGAGATTTATAGGCGTCCAGAATCGGCATCCCCGCGATCGGGCTGGAGGGGTCGTTCTTTGCCGCTGGGTTCACGATATCGTTCGCTCCGACGATCAATGCCACATCCGTCATCCCAAGTTCGGGGTTGATGTCGTCCATCTCGATGAGCTTGTCGTAAGGAACATCGGCTTCGGCGAGGAGGACGTTCATATGCCCGGGCATTCGGCCCGCGACGGGGTGAATTGCGAACCGGACGTCCACACCGCGTTTGGTCAGAGCATCATAGAGTTCGCGGATCTTGTGCTGCGCCTGGGCCACGGCCATGCCATATCCCGGAATGACCACGACGCTGCGGGCGTCGCTGAGGATGGACGCCGCCTCTTCGGGGCTGGCGGATCGAACCGGCTTCGCCTCGGTTGTTCCGCCGTAGGTCTGAAGCTGTCCGAACCCGCCGAACAGGACGTTCGTGAACGAGCGATTCATCGCCCGGCACATGATGATCGAGAGGATGAAACCCGAGGATCCGTCGAGCGCGCCGGCGATGATCAAAAGCTTGTTATCGAGGGCGAACCCCATCGCGCAGGCGGACAAGCCGGCGTAGGAGTTCAGCAGCGCAATCACCGTCGGCATGTCAGCGCCGCCGATCGGAATGATCAAGAGCACGCCGAACAAGAGCGCGAGCCCGGCGAAGAAGGGGAAGAGCGCGGAGTTTTCGGGATTCGCGATGATCATACCGCCGATGATTACCGCGACACAAAACAGCCCCAGGTTGACGTAGTTCTGACCGCGATAGACGATCGGCCGGGAAGGCAGGATCTCGTGCAGTTTTCCGAACGCCATTAGGCTCGCCGTTGTAGTCAGAAATCCGAGCAGGATTTCGATCGTCAGAGCGGCCATCGTGAAGCCGTGTGGGTGCAGGCGATAATACTCGGCCGTTCCGATAAGAGCGGAGGCGAAGGCGCCGCACGCCTGCGAAATCGCGGTCCGCTGCGGCACCGCGGTCATCGGCATCAGGATCGCGAGTGGGATGCCGATCGCCGTACCCACAAGGAGCGCGATGACAATCCACTCGTAGTTCACGATCTCATGGCGCAGCAGCGTTCCCACCACCGCGAGGAGCATGCCTACCTCGGCCGAGATCACGCCTCGGCGAGACGTCGCTGGCGCGCTCATCCATTTGAGCGCCAGAATGAAGAGCGCTGCGGCGGCTATGTAAAGCGCCTGAAAGATGCTCATCTACTTTTTGGGCTCCCGCTTTTTGAACATCTTCAGCATCCGGTCCGTAATCAGGTATCCGCTGACAAGGTTCGTGGTGGCAGAGACCACGGCGATGAAGCCAAGCACGCGAGAGAGCGTCGTGGCGTCCTTGTCGCCGCTGATCAGAATCGCTCCTACGACGGAAATGGATGCGATCGCGTTGGTCAGCGACATCAACGGCGTGTGCAACAGCGGCGATACCTTCCGGATCAGTTCGAATCCGAGAAACGCCGCCAGCATGAAGACGTACAGTCCGAGTTCGTAATTCACCTTGCCACCTCCTGCGCCAGCATTGCGGCGACGCGCTCGTGGACCACTCTTCCTCCGTGAGTGATCAGAGTCTCGCGGATAACCTCGTCGCTGGTGTCGATATTTACGGCCCCTTCCCGCACGATCAGCTTCAGCAGGTTCACGATATTGGTCGCGTACATCTGGCTGGCGTGGAACGGCGCGCGGGAGGGCAGATTCGTAGGACCGATGATGGCGATTCCCTGGCGCGTCACCGTCTCGCCGGCGCGCGTTAGCTCGCAGTTTCCGCCTCGCTCGGCGGCGATATCGACAATCACCGAACCGGCAGCCATAGCTTCTGCCATTTCAGTAGTGATCAGAACCGGCGCCTTCTTTCCGGGGACCGCGGCGGTCGTGATCACGACGTCCTGCTCCTTAATGACGTCTGTCAGCAATTCCCGTTGCCGGCGGTAGAAAGCCTCGTCCATCGCCCGCGCATAGCCTCCCTTATCCTGCGAGTCTCCGGCGTCGAGGTCGAGAACAACAAAGCGCGCGCCCAGACTTTCGATCTGCTCCTTCACGGCAGCACGGAGATCGTACGCTGAAACGACCGCACCCAAGCGCCGGGCTGTGGCGATGGCCTGGAGACCCGCAACGCCCGCGCCCAGAACGAGAACCTTGGCGGGCGTGATGGTTCCCGCGGCTGTCATCATCATCGGGAACATCTTCGGCAAGGCGGCAGCAGCGATCAGAACGGCTTCGTATCCCGCGATACTGGCCATCGAGGACAGCGCGTCCATTGCCTGCGCGCGCGTGATGCGCGGCACCATCTCCATCGCGAAGAACGAAACACCTGCTTCGCTCAGTTCCGCACATTCGCGAAGCGCCGTGAGGGGATCGCCGAAGCCGATCAGGACTTGCCCTGATCGAAGGAGTGGAATATCAGTTCTCCCGAATTCCGGATTTGCCCCCAGCGTTCGGGCCTGGGCGATGATGTCTGCCGCGGCGAATACCTCACCGCGCGATGCAAGCCGAACGCCCCGGCGGGCGTACTCGTCATCCGGGAACCCGGCCTCGGCGCCTGCCGAGTATTCGACAACGACTTCGGCTTTTTGCTTGATCAGAACATCGCAGGCTTTAGGGGTGAGAGCGACCCTTCGCTCTCCGGGAAAGGTCTCGGCGGGGACTCCGACAGTGGCGGACATGTACCTCTGTTAAAGAATGATATCGCCCGCCTTTCGATCACCGCCGTTCCGGCGAAATGGTTCGATTTCGAACCGTTATTGCGCCAAATGAATGTCGTGGGCTTCGAGCGTCCGCGCGAGCGCGCGGTCGAGATTCGCGGAGGCCTCCCCCATGTCGGACTCTGCGCGCACTTCGCGCGTTCTCGCCACGGTCAGATCGGTCTGCCGCTGGAGTACGAGGAAGACGGTGGATGTGCCCGCCTGGAATTGACGCTGCTCACTCGAATACTGGTCTTCGGCGAACCTGCGCGCATTGACGGCCGCGTCCAGCCTTTGCTGCGCGGAAGCCGCTCCCTGGAGAGCGTTGCGCACGTCCTGCTCGATCGCCATCTCGGTCTGCTGGCGCTGCGTCTCAAGCCGCCGGCCTTCGGCGAGAGCTACGGCTTCGTTTGCGGTCGCTGTCCGGTTGCGGAGCGGCAGTGAAATATTGACGCCCACGACAGCGCTGGTGAACTGTCCGCTTCCGAGAGCGCTCAGCGACTGCCCGTAACCTCCGACGAGAATCGGCGGTATTGTCGCCGACCCGAACGAAAGCGGCGGAAGGGGCTGAAGGCCGGCAATGGTTGAAAGCTCATTGACCTGGTTCACGATCGGAGCGAACGCCGACACAAAGGGATTGGATCCGGATGGCGGTACCGGGTGCCCCGCGAGGCCGGCCACGCTGAACGTCGCGAATGCGTCCACCTGAGGTTTGGCCTGGTCGTGAGCCAGGCGCGTGTCAATCCGATTCGTATCGATGGTGATCGCAGCCTCTTTCAGCTCCGGACGCGACGCGAGCGCCTGCTTCACCGCCTCCTGAAGATTGGGCATTTCCAGCCGCGCATCGGGGCGTTCTTCGGGAATCAGCGCCATGCCCCACATCAGATCGTTACGGTCCGGGAGCATGAAGGTCTTAAGCGCGTTCTCGGCGTTGGTGAGATTGTTCTGCGCAATGTAGACGTTCTGCTCGAACGTCGCGATCTGCGTCTGCGACTGCACCACATCCACCGGCGCGAGAAGCCCTTGTTCCACCTGTCGGCGATTGCTCTCGTCCTGCTGTTGAGCGAGACGCACCGCCTGGATCTGAACGTCAAGGTTGCGGTACGCATACTGAAGTTCCCAATATGCGGAAATGGCCTGCGTAACCACCTGTATCACCTGCTGACGCAACTGTTCGTTGCTGAGCCGCACGTTCTGCTTCGCTACCAGCAGGCGGTGCCGATTGTCATCGATGAACAGACCGCGCCATAGCGGCTGCGTCAGGTTGAGGTTGACGGATGTGGGGAACTGCGGGTTAAGCGTGAAAAACGTGCTGTCCGTCGTTTGACGCGCCGACGAGAAATCGAGCTTGTACGATGTGCCGAGGAAGGGCGACTCGCCGCTGACCTGCGGATCGGCGAGCAACTCTTTGTTCGTGAGCTTGCCGTTGGTCGAACCCGAAAGCGACGAACTCGCGGGCGATACCTGACGGAGGCTGTGGCCGGTGAAGCCCAGCTTCGGATCGAAATAACCCTTCGCGCCCTTCACGTTGAGGACGGCTTCTTCTTTCAGAATGCGCGACACCGCCAGGTCCTTGTCGTTGGCCAGCACGCGATGGATCACTTCATCGAGCGTGATGTTGGTCGTCCCCAGAATCCCGATACGGGTCGGGAGCGCGAGCGCACGGGCCGGCGGAACGGTCTGCTCCGCCCCCTTTCCCGCAAATGAACCGAACGCCAGGAACGATAAGAAAGCTATTAAAAGGAACTTCCCCGACTTCAAACGTGCACCTCTTCAGCAACGGGCGTCTTCTTCCGCAGGAATCGCGGACGCCACGACTTCAGGTCTTCGAAGACCGAATAAAAGACCGGTACGGCGAGCAGCGTCAACAACAGGCAGAGCGATTGGCCACCCACCACCAGCACGCCGATGGAGCGGTTGGTGGCTGATCCGGTTCCGCCCGACATGACGAGCGGCAACATGCCGGCGACCAGCGCGATGGTGGTCATCAGGATGGGACGCAGACGATCGCGGTTCGCCTGCATGATGGCGTCGTATCGCGTGTAACCCGCCGCGCGCAAACCGTTCGTGTGATCGATCTGCAGAATCGCGTTCTTCTTCACGATGCCGAACAGCAGGAGCAATCCGAGCCCGGAGAAAATGTTGACCGTCTGGTGCGCGATCAGCAGCGAAAGAATACCGAACGGAATCGCGAGCGGCAACGTGAGCAGGATTGTGATCGGATGGATGAACGATTCGAACTGCGCCGCCAGGACGATGTACATGAAGATGAACGTCAGTGAGAACGCGATCAGGAAGTACAAACCGGTGCGCGCGAGTTCTTTGGATGCGCCCGTCCGTCCCGAACGGTAATCCGGTCCCATGTGAAGATCGTCGGAAGCCTGCTGGAGCGCCGCAAGGATGGCCGCCTGCGAGCCACCCGGCAGCGTGTTGCAGGTGAGCGTGACCTGCCGCTGGCGGTTGATGCGGTTCACCGATGACGGGCCCGATCCGGATTTGATATCCACGACTTCGTCGAGCCCAACCGAGCCGCGCTTCGAAGAAGGAACCGTCATCGAAGCAAGACCGGCTTCATCCGTGCGGAATTCTTCCGCAGCGCGAACGCGAACGTCGTATTGGTCTTCGCCCGCATTGAAGGTTGACGCGACCTGTCCGGCGACAAGGGTGTTCAGCGCCTGTTCGATATCCATGACCGAAACGCCGAGGTCGGCCGCGCGGGCACGGTTGATCACGAGGCGCACCTCAGGCTTGCCGCTGCGCAGCGTCGTATCGGGATCAGCGACTCCCGGGATCGATTTCATTTTGGCGAGCAGGGTGTCGGAATACTTCGCCAACTGATTCAGATCAGGCCCCTGAATGTAAAACTGAATTTCGGCGTTGCTCTGATTGCCGCCGATTGCCGAGACCAACTCCACACCGGAGTGAATTTCGGGCGGATACTTCTTCAGCAACTGCCTGGTCTGCTGCATGAGATCGACCTGCGAGACCTTGCGTTGATCGATGTCCGTGAGCTTCACGTAAATGGTCGAGTTATTGGCGGATTTATCCGCCGTACCGCCGACGGTCGCCAGCGTATGCAGCACGCCCGGCATTTCGCGGATATCGTGGGCGATCTGTTCAGTAATGGCGGTGGTTGCGGCGAGCGAGGTTCCTTCCGGAGTTCGCACCAGAACGTTGAACTGCGACTGGTCGTCGCTGGGAAGGAAGTTCTTGCCGACGAACATAAACAGCGGCACGATGCTGAGGATGGTCAGGACGCTGAAAGCCAGCATCCATTTCCGATGCGCCATCGCCCAGCGGAGCATGCGGGTGTAGCGAATGTCGATCCAGTGGAAGATGTGCGATTCCTTTGAGGAATGGGCGTCTTTGCCGTGCTTCGAAGGCGGCTTCACGAAGCGGGATGTCAGCATCGGCGTCATCGTGAATGACACGAGCAGCGAGACCGCAATTGCGAAGGAGGCGGTGAACCCGAACGAACTCATGAAGCGGCCCACGATGCCGCCCATGAATCCGACGGGCAGGAAGACGGCCAGCAGCGACAGGGTGGTCGCCATGACGGCGAGGCCGATTTCGCGCGTGCCTTCGATCGCTGCCTGGACTGGCCCCATGCCTTTTTCTTCCATGAAGCGGAAGATGTTTTCGAGCACGATGATCGCGTCGTCGATGACGATACCGACCATGAGGGTCAGCGCGAGCATCGTGATCTGATTCATCGTCAGTCCCATAGCCGCCATCAGGGCGAAGGCCGAGATGATCGAAGTCGGAATCGCGATCGAGGCGATCAGCGTGGTTCGCCAGTTGGCGAGGAACATGAAGATCACGATCGAAGCGAAAAAGCTGCCGAGCACAAGGTGGTGTTTGATGCTGTCCACAGCGGCTTCGATAAAGACCGACTGATCCGCGATGATGCGCGGCTGAACGTCCTTCGGCAGCGTCGGGATGATCTCCGCGAGGCGTTCTTTGATGTCGCGCGCTGTCGCGACTGTATTCTCACCGGACTGCTTGGAAACGATGAGCGTTACGGCTGCGACTCCGTCGAGGCGGGCAGCCGTCGTGGGTTCCTCGTAGCTGTCTTCGGCGTATCCGATATCGCTGACCTTTACGACATAGCCTTCACGCGGCGCGATGGCGATCTGGTTGAACTGCGCGGGCTCGGTGATGCGCCCGTTCGTGCGGATCGTGAAGTCACGCGCGCCTTCTTTGAGGCTTCCGCCGGGAAGTTCGAGGTTCTGGGCCCGCAGCGCGTTGAAGACGTCGTTAACCGTGAGGTTGTACGCGCGCAGTTTGGCGGGATCTACGAGTACATGTATCTCGCGCTTCGCGCCGCCGACGATCGTGATCTGACCTACGCCCTTGGCGTTTTCCAGCTTCTGCTTGATGAGCTTATCGGCGATCATCGTCAGGTCGCGCAGTGTGCGCGGCGCGGAAACCGCGATCTGAACCACGGGCGCGGCGTCCGGATCGAACTTCAGCACTACCGGCTGTTTCGCCGTCTGAGGCAGATTGTTGACGATCAGATTGACTTTGTTCTGGACTTCCTGCGCCGCGACGTCGCCGTTCTTGGAGAGTTCGAAGGTAACCAGAACGAGCGACTGGCCCTCCGAAGAAATGGACCGTACTTCGTCGATCTGACTGATCGTGTTGACCGTGTCTTCGAGGGGTTTCGTGATCTCGGTTTCGATCTCTTCGGGCGATGCTCCGGGGTCCGACACCGTTACCTGCACCGTCGGGACGTCTACCTTCGGGAACAGGTCCACGCCGAGGCTGAAATACGAGAAAATCCCCACCACCACGAGCGACATGATGAGCATCGTGGCGAAGACCGGCCGCTTAATGCAAAGCTGCGCGAGTGCGTGCATGTCGGACTACCTCACCTTTACGGGCGCGCCGTCGTAGAGCTCGTTCTGTCGCTCGAGCGCGACAACTTCACCACCGGAAATCCCGGAGAGCACGCGGACCGAATCGCCGATCGTTTCGCCGACCTGGGCGACGCGAAGGCGAGCTTTTCCATCGGACACCACGAAAACCTGATTGGAGTCCGTCGTTTTGTCCCGGACCACAGCCTTGGCCGGAACGAATACCGCCTGAACACCCCCCGGCTGCATTACGCGCGCGGTGGCGAACATCCCTGGCTTCAACGCGGCATCGGGGTTGTCGAAGAGAGCACGGAGAATGAAGATCCGCGAATTCGGATCCACCGACTGATTGATGGCGGTCACCTTTCCGGCGAATTCCCGCTCGGGATACGCCGCCACACGCGCCGTAACCTTGTCCCCGAGATGGGCGATAGCCGCGCGCTGTTCCGGGGCCTGCAGGTCGAGTTTCAGTGTGCCAATCCGGACGATGGTGGCGATCTTGTTCGTCAGCGCCACATACTCGCCTGCCGCAACGGGTCGCGCCGTGACGTAGCCGTCGAACGGGGCACGAATGGTGGTGTCGGCCAGACCTTTTTCCGCGACTGCGAGCTGCGCCTTTACGTTGTCGAGCGAGGCCTGCGAGGTCGAAATAACTTCGTAGCTCTGCCGCGCTCCGTTTGCCGCGGCTTCATACTGTTGCTTCGCCGCGTTGGCCTGCGCCTCGGCCGTTTCCTGCGTGGTTTTTGCTTTGTCGTAAGCGCTCTTCGAAACGTCGCCGGTCGCCACGAGATTGGCGTACCTTTGGGCGTCGGCCGCGGCCATCTTTGCCGATGCCTGCGCGGATTGATAATTCGCCAGCGCGGCAGCTACTTCGGGAACCTTCGCGGGGTCAAACGCGCCGCTGCTCCATCCGATGCGCGACTGCGCCTGCCTCAGCGCCGCAGTCGCTTCCGCGAGTTGCGCGCGCGCCTGGTCGAGCTTGAGTTGCGCATCGCGATGATCGAGCTCGCAGATCACCTGACCTTCGTGGACCCTCGCGCCGACATCAACCGGCGTGGAAATCACGCGTCCGGCGACCAGAGGCGCGATGTCCGACGATTCGTCCGCCATGAACGTGCCATTGGCGTCGAAGCTTGCGGGCACCTCACGCTGATCCGCGGTACCGACCGCGACGGCGACCGGTTGAGCCGTGTTCGCCGACACTGCCTGCACGGTGTTGCTTTTCGATCCGCACCCGGCCGCAACAAGAGCGGCGCAAATCGCAGCGCTCGAAATGAAACCCCTCATTTTCCTCAATCTCTCCCCTGAACATTCGGCTCGGGCTGCGTCAGCAGGCCCTCCTGCAAAATCCGCAAAAGCCCGTCGATCACGCAATCGTCATCCCCCCCGGGAAATTTGGATTGGCGGTAAACATACTTCTGATTCGCGTAATGACACCCCACTCCGGCCAGCGCGAGAAGCACGATTCCGGCATCCGTGCCCCGGATTGCCCCGGCCGCCTGACGCCGCGCGATGTAGTCCTTAAACTTCATGCCGATGGGCATCGCCAGTTGATCGTGATGCATGATCGCCAGTTCGTGTCCTTCGAGCGCCGCGTGCGCGAGCAGCCGCGCGAATTTTGTCTCGTCCCGGCTGAAACTCACCATCTTTTCGATCAGAAACCGGAACAGACCGATGTCATCCTCCGCATCCATGAGAACTTGAGCCTCGTCCATCCAGTTCTCGATGGAGGACTCCCCGCATTTGTAGTCGAGGATCGCTTTGTAGAGATCCTGTTTCGTCGCGAAATGTCGAAAAATGATCGCCTCGGTGACCCCGGCTGCTGCGGCGATTTCCTTGGTGGTCGTTCCGGCGAATCCATTCTTCGAAAACAGATCGATAGCAACCTCGATCAGTTGCCGCCGCCGGTCATCACCCGACATTCGGGGTTGACTGTGCGCCCGAGGAGTGGCCTGGTCCAGTGCCATCTCCTGATTGTAAGTAATTACTTACTTATTTGCAAGACTTCAGGATGCTTTCAGAATCCCGGCGGATCATAGAACCCAAAAGGAGGTCTACGATGCCCAAGGCGTATCCGTTCGCCGCGATTGCGGTCGGCGTGGCGATTGTTCTGGTTCAGCCGGTTTTCTCACAACAGGGTCCCTATAAGGTCCTCAGGACCGCGAAGGTGGGCGGAGACGGCGGGTTCGATTACGTCTACGCTGACACGGCGGGACGCCGCCTTTATGTGCCGCGATCCGGCCCCGGAGGCCGGATTACGGTATTCAACCTCGATACCCTGGAGCCGGCGGGCGAAATTGCGGACGTAAATGCCCACGGCGCGGCGGTTTCGGCGAAGACCCAGCACGGCTTCGGGAGCAGCAAGCCGGTGGCGATGTGGGACACCAAGAATATGTCCCTGATGAAGAAAATCGACGTTCAGGGCGGGCCGGACGGCATCCTTTATGACGGGTTCAACGACCGGATCTGGATCCTGAGCCATAGCTCTCCTCATGCGACTGTGATCAATGCGTCCGACGGATCGATCGCGGGAACGCTCGACCTCGGAGGTGCTCCCGAACAGGGCGCGACGGACGGGAAGGGTCACATATATATCGATATCGAGGACAAGGACAACATCGCGGTTGTGGACGCGAAGGCCCTCACCGTGACCGGCCATTACGATCTGGCGGGCAAGGGCGGCACCTGCGCCGGACTTGCGCTCGATGTGAAGAACGAGATTCTCTTCGCGGCGTGCCGGAATCCGCAGACGATGGTCGTGCTGAGCGCGAAGGACGGGAAGATCCTGGATACGCTGCCGATCGGGCGCGGAACCGACGGGGCTGTGTTCAATCCCTCGACTATGGAGGCTTTCAGTTCGCAGGGTGATGGCACGTTGACGATCGTGAAAGAGAACAGTCCGACAACCTTCGCGGTGGAACAGAATCTCGACACGATGCAGGGCGCCAAGACCCTCACGCTTGACGGGAAGACCGGACATATTCTTCTCATTGCGGCCGAATACACGCCGCCTCCCGCGCCGCCCGCCGGAGCGCCGCCACCCGCGCCAGGTCGAGGGCGGGGCAGGGGACAGATGGTTCCCGGGTCGTTCTCGATTATTGAGGTCGGGAAATAGCCGACAAGGCAAAACCAGCGCATGAGCGCCGCGAATCTGCGCTCACATGGCTGGCTCCATTCTGAAATCGGTTCGTTCCTCGATTTTTGCTTTCGGATTGGCTTCCTTTTGCAACGGAGGCATTCGCGCCCTAACGCCGCCGCCGGAATCGATCAGTTCGATTTGACTGCGGACGCAGCTCGGGCGTCCCTCTCGTGTTCGCGGCAGCGGGTCGAATTAGCCCTTATGTGGCCGGCTCCGATCGAGAAATCGGTTCGATCCTCTATTTTTTTGTTTCGAATTGGCTTTGTTTTGCAAATGCATGGTTTGCGCCGCAATGGAGTCGCCGGACCTTCCTCGCGTTTTCAAAGATCGTAGAAGCGCCAGCCGCGCGATCATGGGCTGCTTCCGACTGCGAGTGTGCCACGGAGTCCAACAGGTTCGGATATAAGTCGCTGAGAAGACGGATCACATTTGCTGGAATGGTGTTTGCCCCGGAAGAGGTAGTGCGCGCGAAATTGTGGTGGACCGGATTGCCTGGATACAACGAGTCTGAAGGCCGAAGTCGCCACTGAGGCCATCAAGGCAACCAATTGCTCAGATCGCGCAGGTGAAATGTCATGACAGACGATGATGGTTTGCGCCCGAGCGCGCTCAGCAACGCGCAGGTAGAGCAATTCATTCAGGACGGGTTTATCCCTATCAACTGCGCCTTTCCTCGGGAACTGGCCGAGGAATGCTGCGCCATAATGTGGCGGGACATTGGCTTCGATTCGCATGATCCGGCGAAATGGACCAAACCCGTAGTCCGGCTGCCCGGCTATGGAGGAGGACCATTCCAGAAGGCAGCGAACACGCCCGTACTCCATGCCGCTTTCGATCGCCTTGTTGGAAAGGGGCGGTGGGCGCCGCGTGACGGCCTCGGGAGCTTTCCTGTACGTTTCCCGCATCCGGACGATCCCGGCGATACCGGCTGGCACGTCGATGTCAGCTTTCCCGGTGACGACTGCGATCCGAACGAGCAGCACGATTTTTCCGCCTGGCGCGTAAACGTGACATCGCGGGGCCGCGCCCTGCTGATGTTGTTTCTTTTTTCCGATGTCGGGGAGGAGGATGCCCCAACGAGGATCAGGGTAGGCTCGCATCGGGACATGGCACGGTTTCTCGAACCTGCGGGCGAATCGGGTAGGTCGCGCATGAACCTCAACGAAATGGGCGCCGATCGGCCGCTGGCCCTGGCGACAGGAGAGGCTGGGACCGTATATCTATGCCATCCTTTCCTTGTCCATGCGGCGCAGCGTCATCGCGGTTCAATGCCGCGCTTCATGGCGCAGCCGCCGTTGGGTTTGCGAGAGCCCTACCGGCTTCACCGTGAGGATGGCGCTTACTCACCGGTGGAAATAGCGATCCGGCGAGCGCTCCACGATGGCTTAAGCTAGCCGCCTTCGGGGAGTCACCACTTCAACGGCCTTGTTGGCCTATTGATTCTTCGCTTCGGCGATTAACTGCGCGACCCGAGACGAGGGGTTGACCGGCTCGACCAGCACGATCATGTTGGAATTCAGAATCATCCGGTCCGGCGCATGCCATTCCTTGCCTCGTTTGACGAGAACGTTGACATTCTGCTTCGTGTCCGGATTCTGGCGGGTTTGAACGTAATACACTTCCTTCAACACCGGGAAAGGCGTTCCGAGCCCTTCGAGGCGCCCGAAGTACGCCGATCCGTTGGTCAGTAATACCGCCTGATAGGGAGTCGTCATGGCTACCTCCCGGTTTCTTCCGTACAGCCACGCTCCGGCGCCCGCAAGAATCGCCAGAATTCCGATTACGATGACGACGCGGCGCAACCAGGCAGAGAAAGACGTACCCATAGCTGGTGGCGTTAGTTTATCGGTTTCGAGCGTGCTGACGCCGGGGCTCATCGCGCACTCGTCGATCGCCAATACCGCTGGCGAGCCTTGACTCCGACCACGAGGAGGAACAGACCGCAGGCAAGCATTCCCAGCGTTGATGGTTCGGCCACCGGCGGGGCGGTTGTCGATACCACCAGCAGATCCAGCTGATTGCCGCTGAATACTTCCCGGAAGGTTTCCGTTCCATTGTTGAACGTAGGATCGTTAAAGGTCGCGAAGTCGCCCGTCTCCGAGAGCCAACTGAAAATGTTGAAGGTGGTTCCGATCGAGGCGCTGAAGCCCGTCTCGATCGTCAGATCGAGCGTGCCTCCGAGCGTGGCGTGTCCGTTCACCGTCACGTGGTCATAGCTGGTTGCGCTGGCGAGATCGACGTCCAGTATTCCCAGGAGCGTCTGATCGTAATTGCCGTTAATGGTAATCGACTGCGGATCGCCCGGATTCAGCGTTCCTCCGTCCACCGTCAGATCGCCGTTGATTGTGCCTCCGCCAGTAAGCGTGCCGCCCTGCAGGTCGATTGTTCCCGCGGTGAGCGTGCCGCCTGTATTAGCCGCGGTCGTGCCCGCAGTCTGCGTGTAGGAGCCTGCGACAGTGACACTGCCGCCGCCGGAAATCTCGATCGTGCCCGCATTCATCAGGTTGCCCATCGTCGAAAACGCGTTGCCCGTTCCGTCCACCGTCATCATGCCCGAGGCGGCATTGGTGAAATCTCCGCCCGATGACACTATTCCGTTGGTTCCCGTGAAGGCGATGACGCCCGAGTTCTGAAATTGACCTGTAACCGTGATCGTGTCGTTGTCACCCAGAATCACCGAGCCGGGGTTGTTAAACGAGCCCGCCGTGACGCTATTGCCCCCGCCGTGCAAAGTCAGCGTGCCGCCTGTGTTGTCAAACAACCCGCTGGTGGTCAGCTTGCTGCCATTAGATAAATCTATAGAGCCGGAGTTGGAGAACGTCCCCGTGTTCGCCAAGGTGCTGTTGAGATTAAGCGTCACTGCATCGGAGTTGGAGAATCCGCCCTTCGTGATGAGCGTGCTGGCGGTATCGAGGCTCACCAAAGAGCCAATCTGGTTAGTGAACAGTCCCGTTACCGTAGCCGTGCTGTTGTTCGTCAGGTTTAACCCCGCGATGAACGCCCCTTGGAACGTGCCTTGGCTAAAGAACGTGCCGGCGACGTTCAGACTGCTGCCGCCGTCGAGGCTGATCCCGGCGTGACCATCGCCCTCGGGACCCGTGTTGGTCACATTCCCGTTGACCGCGAGGCTGCTTCCACCCGTCAGCGCGACCGACGCGACACCGGTGCCTAAGGGGGGGCCACCCGACTCATTGAAGCCGGAGATCGCGGTGTTAATCAGATTATCTACCGTTAGGGAACTGCCTCCGTTCAAAGAAACGGTACTGAAGGCTGACGTGTCATCCCCGGTTCCCTGTGCGGTGTTATTCAGGTTGCCGACAACAACTGCGGTTGACGAGGAATCAAGTTCCAGCAGCGAGGCTCCAAAGTCGGCGCCGGTAGCGAAAGAAAAATTCGACAGAGACTGCCCGACGGTAAGGCTGGAACCGCCCTGCAGCGTAATAGTTCCATTGTTGTTGTCGTAAAGCCCGGTGACGCTCGCTGTACTGTTATTCGTCAGGGTCAGGGATGCGGAAATCGGCCCGAGAGCGAAGAAACTTGGGGCGGCTGCGTTGGTGAACGCGCCGGCCACCGTCAGACTGCTGCCACCGTCGAGGTTGATTGCGGACGTTGTTTGTTGGCCACAGCAAGTAGGAAAACCAGTGGCGCTGTTATTTACGTCGCCGGTAACGGCAAGGCTGCTTCCCCCCGTTAGGTTAACAATAGCGGAGGTGTTCCCGGAGACACCGCCGTTGATCGCGTTGTTGCTCAGGTTGTTGACGGTGAGGCTGCTGCCGCCGCCGAGAGCAACCGTACTGACAGTGTTGTTACCGTTGGGGGAACTCGCGGAATTAGTCAGGTCGCCCGCAATTGTTAAGGTGGAAGAATTGAGCTGCAACTGCGCGGCTGCGTTGTCGGACGGCGGGGCGATGGCCGAGACGGTCAACGCCTGTCCAAGCGCCAGATTGCCGCCGTTCAATGTCAGACTCGACTGATTAATGTTCGCCAGACCAGTCAGGGCGTTGGTCCCCCCACCGCCCGTCAGAACGCCCGTCCCGTTCACTGTTACCGCCGCGCTGTTCAGATTCTGAATCGTATTCCCCGCGCCGATACTCGACAGTTGCAGCGTCGAACCGTTCTCCACGACATACGAACCGCCGGTCAGCGTGTTCGTCGTCGTGTCCCAGTTGGTTAGGCTGCTTCCGGCGATCAGCGCCGCTCCGGATGTGGTGGCGTGCAGGGTTCCGTTATTCGTAATACTCGTCAGGCCCGAAATCAGCCCGTCGCCCGCGATCGTGTGGCTGACGTCATTGATCAGGCTCTCGGCCCCGGTCTGTTCCGCGATCTGGCCTTTGCCGCTCAGTGTCAGAGCGCCTGTGCCGGACAGCGTAAACGACGAACCACTCGCGCCGTTCAGAATCAGGCTTGCGGGAGTCGAAACTCCCGTGACGCTGATGTTGCCGTTGTTGACCAGCGTTGCCGCCCCGCCCATGTTCAGGTTTTGCAGTATCAGCTTGCCGCCATCCGCCACGCTGATCTGGCCGCCCACGTCATTGAGCGCGCTGGCGCCGCCGGAGAGTTCCAGCGTCGCGCTGCCGCTGCCGACGCTGAACGTCCCGCCGTTGCTGATGGTAAGAACGTTGCCCGAAGTCACAGACGGCGTGCCCAGCGTCAGACTCTTGCCGTTGACGTTGAGCGTCGAGGGCGCGGTCGGCCCGCTGCCGCCAATGCTCATGCTGTTGACCACAACACCCGTAATATCGAGGAGTACAGAGTCAGCCAAGCCGGAATTGATGGTGGCGTCGAAGGTAAGGCCGAGATTGCCGTTGTTCGGAAAGGTCGCCGAGGGACACGAAGCGCAGGTCCAGTTCCCCGCATTGCTGTAGTTTCCCGCTCCGCCATTCCAGGAAATGGTGCTGGCGGTCAGATCGGAATGCACGATCAGCACTGCTACGACGGCAATCTGCGACAGTGTTCGAACCCAATACGTTCGGCGGTCAGAAAACATCTCTAGCGCCCTCCGAAGCGCTGTTGCAAGGCCTCGATAAGTGTCGTGTCTATTGTGCTCCGGCGTAAGGGATCAGTAAAGCAAAATTACCGTTACTGCATTGACTTTCGTACTACGCATACTACCAGTACTGATTCCCGGCCCGCGCGCTCATCGCGCACGTGCGGAGGGCCCGTACCGCCGGACGGCTCTGCCCCCGACCACAAGGAGCGGCAGAGCCCAGGCCAGCATTCCCAGCGTCGATGGCTCGGCCACTGCAGGAGGCGTGGTGGAGACTACCAGCAGATCCAGGCGACCGCCGCCGAATACCTCCTGGAAGGTTTCCGTTCCATTGTTGAACGTAGGATCGTGAAAGGTCGCGAAGTCCCGGATAGGATTAACGGGGTCATCCGACACAGGCTAGGCGAGCAGCGGGCTTAACGCTCACCACTCATGCCCAAATCCGATCTGTCTCGGTTTTGTTTTGCGAAAATGGCGTGGCCCCCTGGGCTGCGACAAACGGTCAAGACACCGTTGACCGTTCGCTAAAGATTCATTGTGGCCGATCCCGGAATGGCGGGCAATGCTGGCGAGCAAGCCGCTAACGAATAGCCGGCCGGTACTCGTCGCGACGATGAGTAGGATGCTGAACCTCCGGTGTGTCCTTGCAATAGGCCTGGGTCGAACACGGCCGGGGAGCCAAAAGCCGAGGCTTGTCCAGTTATTTCCGGGGTATCACACTGGTTCCCAATTAAGGTGAAGAACCAATGGTTTGACCACCCGCAATTTACGATTTCCTAAGTGGCGCCCAACACATGGGTGCGCAACAATCTACGCTATGAATCGCTTCCTCGCGCCTCTGATCCTTTTTGCCATTGCCTTTGCGCAGCAGCAGACCGATCCGCTCAAGGACCTCCGATTCCGTCTGATCGGGCCGTTTCGCGGCGGGCGTTCGGTCGCGGTCGCCGGCGTCGCATCGAATCCCAAAGAGTATTTCTTTGGCTCGGTCGGGGGCGGCGTCTGGAAGACAACGGACGCAGGCCGCTCGTGGCAGGCGGTGTCGGATGGAGGCGTCTTCAAAACATCTTCAGTGGGAGCGATCGCGGCGTCGGATTCCGACCCCAATACGGTGTACGTCGGGATGGGCGAAGCCTGCGTGCGCGGTAATGCCTCGAACGGCGACGGCGTTTACAAATCTGTGGACGGTGGACGAACGTGGACCAATATCGGGCTGCGCGAGACCTATCACATCGGTTCGGTCGTCATTCATCCGAAGAACCCCGATATTGTCTACGTCGCGGCGCTCGGCCACCTTTGGGGGCCGAACGCAGAGCGGGGCGTCTATCGCAGCATGGACGGCGGCAAGACATGGAAACAGGTACTGACGAAGGGCGTCGATGCCGGCGCTGTCGATCTCGCCATGGATCGTTCCAATCCCCGCGTTATTTACGCGGCGTTTTGGCAGGTACGGCGTCAGCCGTGGCGATTCGACAGCGGCGGTCCCGGCAGCGGGCTCTGGAAAACCACCGATGGTGGCGATACCTGGACCGATCTTTCGCATGCTCCCGGTCTGCCGCAGGGTGTCGAAGGCCGTGTCGCAGTGACGGTTTCGCCGGTGAGTCCGGAGCGCGTTTGGGCAATGGTCGAAGCTTCTGACGGCGGACTGTTCCGTTCCGATAACGGCGGCCGAAACTGGACCAGGGTCAACGATCAGAACATGCTTCGGCAACGCGCCTGGTATTTTTCGCATATTTTTGCCGACACAAAAAACGCCGACGAAATTTATGCCCTGAACGTTGGCGCGTTCCGTTCCATAGATGGCGGCCGGACCTTCACGGGGATGCCCACCCCGCATGCCGATAACCATGGCCTCTGGATTTCCCCCGAAGATCCCGATCGCATGATCGAGGCCAACGACGGCGGCGCGGCCGTCACGCTCGACGGGGGCAAGACATGGTCGTCCGTCGACAACCAGCCGACCGCGCAATTCTATCGCGTAGCGCTCGACGAAGATTTTCCCTATCACGCGTACGGCGCGCAGCAGGATAATACGACCGTCCGGATCGCGACCCGCACCATGACCGGCGGCATCACCGATCGTGACTGGTACGACGTGGGCGGCGGTGAAAGCGGATGGATTGCGCCTGATCCGCGGGATTCCGAGATCGTTTATGCGGGATCGTACGGCAACCTGATCACGCGCCAGGATCACCGCACCGGACAGCGCCGCAACATCAATGCGTGGCCGGAGAATCCGATGGGATACGGGGCGGAATCGCTTAAATATCGATTCCAATGGAGCTTCCCGATTGTCTTTTCGCCAAACGATCCGAAGACGCTGTACATCGGCTCCAACGTACTGATGAAGACGGAGAACGAGGGGCAGAACTGGGCAAATATCAGTCCCGATCTCACCCGCAACGACAAATCGAAGCAGAAGTCATCCGGCGGTCCGATCACTCAGGACAACACCTCGATCGAGTATTACGACACGATCTTCACGGTTGCGGAGTCGCAGGTCGCGAAAGGTCAGATCTGGGTCGGGACCGATGACGGCCTCGTGCAACTCAGCCGCGATGCCGGAAAGACCTGGATCAATGTAATGCCTCCGGGCATGCCCGAATGGGTTCGCATTAATGCGATCGATCCTTCTCCTTTCGACCCGGGCGCCGCTTACGTGGCCGCAACCAATTACCAGCAGGACGATTTCCGGCCCTACCTCTTTAAGACCACCGACTACGGAAAGACCTGGAAGAAGATCGTGAACGGAATTCCTGAATCCTACTTCACGCGCGTGATTCGCCAGGACCCGAACCACCGCGGTCTGCTGTTCGCCGGAACCGAATTTGGGCTGTTCGTTTCGTACGACGACGGCGAAGATTGGAAACAGTTGCAACTCAATCTGCCCGTCACTCCGATCACGGACCTCGCATTCCATAAGCGCGAAAAAGAGCTCGTCGTCGCCACTCAGGGGCGCGCGTTCTGGGTTCTCGACGATCTTCCGCTGCTCTACCAGATCGACAACAAACCGGTCACTGAAGACTTCCATCTCTATCAGCCCAGAGACGCATACCGCTTCGGCGCGGGTGGACGCGGTGGACGCGGCGCGGTCGGCGCGGCGGGCGAAAATCCCGCAGCGGGCGTAGTCGTTTATTACTGGCTCAAGGATCGCCCGAAAGGCGACGTGAATCTTGAGTTTCTCGATTCGGCAGGACAGCGTGTCAATGAAGTCTCCAGCAAGGCTGAAACTGCTCCGCGTCCCGTACAGAATCCGGCCGGCGAAGGCGACGAGGAGACACCGCAGGCCATTGCGCCGGCGCGGCTTACCGCACAACAGGGCATGAATCGATACGTCTGGAATATGCGATATCGGGATGCCACGACATTTCCGGGACTCATAATGTGGGCAGGTGACGTGCAGGGGCCGCGAATCGCGCCCGGGCATTACCGCGCGCGCATGACGGTTGACGGCAGGACGCAGACGGTGGAATTCGACGTGAAGCCGGATCCCCGCCTGAAGACCACGCCTGAGGAATATGCGAAGCAGCTCTCGCTCGCCCTTCAGATTCGCGACAAGCTTTCCGAGACTAACGCGGGAGTGATCAGGATTCGCGAGGTGCGCCGGCAACTCGAAGAGTACACAAAACGAGACGATAAAAAGGTCGCCGATGCGGCTAAGGCACTGATCGCAAAACTCACAGCGATCGAAGAAGATCTCTATCAGACGAAGAATCGCGCGAGTGAAGATCCCCTGAATTTCCCGATCAAACTGAACAACAGGCTCGCTTACGTTCTAGGAACAGTCGCGAATTCCGAGAGCCAGCCGACAGCACAGTCGTACATGGTGTACGAGGACCTGGCGACTCGGGTGAACGGAAAGCTCAGGGAATTAAATGGGCTACTGACAGAAGATGTCGCGGCCTTCAATAAGACGATCCACGATTCCGACGCTCCGGCGGTTGTCGTGACAAATCCGGAGTAAGGCGAGTCGGCGGCGAGGCTTCTTTGTCTTTATGTACGGATTGAGAAAGTTACGACGCTGCCGTCGTGACCGTCCTCCATGGAAGGCCAGTGTTAAGACGACATATCGGAAGATATTTTCTTCGGCTAAGAGCCACATGCCCGGACCGCGATGACGCAAGCCTACAGCCTGTAATGCATGGTGCGGAAAACACCAGCAAGATCACTCCGGAGCGTGTGCGGGGTTGCCGAAGAACTTGTCTTACGAAACGTCTATGGTCCCGTTCTGCGGCATGCGCTTCTTCTTGGTGTGGTCTTTATAGCTGTATGTATATGGCCCTGTGGTGGCACCGTTATTGACGGTTTGCATGACTGAGCCGTCCTTTGGGATATTCGCTATGCTGCCGCCGTTCGAAACGCAAGCCGGGTAGGTGAGGTCTTGGGCGGTCGAAGCTTTGTTGGTCCAAGTAATCGTGTCTCCCGGGTTGGCTGGTTGATGGGCCGGTCTCGGCCCGTTGTCATGCATCATGATCGGGTGGCTTGCCACGTTCACTCTCCTTTGCCGCTCATCCCGTCCGCTTAGCGACCTATACGCTGGCGGACCAATTCCACGGACGTTTAACAGTGTAGTGGATGGTGCGACAGAAATACCAGCGTAAAAGTCATTGTAAAGCGGACAATAGACCAGCTAAAGCGGGGTTCTGTTGCAGCCGCTGACGAGGAAATCCGTGCTCCAGCGCCTGTTTGGCGAACCCGAGCGCCTTCTCGCGCTGCCCCAGCAATTCGTAGACTTCCGCCGCGTTCGCCTCAATGTCGGGCGACTGGGGTGACAGTAACAGAGCGGTCGCGATCCGCTCTTGGGCCAGCGCCGGGTTGCCGGTGTCGGCGTAATAAGAAGCCAAGTCCCGCAGCACGGCCGAATCGCGGGGATTCCGCTTCCGCTCCTCCTCCGCCAGCTCGATCGCATGCTCGAAGGCCGGTTTCGCCTGGCCCTCGTAACCCTTTATGCGTGTATAGGCCTCAGCCAGGTTGCCGTGGAACAGATAATTCCTGCCGCTCAGCGCAATCGCCTTGCGGTATGCGTCGACCGCTTCCGCATACCGCCCCGAGCGCACGTACGCATTGCCGAGATTGTTGTAGCCCATATCGGTCGGCTTGTACTGGAGCGCGCGCTCGTAGGCGGTCACCGATTCCGCGGTGCGTCCGCTGTCGGAGAAGGCCGTGCCCAGGTTAACCCAGGCCGCCGCATCGTCGGGCGCGATGCGAATTACAGTCTGCCACTCGCGAATGGCATCGGCAGTGCGTCCCTGGCGGAGCAGCCAGTTGGCGTAGAAGTCGTGAGGCGCGATGCCATCGGGATCGAGCGCCTTCGCCTTCTGGAACGCCGCTTCGGCGTCCGCCTGACGCCCCAGGCGCTCGTATTGCCGGGCGATGGCAAGCTGCGCATCGGCGTCGTTGGGGTCGATCGCGATCGCGCGCTCGATGCTCGCGGTAGCCAGGTCATTCTTCCCTTTCAGGCTCTGAATCCGACCCCATACCACCTGGACGGCTGCCAGGTCGGGATTCAGGCGCATGGCTTCTTCGGCATTGCGGGTGGCGGTGTCCAGGTAGGCGGGGTCCCTCGATAAGGCATAGCGCAGCCGATACGCCTCCGCCAGCCGCGCAAATCCCAACGCGAACCCAGGGTTCGATTTGGTGGCCTCCGTGAACAAAGTAATTGCCCGGTCGAGGTTACCCTCTCTGTCCCAGCGCCTCATGAGTTCCAGGCCCTTTTGGTACTGATCGAAAACGCCCGCCGAGCCCGGCGCCCCCGGAAACACCTGGTGGCGCGTATTCCGCCAATACCATCCCGCGCCACCCAGCAGGGCCGACAGCAGGAGAGCCCCGAGGGCCAAACGCCAGGTTCGCCATGCGGACGGAGGCGCCTGGCGAACGGCGATGGTCTCAGGCGCCGCCGCCTCCAAAGCCGCCAGGAACTCGGCGGCCGAACGATACCGTTTCTCCGGATTCCTCTCGAGCGACTTCGCTACCACCGAACGAAAAGGCGGCTGTAGCCGATCCAGCGCTGTGATTTTTCCCCGGACCACTTGGGAAAGTATGCCGGCCATGGTCTCGGCCTGAAAAACCCGCTCGCCGGTCAGCATCTCCAGCAGCACAATCCCCAGCGACCATATGTCCGTGCGGCCATCGAGCGGTTTGCCTGCGGCTTGCTCCGGCGACATGTAGGCGGGCGTTCCCATGGTGCGCCCGGTTGTCGTCAGGATCTCCGCGCCGGGCATGGCGGCCAATCCGAAATCCACGATCTTGACCACGCCCTGTTGCGTGAGCAGAATGTTCGAGGGCTTGATGTCGCGATGAACGATGGCCCGCCCATGCGCTTCCGCGAGCCCGCGAGCGACCTGTATGGCGATTGCGATCGCTTCCGCTGGTGCGAGCGGCCGCGCATGGTCCGCCATACGCTGGCCAAGATTCTGGCCTTCATAGTAGGCCATGACAATGAAACGGCGATGGTCGTCCGTCTCCTCAATCCCGAAGATCGTGCCGATGTTCAAGTGGTCGAGCGCGGAGGCGGCCCGCGCCTCGCGCAAGAATCGCTGCGCCGCGCCTGAATCGACGTCCAATTGCGGAGGGATAAACTTCAGCGCGACGGTACGTCCCAGGTCGTCGTCTATGGCGCGGTAGACGATGCCCATGCCGCCCTGGCCAATCCGCCCCACGACCCGGTATTTGCCGGCACGCGGTAACGCTGCGGTTTGCGCCGGGAAGGCTGTCTCAGTTGAATCCTCTTCAGCCATGGCCGGAGATTGCCAACAGTATACGTCGGATCGGCCCTGCTAAATCATCACGAACGCATGTTCAGGCTTGAAACCCACGACAAAGAATTCTACGTCTGCTCGGTGCGGTGATCGATCTCGTTCAACCCCAATCTCCAAGTGCTGCGCGCCGTTCACGTCATCGCCTCAATCGTTATCCACTCGTCTTGATTTTGGCGGGGGCATACTTTTCGCGGCAATATTCTCGCGCATCCTCAACTAGGGAACTTGCCGTGCGACTTCCCGATTGCGCTGAACTGCGTTGAAAGGCGTGCTGGATGCATATCCGGGAACTCTCGGTCCCGTCCGGATTTGCGAACACTAGTGTCCTGTCTCATATAATTGTTTACATATAAGCAAAGTCGCTTTATACTGGACCATGCCCGGTTCGGCAGCCGCGCTTGCCCTGAGCCCGGAACAGAAATCGGAACTGGAAGCACTGGC
>Ga0126381_100000114_pt1 | contig 88261 bp, 78 predicted proteins | sample PanSoiMetPlot_28_FD_96465 | JGI IMG/M metagenome (GOLD analysis project Ga0126381, IMG submission 96465) | Tropical forest soil microbial communities from Panama - MetaG Plot_28 | ecosystem: Environmental > Terrestrial > Soil > Tropical forest > Bulk soil | place: Panama | collected 2016-02-17 | reverse complement strand
GGTAGCGGCGCGACGCGCGACTCTCGGCGGCAACTAGACACCTGTTTCCCTTGCTCCGCTACAGCGCGCTCGCTCTTGTTGCTCGCAAAAACATCATCCGTGCGGCGTTCTGCAGAATCAATACCGGAAACAAACTCCTCTTCCGGGGTGCTGGGATGCAACTGAAGCCGTTCCTGCTCGATGCCTGGCTCGATCAGTACGAACACGACACAGAATTCAACCTGGCTGCGAGCACCGGACCGGTCTGGACGGTCAACGACATCCTCGCCCTCGCCGGCGAGGACACGCGCCACCGCTTCCTCAATCACAACCTGGTTTACGGCCGTCCCGCCGGCGCCGACAGTCTGCGCGAGGCGATCGCAGAAATGCAGGGGGTGCCGGTCGAGGCCGTACAGGTGGTGACCGGGGCGTCCGAAGCGTTGGTGGCGTTGATGTGGCTGGCAGCTGAACCCGGGGCCAACGTCATCCTGCCGGTCCCGGGATTCGCTACCTTCTCGGCGCTGCCGGAATCGCTTGGCTTGGAAACGCGTTTCTACCGAGTACGCCGCGAGAACGGCTTCCGCATCGATCCTGACGAGATCAAGCGGCTGGCCGACGCAAATACCAAGCTGATCCTGGTCAACAGCCCGCACAATCCCACGGGCGCGACGATTGCTGACGAAGAGATGGAAGCGCTGCACGAGTTCACCGCCGAGCGCGGAATTCAGCTGGTGAGCGATGAGGTCTACCATCCCATCTATCACGGGCGGCGGACGAAGTCGGCGGCGCGCCTTCCGCACGCCACGGTCATCGCCGATTTGTCGAAGGCATTTTCGATTGCCGGCGTGCGCACGGGATGGATGATTGAGCACGATGAGAAACGTCGCCAGCAATACTGGAATGCGCGCGCCTACTTTTCGATCTGCAATACCACGACGGGAGAGATGCTGGCGGAGATTGCCATCCGCCATCGCGACGCTGTGCTGGGAAAGACACAGGCAGTGGCCACGCGGAATCTGGAGCTGCTGGACAGCTTCATGTCGGAGCAGCGTGAGGTGCTCGGCTGGATTCGGCCGCGAGGTGGCATGACTGCTTTCCCCTGGCTGGTGAGCGGAGAGAACGATCGGGCGTTCTGCCGGGCCGCCACCGAGCGCGGCATTCTGCTGGCGCCCGGCGATTGCTTCGATACGCCTTCGCATTTCCGCATGGGCTTTGCCGCGGCGGGAGAGAACTTCGCCAATGCGCTCGACCGCTTCGGAGCGTTCGTTAAGAGCTGGTCGGCGAAGATGGCAACAGCGTAACAGGGCGAAAAATGCCCGTGAACGCCGCCTCCATTCTCATTTCAGCATTGCGCTGATTTCGCGCATGCCGGCCGCCTGATTGGCAAAAGTGAAGGTGCCCTGATCGTGCATCTCGCGTGCGGCGCGAAGAAAAGCGCCGAGCGCTGCGCGATTCAGTGAGCTGCCTACGCTGATACGCTTGACTCCAATCTTCGAAAGCTCGGCCACACTCAGCTGCACCCCTTGCAGTCCCATCACAACGTTCACCGGCCGGTCGACCGAACGGACCACAGCTTCAATATCTTCTCTGGTACTCAGCCCGGGCGCGTAGAGGACGTCGGCGCCGGCATCCTGATACGCCTGCAACCGCGCGATCGTGTCCTTCAGGTCCTGGCGGCCATGGAGATAGTTCTCCGCGCGTCCGGTGAGAGTGAACGGGAATGGGAGAGCGTGCACGGTCTCGGCGGCAGCGCGAACCCTGTCGGCAGCCTGCTGAAGGTCGTAAATGGGTTTGTCGTCGCGTCCCGAGAAGTCTTCGATCGAGCCGCCGACTACACCCGCCGCTGCGGCAAGCCGTATGGTTTCTGCCGCGGTTTCCGGATCGTCGCCAAAGCCGTTCTGGAGGTCGGCACTGACGGGAAGGTCGGTGGCGGACGCGATATCCGACAAATGCTTCATCATGTGATCCCGATCGACAGAGTTGTCGAGTTGGCCGACTGAGAAGGCGTACCCCGCGCTGGTCGTCGCCAGTGCTTCGAAACCCAAGCGAGCGAGGATGCGGGCGGTGCCGACATCCCAGGGATTGGGAATGATGAAAGCGTGATCGCGCTGATGAAGAGCGCGGAAGGTGCGGGCCTTTTCAAGCTGGGTTGGCATGGGCTCAATTCCTCTCGTGGCCTGGAGATGCTCTTTAGATTGCAGAGCCGATCGAAAAGTATCGGCGCTGCGGGCGGCCCGCAGATCCCTCGACTCCGCTTCACTCCGCTCGCGATGACAAGAACGGTCACCCAAGCCATGTGGCTTGGCGAACCAGGCCGGCCCTGCAAATCAGAACCTCGACCTACGGTTTCGCGTATAGATCAACAGATCGACGCGCTTGGTTATACTCGTAGTCGGTTTGAAAGCGTTCTTGTCGGAAAAACCCTTTCACGAAAGGACCCAGATGCTCCGACGTCACGCCCTTGCTGCTGCTCTCATTTGTTGTCTTGCCGTCATTTTCGGCAAGGCGCAAAACACGGTCCCTCCGCTCCCCTCCACGCCCAAACATCCAGTGACAGATGAGTACAGCGGCGTCAAAGTTACGGACGACTACCGCTGGCTGGAGGACGGGAAGAATCCTGACGTCGTCGCCTGGACACAGGCGCAGAACACACATGCGCGCGGCATGCTGGACGCGCTGCCGATCCGCAGCCAGATTCAGCATTTCCTGAAGTCGCTGGATGAAAACAGCTCGCCGAGCTTCTTCGCTCTCCAGAGCCGGGGCGGCGTGCTGTTCGCGATTCATTCCCAGCCAAAGCAGCAGCAGGACACGCTGGTCACGCTGCGCTCGGCGGACGACGTGGGATCGGTGCATGTCGTGCTCGATCCGACAAAGATCGACAGCAGCAACTCCACATCGATTCAGTTTTATGTGCCGTCGCAGGACGGGAGCAAAGTTGCCGTCTCGCTGGAACAGGGTGGAACGGAGGCGGGCTCGGTCCACGTTTACGACGTGGCCACGGGGCAGGCGCTCTCGGATGTTGTACCGCACGTGAGCGCAATCGGTGGCGGAAGCCTTATCTGGAAGGGCGATGGCAGCGGCTTCTATTACACGCATTATCCCAACGAGGACGAGCGTCCGAAAGAGGAGTTGAACTTTTATCAGCAGGTCTATTTTCACAAGCTGGGCACGCCTGTTAGCGAGGACACGTACGTGCTCGGCAAGGACTTTCCGCGGATTGCTGAGACGGTGTTGAGCGCGAGCGAGAACGGCAGATACGTCCTGGCGACGGTGGGTAATGGCGACGGAGGCCAATACGAGCACTTCCTGTGCGGACCGGACGGCAAATGGATCCAGCTCACGCAATTTTCGGACGGCGTCAAGTCTGTGGTCGTGGGCGAGGATGCTGTCTATATGTTGTCGCGCGAGAATGCGCCGCGGGGCAAACTGCTGCGGGCGTCCCTGAGTTCGCCCGAGTTGAAGAATGCGAAGGTGATCGTGCCCGAGAGCTCCGCCGTTCTTCAGGACTTCCGCTATTCGCTCGCGGGTATGCAGCCTACGTTTACTGCCACGGCGACCCGGCTGTATGTAACGGAATTGCTGGGCGGGCCGACAGAGATCCACATTTTCGATCACAACGGGCAGGAGATGGGAACCGTGCCGTCGGAGCCCGTCTCTACAATCACGAACATCCTGCCGTTGGAAGGCGACGTGATCCTTTTCGGAAACAGAAGCTATGTTCACCCAATGGCCTGGTTCCGGTACGATCCCGTCTCGAAGAGGGTGACAGAGACGGCCTTGCGGAGGAAGTCGCCTTACAGCTTCGCCGACATCGAAGTGACGCGCGAGTCCGCGATTTCCAAAGATGGTACGAAAGTACCGGTGACGATCTTTCGCCGCAAGGGAACCAGACTGAATGGGCAGCATCCAGCCGTGCTGACCGGCTACGGAGGCTTCGATATCAGCATGACGCCCGGCTTCGATCCCGGCATTTTGCCGTGGCTGGATGCAGGCGGGGTCTTCGCGATTGCTAATCTGCGCGGGGGCGGCGAGTTCGGCGAGGAGTGGCATCAGAACGGCATGCTTACGCACAAGCAGAACGTCTTCGACGACTTCATCGCTTGCGCCGAGTACCTGATCAAAGCGGGGTACACCAATCCAAACAAGCTCGGTATTCAGGGCGGCAGTAACGGCGGGCTGCTGATGGGCGCGGTGCTGACGCAGCGGCCGGATTTATTCCGCGCCGTCGTTTCCGTCGCGGGACTGTATGACATGTTGCGCTCGGAGACTACGGAGAACGGCCAGTACAACGTCACCGAGTATGGATCCGTGAAAGATCCCGAGCAGTTCAAGGCGCTCTATGCTTACTCGCCTTACCACCACGTGGAAGAGGGTATGAAGTATCCCGCGGTGCTGTTGATGGTTGGCGAGAACGATCCGCGCGTCGATCCCTGGCATTCGCGCAAGTTTGCCGCCGCACTGCAGGCGGACACGGCCTCGAAGTATCCCGTGCTGCTGATCAGCTTCTCCAATGCAGGCCATGGCGGCATTGGCTCGTCGGAAGATCAGCAGATCGCGATGGGTACATACATGATGGAATTTCTCTACCAACAACTAGACGTGAAATGGGTTGAGCCACAGATGGCGCACTAGCACGGGACGCAGTCGATTTGTGCTTCTGTGTTATTGCAGCTGAACACTCCTCAGCATGTTCTCGTACGTTGGCTTGAACTGGTTGAACTGCGCTTCGGGCGCGATGAAGACGATGTACAGCACGGAGCCATCGGAGCGCGGCAAAGTCACCAGCCAGTCGCGTTCCTTCTGCACTTGCCCATTGGCGTCGGGAAACGGCGAGGTCGACTGCATGTTCAGCGAGCGGCCCTGCACACCAGAGGCGGTGATTGGCTGCGCCTGACCCATCGGCTTGAGATCGTTGCCGCCGCTCTGCATCTCATTCACCAGTTCCTGCGTCAACTGGTCGATGTTCGCCGCATTGCTCGGCTTCACCCCATTGAGGAGAACTCCGTAACCAATGGAATTGCCGCTCACGCCGGCTTGCGGAGCGATCCTGACGTCGTCGCCCTTCTGCGCCGGAGCCATGAGCTGCCAGTTGTCGGGATAGGCGATGCTCAGCGGCCCAAGATCCTGCGTCGTCAGATGCGAGCTTGGCAGCACGGATTGCAATGACACGGGTGCGGGCGTACCGCCGCTCGTCGTCGTTGCCGAAGCTGGCGTGCTCACCGCGACTCCCGCGGGCGCTTTGAAGACGGCGCCGTTCTTCTGATTCAGGGCGGACCATTGACCGCTTTTGGCGCCTTGCGCGATCTCCTGCGCGGTGTAGACCTTCAGGGTCGCAGCATGCGCGCGTGCCTGCTGGAAGGCAGCGCTCGTAGTCTGATATTTCTTCTGCGGCCACCCGGCAATCTCCTGCTGGATCGCCTGCTCGCGATTGCCCGGATTCGGGTGATCGCTCAGGAACTGCGGGCCCGAGCCGCCTTCAGCGGAGAGCTTCTTGAAGAAGTCGGCGAGCGCCTGCGGATTGTATCCCGCCTTATACATGATGATCGCGCCAACAGCATCGGCTTGCGCTTCGTCGCTACGCGAGTACTTCAGCATGATGCCTTGCGCACCGAACTGAACCCCGGCTGCTGCCAGCTGCCCCAGCGTCCCGCCGCTGCCCAGGATGGCTCCGAGAATTCCCGTGACCAACGCCGCCTTCTCTTCCTTGCCTGCCTGCTTGGCTGAGTGCTGCATGTAAACGTGCGCCATCTCGTGCGCCATCACACCCGCGAGTTCCGCTTCGCTCGATGCCGCCGTGATGGTGCCTACGTTGACGAACATCGGGCCACCGGGCAGAGCGAAGGCGTTGATCTCCTTCTGTGGGATGACATGGAATTCGAATGGCCAGGAATACTGCTGCGGGATAGTGGCGGCCAGCCGCTGGCCGACCTGGCGGATGTACTGCGTTTCGGGACTGTTGTCGGGCAGCACGGGCATCTGCTTATAAACCTGCGAGGCTGCCTGGAACCCCAGCTGGATCTGCTGCTCATGCGTGAGCGGGGCCTTGCCCGGATTCGGCAGCTCGGGTCCCGATACGACGGCGTTGAGCTGGGCTGCAAGCAGCACCAGCGCGGTTGCAGTTGCAGTGAAGATTCGCATTGCGCCTACACGATTGGTCGTCATCGTAGTTCGCCCCCGGTCAGGATTGCAGATGTCGCAAGACTTTACTGAGGTAGATGCAAGTTTACGCCAGCGCGACGAAGTTCCCTGACGCGCCCACAGAGATTCGAACCTAAGCCGTTTCACGGGGCCCGAGTGAGCCGAACCGAGTCCGCTCAACCCACACTGCGCGATTTGGGGCGCTGTTTTCTCGTGCATGTTGCGATTGATTCTTGGAAAAACCGATTCAAACTGTGATATTTTGCTGTGCTCAGATCATCGCAAGCCGGGGGAAATTCAGTGGGCACATTATTCGCCACTGCGTGCCGAAGCCTTGGCATCGGGCGTCAAGGGACGCTCGACTATCAGCCACAGCACTTGACTGATGTTGTTCTTCCTCGCTTTGGGTTGGTCTTCTTCAATCACCTCATTGGTGAATACGAGTCCTTCGTTGACCGGGCAGATGGCGATGCGGAAGCCCATAGCCGGGTCGGAGTTCTAAGAGAAATCTATGTAAAGAACGTTAGACCGCTGACCTGGGGAGATCTTGCTGCTCTCGAATGCCTGCTTTTGCGGCTTCGCACGACTGACGAACTTCGTGAGCGGTTCTGGGCCCTTGAAGCTCGCTATCGAGAGGTAGCACCTATAAGTTTCGTCGATGAACTTCCCAAGATGGCGCAAGCGGACCTGGACAAACTCCCCGATGCGAAGCTTCGCGCGCACATTGAAGTTGTAGCTTGCGAATTCTTCCGCTTGTGTATGTTGGCAAGTTGCCGTGAGACAATGCGGGCCCGCGCATCCTATTGGGTCTCGGCGGCAATGGTCTGCTTCCTCGCTGCCTTCGCTCTGCCACGTCTCTTTTTCTCTTATGGGCAGGACTTCTCTTTCTCCCGGCTGACAGCCATTTTGTTTGCCGGCGCCATGGGAGGGTTCATCAGCGCCCAGCGACGCATTCAGCGGGTATCAAGCCGGGGCGAATCCCTGATCGACTTGATTGAACTCTCCAGCCTGAGCGGGAATTTCCTGGCTCCCGTTGCAGGTGCCGTCTTTGCAGCCGTTTTGTATGTGATGTTTGCCGGCGGATTTCTCACCGGTCCATTGTTCCCCACAATAAAAACGTCGTCGACCGGGAGCACAGCCGGCGTCTTTTCGGCCATATTCTCGAGCACCGCTGGTCCTGAAAGCGCAATAGACTCTGCCAAGCTACTTATTTGGTGTTTCATAGCAGGGTTCGCCGAGCGCTTTGTCCCGAATGCCCTGGACCGCTTCGTGGCCAAGGCCGAGATCAAGAAGAAGGCGAGTGGCGCCTGATCAACTTTGAGACGACGCAAAGCACGGTCTAAATGCTCTGGCGAACTCGCCGCACGACTACCCGACAACTTAGACTGATCGTTTTCTCGTGTGATCGAGTGTGTTGCACACTATCTAGGAAAGCGGACCTTCGCTTGTAGTACTACTTCCTGTCGCGCATCTCGAAGTGCGACAACAGCGCCACCAAAGAGATGCTCACGCTGCCTGCAATGCCCCCTATAGATGGAAACTCGGTTGACTTTTGTGCAAACCATTGCATTCCTTTCGGCAATTTGCAGCTGCTTTCAGCAACTTATCACGGAGACAAAATTGCAGTGTGTAGTTTGAAGTCGTAAACCACGGTATTAAGGGTCCTTCTTTTTCATAAGCTCTAGTTGTTCGGTTCTCAGTTAGTTTCTCTCGGTCCTCCGTGATCACACCGCGATGTCTTGCGTGTGGTTCGGAACGAACGAGAGGGCTGGAACTGGGTGATAGGTTGACCCTGCAAAGGGGAAACTGAGCTTACCAACCTAAAGGAGGCCCATCCTTGAAAATGCGTACCCTTTCGCTGTCACTGCTCGCTCTGTGCCTGACACTGGCGACTGTTCCGGCTATGGCACAGGTGGTCTACGACAACGGTCCGGCAAACGGCAACACCGACGCCTGGACTATCAACTTCGGGTTCGTCGTCAGCGACACCTTCAACGTGGCTAACGATGGCACGACCATCACTGGCTTCAGCATGTATGACTGGCTGTTCCCCGGCGACACTCTTACCTCGGCCGAGATCAACATCTCCACCGCTGAGAACGGTGGTACCAGCCTGTTTGATCAGGTCGTGAACTTCACCCAGAGCGCATGCACCAGCAACGGCTTCGGCTACAACGTCTGCCTGGAGAGCTCCACGTTCAGCGGTCCGACACTCAATGCCGGCACCTACTGGATCAACCTGGAGAACGCCAGCGTTCCCAGCGGCGACCCGGTTTACTGGGACGAGAACTCCGGTCCGTCTTCGGCCTCGGAGAACTCCGTTGGATCGATTCCGTCGGAAGCGTTCACGGTGAACGGCTCCAGCGGCTCCGGCAGCGGCACGGGCACGGTTCCTGAGCCCAGCAGCATCATGCTGTTCGGTTCTGGCATCCTCGGCTTGGCGGGCGTACTGCGGCGCAGGCTCTTCTAGACTGGCGCTTCGAGCTCTCACACTTCACGTAGACCCAAAGCCGGAGCTCTCCTAGCTCCGGCTTCCTTTGTATCGTCAGAAGCAGATCGGCACCATGAATAGATTTCTTCGTGTCTCGCGACACATCCTGAGGCTTGCGTCGAGTGCAATGGCGAAACGGAATGGGCACAAAGCTGGGCACGTAAGGAAATTGGGGTGAATCAGAGAGAGCCACAATCTGCGGAAGGTAATGAGACTTACTGGCGCGCCCGGAGAGATTCGAACTCCCGACCTAATGCTCCGGAGGCATTCGCTCTATCCAGCTGAGCTACGGGCGCGCGGTTAGAAAATTATACATGTGGAATCGACCACGGCCCCTGACTCCAGCCTCTCACGCAACTTCAAGTTTCTGAATGTTGATCGCGCCTACAACTGTTCACACATTCGTTCTTTTCGAATGTGTCGGTGGTCTCTCACCCAGGCCGCTGGCTCAATGTACAAATCAGAATCCGTGGTACCCCCACCCCCCTTTTTTTGCCGTCTCATTCTAAAGATCTTATTTCAAAATATTGAAAATAAACGACTTGCAATGAGACAGAGGCGCGCGCATATTTCCTTTATTTTCTATGCCTTGCCGCCGATCTCAAATACGGTAGCTTCGCCACCCATCGATTTAACTCGGTTGTCAAAGAGGACGTCGAACACATGCGCTGGGCCGGTTCGTTCTGTCTTGCTTCCGGCAACTCCGTCGAGTTCCTTGATCGCAAAACAAAAAGCACCGGAAAGAAGCTACATACAGCTTTTCCGGTGCCGTCTTTCAATCTAGCACAGTGAGACTATTTGTCAGTACAACTTTGGCCGTAAGACTACTGAGCCCGCGTGGCCGCGAACTTGAGGCGACCCGTCGCACCTTTATACCCGCAGGGCAAGTGTGCAATTGCTCAGGCTGAATACGCATTGCCTATCGTGCGCCTCTGGATCGAGTACGCGCAGCTTTGCGCGCAGCCCGGCTCCGACCAGCCGCGCCTTTGGTGCGTGCCGCCTTCTTTGCAGCCTGGCTCCGCGATGCGCTACTCCGCTGCCGGGCCGCGCGGTGTGCCTGCTTCGACAGAGCACTACGCGACGCCGAACGATGTCCTTCGCGCTTCAGCGCCCTGCGAACCGCACGCGAGCGCTTGGCCGATGTCTTCCGCTTACGCGAGGACTGTCCCTTGCGGACATCGCGTGCGGCCTTGCGTCGCGTCGCTTCAGAGGTCTTTCCCTTCTTCGGCGGAGGCAACTTCACGCCGGCACGCCGCGCCTTCGACAAGCCGATCGCGATCGCCTGCTGCGGCGAGCGGGCCCCGCGCTTGCCTTCGCGAACATGTTCTATCTCTTCTCTCACGAACTCACCGGCTTGCGTGCTTGGCGCTTTGCCTTCGCGAGCGTCTTCCTGTGCGCGTTCTATGGTTTCCTTCTCCGGCATCGATGATCCTCCTGAAGTGGTTTGGGCGAACGCGAGACGAGCATTACGCCCTTTTGTTATTCAGGATGCCGGCGATGTAAAGCGGGATGGTTTGTAGCGTTTACGTTCAGTCCGTGCGCGATCGAAACTTACTGAGAACTGACAACCGGCAACTGACAACTTTTTACGCCTCTCTTAACGCCCTCGTGATCGGCATCCTCGCCGCACGAAACGCCGGCAACAGTCCTCCGATGAAGCCCATCACCACCGCGAATATCAGGCCGAAGATCAGCACGTGCGGCGTGATCTTGAACGCAAAGGCCATTTCGCTGAAGCTCTGCGTCTGTCCCGTGCCCGCCGTGTAGCCGTTCATGGTCAACGCCACCAGGCAGCCCAGCACGCCGCCGATCAGCGCCAGCAGCATCGACTCCAGCACAAACGAAAACAGAATGCTGAAGCGCGAGAAGCCCAGCGCGCGCAGTGTCCCGACCTCGCGCGTGCGCTGCGAGACGATGGCGTACATCGTGTTCATCGCGCCAAAAACCGCGCCGATGCCCATTACCACGGCGACGAACGCCGCCAGACCCAGCAGCGCTGCTCCTGTTGGTCCGGCGAGGTTCTCGTAGTACTTCGGTTCGGAGTCGATCTGCAGCTGCACGCGCGGGTTGGCGCGGACCTCCTTGTCGAACGACGCCATCGTCGCAGGATTGCTCAGCCGCAGCGTCAGCGATTCGCATCCTCCGTTGCGGCCAATCGCCGGCGCCATCGCATCGTAGTCGCCCCAGATCTCGCTCTCGAACGAGCTGCCATCGGCGGTGAACAGGCCCACGATCTGGAACGTCTTCTTCTGCACGCTGAAGGTGTCGCCGATGTTCAGCCCGGTCACGCGATCGGCGATTTTCTTGCCGACGATCGCCTCAAACAGGCCGGGCGTGAAGTTCCGCCCTTCGACAATCTTGATGTTGTTGCGGACCTTGAATCCTTCCTGCGAAACGCCGCGGAAGGTGATGTTCGCCGGCTGATTGTCTGACTTGCGTGGCCGAGTGGTAAGCACGACCACCTCGCAGGAAGCCATCGGCTTGCCGTCACTGTCGCGGGCGACACGAGGGTCGACCCTGATGACATCGGCGTCGCCGATGTTGATCCACGAAGTCAGCTCCGACAGCGACCCACGCTGCGTCACGATGCCGTTCTGCGGCGACCCCGTAGATCGCAGCGCGATGCGGAAGCCATTCTCCATCGCCAGCAGCGTCACGAAAACTGCCACCACCAGCCCAATGCCGAAGATGGCCAGCAGCGTCACCTTCCAGCGCTGGCGAAGATTGCGAATGTTGTATGCGAGCGGAAGGGCCATAAGTCAGCAATTAGTAATTAGTAATTAGTAATTAGCAATTAGCAATTAGCAACGAGCCGCTAGGAATAACTTTTAGCAATCACTCGTCACCGATCATCAACTACGGATGCTTTGTATCCCGGGCACGACTTTTCGATTCGCCAACGCCCCCGTCCCGCAGGGACGACTCAGCTTAGCCCAGGACAAAGTCCTGGGTATGCTTCCATACCCAATCGATGGTCCCGGCAGGGACCGCCGGCCGTCAAGCTCTGTTCAGGGCACGAGGCCGCGAAGAAATTTTGCTCCGCAATCGTTTTGCATCAGGGCAAGAACTTTTCGATTCGCGAACACCCCCGTCACGCCAGGGACGACTCAGCTTAGCCCAGGACAAAGTCCTGGGTGCGCTTCCATAACGATTCCACAGTCCCGGCAGGGACTGCCCGCCGTCAAGCTCTGTTCAGGGGCACGACTTCGTTTCGTTAGCGCATACCAACCGCTACTTCGCCAGCTTCCGCGCGCAGGCGGCGTAATGCCTCGCTGTCTCATCATCGAACAATACAAATCGCACCTGGCGCACGTGCTTTGCATCCTTCAGCGCATCGGCGGCGCTGCTCACCGCGACCTCGGCCGCCTCCTCGACCGGATATCGATACGCTCCCGTCGATATCGCCGGAAACGCAATGGACCCAAGCTGCAACTCATCGGCAATGCGGACCGACTCGCGATGGCAATTCGCCAGCGTCTCTGCCTCACCGCGATTGCCTCCACTCCAGAACGGCCCGACCGTGTGGATCACATGCCTGGCCGCGAGCTTGCCACCGCTGGTGGCCACAGCCTGTCCCGCAGGCAACCGGCCAATGCGGTCAACAATCTTCTTGCATTCCTCGAGTATGACCGGCCCTCCCGTACGATGGATCGCCCCGTCGACTCCGCCCCCGCCCAGCAGCGAAGAATTGGCAGCGTTCACGATGGCATCGGTCTCTTCGTGCGTGATGTCCCCAGGCCCGGCGATCACCAGCGCGCGATCGCCGAGTGAAACGCGAAAAATTTCCGGAGCTCCCATACCGAAAACAATTTTACAGGCCCCTGAAACGGCCCTGCCTGCAATCGTCTTGCATCGCACCACGCTTTTGAGGCTGCCGTGGACCTTGCGTTTTGCAGAGCGTCGTATCAGGTGCACGACTTGCACAGCCTGTTGAAAACTCACTCCGCAATCGTTTTGTGCCTGCAATCCTCTTGTGTTCGACAAAACTTGTTGATTCGCAACCGCCTCCGTCCCGCCAGGGACGACTCAGCTTAGCCCAGGACGAAGTCCTGGGAGGGCTTGCCTAATCACTCCACAGTCGCGGCAGGGACTGCCGGACGTGAATCCTTGTATCAGGGGACGAGTCCCCTCCCGGGTCAGCCTTCAACTTTGCCTGGCACGGCATCCGCCGTACGCTTGAGCGCCTCTCCCAACGCCACCCGCGGCTTCCACCCCGCCGCCTCCCGAATGCGCCGCGTGTCATACCAGCGGTCCTGCAACGCACGCTCCAGTTGATGTCGCGACAGCCGCAGGTCGCCCATTGGAACGATTGGCCGCAGCACCTCGGTGATCGGAGATGCGGCATAGAGTGGCCACGGAGAAGAAAACCTTGTCTTGGAATGATCGATCGCGCTCTTCAACTCGTGATACCTCCCGAGCGTCAGCTCATCGTCATCTAGCACGTTGTATTCGCGCAGGCCCGTACCTGACGCAGCGGCCACTTGCATGGCGTCAACAATATTCTCCACATAGTTCAACGGGAATTTGTTCTGCGGCTCGCCAAACACGATATTCGTCTTGCCGAGCTGGAATGCGAAAATCCCGTTGGGCAGCGCTCGACCCGGCCCGAAGATAATTCCCTCTCGAAGAATTACAGTAGGCAAGCCCGTTTTGTTCGCGAAGGAGCTGACCAGCCGGTCGGCCGCGATCTTCGATTGCGCATAGGGATCGCGCAGCTCAGGGTGCTCGTCAAAGGGCGTGCTTTCATCAATGCGCTCGCCTCCTTTGATCGGGCCATATACCGCCAGCGAGCTCGCATACACGAACTGCCCGACACCCTGCTCAGCACAAGCCGTCATCACGCGCTCGGTGCCGGCAACGTTCGTCTCGAAGTACTCTTGGTGCTTAGCTGTGCCGACCTTCGCTGCCAGATGATAAACAACGTCCGCATCTCTGACAGCGTGGGATATAGCGTTAGAATCGGCGAGATCGCCGGCAACGATCTGAACACCGGCAGCTCCCAGCGCATCCGCTCGCGACGACCGCCTCGCCAGCACGACAACATCCGTGCCCTTCGCGAGCAGATCGCGCACCAGAAATCCACCGAGAAATCCCGTACCGCCGGTTACGCATACGCGCATGGGAAGAGCATGCTCCACCGAATGAGATCACAGCTCAATGTGCGCCCCTCGACCGCCCTCCGACCGTATGTTAGATTACACTTTCGCTTTTCAATCTGGCGCTGGAACGTCCCGCAAACTTCGTTTCGCCGCATCTCTGGTGTTGGAGCAGGACATCCCAATCCTTCGAGAGCAGAAGCATTGACCATCCTCACTTACATCGTGCTACTGCTCGCCGCCATTCCCGGTATTTACTACCTGCTCGCAATTTACAGCTCGCTACGCTATTTCCGCGTGGCCTGGCGCGAGAACCCGCCCAACGCCGACTTCACGCCGCCCATCAGTTGCCTGAAGCCGATCCGCGGCCTCGACGAAGACGCCTACGAAAACTACGCCAGCTTCTGCCGCCAGGATTATCCCGAGTACGAGATCGTCTTCTGCGTCGATCTCGACGATCCCGCCCTCCCCGTGCTGGAGAAGCTGGTCGCCGACTTCCCCGAGCGCAACATTCGCCTTCTGTTTGGCTCCGGACGCAACGGCATCAACGACAAAGTCGGCCGCCTGGTTCGCCTGGTGAGCGAAGCGCAGTACGACGTGCTCGCCATCACCGACGGCGACATCCGCGTCGGGCCTGACTACCTTCGCGCTGTAGCCCATAACTTTCGCAATCCGAAGGTGGGTGGGGCCACCGTCCTCTACGCCTCCACCGAAGAGACATCGTTCGTTCAGCATTTGCAGTCGATCGGCATGATTTCCGATTTCTTCGCCGGCATTCTGGTGGATTGGCAACTCGAAGGCATCAAGTTCATGTTCGGCCAATCGATCCTGACGACGAAACAGCGCATCGCCGGCTTCGGCGGCTACGAGACGATCGAGAACCGTCCGGCCGACGATCTCAACGTCGGCCGCCTGGTCGCGGCGCAAGGTTACGAAGTCAAACTGCTTCCCTACGTCGTCCAGACCGTCGCCGATTTTCAGTCACTCAAAGATTTGTTCTACAAGCGCGTTCGCTGGATGACCGTCATGCGCCTGATGCGGCGGCGCGGACATCAGGGCCTCATCTTCACCTGGGGATTAATCTGGGCACTGATCGCCGTGGCAGTGCATCCCTCGCGCGCCGTCGCCATCGGCTACCTCGGCACCTATATCGTGCTGCGCGTGGTCATCACGTGGATCATCGGAATCCACGGGATGAAGCAGAAGGGCATCTGGTCGAAGATGCTGCTGATCCCGTTGTGGGATTTAGTCGCCTTCATGATCTGGATCGCCAGCTTCGGCCGCAAGACCATCCGCTGGCGCGGCTACGAGTACTACATCCGTAACGGAATCCTGGTCCCGGTGAATCCGGCGACTACGCCGTTTGGAAAGTAACCCAGCATGACTCATAAATCCAAAATCGCCATCGCCGGCGCCGGCATCTACGGCGCAACCACTGCCATCCGCCTTGCCGAACAAGGCCACGAGGTCCACCTCTTCGATCCGCTCGGCGTGCTGAACGCGGCCTCGGGCATCAACCAGTTCCGCATTCATTCCGGCTACCACTACCCGCGCAGTCCCGAGACCATCGAAGAAACGATGGGCGCACGCGCGGAATTTCTCGAAAGTTTCGCTCCGGCCATCGTGCGCAACAGCCGGCATTACTACGCCATCCCGCACGAAGGCTCGCAGACTCCCCCGGAGATTTTCGAGCGCGTGATGTCCGAGCACAAGATCCCTCTGCGCCCCTGCCGCCCCGGGTGGATGAACTTCGATTTCATCGACAAGTGCTACGAGGTAGAAGAGCACATCTACGACCCGGAGATTTTGCGTGAGGAGCTGACGAAGAAGATCGAATTGTTACGCCTGCGCCTCCATCATCACGAATTCAGACAAGACATGCGGGGCGACTTCGACTTCGTTGTATGGGCGACCTACGGCCTCGGCGCCTCGCGCGGCCTCTTCAAGTCGGTGAAGTACCAGGTCGCGGAGAAAATTCTCATCGAACTGCCGGCGCAGTTGCGGGGTATTTCACTTGTCGTCGTCGACGGCCCCTTCACGGCCTTCGATCCCTACGGCAGCTCGGAGCGCTCGATGTGGGGCTCGGCCAAGCATTCCAACCACTGGACCACCACCGATCCCAGCGAGCCGATTCCGGAGCAGTATCGCTTGCTGCTGAACGGCCCCCGCTTCGAGCCAATCTCCTGGACGCGCCACGAGGCGATGCGCAAAGACGCGATCCTCGCCGTGCCGGCCTCAGCCGAGGCAAAGTATTTGGGGTCGCGATTTACGATTCGCGTGGTCGAGAACAATCCCGCGCAGGACCGTCGAACCCTCTATGTGCAGGAGACCGCGCCGCGCGAGATCCACATCTTCTCGGGAAAAGTCGTGAGCGCGGTGAAAGCCGCCCGCCTGGTGAGCGAGCGCATCGCGCAGGGGTGAACGGTATAGCGGGCCTTCAGGCCCGCGTCTTGCAGCGTGCCGCCTAAATTTCTTTCGCCCGCTTCAGCCTCGCCACCGTGCGCTCCTGCCCCAGGTTCGCCATTACCGCGAACAGGCTGGGCGCAACGCCTTGCCCGGTGAGCGCGACGCGCGCGCCGTTGATTAGCGCTCCGGCCTTCACATTCTTCTCTGCCGCGAAGTCGCGCAGGACTCGCTCAGTGCCGGCCTCGGAAAACTCGCTCGCCTGCTCGTAACGCCACCCGAGTTCCACAAGCATCTGGCGCACCGCGTCGTCCTTCAAAAACTTGTCCGCAGCGGTCCGATCGACGTCTAAAACATCGCTGAAGTATCCGCGAAACAACGTCGCAAAATCCTTTAAATTCCGCGCGCGCGGCTTCACCAAATCGACCGTCGCTTCTATCGCCTCACGACTCGTCTGGAAGGGAATGAGATCTGCCTTCTTCCATTCTTCTTCAACCAGCGGCAATAACTCTGCTGCCGGCGTCGCGCGAATGTACTCCGTATTGAACCAGTCGAGCTTCGAGCGGTCGAAGATGGCATTCGACTTCTGAATGCCGTTGAGATCGAACAAATCGATCAGCTCGCGGTCATGCAGAATTTCCCGCGACGAGTCCGGCGGTGTCCAACCGAGCAGCGCGAGGAAATTTCGAAATGCCTCGGGAACAATTCCTTCTTCCTTGTACGCAATCACGCTGGTCGCGCCATGGCGCTTGCTGAGTCGCGACTTGTCCGGCCCAAGAATCAGCGGCACATGCGCAAACACCGGCAGCGGTTGCCCGAGCGCCTCGTAGATCATCATCTGCTTAGGCGTGTTCGATAGATGATCTGCGCCGCGCAGAACGTGGCTGATTCCCATATCGAGATCGTCAACCACGACGCTCAGGTGATACGTCGGCACACCATCCGATCGCAGCAGCACGAAATCTTCGATCTCAGAATTACCGAACTCGACTCGGCCAAACACCGCATCATCGAACGCGGTACTGCCTGTCTCCGGAACCGCGAACCGAATCGCCGCGCCCTCACCCGCTTCGATCCGCCGAGCCGCCTCTTCACGCCCCAGGCTGCGGCAGGCATCGCGCGTCACGCGCCCTTCGGCCACCCCCTGCGCGCGCTGCTGCTCAAGCTGCTCCTTCGTGCAGAAGCAATAGTAGGCATGACCGCCGTTGAGCAGACGTCCGGCCGCCGCGCGATACAGCGCCATGCGATCGGTCTGATGGAACGGCCCTTCGTCCCAATCGATGCCCAACCAGCGCAATCCGACGAGAATGCCTTCCACCATCTCCGGCGTGGAGCGCTCCAGATCGGTGTCTTCGATCCGCAGCACGAGCGTACCGCCATGATGCCGCGCGAAGAGCCAGTTGAACAGCGCGGTCCGCGCCCCTCCGACGTGAAGATAGCCGGTGGGGGACGGTGCAAAGCGCAAACGGACAGGAGGAGAGTTCTGTGAAATGGCATTCATTCTTGGTTTAGCAGTGCTCTAGCCGCGCAGCGGCGGGATGATGTTAGCCCGGCGCGTAAGCGCCAGGTCAGAGTGTCAGATAAGGCCGCGCCGCGTCAGCCGCGGCAGCCTTGCGCCCGGACGAACAGCAGGTCCCTCAACTCGGGCTGAAGCCCTCGGTCGGGATGACACAGTTAATGGTTACGGGGTTGCCTTCTCCCGCTTCTCAATCTTCGCCCAGGTATCCCGCAGCGGCACGGTACGGTTGAAGACCAGCGCTCCCGGCTTCGAATCGAAATCCACGCAGAAGTATCCCAGACGCTCGAATTGATACCGGTCGCCGGCTTTCGCCGAAGCTAGCAACGGCTCCAGCTTGGCATGCGCGATCACCTCCAGCGAATTCGGATTCAGGTTCGCAGTGAACTCCTGCCCTTCGGAAACTTCGCTGGGATCTTCCTTCGAGAACAGATTCTCGTACAGCCGCACCTCGGCGTCGATGGCATGCTCCGCCGACACCCAATGAATCGTCGCCTTCGGCTTTCGACCATCGGGCGCGTTTCCGCTGCGCGTCTCCGGATCGTACGTGCAGTGCACTTCGACCACTTCGCCACGGTCGTCCTTCTTCACGCCAGTGCACGTGATGAAGTATCCTCCGCGCAGCCGCACCTCCTGCCCGGGGAACAAGCGGAAGAACTTCTTCGGCGGCTCCTCGCGGAAGTCGTCCTGCTCGATGTACAGCACACGCGAGAACGGGACCTTTCGTGTACCTGCGCTCGCGTCCTCGGGATTGTTCACCGCTTCGAGCTCTTCGACCTTGCCCTCGGGATAGTTGTCGATGACAACCTTCAGCGGCCGTAGCACGGCCATGGCCCGCAGGGCGCGCTTGTTCAGGTCTTCGCGAACGAAATGCTCCAGCATCGCCAGATCGATGATGCCGTTCGTCTTCGAGACGCCAATTGCGCCGCAGAAATTGCGAATTGCGTCCGGCGTGTAGCCGCGACGGCGAATGCCGGAGATCGTCGGCATGCGCGGATCGTCCCAGCCGCGCACCCGTCCTTCCTGCACCAGTTGCAGCAGCTTGCGCTTGCTCAGCAGCGTATAGGTCAGGTTCAGACGGTCAAACTCGATCTGCTGCGAGGGAAAAATTCCGAGCTGCCGGATGAACCAGTTGTAGAGCGGCCGATGGTCCTCGAACTCCAGCGTGCAGACGGAATGTGTGATCTGCTCGATCGAATCAGACTGGCCGTGCGCGAAGTCGTACATCGGGTAGATGCACCACTTGTCGCCGGTGCGGTGATGCTCCGCGTGCAGGATGCGATACATCACCGGATCGCGCATGTTCAGGTTGGGCGACGCCATGTCGACCTTCGCCCGCAGCGTGCGCGAGCCATCGGGAAATTCGCCCTTCCTCATGCGCTCGAAGAGATCGAGATTTTCCTCGACCGAACGATTGCGATACGGACTCTCCTTGCCTGGCTCGGTGAGCGAGCCGCGATACTCGCGCACCTGCTCAGCCGTCAAATCGTCGACATAAGCCTTGCCCGCCTTGATCAGCTGCACTGCCCAGGCGTGAAGCTGGTCGAAGTAGTCCGAGGCGTAGAACATGCGGTCGCCCCAGTCGGCGCCCAGCCAGCGCGCGTCTTCGATGATGGAGTCGACATACTCCTGCTCTTCCTTTTCGGGATTGGTGTCGTCAAAGCGCAGGTTGGTCTGGCCGCCGAACTCCGCCGCCAGCCCGAAGTTCAGGCAGATCGACTTCGCATGACCGATGTGGAGATATCCGTTGGGCTCAGGTGGAAAGCGCGTGTGCACGCGCCCGTTGTACTTGTTCGTCTTCAGGTCGTCGAGGACGATGTCGCGGACAAAATTCGACGGCCGGACTGAGGTCTCCGTCGATGTCGCAGCCGCTGCCTCTTTCGGGGTTGGTGTAGACATGATTGAGCTGCCTCGAGGGCAAAGATTATTTTACGCGGTGAGAAGCCAGCAAGCACCGGAGCGCGAATGGCCCCTTCCGCTTGTGAATTGTCATCACGAAAGAAGCGAGGGATCTGCTTTTCTTCGGCCTCCGGCAAACAGCAGAGCCCTCGCCGACCGAGGTCGGTTCGGATGACAAACTGTACTGAAGATGCAAGCTTTGGAAAACTATGGCCAGCTGATCTCGTACAGCAGCACCGCGACATGCGCGATGGCGGCGTTGTCGGTTCCCATGCCTTCGGGAGTCTTCGCCTTGATGCCGACGCGCGACGGCTCGATACCGAGCAAGTCCGCGACATTCTTTTGAATTGCCGCTGCATGCGGGCCGATCTTGGGGGCGGCCAGAATCAGCGTACTATCGACGTTCCCAACCTGGTAGCCCGCTTCGTCGACCAGGCGCAGCGCCTCGCGCACGAACAGCGCGGAGTCGGCGCCCTTCCACTTGGGATCGCTCGGCGGAAAGTGCGTCCCAATATCGCCGGCTGCGATCGCGCCCAGCAGCGCGTCGGTCAGCGCGTGAAGCAGCACATCGCCATCGGAGTGGCCGGCGAGTCCGCTGTGATGCGACAGCGTGACACCGCCAATCTTCAGCGGCACCCCGGCTTTGAACTCATGCGAGTCCCAGCCATAGCCGATGCGCGGAATGCGGAGGATGGGTGAAGTGGACATGGCGCTATGGGGTTAAAAGATTGTCATTACGAGCGAAGCGAGGAATCTGCTGTCCTTCCGAGCGGCAAAGAAGCAGATCCCTCGCTACGCTCGTGATGACAATCTGCTAATTCGCGACCTTCAATCCTAACTTTGCGACTCTATCACCCGCCGCGGCGCTTCCAAGCTAGTTGCTGATTGCTTCTTTCACCCGCTCAGGCTCGCATCGCGATTCTCCAGCGACAGAAAAAACTCAGCCAACTCAAGATCCGCCGGCGTGGTGATCTTCATATTCCGCGGCGAGCCCATCACCACGTGTACCGCACCACCCGCCCGCTCGATCAATGACGCCTCGTCGGTTCCCATGAAGCCGTCGGCCATGGCCTCATCGAACGCCTTCTTCAGCACTCCGAAGCGAAAGCCCTGCGGGGTCTGCGCCAGCACCATCCTCTCGCGCGGTACAGTCGCGATCACCACCGCTCCATCGGCGGTGCGGTCGACTTGCTTGACAGTGTCGATTGCAGGCACGCCGGCAATCGCCGCGTCATACTTCTTCACCGCTTCGATCACGTTGACGATCGTTTCCTGATCGACAAAGGGCCGCACCGCGTCGTGCACCAGGACGATGTCATCGTCGGCCGCCTTGATCGCGGCCAGCGCATTCGCAACGGAGTTCTGCCGATGCTCGCCGCCTTCGACGACGCGCAGGCGGCTCTTGAACTTTTCATTTTCGATTTGCTTTTGAAAGCCGGCGGTTTCGTTCTTGCGAAGGGCAACGATGATGTCGCTCACCGCCTTGCACTGCGCAAACTTGCGCAGCGTGTGCACCAGGATCGGCGTGCCTTGCAGCTCAAAGAACTGTTTGGTCTTGCTTTTGGGACCGCCGGAAACTGCGGCCATGCGCGTTCCCAGTCCAGCAGCGGGAATGATGACGACAACTTTCATGTTGGGGAGGCGAGTATAAATGGCAGGGGTGGTTCGAGACAAATTGGTGAGCACGCGGCGGGCAGAGCGCAGTGGCCAAGACTTACTTAGCTCTTATCCGGGCTCAGGCTTCGGGTCAAACTGCAGGAATTCGACGGGCGCCCCGTCCTCCACGATGAACGCAACGCGCACTCCAGGTGAAGGGCTGTTGGGAGCGATCAGGATGTCTTTGCCCTCAAGCTCGGCTTCCAGATTGTCCACTTCGAATGCCACATGTGGCACTCTGCGCACGAGTTCCGGGATCGAAGAGCCAGGCTCAAATCGCATCCACTCGATACCATAGAGGCTCGTCTCAAATCCCGATACATACATCTTGAACTGTTCCAGATAGCGTTCACCCGATCTTGGATCACTCGTCGGAATCCCGAGGTGGTGATATCGGCGCATTTCTCGCGCTACTCCGGCTTGGCCGGCTCCGGTATGACAGCCGCGGGAGTTGGGCCTGACTTGCGAACGTCCGGCCTCGCCTCAACCGGTCGCGTCTCCACCGCCCGCGACGCATTCATCCCGCGCTCGTCGAACTTGCCGAAGATCATCTTGCCCGCGGTCGTTTGCAGCACCGACGTGACCGAAATGTCGATGTTCTTGCCGATCATCTTGCGCGCGTTATCGCACACCACCATCGTCCCGTCATCGAGATAAGCGACACCCTGGTTGTACTCCTTGCCTTCCTTCAGGATGAAGACCTTCATGATTTCGCCGGGAAGCACGATGGGCTTCAGCGAGTTCGCCAGCTCATTGATATTCAGCACCTCAACGCCCTGCAGCTGCGCCACCTTGTTCAAGTTGAAGTCGTTGGTGACGATCTTGCCCTCGTACATCTTCGCCAGCTCAATCAGCTTCAGGTCGACTTCGCGCACCGCCGGGAAATCGTCCTCCACAATCTGCACGGTGAGGGTCGCGATCTTCTGGATGCGCTGCAAAATATCCAGCCCGCGCCGCCCGCGGTTGCGCTTCATGGAATCGGCGGAGTCGGCCACCAGCTGCAACTCGCGCAGCACGAACTGCGGGATCACGATGATGCCGTCGAGAAAGCCGGTCTCCGCAATATCAGCAATGCGGCCGTCGATGATGACGCTGGTGTCGAGGATCTTGTACGTGCGTTTCCCCTGCTTCTCCCCGCCGAAGATCCCGCCCAGCGCAGCAAGATTCAGCAGGTCACCCTTGCCGGCGCCCACGACCAGACCGACATATGCCATCAGCAGCATGACGAACAATTGCAGGAAGCTCTGTGTGGGGCCGGGCCTGATGCTGTTGCGGATGACAAGGCTGAAGAGATAAGCGCCGATGATGCCGAGTATGCTGCCGATCACCGCGCCGATCAGTCGTTTGAGGCTGACACTGCGCAAGCGGACTTCGAACAGCACAACGGCGACGCCGATCACCGCGCCGACCCCGGCGGCCGGCAGCCGTCCTAAGCCCAGCGGCTGAAGTTCATAGCAGGACAGCGCAGTAATCAGTACGAATAAGACACGTATGAGTACAAGGTCCACACCACACCTCCCATGGCCAGCCCTGGGGGTCTGCGGTCGGATTAGTATTCGCCGGGGTTATGAAATTACGATCCGTGACAACCGCAACCAGCGGCCATCGCGGAGCCCGGATCATGCCGGCGACTCAGTCCTGTTCCCTTAGACACGACAAGCGGCCTCGACTCGATCCACCTATATGAATCACTTCTCGGGGAATATGAAAAGAGGAGCGGTCCCCGATCCACCTTAGAGGTGGAAGTACTACAAAACTCAGAACAATCGAAGTATATATCAGTTCAGAACTTTCGCCAGACCATCAGGCTTTGATGCCCCATAGTACTTCCCCATTTGGGCCCCTTGCGGGCCGGTTGACGCCTAAATCCTCCGAGCTACTCTGATGCTAAATCGCTGAGCCGCGTCTATATCTCAAGAGAAAGCCGCGCCCACTCCGGATGTCCCCAGGGCCCAGATAACCCACCAGCCGAAAACCACAGCCATACATGTGCCGCGCTTCACCTTGGTCAGGCAGGAGTAGCCGATGCCCGCCAGGATCAGCGTCCAAATCATTAAAGACGTCAACATTCGCCGCCAGTCCGTACAGGAAGTGCGAGCTTGGATCGACAAGTCCGCTGAGATTGCTGGCGACGGGATTCTGGAAGGTAAAGTTTTCGCCAGCGCCCGCCCCGACGATCAGCATCGCAATCACGCCCTTGACAATTCCAGGCAGGGACGCATAGACGCAGATCGCCAGCGACTGGTTGAATTTGAGCTCGGTTCCCAGGCCGAAATTAAATGTGCCCAGCAGCACCGCGGCAAAAATAACCAGCAGAACCAGCAAGATCACGGGAAACGCATAGGAGACCACGCGGTTGAACTTGATGATCGTTTCCATCTGGCTGGCGCGCTGCTCAGGAGATAACTGGTCCAGTTTGGCGGCTGCCTTCGGTTGCAGGGCAAGACCATTCTCCACTACCTTCTCCATGCCCAGTTTCTTGTCAACCACCACTACAAGCGCAACTCCGAACACGACCAGGAGAATGAACGGAACCAGCCAATTCGCGCTGCGACGTAGATCCGTAAATGTCTTGGAGGGGGCGACAAACGTATCGATGACGCGCTCCACTTCCGAGAGCGGTTTTTCTTCGATTGGGGCAGCAGGGGCGGCGGCGCTCATAGAGCAATCCTCAGGGATGTGGTCAGCAATTAGCAATTAGCAATTAGCCAATAATCCGCGGTCCTGCCGCCAAACCCGAGCCGCCACAAGCTAGCTGCTAATTGCCAGTTGCTGACTTCCGCGAGATTGTAACATTGGCGCAGGTGGGTTGAACGTCTCCCGCGGCCCTTTTAGACTGAAACCATGCACGTTCACGCCGGCGACATGCACAGTGCGAAGACCTCGCGCGTGCTGCGAATCTCTCTCGCAGTAACGCTGGCTTACATCGTGCTGCTGGTCATCGCCGGACTGCGGGCGCATAGCCTTGCCCTGCTCTCCGAGGCGGGACACAACCTCACCGACTTTGTTGCCCTGCTGATGTCGTGGGGCGCCGTATTTCTGCAAGGCCGCCCGCCGAGCGCGCGCAAAACCTTCGGCTATAACCGCGCCGGCGTCCTGGTCGCATTCATCAACGGACTCACCCTGGTTCTGGTTTCGTTCTACATCCTGTACGAAGCTTTCAAGCGGCTGCAATCGCCGGTCGCGGTGCACGCCAATCTCATGATCTGGGTTGCGGCGGCGGGTGTTGTGATGAACGGCGCTATCGCGCTGCTGCTCATGCGCGGCCATCGCGACATCAACTTGCGCAGCGCCCTCCTGCACGAGATCGGCGACACTCTCTCGACTGCGGCGGTAATCGCCGGCGGTGTGGCAATTGCAATCACGGGACAGCTCTGGATTGACCCCGCGCTGTCCGTGGGTATCGGCGTGATGATCCTGTGGTCCTCAATCGGCATCATCCGCGAGAGCCTCAACATCCTGCTCGAAGGCACACCCAGCGGCATGGACCTGGCGCGCATTGAAGAGGCGATCTGCACAATTCCCGGCGTTTGCTCGGTTCACGACCTGCACGTCTGGAGTATCGGCAGCGACACGCACTCGCTCTCCTGTCATGTGGGAATCGTCGATATCCCGGCGTCGGAGAGCGCCGGTATTCTCGCGGCGATTCGCACGGTTTTAGGCGAGCGCTTCCAGATCCATCACACCACCATCCAGTTCGAGTTGAACGTGTGCGAGGTCAGCGACGGCTGCGTCATTCCCGTCAGCCCGAGCCATCAGCACGAACACAGCTCGGAGCATTCACATTGAGCATGCAAATCATCCGCCATCCGCAATGCCGCCGGATACTCAGCTTTGTTGCCCTCTGCTTCCTGCTGCTGTCACCGGCCGGTTGCAGAAGGCACGCTCCACCCCCAAAAACAACTCCGTGGAAGCTGCAACTGAACATCAGGCCTGATCACCCCCGCATGACGAAACCGATCACCTTCATCGTGCACATTGACGACGCGCTCGGCCATGCAGTCACCAATGCCAAGGTAAACGGCACGCTCACCATGAGGTCCATGGAGATGGAAAAAACTGCCCTGAAGTTCGGAGTGAAGGGCAATGGCGATTACGGCGCCTGGGTGAAGGACATGGATATGTCCGGCCAATGGAACCTGGCCATCGACGCCGTACAGGGCAATACGCACGAGACAAAAGATTTTGAGGTAAATGTCCTCGAATGAGTCAGCCTTGGGACGTTGCTGGGTTGCTCCATCAACCGGGCAGGTTGCCCTGACACCGGCTCACAATAACTATCTCTAAAAAGCTATTTTCCAGGCTGGCCCGTGAGTTCTTGTTCAAGAGTTGGCTTGTCCGCGGGCCACACATTTCGTTGACACTTCCGGATCGCCAGCTTAAGATTCCGCACACTCCCCCAACTGCTGTACCTCATTCCGCTGTAGGGTGACGCGCCCTCCTTCGGGCGCAGATCAATAAGGAAACAGAGGAGAAGAAATGAGATCCAGAAGCGTCACTTTGTCTATGGCTTTGCTCATCGCGCTGGCAGTTACCGCGGTGCCGGCGGCGGCGCAACACCGAATCACGACCTTCGACATTCCGGGATCGGGCACGAGTCCGACGCAGGGAACGTTTGCTCAAGCCATCAACCAGGATGGGATGATCGCGGGATATTACATTGACGGCTCTTACCACACGCACGGCTTCCTCCGCTATGGTCGCGACAACATCCACACAATCGATGCCGGCAACGGAACCAGTGCGTTTGGCATGAACCAGCTGCGCACCGTGACCGGATCCTACACCGATAGTGTGTCCGCCTCGCACGGCTTCGTGTACTTTGCGCGCAACGGCAGCCTGTTCACCTTCGACGCGCCGGGCGCGGGGACAGACTCCTTACAGGGCACCTTCCCCATGAGCGTGAACCTCATGGACACAATCACCGGACCTTACCGTGACTCCAACGACGTGTATCACGGCTTCGTGCGCTTTGCGACCGACACCTACGCCACCTTCGACGCGCCTGGCGCAGGCACAGGGAGCCGGCAGGGCACTTTGCCGCAGAGCATCAACCGGGCGGGAACGGTTGCGGGATACTACGTCGATTCGAGCAATGTGGCGCACAGCTTCCTGCGAGCGGCGAGCGGAACCATCACTACCTTCGACGCTCCGGGTGCAGGCGGCGGGTCGCAGCAGGGTACATTCGCTAATGCCATCAACCAGATGGGAACGATTTCCGGATTCACCGTCGACAGCAACAATGTGCTGCACGGCTTCGTGCGTACCACCGATGGCGCGGTTGCCATCTTTGACGTGAGCGACGCCGGAACGGGCGCGGACCAGGGCACGCATCCCTCGGCCATCAACCAGGGCGGCGACATCACCGGGTTTTACGTGGATGCGGTTGGTGTGAGCCACGGCTTCGTGCGCCAGAGTACGGGCAGCATCGCGACCTTCAACGCTCCGAGCACGGGAAACCTGACGATGTTTCCCACCTCAATCAATACCGCGGGACAGGTCACGGGATATTACGCGGACGCCAATGGCGTGAGCCACGGCTTCATACGGCAATAGGCTGAAGCCATGAAGGCAAGCGGCCGGGGCCGTTAAGCTCCAGGCCGCTTGCAGCGGGAGCCAGACTCGCTTGCCGGCGTCAGTGGATGCAGGGCCCGTTCGAGGTGCCGAAGGTATTGTCGAGCCATCGGTTCTGACACGTACTGTTGCCGTCGAACAAATCGTAGCCGGTATTGTTCAACGCCGTATTGGAAATAATGTCTTTGTTACTGGAGTCGCGGTCGGCCGCGATGCCGTATCGTCCATTGAACACGGCGGTGTTGTGCAGGAATTGAGCCCGTTCCCTGGAGCCCGTAAAAATTCCGTCCTGACTGTTCCCACTTGCTAGATTGTCGGTAAGCTCGCCGGTAGCCACCATGTAGAACCCATCGACATTATTGGTGGCAACGTTGCCGTGCACGATTGCTCTCCCACTGTTGAAAGAGAAGCCCACGTCGTTGCCGTTGGCGGTCACACCTGTAACTTCCACTCTCCCCGATACGAGCAGGACACCGTAACCGGCTGTGTAGTTAGCGATGACTCCCGGTCCCACGATGCGAGCGTTCGCGCCCGACTGTATCTTGATGCCGGCCCGCTGCGCAGTATTCGATCCGGTAATCTGGTGACCGGCGAGATTCAACACGACGCCTTTGGCATTGCCGCCAATAATGATCCCATCGCCGGAGCAATTGAGTAGATCGTTCGCCAGCACATACTGGCCGGATGCCGTGATGAAGCTTCCACAGCTGGTGATCTGGTTTTGACCTTGCGCAGAAACGACAGCCAGTAGCAATAAGAAAAGCAGGGCCGGAATGGCAAGACGAGATGTTTTGATTCGAGTGGCGCGTAGAGTCATACTTATGGCACTCCCTCTGGTGCTTCAGGATTGGTCATGGCGCTGTTTGCCGCTGATTTGGCGGCAGAAAATATACACTGGATTGCGGATCTCTACCACCTTTTCCTACGCGAACCTGTAGCGCAAATGGGCTGAGCGTTGCGGTTAGGGCGTTGGACATCGCAGTCTAAGCTCGTAATTTATGTAATCGCCGGTTCACAACAGTAATCTCCCATCGTGGAGAGTTGAACGCGAGATGCCAACGGAATTGGGACTGATTGGGCAAGACATCCGAACCCCGCGGGCGGCGGGAATCGCTGGCATTGTCTTCGCACTGTTGTTAATTACCAGCGAGGTAATGATCTGGCTCTACGTGCCTTCTGCGTTGGAGGCACAACGTGCCGTAGTCACTCAGCATTCCAGAGAACTTGCGATTGCCTTGAACCTGCGTCCGTTCGCGGGCATCGCATTCCTGTGGTTCATGGGAGTCATTCGCGATCGCCTGGGGAACCTTGAAGACCATTTCTTCGCCACGATCTTCCTGGGTAGTGGTGTGCTGTATGTCGCCATGATGTTTCTGAGCGGTGCGATGGCGCATGCGGTGCTGACGCTCTTGGCGACCGGATCACACACGCTGATTACTTCCAGCTCTTACGAGTTGGCGCGGCAAGAAGTTTTTGGCATCACGGCAGTTTACGCTACGAGAATGGCCGGCGTGTTCATGATGTCTACGTCCGCGATCTTGATGCAAACGCGGATTACACCGCGCTGGGTAGCGATTCTGGGTTACATGCTGGCGCTGGTTCTATTGTTGAGTGCCGGCACGAAACCTTGGCTGGCATTGGCGTTTCCGCTGTGGGTGATGCTGGTCAGCAAATGGATGCTTCACATCCGGGGACAAAAGCCTGGGGCAGACGCTGCTACCGCCAGTCATCACTAGCGAAAAATCCCTTATCGTAAGGAATCCGGCAGAATCTCACCGAATGACCGAAGCCGACCTCAGCAACAGGACTACTCGGAGATCCAGGATGCGGTAGTGAGAGATGGTTTGCCCGATCATCGCCGCGAATCTTACGGGGACGAACTTGGCAAGTCAATGAAGTCCGGGAATTGGTGGTGTCTCACATTGATAGTTGGCGCGGTTGCTCTTGAACCGGACCTTATCGTCCATGCTGTTGCTTGTAGATCCGCTCGACCTCTTCCACCGTATCGATCTCTTTGGGCAGCTTGTCACCGCGCACGCGTACGATTCTCGGAAAGCGCAACGCATATCCGCTGTCGTGCCGTTCGGAGCGCATGATGGCATTGAAGGCTACCTCCAGCACGACCTCCGGCTCCACTTCGCGTACATGCCCGTGATCGGCCGTGGTGTGGGCCAGGAACCATTCGGTCAGCTCGGCAATTTCCTTGTCGGTCAGCCCTGAATATGCCTTGCCGATGTTGACCAGTTCTTCGCCTTTGCGCACGGCGAAGGTGTAGTCGCTGAGCACGTGAATGCGCTTGCCGTGCCCGAACTCCGCCGCGGTGACGACTACGTCAAGCGTTGCCAGCTCGCGTTTCAGCTTCAGCCACCAGCGGCCTCGCCGTCCGGGCATATAGGGCGATTCCAGGTCCTTGATCATCAGGCCTTCATTGCCGCGCGCCATGGCCTCGGTGAAGTACTGCTCGAGCTGCTCCGGCGAGTCTGCGCGTGTGGTTGGGGCGCGCATGACCCAGCCCGACGCCGCCGCCTCTTCTTCAATCTCCGCCTCGAACAGCAGATTTCCCTGCGCGTTCCTGATGGGACGCGGCGCCACACGACTGGCCCCTGCGAATACGCCATCGAGCACCTGCGCGCGTTGGGAGAGCGGCTTGTCCAGCGTCAGCTCGCCTTCGGCATAGATCACATCGAAGACGACATAGGCGACCGGAACCGTTTCGATCATCTTCTGGCTGACCTGCTTGCGCCCCAGGCGCTTCTGAATCTCGCCGAAAGGCATCGCGTGCCCGCCATCTTCGTTTTGCTTCCACGCGACGACCTCGCCATCCAGAATCACTTCGCCCGCCACCTCGCTCAACAGCCCAACCAGCTCGGGAAAGGACGACGTCACCTCATCCAGCGTCCGCGAGAACAGCCGCACCTGCCCATTCCCGCAATGCGCCTGGGCCCGGATGCCGTCGTACTTGTCTTCCACCTGCGCGTGCTCGAAATATTGAAACGCTTCCTCTACATCCGCCGCCGGACTGGCCAGCATGAAGCCGATGGGATGGAACAGGCGCATGCGCGCCTCGTCCAGCCGGTGTTCTGCCGCAAGCAGCAAGGTCGCGCCGATGTCGCCCAGCAGCATGTTCGCCCGCTGCACGCGCGCGAGCGGCTCTTCATAGGCTTTGGCGACGGCCTCTTCCACCAGGCTTTCCTTCGACCCGATGCGCAGCTCGCCGGTGATGACCTTCAGGATGTACTTGGCCTCAAGCGCAGTCGCGCGCTCCAGTAGTGACTTCAAAAGACCGGCCTTGGCGGTCGTGGTGCGAGTCTCGGCGATCTGGTCGAAGCTGTTGCGGAGGTCGTGTAAGGTGACGGTAGACTGCGCGGGCGCTTTGCCTTGAAGTATGTCGTAAGCCGCTGCGCCCAGATCGCCGCGCTTGCGATAAGCCGCCGTCAGCGCCGCATCGCGCGCGCCGGCAATCTCGCCAACCAGTCTCCACAAGAGCGATCCGCCAATCTGCAGCGTGCGTTCGTCGAAGGCGGGAAATGCGCGTCCGGAGAGGAATACGGCGGAGATGGCCGCGTCTGCCACTTCGCGCGTGCGAAAGTATTCGGCCACCAGGTTGACCTTTTCGGTCTTCTTGGTCGTAGCCCCTATGCGCTCGCACAACTCGGCCAGGCGTTGCATATCAGCAAGGGCTTTGGATGCGCACAGGAAGGGGAAGACGCGGCGCCGGCTAATAGACCGGCGCCACAAGAATTTACTGTCCGCCGCCGGGCTGCGCTGACGCCCGCTGCTGGCCGGCGTAATAACCGCTGCGCGTGCGCACTTGCAGGTTCTTGTACCCGGGAGCTTTTGCCAGGACCTTCACCGTGCGATAGCCGCCGGCGCTCTGCGGGGTCGAAGGCTTGTACTGGATGGTGTACTGATTGCGAATGTCATGCGCGATCTGCTGCGTGATCGCCTCCACCTCACCCAGGTTGTTGGGGAAGAACGCTACGCCGCCGGTGTCCTCGGCCATCTCGCGAAGTGCCCGCCGAGCGCGCTTTCCGTGCTCCTCGCTCAGCAATCCGATGGTATAAATCGTGGGACCGTTCTGCTCCTGCAACCGTCGCAATGCCTGTTCGAGCGACTCGCGGCTGGCGTTATCCTCGCCGTCGGTCACGACCAGCAGAACTTTCTTCTCCAGCTCGCCGCTCTTCTTCAGGTGATCAGCTGACGCAACCACGGCGTCATACAGCGCCGTGCCCCCGCGCGACTCGATCCGCTCCAGCGCGTCCTTCAGCTTCGGGATGCTCCCGGTGTAGTCCTGATCGAGGAAGTATTCCTCGTTAAAATTCACCACGAAGACCTTGTCCTGGGGATTACTGGAGCGCACCAGGTTGATCGCGGCAGCGTTCACCTGCGGCCGCTTCTCGCGCATCGAGCCGGAGTTATCGATCACGATGCCCAGCGCCACCGGAATATCCTCGTTGCGGAAGGACGTGATCTTCTGCGGCTTGCCGTCTTCGAAGACCGTGAAATCGCCCTTCGCCAGCGTGGTGATGGGCCGGAAATGGTCATCGACTACCGTAGCGTGCAGCGTGACTTCATCGACTTCTTTCTTGAAGATGTAGACGTCATCGTGCTGCGCTGCGGGCGCCTCCCCTTGCGGCGTCGGCACCTGGACGGTATCTCCCGGCTGGTTCGGGGCGGGAGCGGGCGCCGGTTCCTGCGGTTGTGCCCCTTGCTGGGCACGGGGCGCTCCGGACTGCTGCTGCGCCGCAGCTGCGCCAGTATTTTGCTGGCTGGCAGGAGGGGGCGTCTGGGCAGCCAGCCACGTCCCCATCAGGAAAATCAGGACAAACAGAACAGGAGAACAGTTATTCCGTGGGTGCATAGTATCCAGTTTTGGCGTAAACATGCAGCGGTGGCAAGCCTTTCGGCGGATTGAGCCGGACTTTGATCTTCCGCCATTTGCCATCGCGCGCTGGATTGGTTGGACGGTATCCGAGGACATATTGGTTGCGCAGCTCGATTCCAATTTTGGTAGCCACGTCCGCCAGTTCGTTCGGCGATGCGATCACAAATGTCCGCCCACCAGTAACTTCGGTGACTTCGTCGAGCAGCGCCGGGCCTTCCCGCTCCTCCGGCGTCTTGGCATCACGGTCAAACAATCCAATGCCGTAGATTTGGACATCCGCCTCGCGCACCATCGATTTGATCTCGCCTTCCGTGTAGCGGCTGTGGTTATCACCGCCATCGGAGATGATCAGCAGGGCTTTGCGCTCGTATTTCGCCTTCCGCATGCGGTTCATGCCAAGGTAAATGGCGTCCAGCAGAGCCGTGCGTCCCTTTGGAACGGCATAAACCAACTTGCTCTGGATGTCCTCGACGGATGAGGTGAAGTCGACCAGGACTTCCGGCTTCTCGGAGAAGGTGATCAGGAAGAACTCGTCCTGCGGGTTGGCAGTGCGGAAGAATTCCACTACCGCCTGTCGCGATTTGTCGATCTTGTCGGCCATCGAGCCGCTCACGTCGAAGATCACCCCCAGCGAAATCGGCGCGTCTTCGCTCGAGAAGTGCCGGATGATCTGCTGCTGGCCATTGTCGGTCAGCTGGAAATTCTCTTTCTCCAGCCCCGTGACCAGGCGGTTCATCGGATCCGTAATCGTCACCGGAACCAGCACCAGGTCGACATCTTTCTTCAGCGGCTTGGTATGGGTGCGCAGCGTGGGGTCGACCGAGCCGCCGGGAATATTCGGAGGGGGAGTTGCGTCTGCCTTCTTCGTCTCGCGCGGTGTGATGTGCACGTCATCGGTCTGCGCCCAGGCAGGCAGCATCATCCAGCAGGCGACAACGCACACTGAAAGCAGAACCAGCAGGGTCTTGGGAGCGCGCACACTGACTTGGACGGGCTGCTTAGCAAAATGTCCCGCCGCAGGATTTGAATACCGGAGCTGGATGGTCGAGCCGTTTGACCCGAATGCCGTACTTCTGTTGCGGGCCATAGGAACCCCTGATTTGTGCTGAATGTTATCACAGCTGACGGCAGCCGAGTAAGATCACAGCCCTATGCAAACCGCTCTGGCGTACCGGAACCTGCTGCACGTATGGATGTGATGCAGGTCATTCTGGTTTCCCATTTACCATTGCTACAATCGTGCTTCCCGAGGCTCTGGTGGATTCACCGCAGAGACACAGAGGTTCGTTTGAGGTAAAAGTTGACGGTCTGTGCAATGTTTTTGTGGTGAACTAATGAGCGTCATAATTTTTGCCGCGGGACCAAGAGGCTCACATGGCAGACATACTTCCCTTTCGCGCTCTGCGTTACGACCTTTCCAAAGTAAGAGCTGGCGACGTAACGACCCAGCCCTACGACAAGATCACGCCCGCCATGCAGGACAAGTACTACGCAGCCAGTCCGTACAATCTGGTGCGGATCATCCTCGGCAAGTCGCAGCCGGGCGATGACGAGCGCGAGAACGTCTACACTCGCGCCGCCGCCTCCCTGCGGCAGTGGCAGGCCGAAGGCGTGCTGGCGGCCGATGCCGAGCCCAGCTTCTACGTCTATGTTCAGAAGTTCAAGGTCGCGGGCGATCCGTCTGGAGCTGAAATCGAGCGGCGCGCCTTCATCGGCCTGGGTCGCGTCGAAGATTACGACCGCAAAGTCGTTTTCCGGCACGAGCAAACCTTAAGCGGGCCGAAGGCCGATCGCCTGAACCTGCTCCAAATTACGCAGGCCCATTGCGAGCAAATCTTCATGCTTTACAGCGACCCGGCAGACGAGATCGCGAAACTGCTGACGCGTGACGTCCCGCCCACTATCGAGCTGCGCGATGAGTATGGCGTGCTGCACCAGGTGTGGAAGGTCTCCGATCCGGCGACGGTCGAAGCGGTCCGCAACAAGATGGCTGACAAGAAGTTGATCATCGCCGACGGCCACCATCGCTACGAAACTGCAATGAACTATCGTAACCAGCGGCGACAACATGCGCCCGCTGATCCGGAAGCTCCCTACGAACGCGTCGTGATCACCTTCGTCAACATGGACGCGCCCGGACTGGTGATCCTTCCCACGCACCGCGTCGTATTCGGGCTGAATGACTTCCGTATCTTCGATCTGGTCGGCCAGCTGGGTAATTATTTCGACATCGAGGACATCGGGCCGGTGACTGACGTGCAGGGAGCGATGCAGCGTCTACGCGAGGCCGGCAAAGACGGCACCGCGCTGCTGGCCGTGACCGCTCATAGCGCGTTCCTGCTTCGTGCCCGCAGCGACGTGCAGCCGGCGAAGTTGAGGGACCTCTCGCCACAGCAGCGCGAGCTAGACGTAGTGAAGCTTCACAAGCTCATTCTTGAAGAAACACTTGGCATGTCGGAAGAAGATATCCGCGCGCAGAAGTATCTCAAATACATTCGCGACGCCAGGGAAGCTGTCGATGCGGTCGCCAGCGGCGAGGCACAGGTTGCCTTCCTGATGAATCCGGTCCACATCGAGCAGATGCGCGATATCGCCTTCGGCGGCGGAGTCATGCCACAGAAGTCGACCGATTTCTACCCCAAGATGCTGAGCGGGCTAACGATCTACTCAGTAGAAACGCCAGCCCGCAGCAAGCTTGACGAAGCACAGCTCACGGCTGCTCGATCGGAGTGATGACGACATACGACAGAAACGCTGTCGAGTCGTAGTTTCTTATTCCCCGGAACTCCAGCGTGTGACTGCCGGCGGTACTGACCGTGAATGGGACGCTTTGCAGCGTGAATGGGGTATAGCTGATCAAGGACCAGGTACCAATCAGGTTGCCGTCGATAAAGACCTGGACGATTTGGTTACCATCATATTGTCCGCTGGAATATCGCGAGCCAGGGTAAAAGCTGAGAGTGTAACTTCCGGCGGTAAAGCCTGCGATTGTTTGCCACGCGAAAGACGTGCCCTGCAGGGCGAGTGCTTGGGTGAAAGGCACCCCGTTGAAAGGCGGTGGCAGGAATGAAGTGTTTGGACCCGTCAGAGCAGAGCCACCCGTTCTGATGCCGGGAATTCCACTCAAGGTCCATCCGAAGCCGGGAGTCGAATTGAAATCCTGGAAAGGCCACACCCACCTCACGGTGCAGCCGCTGACGTGCCCTTGGTAGGCGTAGTTCTGCCCACACACAATAGGCACGGCGCCGAAATCGAAATTGACGACGTTAATCTGGGCAAATGCATTTGCCGCAATTATAAGAATTGACAGCAACCACACCCTTGATAGCCAGCGCATAACAAACCTCCCAATCTACGGTCTCCGTGCGGTTGCCGTAATGCCTACGTAAGAGACAAAGGCCGTGGTGTCTCCAGGATTCATGCCCATGAACTCCAGGGTATGACTGCCGTTTGAGTTGACCGTGAAGCTTGTGGTTTCCAGAGTGAACGGCATGCCGGTCGGTACGTCCCAGCTGCCGATCACATTTCCGTCGATCATTGCTACAAGCCTTTGCGGACCATAACCGCATCGGCCGCCGACATAGAAGCTAAGGGTGTAACTGCCGGCCGAGAAACCGGGAATGGTTTGCCAGGCAAACGAACCGAGACTCTGCAAAATGGCTGCCTGACGGAATGGCATCCCATCGAAGGACGGTGGGCAAAACGCGCTGTTCGGGCCGGTAACACCGACGCCGCCAAAGCGCGGGGAGCCGTTCAAGGGTATAGGCCATCCGAGGATCCAACCGAATCCTGGGCTTCCATTGAAGTTTTGGGTAACTGGGTAGATGCAGGTGAGTTGTGCTCCCTCGTACGTGAAGCCCTAACCGTCGCACCCGACCGGCACGGCGCCGAAGTCGAAGTTGACGATGTTGATCTGACCGAATGCGCTTGCGCTGAGAAGCAAACTTGTGCTGAGGAGAAGGACCCTTAGAGGAGTGGACATAACCGACCTCCGAGTCAAGTTTGGGGACGATGTTGACCCCGGTCGAGGCGTCTGTCGGTGATGGTGAGCACTGACGTGAAAAAATAGTTTCTCCTCATTCCCACTTTGGAACGAAAGATTGCTACTGTTTCCCGACCTTCGGACGCTCATTTATACTTTTCATTTCGCACTCGTTACCCACGATCTAGAACTCAAGGAGTCCCAGTGAAGATCCTGGTCTGCATGAAGCAGGTCCCCCAAAAAGATGCGCCCCTCAAGCTGAATGAGGGCGCCACGTGGATCCGCGAAGATGTTTCCTACGAGGTCAACGAACCCGACGCTTACGCTCTGGAAGAGGCCCTGCGCCAGAAGGAAAAGCACGGCGGCGAGGTGGTCGTAATCACCAGCGGCCCGGCGCGCGCTCAGCAGGTGCTGCGTGAGGCGTTGGCCAAGGGCGCCGATCGCGCTATCCACCTCGAAGGCGACGGCTTCGTCACCCTCGACGCCTTCAACACCGCCAGGGCCTTCGCCGCCGCAATTAAGGACGAAAGTTTCGACCTGATCTTCACCGGCCTGCAATCGGACGACTATGGCTTCGCGCAAACCGGCGTCATCCTCGCGGAGTTGCTTGGCTGGCCGCACGCCACCATCATCATGCAGATCGAAAAGAAGGACAGCGGCATCCGCGTAAAGCGGGAACTCGAAGCTGGTTTCTTCCAGTTCGTCGACATGCCGTTGCCCGCCGTGCTGACCATCCAGTCTGGCATTAACAAGCTGCGCTACGCGACGCTCATCGGCATCAAGCAGGCGAAGAACAAGCCGCTCAAGAAGGTGAGCTTTGACGAAATCAAGCCCTCACTTGGCGACAATTTGCAGAAAATCGAAAAGCTGTACATTCCGCAGAAAACGAAAAAGACGGAAGTGCTGGAAGGACCTCCAGCAGAGGTTGCAAAGAAGCTAGTCGAGAAGTTGCGCAACGAAGTAAGGGTGATTTGAAAAAACAGCAATTAGCAATTAGCAGCGAGCGAATACCCCGATTGCGTGAGCACAACCGTTCAACGCGGGAAGCGCCGCCTGCTAAGAGCTAAAAGCCCAGAACTAATTGCTAATTACTAATTGCTAATTACTTATTTTCATCGGCATCTAACCGGGTGGGCCAAATTCTTCTAAGGAGCTTGCTCGTCATGCCAGGATTCGAACGCGACCAGGTCGCCATTGACAACACCGTCGAGAACCGCCGTCTGGGCTCGGTTTTGCTGACCGTAGGCTGGATCCTGCTGTGGATGGACGCGGTGCTCGGTATCTTCTTCTTCATCAGCCTGCGTAACGGCTCGTGGTTCTGGCCGATATGGCTGGGCATCGAAGGCGTGCTCGGGCTGGTGCTGATAATCATGGGAACGCATTACCGCCGCGCGGTTGGACCGACCAGGTTAGGCCGGCGCGATCTGGAACGGACGCTGGCACAGCAGCGGCAAGACGACGCGGAAGATCACCAGGTCGCCTGAAGTTATGAGGTGGACACGAAGATAGCTGGCCAGGGTGGCAGACCGGGCCCGGCGCCACGGGCAGGAGGTAGCTATGTCATCCGCGGAAGAGAAACGTGAAAGCGGCTCAGCTCTGATGGTCATCGGCTGGGTCATGATCTTGTTTGCTTTCCTGGTGATGTTCTTTCACCCAGCAGCCTTGAAGCTGGGCCAAACGAGATTCGGCATTCTGGCAGCCTGCCTGGCGGTTGCAGGCGTGGCGTTAAGCCTTCTGGGTGTCATGGTAAGGCGCCGAAATAACTAGATCTCGCCTCAGAGATCGCATCGAGTTTTGCGAAGGATTCGTATCATCGCACGGCTCAGGTCGTGTGCACTACAAAGGACGTGGGTTCAAGAACGGATTACTAAATGGCAGACACTATTCTGGTTGTAGTCGAACAGCGTGAAGGCAAGTTGAATCGGGTTTCGCTGGAAACACTGACGGGCGCGCAGGCGCTTGCGGCCGAGAGCGGCTGGACGTTGGAAGCCGCCGTCGTGGGCAGCGGCGTCGGCGACATCGCCGGCGAAATCGCCAAGTACAAGGTCGCAAAGGTCTACGACGTCGAATCGCCAAAGGTTGAGCCTTACACCCCGGACGGCTTCGCCGCCGCGCTGAAGCAATTCATCGAGCAGAAGCAGCCCAAGCTGGTGCTGATGCCGCACACCTATCAGGTGCGCGACTTTGCCCCGAAACTTGCCTCCGCTATGCACCGTTCTCTCATCAGCGATGCGGTCAGCTACAAGTACGAAGGCGGCCGGCTGCTCTTCACACGCCAGATGTTCCAGGGCAAGTTCGCGGCCGATGTTTCGTTCGTCGGCGACGCTCCCTACTTCGCAACCTTCCAGAACGGCGCCTTCCGCGGCGACCAGGTGCAGAGCGGCGATGCTGCGGCTCCGGTTGAAACCGTTAACGTAGAGGTTGCCGACAGCGTAGTCCGGAACAAGCCGGAGGCGCCCTTCAAGGAAGCAAAACAGGCGGTCGATCTCACTGCGGCCGAGATCATCGTCGCCGTTGGCCGCGGCATCAAGGAGCAGAAGAACATCGACATTGCTCGACAGCTGGCCGATGCGCTGGGTGGCGAGATCGCGGCGTCGCGACCGATCTGCGACTCGGGGTGGCTGCCCATGGATCGCCAGGTGGGTTCGTCGGGCCAAACCGTGTCGCCGAAGCTGTATCTGGCGCTCGGCATCAGCGGCGCCATTCAGCACGTCGTCGGCATGAAGGGCGCGCGTACCATCATCGCTGTCAACAAAGACGCGGAAGCACCCATCTTCGAGATCGCCGATGTAGCCGTCGTCGGTAACCTGTTTGAAATCGTGCCGCCCTTGGTGGAAGAGGTGAAGAAGGCGAAGGGCGCCTGACTACGCGGTGGAAAACGACCCTGCTGTTCCGTATTGGGCATTATTGATTTGCTCCGTTTCCAAGCTGAGGAAACCTGCTATTCTTGCTTCCGTAGCACTTAAGCACTCAAAGCTCCCAACGTCTCAGGGTGTCGTTTTTCAACTGCGCGGGCGAAGAACTTGCGCCTCCCTTGTTTCGTACATCACATTGCTGCGTTTGGCGTCAATGTCTGACAATGTGGCATACTGCTCCGGCGACGATGAAGTAGTCAGGATCGTACCCCCCTCGTTTGTGGAATGGGCCAATGATTGTGTTTCGTAAACCGCTCCCGGGCATCGATCGTCCTCAAATGGAGGCCGATGCCGTTATTGTCGGCGGCGGGCCTGCCGGCATGGCCTGCGCCTTACGCCTTTCCCAACTGATAGACGAGCACAACGCCAAAAACCCTGACGCGCCGCTGAGCAAGGAAAACATCTATCTCCTGGAGAAGGCCCGAGAAATCGGCGCACATTGCCTCTCAGGAGCGTTGCTCGATCCGCGTTCCATGAACGAGCTTCTGCCTGGGTTTGAGAAGGAAGCTCCACTCGACGCCGCGGTCACGAAAGAAGCGGTATATTTCCTCACCCGCACCGGCAAGATCAAGTTTCCCATCACGCCGCCACCGATGCGGGATCACGGCAACTACGTCATTTCGATTAACAAGTTCGTAAAGTGGCTGGGCAGCAAAGTGGAAGAGGCGGGGATCACGGTTTTCACCGGTTTTGCCGGCTCCGAGCTGCTGTTTGAATCCGGTCGCGTAGCCGGCGTTCGTACCGACGATAAGGGTGTCGACAAATCCAACCAGCAGAAATCAAACTTCGAGCCAGGTTACGATCTCAAGTCCAAAGTCGTGATCCTCGCTGAAGGCACGCGCGGCTCGCTCACCAAGCAGCTCATCGGCCGCTTCCAGATGGATCGCGACCGCAATCCGCAGACCTACGGCGTCGGCGTGAAAGAGCTGTGGGAGCTACCCGCCGGCCGCATTGCTCCCGGCGAAGTGATCTACACCATGGGCTACCCGCTGACCTTCAACGAGTACGGTGGCGCCTGGATCTACGGCTCGAAAGACAACATGGTGTCGCTCGGCTTCGTCACCGGACTTGATTATGCCGATCCGCGCATCGATCCGCAGCACATCCTGCAGGAGTTCAAGAAGCACCCCTTCATTACCAAGCTGCTGGAAGGCGGGAAAATGGTCCGCTACGGCGCGAAGTCGCTGCCCTACGGCGGATGGTGGTGCATTCCTCCGCTGGCCGGCGATGGCTGGATGATCCTCGGCGACTCTGCCGGCCTCCTCAATTCGCAGCGGTTGAAGGGAATTCATCTCGCGATCAAGAGCGGCATGCTGGCCGCGGAGACGGCGTTTGATGCAATGGTGAAGCAGGACTTCTCCTTGCCCGTACTCGAACAATTCCAGACGCGCGTCGACAAGAGCTGGATCAAGACCGAGTTGTGGCCGGTGCGCAACTTCCACCAAGGCTTCGAGCAGGGTTTCGTCTCCGGCATGTTCCATGCGGGCATTCAACAGTTCACCGGCGGGCGCGGACTGCACGCTCACTACTCCAACGAAGCCGGTCACCATCGCATGCAGCAACTAAGCCGCCTGCCGGGCGACGGCGGCGAGCGGAGTCACCTGATTGGCGCCGCTAAAGGCGATGGAAAGCTCACCTTCGACAAGCTCACCGACCTCTACCACTCCGGCACGAAGCACGAAGAAGACCAGCCTGCGCACCTGGTCATCCACGACACCACCATCTGCAACGAGCGCTGCGTGACCGAGTTCGGCAATCCGTGCAAGAACTTCTGCCCGGCAAATGTCTACGAGATGGTCGAGGCGCCCGACACACCCAGCGGTCTCGAGATTCACCTGAACCCATCGAACTGTGTCCATTGCAAGACCTGCGACATCATGGACCCCTACGAGATCATCACCTGGGTCCCACCCGAAGGCGGCGGCGGTCCGAACTACGAAGGAATGTGAAACAGGAAGCAATTAGCAATTAGCAACTAGCCGTTAGAAGCTATCTCACAAATCATTTTTGAAGGGGCACGGCTTCAGCCGTGGCGAAAAAGGCTGTCACAAATCGTGGGCTTTAGCCCCTGCGGTGCTTCGCCTCCGAGGTGCTGCCGGATCTATGAAGTGAGTTCTGGCAATTAGCGACTGACGGCCAGCTGCGGATATCGAAATCTTTAATTCGCGCCAAACCAGCGCTATCTGCCTGCCTTCCTAGACGTGCTCCGAAACGCTGCCCCATCCACGCACCTGGTTTGCCAACCGACAACTGACAACCGGCAACTGACAACTGGTTTATATTGTTCTGTGTCCCAGTGAGATTCTTCCGTTCCTACTCCCATCGAGTTCTGTCGGCGTTCATCTTGCTTGTGCTTGCCATGTTCCCGGCATGCAAGCGCCAGGGTCTCACGCATCACGAATTCATGTACGTTTCCGCAGCCGAGACCAGCCTGCGCGATCGCGTCGCGACGATGTACAACAAGCTCGGCACGGTACACAACGGCGATCGCGTCGAGGTGCTGGAGCGGCAGCGGCGCTTCGTGCGCGTCCGCACCGATAACGGCCAGGAAGGCTGGATCGAAGAGCGCAGCCTGGTGCCTCAGGATGTGTACGATGGCTTCCAGAAGCTCGCGCAGGACGATGCCAACACGCCGGTGCAGGCGCGCGGCACCACGCGCGCCGAGCTCAACATGCACGTCGAACCGTCGCGCGACGCCGAGCACCTGTATCAGTTGAAGGACGGCGAGAAGGTCGACATCCTGCGGCGCGCCACCGCGGAGAAGAACCCGCCGAAGGCACCGAAGCCCGCACAACCGGCGCCTCCTCCGAAGACCAAGGCAGGCGGCAGGCCAAATGCCACGAAGGCCGGTGTCCCGGGCAAGACATCTCAATCCGCATCGCAGCCTGCCACGCCGCCGGCTGCCGGCCCAACACAGAATTCCGTGGGACAATCGCCGCCGTCGACAGCTGCAACAACCACTCCGGACGCTTCTGCCGCAAAGGAGCAAGCGCCCCCGCCGAAGCCGGTCATGGAAGACTGGTACCTGGTGCGTAATTCTTCTGGTCACGTTGGCTGGGTGCTATTACGCATGGTCGACCTCGATGTCCCCCTCGACGTCGCACAGTACGCCGAGGGCCAGCGCATCATCGGCTATTTTGTGCTGAACAATGTCGAAGAAGACGGCAAGCCCGTGCCGCAATATCTTGTCCTGCTGAATGAACCGAAGGACGGCCTGGCATATGACTACAACCAGATCCGCGTCTTCACCCGCAACCGCGCCAAGCACCGCTATGAAACGGCCTATCGGCAGCGCAATCTCAATGGCTATTTGCCGGTCAAAGTCGGACATCAGGACTTCGGCAAGGAAGGGGACCTGCCGACGTTTACCATTCGCGAGAAGAACGACGCTGGCCAGATCGTGGAAGAGACCTACAAGCTGAATGGGCCGATTGTGCGCCGCGTGCTCACGCCGGAAGAAGAAGCCCTGGACAAGGAAAAGCACCAGGCCGCGCTTGCCGCGCGCATGAAGGAACTCGGCGCACACCACGGCACGACGACGCACAAGCACAAAAAGCACTGAGTTCCGCCGGTAGCGCCGGTCTCCAGACCGGCTGTAGCGGGGATCTCCAGATCCCCACTTGGTATCTTCGAAATAATGCTTCCGGACGCAGGCGCGCAAGTGCGCGGGCCTGAAGGCCCGCGCGACAGCCGATCTGGAGGTCGGCGCAACTGATGTTAGCGACTATAAAAGTCCGCAATCGCCGCTACCACGCGCTGCTGCTCATCTTCACGCAGCTCCGGGAAGATTGGCAGCGCCAGCACTTCCTTCGCCGCGCGCTCTGATTCCGGCAGGTCGCCGGCGCGGTATCCAAGGTAGGCAAAACACTGTTGCAGGTGCAAGGGTACCGGATAGTAGATTTCTGCCCCGATGCCCCGTTCTGTCAGGAAGCTCCTCAGCTCATCGCGCCGCCACGCGCGCACGACAAACTGGTGGTAGATATGGTGCGCATCCGTCAGCGACGCCAGCAATGCGATCGGCGCCTGCTGATTCATCCGTGAAGCCCCGTTTTCGACCAGGCCGGCCCCAGCGAACAAGCCGTGATACCTGCACGCAACCATCCGCCGCTTCTGGTTCCAGTCATCGAGGTGCTTCAGCTTAACGCGCAGTACCGCCGCCTGGATCGCATCCAGCCGGCTGTTCCAGCCAATCTCTTCGTGGTAGTACCGGCGTGCGCCGCCGTGATTTCGCAACCGGCGCACATGCTCTGCCAGAGCTTCGTCGTCAGTGGTTACGCAGCCGCCGTCGCCATAGGCGCTCAAATTCTTCGTCGGGTAGAAGCTGAAGGCCGCGGCTTTTCCCAACGTGCCGGCCTTCTTACCTTTCCATCCGGCGCCGAAGGCCTGCGCCGCGTCCTCCACAATCGCTACCCCATACTGCTCGCCAAGCTGCGCAAAACGGTCTATCTCCGCGCACTGCCCGTACAAGTGCACCGGCTCGACAGCGCGAATATTCTGCGAACGTCCGCGCTTCAGCGCATTCTCAGCTTTAGCCGGATCCAGATTCAGGGTTGCAGGATCGATGTCGGCGAGCACCGGCGTGGCGCCGCAGCGCACAATCGAGCTCACCGATGCGAAGAAGCTGAACGGCGTCGTCACGACGCTGGTGCCCTCCTCCACTCCACTGCAACGCAACGCAAGCCACAGAGCATCCGTGCCAGAGGCGCAACCGACGCTGTGGCGCACGCCGAGATACGCCGCCGACTCGCGCTCGAATGCGTCCAACTCCTCGCCGCCTATAAAGTGCTGCGTGCTCAGCACGCGATCGATGGCCGCCGCCACCTCCTCCCGAATGCTCTCGTGCTGCCGCTTTAAATCGAGCATGGGGACGGGCGCATTCACGGCAGTTTCAGAGGAAACAGCGGTTGTTGAGACGGTGTTCACGGGCATGATGAAAGTTTAGCAGTTGTACGCCCTCAGGCTTAGCGTCCGATGAACATGAAGTAATGACTCGACGCTCCCATGAAGAACAGCATGGGGAACGATACCCAGAAGTTCAGCCGCGCAGCCAGGAAAGTCAGGCGTGCGAACTTGGCCGCTTCCGCCGGCATCGCCGTGCCTTTGGTCGCATTCTCCTCGGTCCAGCGGATCATCCGCTTCTGCATGCGCCAGACCAGACCCCAGACGTTGAACATCATGAACCAGCCGAGCCCGCCGCCAATGCCGATCGCCAGCGTCTGATTGCTCTCCCATCCCTGCTGGTTCATCGCCAGAAAAATGTACGCCGCCGCGACGATGACGACGGCCATGATGGCGCCAAATACGGCGCCTTTTCGCAGCGCCTCCGCCGGAGACATCAGCACTCCCATCTCCACCGCAAAGGCCAGGGTCCAGATCACGACGAAGCTGCCAATCACCCGCCCGGCTGAGGCAGTCTCTCCGGCGGAAACCGCAGCGCGTGCGTTTTCAGCCACGATGTGGTTCCAATAGGCAAAGCCGAGCAGCACGGTCACCAGCGAACTCCAGCGGAACCACCACATCGAGCGCGACATCAGCTTGGGAACCACCGCGCCGCGCTGCGAGGCATCCAACTCCTGCAAAAACGGGAAGTTCACCAGATTGAAGAAGTACAGCAGGCCCACCCACATAACGCCGGCAACAATGTGTATCCAGCGGAGCACGATCAACGTGGCCTGCTCGCCCCCCGGAAACGATATTTGCGGAGCAACGGCCAAACTGGCCAAATAAGCGCTCATCCGTTCTCCTGACCACAGCGGTGTCTCTGCTTTCCCATTTCAGGTTGGGCGAATTCTACATCACCGCGACCTGTGCCGGCGGCGGTTGAAATCGTCCTGCTGGCAGCTTATCGTAAACTTGCTGTAGTATCCGTGTGGCGCGACCCGATCTAGAAAGTCGCCGCCTATAACCATTTTCGACAGACCCTCGGTTCGTGTGGGGCCGCGAACGTTTGGGGCTGTGCTGTTTGTTGCAGGTTGATGGAGAGAGACCTATGGAAAGCAAGCCAGCACAGAACATCCAGGATTCGTTCCTGAATACTGCCCGCAAAGACAAGTCGGTGATTACAATCTATCTCCTCAGCGGGGTAAAGCTCACGGGTAGGATCCGTTCGTTCGACAAGTATTCGGTTGTTCTGGAGACCAACAACCAGGAGCAGTTGATCTTCAAACATGCGATTTCCACGGTGGTGATGTCGCGCATTCCGCATGCTGAGCGGCATATGGAACCAAGGCCCGCGGCGGAGCCGGTGGCCCCAGTCGGGGCGACGAACGCTTCGTCGACGTCCGAGGACTAGCTTATTTCACGCGCGCAGCGAACGAACTCCGGAGCGTATCGGCGCTCGTGGCCATCCCGCAACAATCCACAGGAACGCGCTTTCCTGGTAGGAGGGGAATTCGTTTCCCGCCCGCCCGCAAAGACTCCGGCGGCCACGGCAACTGCCGCCGTGGAGCAGTTGCCTTCTCCGCCTCGCGTTGGCGCCTCCGGAAAGGTCCCTCCCGCCGCTCGCGTCGCCCGCAATGCAGCGTCAGCCCATTTGCACGCCGAACGTGGGACCGGTTTCTCTGCTGAAGAATCCATGGCGGAGCTGCGGGAGCTTGCCACCAGTGCCGGCGCTGCAATCGCGGGTGAGCTTCTGCAACGCCGCCAGAGACCGGACCCTGCCACGCTGATCGGCAGCGGCAAGCTGGAAGAGCTCAAGGGCGCGGTAGCTTCGACTGCCTCCGATGTCGTCATCTTCGACCACGAGCTGTCGCCTTCGCAGCAGCGCAACCTCGAGCGCGAACTCGGTGCCCGGGTCATCGATCGCACGCAGCTCATCCTCGACATCTTCGCCCGCCACGCCCGCACTCGTGAAGGACAACTGCAGGTGGAGCTTGCGCAACTGCAGTATCTGTTGCCGCGATTAACCGGGCGAGGCATTGAGATGTCGCAGCTCGGCGGCGGCATCGGCACACGCGGCCCAGGCGAGACGCAGCTGGAAACCGATCGCCGCAAAATTTACCGGCGCGTTCGCCATGTCGAGCAGCAACTGGAGAACGTCCGCCGGATTCGCGGGCAGCAGCGCCAGCGGCGCGAGTCTGCGAACATCGCGACCGTGGCCCTGGTCGGCTATACGAACGCCGGGAAATCGACTCTCTTCAACGCCCTCACGCAGGCAGGCGTTCTGGAGAGTGCTCGTATGTTCGCCACTCTCGATCCCACATTGCGGCACATCGAGCTGCCGTCGAAGCGCGAGGCGCTACTGTCTGACACCGTAGGATTCATCCGCAACCTGCCGCACACTCTCGTCTCCGCATTTCGCGCCACGTTGGAGGAAGTGCAGCGCGCTTCCCTGCTGCTGCATGTGGCGGATGTAACCAGCCCCACCGCCGCCGAACAACAGCAGCGCGTGGAGGATGTTCTGCGAGAACTGCAGGCGGAGGACAAGCCGCGCCTGTATGTCATGAACAAAGTCGACCTGCTGCCGGAGAAAAAGCGCGAGAGCCTGCGCGACTCCGGCGATGTGGTACATGTCTCCGCCACGACCGGTACCGGTCTCGACAGGTTGCTGGCAGCCGTCGATGCGAAGATCACCGAGGATCCGGTCCAGCAAGTACGGCTGCACGTGCCGCAATCGGAAGGCAAAGTCCTGGCGATGCTCGATGCCAGGTCGCGCGTGCTGTCGCGCCAGTATCGCGATGGTTATGTTGAGCTGGAAGTGCGGGCGCCTGAATCGCAGCTTCGAAAATTACAACATTTCCTAAGCAAATAGGCCAAATTGAAGGGAGGAGCCTAGACCACCCGCGCGCCGGCATCGGCTTGCTCATGCGCATGATAGCTGGAGCGCACCAGTGGGCCTGACTCGACATGCCGGAATCCCATCTTCAGCGACTCCTCTTTGAGAAAGCGAAACTCGCTGGGCGGATAGAGCCGCGCCACCGGCAGATGGTCTTTGGATGGCCGCAGATACTGGCCGATGGTGAGGATGTCCACCTTGCGCTCGGCCAAGTCGCGAAAGACTGCCAGCAACTCTTCTGTGCTTTCGCCCAGGCCGACCATGACGCCTGTCTTCGTCGGGATTGCCGGATTGATTTCCTTCGCGCGTTCCAGCAGGCGTAGCGTGCGTGCGTAACGCGCACCGGAGCGGGCCACGCGATACAGCCGCGGCACGGTTTCGGTGTTGTGGTTGAGGATATCCGGCTCGGCGTCCATGACGATACGCAGCGGCTCGTCCAAACCTTGAAAGTCCGGGATCAGTACTTCGACCCGGCAGGCTGGCACCCGGCGCCTGATCTCACGTATTGTGTCAGCGAACACCCGCGCGCCGCCGATATTGTCGTCATCGCGATTCACGCTGGTCACAACGGCAAATTTCAGCGCCAGCCTCTCCACCGCTTCCGCCACGCGGCGAGGCTCGTCATAATCGATCGGCTGCGGACGTCCCTTAGGGACCGCGCAAAACCCGCAGCGCCGAGTGCACAGGTTCCCCAGCAGCATGAACGTCGCCGTGCGATGGTTCCAGCACTCGCCAATGTTGGGGCAATGCGCCGACTCGCATACGGTGTGCAGCTCCAGCTTGCGCGCCAGCGTCTTCAGGTCGTGATAGTTGTCGCCCATCGGCGCGCGCGCCTTCAGCCACTCCGGCTTAGGCGCCGGTTGGCGCGGACCAATGTCGATCTGAATCAGTTCAGGAGCGGTCGCCATGGGACACTCCTATTGTACCGTTTGTACCGTGAGGCGTATGGTTCGCTGTTTCGTCCCGCACGCCGACGGCGGTGAGGGGAATTTGTATGCCCGGCGGCATCCCTTTCTGTACACTGGGCTTCCATAAAGTTAAGGCCCGTAAAAGGAACTGCCCTGATGAGAAAGCCTGCGCTCCTCTGTCTTGCCATTGCCCTCCTGCTCAGCGGATGTAATTCCGGCAACAACACCGGCCAGAGCCAGCCCCCACAGACGAAGCAATCCGAGTACGAAACGGGGCGTGTTGCGTTTCAGAAGATGTATCTGTCGGCTCGCGAATGGGCTGCCGACGCAATGCCCTTCCGTTTGCAGTCGCGCTACACGCCGGGTGCGCCCGTGGCTGAGGGAAAAGCGGGCGTATGGCGAGCATCCTTCGCGTCACCAGCGCGCAACATGATGAAGATATTTGTGTGGTCAGGGCTGGTTGGACCGGAAGCTCCCGAGCGGGGGGTCACCTTCTCCGCAGAGGACAGCTGGAGTCCCAGCAATGCCTCCGCTCGTATTTTCAACATCGGCTTCCTGAAGGTAGACAGCGACAAAGCGTACGAAGTTGCGCAGAAAAATGGCGGGCAGAAGCTCACCACCAAAAATCCGCAACAGGCGGTGTTCTTTATTCTGGATTGGGATGCAGCGAAAAACCAATTGCTGTGGCACGTGGTTTATGGCGACAGCGAGGACAATGCGAAACTGCGAATCGCCGTCGACGCATCAAACGGTGATTTTCTGCGCGTTGAAAAGTGACGCGAATCCAAAGTTTCAACGGCTACTGCAGGCTTAGTTGCCCGACGGTTTCGAAGGACTCCATCCTGCCCAGACGGGCACTCCCTTGTCATCGCGCAAGGTGACTGTGTTCGTTCCCACAGTTATCTCGCGTGCCAGGATCTCTTCCTCACCTCCGGAGGTGCCTGGGGCTTTTGAGCCTGTCACCTGCACCTGATCGCCTTTGGCAAAAGTCGTATCGATGTCCTTCAGGAACGAAGCTGGAGCCACGTGAACCAGGACAGTTGCAGTCTCCGTCTTCACCACCAGATGTGTGCCTTCAAAGTTACCCGGCACCTCGCGGATTTCTTCAACGACTCCTTTGACCTTAATTTCGTTTGCTGTGTCGTACTTCGGTCCCGTGTCCTTCACTTTTTGGGCCATTGCATTGCACAATGCCAACTGCAAAACGAAAAGACCGAAGCAGAATTTTGCCCATAAACTGCCCCGCATAGTTGGTACCTCCTCGCGGCAAGTTAACCTGCCTGGGGAAGCTTCAGAACCCCAGGTTCGGTACCGATCATCCACTTCGCCGGTAGCGAAAACGGCGACTTTCGACGCCATATTGCTCCCAAATCCCTGATAACTCAAGCTCCAACATAACTGGTCCTGACCGAAGCATCAGTGAGAATAAGCACATGGAGCAGTGACGCTGGTCCACTCCCCCAAAATGGGCCGTATCCATTGAGTTTTTCTCTCTGGACTGGAATCTTACTTGCCTTATAGCGCTTTCGTGTCATAATCATGGCACGCCCCCAGCTAGATCTGAGGAGTCCTTGTGCGCGCTTCGTTCACTCCCAGATTTCTCTCTCGGCTCCGGGTCGCGGGGCTGGAGTACGAAGACGTGCGTGTCGAGCACGTGCTGGCCTTTTCGCGCCTGTTCGTGGCACTAACGTCACTGGCAGCGTGGCTGATCCACCTCGGCGACACCTCTTCGCGCTACCACGTCGGCCTCGCGTTGTTGCTGGGCTATTTCGGCACAAGCATAGCTTTGCTGGCGCGCCTGAGGTTCGGAGCCGCCGCCAGTCGCCGCTTCGTACTTTCCGCGCAAGTAAACGACGTGGGGTGGCCCGCGCTGCTTTGCTTGTTCGCGGACGTGCCAAACAGCGGCTTCTTCGTGCTTTTTCTCTTCGCCATGATTGCCGCCGCCTTTCGGTGGGGCTTCGCAGAAACGATGGCCACGACATTGGTCGGCGTGGCTGTATTGCTCTTCCAGGCCATTATCGTTGCCAATGGGCCGGCGGCTGCGCGCAACCTACTCTTCACGCCGATCGAGCCCGCCCGCCTCATCGTACGCTGTGCTTTCCTGCTGATGGCGGGTGGCCTGCTTGGATTTCTGGCGGAAACCGAAAAGCAGCTGCGCGCCGAGATCGCACTTACCAACCACCTGCTGTCACTGGCGCGCGTTGGCAATCGTTTTACGACGGTCCTGCAGAAAATACTGAGCGAGCTGGGCCGGGTCTTCAATGGCACTACCGTTTACCAGATTTCCGCCCAGAGCAGCACTGGCCGTGCTTTCAAGTGGGAGCTTCCATCGCTCAATCATCCCACCATCCAGGTCCACGAAATTGCTCCTGCCGACAAAACGTGCGAGCTACTGTCCGATTATCCGTACACGTTCTACATGCGCCGCAGCAATTCCAACGGCACCTCCTCCATCACCGCTCTGGATGAGGAGGGACGTCGCGTGAGGATGCCTCCCACCACGGAACTGGAGATGCCGCTCCCCGATGCTGAGTCGGTCCTGGTGGTCAGCCACGAAGCGGGCCGCGATTGGTATGGCCGTTTCATCCTGGTGAACGCCCAGTTGGGCCGTCAGCGAGAGCACGAACTGCAATTTGCCCAAAGCGTTATCCGGCAGCTCTCGCCCGTGCTGTATTCGGTTTATCTTTTCCGCGGTTTTCGCTCGCACGCCGGGGCTACTGAGCGTGCCCGCGTGGCCCGCGAGCTGCATGACACGTCCATTCAATCGCTTATTGGAATCGAAATGCAGGTTGATGTTCTGCGCCGCCACATCACCGACGGCCAGCAGGCCACAGAACTGGAACGCATCCAGGGACTGCTCCGGCACGAGGTCTTGAACCTTCGTGAGCTGATGCAGACCATGCGTCCTATCGATATCGGCCCTCATCAATTTCTTGACTTTGTGGCCGAACTAGTGGAACGTTTCTCAAGGGACACGGGAATCGCGGTACGATTTATCTCGGAGTTGCAGGAGGTTACCCTGCCTGCGGCGACGTGTCGCGAATTAGCACGGGTTGTACAGGAAGCGCTGATTAATATTCGCAAGCACAGCCGCGCCCACTCCGCCATTGTCCGCTTCGGCTCCCAGGACGGACTGTGGAAACTAGTAATTAACGATGACGGAAACGGGTTCCCTTTCGCGGGACGCTTTACCCTGAGGGAACTGGATTGTCTCCGGCGGGGTCCAGTCGTGATTAAGGAACGAGTGCGCGCCATTGGAGGGGACATCGTCATCGAGTCGACTCCGGGCCACGGGTCGAGGTTAGAGATTACTATTCCGCAGAAAGGATACGAGTCCTATGGATAAGAAGGAGCCCTCGGTGCGTATTGTCATCGCCGATGACCACACTATTTTTAGGGATGGGCTGCGCCGTTTGCTGGAAGCCGAACCTGAGCTTGAGGTAGTTGGCGAAGCTGCCGACGGCACGGAGGCTGTCACCCAGACCCGCGCTTTGAAGCCGGATATTCTGCTTCTCGATCTGGCGATGCCGCGCGTCCCTGGCATGGACGCCCTGCGTGACCTGTCTACCGACGGTGACGGCTCGCACACCAAGATCATCGTGCTCACCGCAGCAGTTGAACGACTGGAGATCGTGCAGGCCCTGCAGTTCGGGGCGCGCGGCGTCGTGATGAAGGAGGCTGCCACGCAGCTGCTGATGAAGGCGATCCGCACCGTCATGTTGGGACAGTATTGGATTGGCCGTGAAGCCGTGGGTGACATCGTGGAATTCATGCGCACCAACCCATCCGGCGAGAAGGCGCCCCGCAACTACGGTCTCACCCGGCGTGAGATGGACATCCTCACCACGATCGTTGCCGGCCTGAGCAACAAGGAGATTGCCAAGAAGTTTTCGTTGAGCGAAGATACAGTGAAGCATCATCTGACCAATATCTTCGACAAGGTGGGCGTCGCCAGCCGGCTCGAACTAGCATTGTTTGCGATCAACAACCGTCTCACTGAACCGCCAGGCAGCAACTAGAGCTAATCTGGCTCAGCTGTGGCGGGGGGCCCGGCAGCGTCGATCTTCAGAGCGGCGATCTCCAGATCGCCGCGTTCATTTTCCAGCGACATCTCTTCTTCCGGTCCACTCCTTACCAAGCGGATGCGGACTGGCTCGCCGCCGTAGCGAATACTCGTCTATCATTGAAAGTGAATTCCACCATTGCGGGAGCGACAAGTCCCGTCGCGTGGTGTTTGATGTTCTAGGGTTGTCTGGAGAGGAGTGCTGATGAGAAGCAAAGGGCCCTTATCTATCGCATTTGCATTGGCTTTGAGTCTGGCCTTATTGGCAGGGTGTGCGCGCAAGGCCGAGCGTAGCGATGCGCAGGTGGCCAGCGATGTGCAGAACAAGATTTACAGCGATCAGGGGATCCAAAGTCGCCAGATCAGCGTGCAAGCTGCAAGCGGCGTAGTCACGCTTAGCGGTACTGTAAACAGCGATGTCGAGCGTAACGCCGCCGCGAACGATGCCGGTGCGATCGATGGTGTAAGGACTGTCATCAATAATCTCCAGGTGCAACAGGCGCAAGCAGCGCCGCCTCCACCTCCCGCTCCCGTTGAGCAGCCGCAGGCCGCCCCGAAGGCGGCGCGGGAAAGGAAGCGTCCACAGGAGGCGAGCAACCGCCATCATCGCAATAAGAACGTAAGTGAAGATGACAACTACTCGAGCGGAGATATGCAGGCCAATAACACGCCGCCTCCTATGGCGCCCGAGCCTGCGCCGCAGCAGCAGCTCGCACCCGCTCCTCCGCCGCCGCCGGCGAAAGTCACTATTCCGGCAGGAACACAGCTGACGGTACGGCTGAATGATCCACTCGACTCGGAGCGCAATCAAGTTGGCGACACCTTCCACGGTTCCCTGAGCGCGCCGATTGTAATCGATGGAGAAACGGTTGTCCCCGAGGGTGCCGATGTGGTCGGACGCGTCGCCAACGTGCAAAACGCCGGACGATTCGCCGGCAGTTCCCTGCTGACCCTGGAGCTGACCTCGTTCTCGATGAACGGCCGAACCTATAACATCCAGACCAATCAGTGGTCGCGCCAGGGCAAAGGCGAAGGCAAGAGCACGGCGACCAAGGTCGGCGTTGGCACCGTTGCCGGCGCCGTCCTCGGCGGGATCATCGGCGGAGGCAAAGGAGCCGCCATCGGCGCGGCCAGCGGTGCGGGCGCGGGCACAGGTGTCGCTGCGGCGAAGAAAGGCGAGCAGATTAAGCTTGGTCCCGAGGCGGTCTTGAATTTCCAGACGATCAACACCGTTACGGTTACACCGCAAAGCACGAGCAATCCGGGACGTACACCGCTTTCCTAAGGGCGAGAGCGACGAAGCGCAGTCGGTATCTACCGCCTGCGCTTTTTTTGCATCTATCTTCTACAACAGCTCAATCAGCTGTGATGTCCACACCAGGATCGGTACATGCCCAAGTTCACCGCGCTGCTTCATACTCACAACGACGCACTGCGTCTCGGACGCGCACTGCAATCCCTACGCCCTTGCGACGAGGTGCTCATCATAGATGAAGGCTCCGAGGACGACACGGCGAAGGTCGCCCGGGAGTACGGTGCAACCTTGAAGACGGCCATTCCCGGCGTCTCTCCCGGCGCCTATGCCATGGATGCCCAGCACGAATGGATCCTCTGCCTGCGTCCTAACGAATCGCTCTCCGATATGCTGGAAGCTGCGTTGTTCGAGTGGAAGGAGCAGGATCCGGGTGAGAATGCGTTTTACTACAGCATTGCCATTCGCGAAGAAAACGGCGGCGGCTGGAAGGAGTGCCCGCCGGAGGTGCGGCTGGTCAATCGGAACCGGGTGAACTGGATCGGCGAGATGCCTCCGCAAAACCAAAACTGCACGCGGATCCATGGCGAGCTGCTATCCTTCCAGCACCCCTGAAAAGGTGCTGGATCGAGAGATTGGACCGTCTACTGGAGTGCGCGCTGTTCCTGGCCGGATTGTCATTCGGCAGCTTCCTCAACGTTTGCATCAGCCGCATTCCGCGCGATGAGTCCGTGGTCACGCCGCCGTCCCATTGCCCCGCTTGCGGTAAACGGATCGGCTGGCGAGACAACATCCCTCTCATCAGCTGGCTCGTGTTGCGCGGCCGATGCCGACAATGTGGGACACGCATTTCCCTGCGTTATCCCCTCGTAGAGCTTCTGACCGCGCTTGTCTTCCTCGGCTGCTATCTATACTTCGGCTGGACCTGGCTGACATTGAAGTTCTGCATCTTCGGGTTCCTGTTGATCGGCTTGATCTTCATGGACGCAGAGACCGGCCTGCTGCCGCGCGAATTTACCTACTCCGGCATCGTCCTTGGCCTGCTCTTCGCTTGGTTTGTGCCAGTTGACTCCTCAGCGACCGAACTAATGTTGCGCGTCTACCGCAAACAGCTGCCTGGCGCGCATTGGCTCTCGTTGCTCGACGCGCTGCTTGCCGGAGTTATCGGGGCGGGCTTCTTCTATCTCGCATGGGCCCTGTATTATCTCGTGCGGAAGCGGCATGGGCTGGGATTCGGTGATGTGACCCTGATGGGCATGTCAGGGACCTTTCTCGGCGTAAAGCTCACAGTTATGGTTATCTTCTTCGCTCCGCTGGTCACGGTCGTTTATGTTGTGTTCCTGCTGGCGCGGGAGGCCCTTTCGACGAAAAAGCTTGACGACACAGCCTCGGAGGACCAGACACCACTGTTGAGCCGCGAGATCCCCTTCGGAGTATTTCTTGGCGCGTGCTCACTGGCAGCGGCGTTCGTCGGTGAATCTGTTTGGAGCTGGTACTTGAGGCAGGTCCTAATGTGAGAGCTCGCGGTCTGCGTAGCGAGGCTGCCCGTTGCGCCTGATCCTGGCAATCTGCTTCAAGTGATGCTTGGCGTGAGTTTGATGGAAACGCCGCCAATCTCTGCTGCTTAGAGGCCCGAGGATAGGATGATCGAGCAGTTTGACTTGGCTGCCGAAGCGCCGCTCGGCATCGGCCAGCGTGGCATCCAGTGCCACGAGCGCATCGTAGAAGCGCCGCAGCGAGTCCGCGTCCAATCCATGTTGCGGAACCGCGATTTCGGGTGATCGCCGTCCGGCAGGCATAAGGCCGAGCTTTGCCACGTAGAGGGTAGCCATCCAGTCGCGCAAAGTCGGCTTGCCACCGAGGGGACGGCCCGCCTCCATGGCCTTCAGAACGCCTTTCGTTGTGCCTTTGAAACTCAGCAGGAGATGTTCCAGGATTTGGCCGGAGCTCCACTTGCCGTCCAGCGCAAGATGCCAGTCGGATTCCGACCAGCCACCCGTCAGCCTCTCTACCTCGCGGCGAATCTGCTCTAACTCTGGTGACAACGATCTACCCCGCGGCCCGGTGCGGATCTAGTATTGCAGATACTGTTTTCAACAATATGAACCCAAACGGAAACTTCTTCAATCTCTTTTCGCCGAGAGAGAGGAATTTCACGCTGCATTCGTGAAGGCAGCACGTTAGTGACAATTCGCAGGTCCCTCAGCAGATTTTCAAACTCGCCATGGCTCGATTTGTTCACTTCCGCCGCGATGCTCGAGCCCGCTTTCCCGCCACTGCAGTGAGGGGGCCAGTCCCCTTTGGCGGCTTGCGACCGCCTTCGACGACTTCCTTCAGCACCACAGCGTTATTGCGTTCTTCATCGGTGGACGAGTACAGCAGCGTTACGTGCCTTTTCTGCTTCTCTAACTCATACAACTGCTGCAACGCGGTATCGGCCTTCTGCGACGAAAGCTCCTTCAGATATCTCTCCCGAAACTTCGTCCATTGCTGCCGATGGGCATGGAACCATTTGCGCAGATCGTCGGAGGGGGCGATGTCCTTCAGCCATGCGTCGAGGGCAGCCGCTTCCTTCGACAGTCCCCTTGGCCACAACCGATCGACCAGCACACGCGCGCCGTCCTGGGGCGTTGGTAGCTCATAGACGCGTTTGATGGAGACGCTCATGCGAGGTGTATTCTAACTCTGATGGAGGCGCACCCGCAGCCGTTAAGGCGTTGCAACCACCTCTCGATGCTAAACGTGGGCCGTTTAGTTCTTGTCACAGCAATCAGCATCACTTCAATCATGGTTCTCAGCGCCTGCGACGTTGAGCCGCGCAAAACCGATGCCGAACTTGGACTGAATCCGCAACAGGCCGCCGGGCGCCGCGTTTACGACTCACGCTGTGCGGAGTGCCACTTCGCTTACAGCAAAGCCAATCTGAAGGGGCCGAGCCTCAACGGGCTGTTCAAGAAACAGTTCATGAAGAACGGCATTCCCGCCAACGACGAACGGGTGACGGACATCATCCTCCTTGGCCGCGCCAAGATGCCGGCATTTCAGAACAAGCTGACACAGCAGCAACTGGATGACCTGCTGGCGTACTTGCACACATTGTGAGTGGCTTAGCTCTTAGCTCTTAGCTTTTAGCTCGTAGCTTGTAGCTTTCCTCATCTCGCCAGCAGCGCAACTCCTCCGGCCACGAATAATGCCGCCAGCCAGCGCCGATGGTCGACTCGCTCTTTCAGGAAGATGCTCGCCATGAAGGCATTGCTGATGAAGGTAAGCGACGCAGAGGCCGGCCCGACCACGCTGACGTCTGCCCACGAGAGAGTAATCAGCAGGCTCAGGAACGACATTGCCATGAACAACAATCCGAGCATGAAGCGCGGACTCGATATGACCCGCCGCACGACCTGAAACAAGCCTTGTGACCGGCGAATTGCACCCAGATCTCCGATCTCTTTCATGGCCCGCGATTGGGTCACGTCGCCTGCGCTGGCGGTGAGAACGATGGAGGCGATGCCCGCCCACGTCTTTGGGCTTATCATGCGTCGCTCCTCGTGCTCTTCGGGACCGCCATTTCACCTTCGGAATGACTGCGGCCACGCTCCGTCAATGACGGGCCTGTAGCCACAAAGCCGACCCCGACCGTGATCAACGCAATGCCCAGCCAATGCTCCAGCGTCACGTTTTCATGCAGGAAAATCCGCGCCAGCGCCGCCATGAAGACGTAGCTGAGCGCCGTCGCGGGCACCACGTAGGTAAGGTCGGCCCAGGAGAGCGCTGTGAGATAGCTGCAGAAGAACAGGATCAGCAGGCAGATTCCGCCGATCACCCAGGGATTGAGGATGGCGTTCAGGAGCAGATGCAGGTTGGAGCGGCTGACTGCCCCGAACTCGCGCATCCCGCGGCTGAGACAGACGTCGCCGCTGGAGCCGAAGACCATCACAGCGGCCAGAATTAAATACTTGCGGAGGGTCAAGCCAGCCTCTAGTTGGCGAGCCTCGACGAGCACGACTCCTCGTCGGGGTGCTTACGCGCTGATGGGTTCAGCCGCTTTCGATTCGGATGCGTCACCTGCACCCGAGGCTGGCGGCGTCGCATTCGGACCCTGCTGGCCTCTCGCATCCTTCACCGCGCGATTACGCATGGCACGCAGCTTCAGGAAGGACTTGGCCTCGCGGTAGAGTCGCTTGCGCTCGGTAGAGTCGAAGGCTGCTTTTTTCACAATGCGGAAAACCGCCTTGGGCCGGAAGTAATACTCGTCATAGAAGCGATGCACCATCTCCAGGATGTAATCGCGCGAGATGCCCGGATACTCGATCATCGCGACCTGGTGTCCCATCTCGTCGACCATCTGCGAGCCTTCGCCGACCAGGAAGCCGTTGGCCTTGGCAAAGTCATAGAGCTCGGTACCGGGATAGGCGTGCGCGAGCGAAACTTGTATGGTCTCGACATCCAGCTCTTTCGCGAAATCGATGGTCTTGCGGATAGTCTCTTTGGTCTCTCCCGGAAGGCCGAGAATGAAATCGCCATGCACGACCAGCCCCAGCTTCTTGCAATCGCGGGTGAAGTCGCGCGCGCGTTCAACCGTCGCGCCCTTCTTGATGTTCTTCAGGATCTGCTGATCGCCTGACTCGTAGCCGACAATCAACAACCGGCAGCCGGCGTCCTTCATCGCCTTGAGCGTCTGATAGTCGGTGGTGACGCGCGAGGTGCAAGACCAAGTCAGGTTCAGCGGCTTCAGCTTCTCGCAAAGCTCGATCGTACGCGCCTTCTGGATGTTGAAGGTATCGTCGTCGAAGAAGAACTCCTTTACCCACGGCCAGTATTCTTTGGCCTTCGCCATCTCGCGCGCGACCGCGTCCGACGACCGCTTCCGCCACGGATGCCCACTGAGCGTCTGTGGCCAGAGACAGAATGTGCACTGTGCCGGGCAGCCCCGCGTCGTGTACAGCGACACAAACGGATAGAGCAGGAAAGGAACGTTGTAGCGGCGAGGGTCAAGATCGCGCTTGTAGACGTCGACGACATCGGGCAAGACATCCAGATCGGCGATTGTCGGGCGATCGGGATTATGCACGACCTGCCCGCCGGCACCGCGGTAGGAAATACCGAGGATTTCGTTCAACGGCTTGCCATTCGCATACTCCACGACGGCATAGTCGAATTCTTTGCGCACCACAAAGTCGATAGCCGCTCCCTCTTTCAGCGACGCTTCGGGCAGCGTGGAAACGTGCGGCCCTACAAAGGCGATCTTCAGCTTCGGATTGGCAGCCTTCATCGCTGCCGCCAGCTTGATGTCCCCTTGGAAGCCAGGCGTGCTGGTAAACAGCACCAGGAACTCGTAATCTTTGCCAATCTCGATGGTCTGATTGGCGTCCACCTTGTGCGGGGAGGCATCGAGCAGGCGCGAACCCTCCAGCATTCCAGCCGGGTAAGCGAGCCATACCGGATACCAGTAGGACTCGATCTCGCGTGTTGCCGGCCAGCGCGAACTGGCGCCGCCGTCATAATTCTCGAAAGAAGGAGGATTCAGGAGAAGCGTTTTCAAAGGCATAGTTTCAGATATCCATCCTATCATCTGTCGGAGCTGCCCGGAATGCACTGAGATCGTTAGGCTTAAAGCACTCAGCGTTCAGCACTCAGCGCTCAGTATGCAGATCGTTAATTTCTTGTGGCCCAGGGACGCGGGACGACGGAATGCTGACTGCTTCTACTGCCCAGGTTTCGCCCAGCCCTCGAGCCGGCCCGTCAAGCGAAGCAGCTGCAGTTCTGCCCGGCTCAATTCGAATTCGGCGTCGAGATAGGCAGCCTGCTTGTCGTCGGTATCCAGCTCGGCATTCTGCTCGTCACGCGTGTTGGCTACGCCTGTTTGCACTCGGCTCTTGACCGACTCCAGATCTCCCTGCGAGACCTCCCATTCCAGCTTCGCCACGTCCCTCGCGGCTGAGAGCTCCCGCAACGAGCGCTGCAGCTTCAGCGCATCCTCGCGGACCTGGTCCTTGGTAAGTTCGGCCTGCTTGCGGGCGAGCATTGCGTCGGCGTCGGCCTGCTGCGCCTTGGCCTTCTGTACAGAGTTCCACAGGGGGATGCGAAGATTCATGCCGCCGCTGAAGTTGTTGGCCGTGTAGTTGCGATAGTAGAGATCGTAGTTGTTGAACTTGGCGAGATAGGCATATTGCGAGGCCAGGTCGATAGTCGGCATCACGGCTGCCTTATGCTCGCCGCTCGCCCTGGCTTGCGCCGATGCAACTTTCTGCTCCGCCAGCTTCACCGTATAGCTGTTTTCCACTGCCTGCGCGGGCAGATCGTCGTCCTGCGACATCTCCGGCAGCTGCGGAATCGATTCCGGCTCCGTGGCAATAGACTCGGCGGAGACTCCCATCAAGTGCGCCAGATGCTCACGCAGGACATCGGCCTGCCCCTGCGCTTCGGCAATGCGCAAGCGGATGCGGGCGGTCACGAGCTGGCTCTTGGTGAGCTCGAGTTTGCTGTCCACGCCTTCCTGGAGCCGCTGTGCACTGACAAACTGCGCTTTTTCCGCCGCCTGTTGCGCTTCCGTCAGCGTCTTGATTTTCGCCGTGAGCTGGTCCAATTGCGCGTAACTGAGCGCCGTATCGAGAATCACGGAGTCGCGTTTGTCCTGGGTGTCGAGCGAGGTCGCGTTCCAGTCGATCTTCGCTGCTTTAACGAACTGGCGGAGCGCGGGATTGTAGAAGGACTGGCTGGTGTTGAAGTTCACCACCGAAGGAGCCGAGCCCTCCAGGGTGAGTGGAAAACCATAGGAATAGCCGAGTCCCGAGCCGACCGTGATTTGTGGAATGTAGTTGGCCCGCGCTTCCTGGTATACCTTTTGGGCGCGCCATTGATTAATGGCGGCGATTCCCATTACTCCACTGTGCTGCAATGCCATCTCGACGGCGCTGCGGAAGGAAATCGGGTTGGGAGCAGAATCGGCGGCGAAGCCGAACGTCGCAGGCAAGGTCAGCGCGCACGCGAGAGCGGCAACTCTCGCGTACCTGCCAATCGTCTTATGTCTGGAACGCCGGGGTCTCAGGTGCATCCCGTGTCTATGCTAGCAGGGCGAAGACGTACCCTTACTGTACGCGGCTGAGAGCTTTTCTGGCGGGCCCGAATCCAGAGGCCAGGGCCAGTGAGGCGCTGTACTCGGAAGCGGCCGCACCATTGTTTCCCATCTTTTCGTTCAACTGCCCGATCAGGTAGTGGGCGCGGAATGCCGGCGCCGACTCGACCAGCGCGCCTGACGAAAGATAGCGCTGCAAATACTGCATGGCCCCGGAAAAATCACGGCTTCCCAGATAGAGTTCTGTAGCTGCATCGAAGTACGATTCAGCCGGTTTGTTGGGTTGCGCCATGGCCGAATGCACGGCCTTCTGCATGTCATCGAAGCGTCCGTGCTGGCGATAGAAGGCGGCCAACTGAAGCCACATGTCGGCCGGATTCTTCGCCGACTGAATGGCGTCACGATACTGCGCCTCGGCCTCGCCATACTGCTTTTCTTTTTCGGCAGCTCGCGCCAGGATCAGGTGCGCGTTGCCGACATCGTACTTGGCAACCTGCTCAGCCTGTTGACGGGCCTTGTCCAGACCGCCGCCCATCACCGAGGGAGCTTCGGTGTAATACTCGGCCAAATCGACCCGCGCCGGAACATTCCTGGGGTCAAGCTGCACGGCGCGCTCGAATTCACTCTTCGCCTTGCGGGCCAGACTGGCCGCGGAGAGCGGATTGGCCTCGGAGGCCTTGCGCCCGTACTCGCGGGCCAGCCAGAGATGGTAGCTGGCGTTATTCGGATCGAGGCTGACCGCCCGCTCCCCGAATTTCACCGACTCGTCCCAGCGCTCCATCGCGTAGTAGGCGCGGGACAGTTGATTCAGCGACTCAGCATCGCTACGGGTGCTCAGTATGCTGACTGCTTCATCCATGTGCCCGGAAGAGAGCAATGCCGACGCAGCCGGGTCTGCGGTCCCAGCCGTGGCCAGGACAACCAAAACTGCAATAACAACAAAGAATTTCAACACAAACTTCATGGATTCGCCGGCTTTACCGCCATACCACCTTTCAAAGATTGCATATTAAGCGCACCCAGCGCCAGCACCGCGTCGTCGGAGAGACCGCTGGTCACTTCCACGCGCGTCAAGTCGGAGACCGACGTCTTCACATTCCGTCGCCGCAATTCTCCGTCAACCACCTGAAACACGTATTGGCCGTTGGCATCCTGGTGGATGGCCTCCCGGGGTACGGTAACGACGTTCTCTTCTCGCGCGGTAATGACTGCCACATTGACATTGGTATTCGGCAGCAGTTTGAGGTCCTCGTTCTGAATCACGCAGGTTACCTCACCTACCATTCTGGTTCCGTGGGGAACGACGGTGGTAGGTAGCGTCTCCAATGTCCCCCGCCAGACCCGGCCAGGCAGTGCGTCCCAGGTGACTTCAACCGCTTGTCCTTGGCGCAAACGGCCGATCTCCGGTTCGTCAACGAAAGCGCGAACGCGGACTTTGTGCAGATCCGCCACCTGCACCAACAGGTCGCCAGTGTTTACGAAGGCGCCGTCGCGCACTGGTAACGAATAGACCATTCCCTCGTGAGGAGCGGTGACATTCGTGTTCTTCAACGTATCCCTTGCGGCTTGCAGTGAAGCGCGGGCTTCAGCCTCCTGCGCCTGAACGTGCCCGATCACCTGCTGCGAAAAGCGGTCCTTGAGTTTCTGATCCAACACGTGCACTTCGGAGTCGGCTACATTGAGCTTGCTCTGCGCGGCATTGACTTCGGCCTGCGAAGCCGCCCCGCTTTGCAGCAGCCTCTGCAGCGCCTGGAGATTTCTTGCCGCTGCGTCGCGGTCTGCCTCCGCCTTAACAAGCGCGTTGCGGGTGGTCAGGATCTCCTCTCGTGTACCGCCGCCTTGCACCGCGTTGAGATCGGCTTCTGCTCCCTTCAGCTGCGCCTGGGCCCGCGCCGCCTGCATACGCGCGTCCGCGTCGTCCAGGCGCACCAGCATTTGACCTGCCTTGACCCAATCGCCCTGCACCACGCGAATGTTCTTTACCGTGGTGGGCATTGGGGCGAATGCCTGAAAGTTATCCAAAGCCTCGATTTTCCCGTTCGTCGCAATGCTGGCCGTGATGGTTTCCCGGGCAGCGTGGCCGATTCGGATTGGCACCTGCGAACGGTGCAGCGAAACGAATGCGGCGAGAATCACCACGGCGACAACGATGCCGATAATGACCAGCCAGGTTCGCTTTCCGTTCACATCTTGATGGCCGTTTTCAGATGCGGCTGCCATTTTTTCCCAAAACTATAAGTATAACTTACGTCTATACTTCCATTCATTACGCTTTTCTAAAGCCGGACTTATGTCCAATGCAATTCGCTCTTTTCCGGCTCTCTGCTGATGATGGGAAGCGCTAACTATCTGATGCCGCAGGCAGTGCGAAGACGCATCTCCGTTGCCGGATTCAACTCGCGGCATCGGGCACTCATCCCACCACCAGCGTCGAGGCTTCCTCGGTACGCATGACATTTCTGCAGCGAATTCGACGCATCGTCGTCGGGACTGCCAACGACCTCGGAGACAAGTACATTTTCTCGTTCGCTGCCGGGCTGTCGTACTACTTCGTGATGGCGTTTTTCCCGGCGCTGATTGCGATGGCCGCCATCGTAACCTACCTCCCTATTCCTGATCTCTTTAACACCATGATCAGCGCAATCGCTCGCGTGGTTCCGCCGGAAAGTATGGGGCTGATCCGTCATATCGCCGCGGACGTGATCTCGCCGCGGCGCGGCGCATTCCTTTCCGCCGGGCTCCTGGGAACGCTGTGGACGTGCTCCAGCGGCTTCTCGGCAATGATTGAGGCGCTGAACCTCGCCTATGAAGTGCCTGAGACTCGGCCCTGGTGGAAGACCCGCCTGCTCGCCTTCGAACTCACGTTTGTCGTCGGCACGCTGGTGACTCTGGCCTTTGCCTTCATGATCGTTGGCCCGCAGTTTGGGGCCTTCCTGGCGGGCAAGCTGGGCTTGTCGTGGGCATTCGCGCTGATCTGGCCGGTTTTGCGATATCTCCTCGCTGTCACGTTCATTGTGATGGCTGTCGAAGGACTGTATTTCCGGGCGCCAAACCTGCGGCAGCAGTTCACATCCTCCCTGCCGGGCGCCATACTGGCCGTCGTTGGCTGGATCCTGCTGTCGGACGGCCTGAGCCTCTACTTTCGCAAATTCGCGCAACTGAACAGGACGTACGGTGTGTTGGGGGGCGGCGTCGCACTGCTGGTTTGGCTGTACTGGTCGGGATTTCTCATCCTGCTGGGAGCGCAGGTAAATTCCGAGCTGATTCAGATGCGCGGCAACGGTGCGCTTCAGTTGAAGAACCCTCTACCGCCGAGGGCGAAGCCGATGCCCGCGACCACAGCCGATGCTGCGGCTCCCGTCGAAAACGTCGAAACTCCTGGCGAAGGCGCTGCTGCTCCCGTCGAGGACCCGTCGGCAAAGCTAAAATAACTGCATGGCAAAAAGTGAGCGCTACACACGGCAGCATGCCGAGTCCGGACTGGATGCTAAGCTGCCGGAAATTGAAACCTGGCCGAACCAGTTCCCCAGCTACGAGATCGTCATTGACATTCCCGAGTTCACCTCCGTCTGCCCCAAGACCGGCTTGCCCGACTTCGGGACGCTCTGGATCCGCTACATGCCCGACAAGGATTGCCTGGAGCTGAAGTCACTGAAGGAATATCTGACTTGCTATCGCAATCTCGGGATCTTCCAGGAGAACATCGTCAACCGCGTGCTGGAGGATGTGGTGCGTGCGACACGACCGAAGTGGGCGGAAGTGAAAGGCGAGTTCCGGCCGCGCGGGGGGATTGGAACGGTTGTAATTGCTCGCTATCCCCGGCCGAAGAAGTAGCGACTTCTACGTTCGCAGACCAGCTTAACCACAGAGCCACTGAGATACAGAGTTTTCTGGAATTATTCTTCTCTGTGTCTCTGTGGTTGATCGGTTCTTAGTCCGTGCCCTCCCGACGTGTTCCGAAGTACTTCCGTATCCCGATGGTGTTGTATTGTCCCCAGGGGCCATTGGCGCCCAACCATGCCGGACCCAACGGCTGGTCGCGCGAGCCGAAGCGTTGGATGGTCGGATGGTTGGTGAAGCGGAACTGGAAGCGTTTCGGCAAGTCGACGCCGATGCCCCACTTGTACTCCATGCCGATCCCGCTCCATGACCACGTGTAGAGCACCCCAGGAAGATTCTTTCCGAAGAGGAAATTAGGGTCGTAGAAGAGCATCAGCCGGCGGGCGATGGTTCGGCCAAACGGTCGCAACTCGATGGTGCCGGCGATCTGATAGCGAGCGAAAGCGCTGCAGGGCGCGTTGACGCCCCCATATTGCGGTGCGCCGGCATTGGCGGCGCAGAGGTTGGGGTCGATCTCGTTGTGTGGAGGCGCCAGATCAAACTCGGCCCAGCCCCAGTACCAATCCTTGGGAAATAACAGCTTTTCCTGCGGCTGCGGCGAGGGTGTTGGGGCCTGGGCGGTTACCGTGCCCTGGGCCGGAGAAGTGGTTTGCGAGGAGGAGGTGCTCGGTGTGGTCTGCGTCCACGCGGCGCAACAGAACGTGAACACAACAAGGAACGGCAGCAGGCGCTTCATGAAGCCTCCGCAAAAGTTTTAATTGCTGGAATGCTGTAGCTGAGAGAGTAGACGACACCTGCGGCATGCGCAACTTGTGTTTGAACTGGTGTAGTAGTTGGGCGCTGACTGCCTCAAAGGATGCGGCGAACTTATCCCGTTCCATGCAGAACGGTGTGATCGAACAACCACGGCCCGCCTGACGGCATGTTATCCTCCGCGCAATGTTATCGCTGCTGAATGGTGACGGTCCGGCGCCGGCTCGCGGCCCACAACTTGCGGCTGGTGCTGTCTCTGTCAAAGCCGGCGCGATCACAGCGCTCTTGCTGCTCACCGCGCTCAACTTCCTCAACTACATCGATCGCAACGTGCTCTACGCTGTACAGCCGCTGATCGAGAGAGAGTTTCATCTCGACGACGCGAAAATAGGCCTGCTCACCACTGCATTCTTCTGGTGCTACATGGTGGCTGCGCCGCTGATTGCGCCGCTGGCGGACCGCTTCTCGCGCAAATGGATCATGGCAGCCGGGGCATTCGTGTGGAGCGCCGCAACCTTGCTGAGCGCCGTCACGAATACCTATGGTGAGTTGCTGCTGCGCCACGCCATCGTCGGCATTGGCGAGGCGACCTTCGTCGCTATCTCACCCGCGTTTCTCTCTGACTTGTTCCCTGAAAACATCCGCGGACGCATCATGGGAGTCTTCTACCTGGCGACACCTGTAGGCAGCGCCCTGGGATTCATCATCGGCGGCTATCTGGGCCATCATTATGGCTGGCGTACGCCGTTCATGATCTGTGGCATACCGGGCTTTTTCCTTGGGCTGGCATTACTTGGACTGCGCGAGCCGACGCGCGGGGCGAGCGATCAACTGGCCGACACAGTGGAGCGCGGTTCGATCCGCGGGCTGCTCAGGAACAAGGCATATTGGACGATTACGCTCGGTGCCGCCATGATGACCTTCGCCATCGGCGGCCTGCAAGTGTGGATGCCCACGTTTCTGGTGCGCATGCGCCACCTGCGCCTGGACGAAGCCAACAACATATTTGGCGGAATGACGGTCGTCTCCGGGACCGTCGCGACCTTGCTCGGCGGCTGGCTCGGCGACCGCTTGCTGCGTCGTAACAAAGCAGCGTACCAGCTCGTCTCCGCTGTGGGCATGGCGCTGTCCATACCGGCGATCGTCATCGCAATCTACTGGAAAGGACCGGCGATGTACCCGGCCATCTTCCTGGGTGAGTTTTTCCTGCTGCTGAACACGGCGCCGCTAAACGCCGCGCTGGTGAACTCGGTCAGCGCCCGCATTCGAGCCACGGCTCTGGCAGTGAATGTGTTCACGATTCACGCATTGGGGGACGCGTTTTCGCCCTGGGTGATCGGCACCATCTCCGATCGCAGCAACCTGGAAATGGGATTGTCGGCGATGGTGGTGGCGGTGGCCCTGTCGGCGGGGATTTTGTTCTTCGGGATGCGGTATGCGCCGGAAATAGCCGCAAGCCACGAGCTTCGGGCTACGAGCTAACCGCCAACAGCTCGCAGCTCAAAGCTCGTGGCTCGCAGCTTACTTTGTCGGCTCCATGTGCAGCGCGTTATTGAAGCGATTGAAGTAGTTGAACAGGCCGATGGCGGCAAGCAACTCGATGATCTCTCCCTCGTCGTAAAACTTGCGCAGCTCTTTCCAGAACTCATCGTCCACGCCATTGGACTGGAGCGTCGCCCGCTCGGCCAGCTCCAGAGCAGCCTTCTCCGCTTCGGTGAATTCGGGGTGATTGCGGAAATTCGCTAAGTCGGCGATCTGCTGCTCGCTCCAGCCGTGCCGCCTTGCCAAGGCGGTATGCGAGGCCAGTCAATACTCACAATTGTTCAGCTGCGAGGTGCGGACGATCACCAGCTCCTTCAACTTCGCCGGCACCGTTCCCGTATTCATGACCGCGCGGAAGTGCGCAATCATCGTCCGGAGAATCTCCGGCCGGTGGGCCACGGTGCGAAACATGTTGGGGACATTGCCGCGCTCGGCAAGGTAGGTGTCGTAGATCTTCGCGCTTTCGGAATCAACCTGGTCTTTTTCGAGTCGGGAAATCCGAGGCATGACTCTATTTTAGCGGCATCAGACGTCGGTTTTCAGCAATCAGCATTCAGCTCATCACAGATATCGCCGAAACTCTTCGGGGGAGATCTCCACATCTCGCAGGATTGCCCGCAGCAGCCCCGGTCCGATCACTTCTCCTGAATGAGCTCGGCACCACAGTCGCTCTTCCATCAGAATGCCTAAGAAAAGTGTGACTGCCCGAATTCGAATGACGCGAAAACCGGATCGTTCAAGAACCCTAACTAATTCCTTGCCCTGCAAGCGAGGCAGACGGGTCATACGGAAATCTGCTGAACGCCCACGAGTTCCAGCCGGCTATCCGTTGGGTGCTCTGAATCGAGACATAGTTCAATGGCTTCACGCACCCGCTTCATCAAGGTGTCCAGGGTCTTCGCCTGGGTGTGGCAGCCGTGCAGGGACGGCACAGTAGCGACATAATAGCCCTCTTCGTCGCGCTCGATCACAACCGTAAACTTTCGCTGGTTCTTCACAGTGCAAGTATTTTACCAGCGTCGATACAGGGCAATCAGCAGTCAGAATTCAGCATTCAGCCAAGCGAGGCAGACGGGTCATACGGAAATCTGCTGAACGCCCACTAGTTCCAGCTCGGAGGATTTATGGGCGAGCCGGGAGGCCGGCCTAAAGGCCAGCTCTACCGGTCTAACCAGCTCTGGGTGAAGGCGGAAGGCTGACTGCTCCAAAAACCAACGCCCTTTCGTCTGGGTGCGAAAGGGCGCGGGAAATCCATCCTGGCTGAGAATCAGAACATTAGTGCGCGAAGGCTGAGATCGCGCCTGCCTCGTCGTCTTTCACATCGAAGACGGTGTACAGCTTGGTAATCTGGAGCAGGTCGTGCACCTTCTTGGTCAGGTGCAGCAGCTTCAGTTCACCGCCCTGGTTGCGGACCGAAGTAAAGGCGCTGACCAGTTCGCCGATGCCTGAGCTGTCGATATAACTTACGTCGCCGAGGTTCAGCAGGATCTTCTTCTGCCCTTTGCCGAGCAGATCCTTTATCGTATCGCGCAAGACGACGCTGCCTTCGCCGAGCGTGATGCGTCCACTCAAGTCGACGATAGTGACGCCATCTACCTGCCGCGTGCTCGCTTTCATACTCACGTGGAAGCCTCCTGGCGGTCCAGCTCACTACCCTGGAGCCGCTTGATCATAGTGATTTCAGTGCCGGGGTTCAGCTTGCGAAACCGAACCTCATCCATGAATGCCCGCATCAAGAATATGCCACGCCCGGAGGTCTTCAAAAGATTCTCCGGCGCCAGGGGATCGGGAACTTCTTCGGGGATAAACCCCCTGCCTTCGTCGCTAATGGTGACGATTAACTCGCGACCATTTTGCTCGAAACTCAAATTCACGCGCTTGTTGGTATCGTAGGCGTTACCGTGCAGGATGGCGTTGATCATCCCCTCCCGCACGGCCATGGAAACTCCACTGCGCGTGTCCTCGTCCAGACCGGCCCGCGCCGCCTGCTGGTCGGCCATCTCCTCGGCTTTATTCACGCTTTCCAGCGTGGATTCCATACGGTACGAAACGCGTTGTGGCGCGGTCATCAAATCGCTCGTTGAGCCGAGATCATGTTCAGCATCCGCTGCGCGGAACAGAATCATCAGGAATGCAGAAGTTTGCCTGTTCGCGGCAGAGTTGTCAATCCGCGGCAGCGCGGGGCCCCCCGGAAAGAAGAGCCTTCTGTCAAGAGATCGAGGCCGATCCTGGTATCAGGATTGCCTCACCTACTGGTGGCGGGACACCGCCCGGCGCAGGCCTGTAGAGGAAAATCAGGTTGAGCCTGGCACTGGTACTCCACTAGACGGAAAAGGAGTGGTGGTTGCGGGCCGCGTCAGGTCCGCCGGAGCACCACTCCTCAGCTGAGCTAGGAAATCGCAGGACCCTAGCTTACTGCTGCGGCATCGAACCCTGCGATTGAGACGGCGATACAGAGAGGACCTTAATGGTGTTGTTATCGGTATTCATGATGTACTGCACCGATACCGACTGTCCGTCGTATGCCTTCAGTGTTTTCGGGTTGCTGATCTGATAGGTCTTATTATTGCTTGTCAAGCTCCTGCCGTTATTGCTTACCATGCCCGACATGGCCTGTTTAGGGAACGTGGTCGAACCCATCTGGCTCTGCTGTGCAGCCTGGTTCTCCTGCGCCTGCATCTGCTGGTCCCGCTGCGACGGCTGGTCCTGAGTACTGTTCTGGGCGAATGCTATCGCCGGAATACTAAGCGCGATAGCAAGCAAAGCTAGCATCATCTTTTTCATGTGTCCCTCCTTGTCACTGCTGCCTGCCAATCTGTGTGACGGCAATTCCGCGAGCGAGGTTTGCTCCGCCGGACAGGAAACATAGGGCTTCTAAGGCCCGAAAAATCGGGGCTTTGAGATGCGTTGCATTCGCGTTATCGTTGCTCAAGATGACAACGCCTGCGCCGGCTTCCGTCAACGCAACCCTGGCCACCTACTTGCCCCGTCTGCAAATTGAACTGCTGCAAGAGGACGCCTGGGCGGGGGATCAGGCCCACGTCCGCACCTTCTCCGGGGCTGTTCTGGTCGTGGACATCTCCGGCTTCACCGAGCTTACCGCGCGATTTGAGCAGCGGGGCAAGATGGGCGCCGAGCAGCTCTCGGGAATACTCCGCGATTACTTCGGGCGGCTCACTGACATCATCACTGGTCACGGCGGCGACATCGTCAGTTTTGCCGGCGACGCTGCGTTGGCGGTGTGGCCGGAGATGAAAGCTGCCGGCACGCGTGCTTTGACCTCGCGATGTGTGCAGGCAGCCCTCGCGATCGAGCGCGAAAATGCAGCTCAGTCGCCGCAGCATGGCGTGCTGCTGAAGCAGCGCTCCGCGATAGCAACCGGGCAGCTGCATGCAGCCTTGCTGGGAGGCAGCCAGGACCGCTTGTTCCTGCTGGCCGGAGAACCGCTCCGCGAGGCCGGACTCACCCTTCATGACGCCGCGGCCGGCAACGTGGGGCTGGCGCCGTCGGCCCTGAGTGTTCTGGGCAATGAAGTCACAGGCAGCGTGATGCCGTCGGGGACTTTCGTGGTGCATGCGGCCGGCGCCGAACGGCTCGAACAAGGGACGCCCGTTTTCCTGGCGGATCCGAACCTGTCGCTGGCCAACTATCTCCCTGCCTTCGTCGCGGACCGGGTTGTTGCTGGACTTGGCGACTGGCTGGCTGAGTTTCGCAGCGTGACCGTAATGTTCGTGGGGTTCTCCGGCTTCGATGCGAGCCGGGAGGAGGCTCTGCTGCAGCTCGATCCGGCCCTCCAGCGTATTCATCAGGTCCTGCAACGTTACGAGGGCTCGATTTACCAGTTCCTCATGGATGATAAGGGTCTGGCGCTAATCGGGGCTTTCGGGTTGCCGCCGCGCGCCCATGAAGAAGACGCCCTGCGTGGGGTGTATGCGGCGGTGGAGATCGAAGCCGCGCTGAAGTCGCTGGGGATTCGGGCATCCATCGGGGTGGCGACGGGCAGCTCATTCTGTGGCATCTATGGCTCCCAAACGCGGCGCCAGTACACCGCACTTGGGCGGCCCATGAATATTGCGGCGCGACTGATGCAGGCTGCAGACGGCGGGATCCTGTGCGATCTGTCGACCACCAGCCGCGCGGAAAAACATCGCAAGTTCACCTTCCAGCAACTCGACCCCTTGCAGGTAAAAGGCAGCAGTGCGCCGCTGACGGTCTATCGCCCCAGCCCAAGCTACAGCGAAGCACTGTGGACGGCAGCTTCTGCGCGCGTGCGGCAGCCGCTGCAAAGCGGAATCGTCGGGCGAAACCGCGAACGCCAGGCGCTGGCGATCGCGCTTGACCATCTGCAGGCCGAGAAGACAAGTTCCCTGATTCTGCTTGAGGGCGAAGCGGGAATCGGCAAGTCGCGTCTGATCGAAGAGCTGCTGCTGGCGGCTCACAACCGGCAGCTTACATGTTTAACCGGCACCGGCCAGGCGATCGAAAAGGCGATTCCGTACCATGCCTGGCGGCCGATCCTGGCCTCTGTCTTCGGCCTGACGAACGAGTCGGAGAGCGCCGAACGCCGTCGTCAGCGCGTGCTCAGCCAACTTAGTCCGGATTTCCAGCCGCTCAGCTCCCTCTTGAATGCCGCGCTGCCGTTTGACTTTCCGGAGACGCTGGAAACTCGCGAGCTACAGGGAGAGGCCCGCGCCGATGCGACTCGCCGTCTGCTGCTGGATGTCCTTAAGCAGTATCTGGCCAGTGACCCGGCGGTTCTGATACTGGACGATGCCCACTGGTTCGATTCGGCCTCTTGGGGACTGGCACGACTTGCGGCCGAAGAACTGCGTCCGGCCGTGATTGTGGTGGCGATGAGGCCTGTGACCGACGCGCCCATCCGAGACTACGAAGACCTGCTGGGGATGCCGGGTTCGGTGCACTTAGCACTGGAGCCCCTCCCGTCAGAGGATGTGCTGCAGCTGGTTTGCCAGCGGCTGGGAGTCAAGACAATGTTGCAGCCCATCGCGCAGTATGTGCTGCAGCAGACGCAAGGCAACCCCCTGTTCATCGAAGAACTGGTGTACGCCTTGCGCGACTCAGGCGCGATTGAGATTCGCGATTCGGAGTGCAGGCTGGGGCCGCAGCTCGCCGATTCATCGAAGAGTATCGACGAACTCTTCCGGCAACTGCATATGCCGGAGACCGTACCGGGAATCATCACCAGCCGCATTGATCGCCTGTCGCCATCGCATCAGATGCTGGTCAAGGTGGCGAGCGTCATCGGCAGGAGCTTTTCGCTGCCGACGCTGCACGCCGTGCATCCGGCGGAGGGGGAGAAAGCGCGCCTGCCCCAATTGCTCGCAGAGCTTGAGAGCCATCGTATTGTGCTGCCGATCGCAGCGGAGGAATACGAGTTCCGGCATCCGCTGATCCAGGAAGTTGTCTACGGGTCCATTCCGGTTGCCCTGCGGCGGCAACTGCACCAGGCGACAGCGGAGTGTTATGAGCACACCCACGAGCGCAACGTCGAAAGCTACGCTCCGTTACTGGCGCAACACTGGACGGCGGCGGCCGTCGCTCCCAAGGCGGTCCACTATTCTGCGCTCGCTGGCGAGCAGGCGCTACGGAATTTCGCAATATTGGAGGCGGTGCGTTTCCTGACGAGCGCAATCACGCTTGACAGCGAAGCGCGAAACCGCACGGAGGGAACGACGACCGATGATGCACGGACGCGCGCGCATTGGGAGTTGCTGCTGGGCAGCGCTTATGTGAGCTGGTCGAAGTACGAGGAGGCGCGCGAGCACCTGGAACATGGCCTGGCGCTGGCCGGGCATCCCATGCCAGGTTCGATGGTTAAAGGTGTGCTGGCGCTGCTGGCGGAAGCGGCGCGCCAGGTGCGGATTCGCATGAGCACGCCGGGTCGCGCTATGAAGGAGGACGAGCGGCGCACGCAACTGGAGCTCACGCGCGCGTACGAAGGCTTGATGGAAATTTACTACCTCACCGACAAGCCGGTCCCGTGCCTCTATTCCGTCTTCCGCGGCCTGAATTTAGCCGAGCCGGCGGGAGCCTCGCCTGAACTGGCGCGCTGCTACTCATCAACCGCCGCCCTGTTGGGCTTCATGTCATTTGCCAAGTGGGCGGACGCCTACTTTGCACGCGCCCTCACCACGGGCGAGGAGGCCGGGGACTCTTCTGCACAGGCGTGGGTGTTCATGGCCAAGGGCGTCTATCTCGCAGGACTTGGCCAGCGCGCCACCGCGGGAGAAAATCTGCAGCGCTCGATTGAGATTTACGACCGGCTGGGCGACGCTCGTCATGGCGATGATGCGCGCGCCAACCTGGCCGCAACCTGCTACCTGCATGGCGAGTTTGCAGAAAGCCAGGAACTGGCAAACCGCATTTACCGCTCGGCGCTGGTGCGGCGGGATACACGTGTGCAGGCCGAGTGTGCGCGCTGGCGTGCGTACAATCTGATCGCGCTCGGACGCTTTTCGGAAGTGCAGAGTGCGATCGATGAGCTTGATGCTCTACGTTCGTCCACTGTGAAGCTCGGAGGCTATCATCGCAAACAGGATGTCGCCACCCTGACTGCCCTGCTGCGGCTCAACGCTGGCGATCAGACGCAGGCCCTGGAGAAAGCGAAGCTCGCGCTCGAACTGACGCGATCCGTATCGGATGCCTTCGAATTTCTGCTGGAGCACGCCGCGCTCGCCGACGTTTGTCTGACCGTATGTGAGTCGCGCCCGGACGACAAGGGGGCCTCGGAAGCGGCGCGTAATGCGGTCAAGTCGCTCAGCAAGTATGCGCGCATGTTCCCCGTGGGCAGACCCGCACAGCTTCTCTACAGCGGCCGGTTGATGAGCTTGCAGGGCAAGAAGGACAAAGCACACGCCGCCTGGCAGAGATGTCTGCAATCGGCGGAGTCGCTGTCCATGCCTTTGTACCAGGGGTTGGCCCACTTTGAGACCGCACGCCAGTTGCCGGCAGCCGATGCGGCTCGCCTGGAGCATCTGACCGAAGCGCGGCAGTTGTTCGAGCGGGTGGGAGCCTCTCATCGGGCGAACGCCATTACGGCCATTGCCACCTCAGTCGTGCCCCTGGCTTGATTTCGTTGTTGACGCCTTAAGACCCGCTTGGTAGCATCCTCCATCGCCACGGCAGCAGTAGGTAAGAAGCAGAAACCCCGACGGGTTCAGCCGGGGCGGTCTGTCCTATGAAGAACGACTTCCCTCGCCACGAAGTCCGCGCTGCAGTCGCCGCCATCCACGAAAAACTACGCGAGGGTTGCTCGGAGCAGGTGGCAGAACGGGTCTGCGCCTGGATGGACACACTCTCTCCCAGCGGCCAGGCTCCCGATTATTTTCTGCAGCCCAGCATGTTTCCCATGCTGCTGGTTCCGGCATGGATGTCGGAATCGGTTGACGTTTGGGACGGGCGGTTCCAGTCAGAACTGGTCTACTCGTCGGTGAATGCGTACTACTCCATTCGCCTGCTGGACAACGTGATGGACGGACACGAGACATGCGAGAAAGAATTGCTGCCGCTTTCGGCGTTCTTTCATGCCGAGTTTCAGGGCGTCTATGAGCGGTATTTTGACGCGTCTCATCCCTTCTGGAGTTCGTTCCGTTCGCTCTGGTTGCAAACCGCTGATGCGGTGGTACGCGAGGCGCAACTGGCGACGATGGACGCCCAGAGCTTTCGCGAGATTGCAGCGAACAAGCTGAGCGCCGCGAAGATCCCGCTCATTGCCGTTCATCATCACCTCGGCGGACAAACGGACCTGGCGCAGTGGCTTTTGTTCTGCGATGAGCTCGCGGCATGGTGGCAGTTCCTCGACGATCTGATGGACTGGTATCTCGATGACCAGCGCGGCGCCTGCACCTACTTCCTTTCTGAGGCTGAGCGCCGAAGAGGCCGCGAAGAAACGAGGTTGCGCTGGGTCCTGCGCGAGGGCTTCGAATGGGGGGTGGAGACGCTTGAGCAATGGCGAGAGGCCTTGCAGCGCAGCGCGCACACTCTGCACAGTGACGACGCGCTGAATTTCCTGGACGAGCGTGGCGCGATGGTCATGCAAGAGGCCCGAAGGCTACTACCGGGCATGCAGGCGTTTGAAGAGGTCGCCTTAGCAATGGATAAGGAGACACTCGAGGTATAGAACGCACAGAAGCCGATCTTGAGATCGGCGCTATTTTGGCCCAGAAATCCTCAATCAAGGAGCAATACGATGGCAGTGACATTTCAACAACTGGTAGATCACGTGATTACCAACGCGCAGTTCCGGCATGAGTTCGAGAAGAATCCAGTGGCCGCGGCGGAAAGTTATGGCGTCCACATGACAGAGCCGCTGAAGCATGCACTTCAGAAGCTGGACATCAATGGAATCAAGCAGGTTGCCATTCAGATGCAAGGGCCGGCGCAATTCACGTAACCCGCGCTTGCCTGCGCGATTTTTTCACGGAGCGCTGATGCCGCCAGCCGCAAGTTGGCACGGCTGGCGCTTAAAAGAAGGAGCGATAGCGATGGCGGTGACATTTCAACAACTCGTAGAACATGTCATGACCGATTCCCAATTTCGGCAGCAGTTCGTGAAGGATCCGGTAGCCGCGGCGGAAAGCTTTGGCGTCAATATGACCGACTCTCTGAAGAGAGCACTCCAAAAGTTGCCAATGCAGGCTATTCAAGACGTTGCCGTAGCAATGCGGGGTCCTGCGGCGCCAATGGATGCGGCGATGCCGATGGCGGAGGCCGGGACAGGGGCCAGGACGTTTACATAGGCTCACGTGCCGCGGTGTGAAACCCATGCAAGCGCGGCGGCATAACTGAGGAACTACGGAAGAGGTCGGAAGAAGGGTTCCTGCGGGCTTACTGTGCCGGCAAGTGCAACCCGGTGCTTGCCAGCTCTGGTCGCTCGTTCATTCCTGTTCAGGCGAGGGGGAGTCCCACATTGTAGTACTGGAGGAAGCTTATGAATTCCCGCATGAGTGCGTGGGACGTAAACACACGGGCGACGATGATTGCCGGCATCATTGCTGACGTGCTTTGGATGCTGGCGTACATCTTCACCATCCGGATCGGCTTCCACGATCACTCCTATGGCGTTCCGCTCGTCGCCGTGTGCCTGAACTTCACCTGGGAATTTATCTTCTCCCTTGTCATCCGCCCGAAGAGCAAGCTGCGTATGGGGTTGACCCTGTTGTGGCTGGCAATCGATACCGTGATCGTCTATCAACTGCTGCGCTACGGGCGCGGCGACCAACTCCCGCAGTTGCAGCCGTATTTCGTATGGATTGTCCTCGGCACCATCGCCCTGGCGGCGATTGGCCACATCACCTTCTACTACACCTATGAAGATCCGGGCGGGCAGGAGGACGCGTTCTCGATCAATCTGGTCATGAGCGTCCTCTTCGTATTTCTATTTCTCTCGCGTCCGGATATGCGAGGCCTGTCCTACGCCGCAGCGTGGCTGAAGATGATTGGCACCGGCATCCTCTCGGCAGGAAATTTCTGGCTGATGCGCAAAGAGGAGCGGAAGTATGGGTTCTTTATCTTCATGTTCGGGACGATTTTTCTCTTCGACGTGATCTACGTCTGCCTGATGTGGCACGCGCGGCATGCCGGCATGTAAGGCCGAGTTCCAAGCCCAAGACGCCGTCTGTCCGAAACCGGACGCACAGTTCCGTCGTCGGACATCACCCTTCGTCGTCTCCGCCTAAGTGCTTCATATATAAGTAAAAACCTTGGCCAGCCCGTTGCACTTGATCTATCGGGCGCAGTGTCGTTTCCTCGCCCGGGAATCGAGATGTTGCAAGACCTTCGATATGCGCTGCGTCAGCTTCGCAAGGCGCCAGTATTCGCGGCGGTGGCCGTAATTACATTGGCGCTGGGCATCGGGGCCAACACGGCCATCTTCACGCTTCTCGACCAGGCCCTGCTTCGCGCACTTCCCGTCAGTCATCCCGAGCAGCTCGTGCGCTTGCGCTACTCCGGCGTGCACGCCGGAAATGTCAACTTCTACGGCGGAGACGAATTCGATTACTTTTCCTACCCCGCCTACCGTGAGCTGCGCGACAAGAACTCTGTTTTCTCCGGAATTCTTGCCAACGACGAAGCTCAGGTCGGTGTACGGTGGAACGATCAGCCGGAGCTCGCGAACGCTGAACTGGTCAGCGGCAATTACTTTGACGTCCTCGGCGTTCAGCCCGCCATGGGGCGCCTCATCATCCCGGCGGATGACCTTTCGCCTAACGGCAGTCCAGTAGTTGTGCTCAGCTTTAATTACTGGAAGTCTCGCTTCAACGCCGACCCGGGTGTTATCGGCACGAGCCTTCTAGTCAACGGACAGCCGTTCACAATTCTCGGGGTGGTTCAGCCCGCCTTCCGCAGCGTCATCTCAGGATATGCCCCGCAGGTCTTCTTTCCGCTGACTGCCACGCCTCTTGTGAACCCCGAGATGCGGGACTTTAACGACATTCGCTCGCAGATGCTCACCATCGTTGCGCGCCTCAAGCCCGGTGTAACCCGTGAAGGCGCGGAGGGCGGAATCAATCCTCTCTGGCGAGAGCTTCGCGCACAGCAACTCTCGCAAATGGACAACTCCGAGCAGCTCGTGCGTCGCGGCTTTCTGCAAAGTTCCAGGCTCCTGCTGCTCGACGACTCGCGCGGCTTCTCGCCTCTGCGCGATCAGATTCGCGTGCCCCTGCTGATCGTGATGGGAATGGTTGGCCTGGTTCTCCTGATGGCCTGCGTCAACGTCTCGAGCCTGCTGCTGGTTCGTGCTGCCGGACGCGTGCGGGAAATGGCGGTGCGTTATTCGCTGGGGGCAAGCCGGTGGCAAATTGTCCGACAACTTCTAACGGAAGGCCTGCTTTTGGGCATAACAGGCGGCGTCATGGCGCTCTTCCTTGCGCCCGCCGTGTCATCCCTGCTGACGCGCAGACTGGTGGGAGACACTTCAGCAGACCTGCCCTTCTCCTCTCACCCGGATTATCGGATCTTGCTCTTCAATTTTGCGCTCGCCCTGGTAGCGGGCTTGCTGTTCAGCCTGGCTCCCGCCTTACGCTTCCTGCGCCCTGATCTCGTCGCCTCGTTGAAGCAGCAAACCGGCACCGCGTCGGGTGGGCCGCTTCGCTTCCGCCGTCTGTCGGTTGCCGTCCAGATCGGATTGAGCCTGCTTCTCCTTATTGGCGCCGGCCTCTTCGTACAAACGTTGCGCAATCTGAAGAACGTCGATGTGGGTTTCGCAACCGAGCATCTGCTCAGCTTTGGGATCGATCCGCAACTTGCCGGATACAAGAGCGAACAGGTCTCTGCGCTGCACCAACGAATCCTGCACAGCCTGGCCGCCCTTCCCGGAGTTCGTTCCGTTGCCGGCACCACCGATCCCGAACTGATGGGCATGGAGAGCAGAACGAGCGTAACGCTGCCGGGACCCTCCGGTGACGCGATCATCGTCGAGGCTCCCTGGGTAACGCCGGGATACTTTTCGACCGTCAGCATTCCGCTGCTCGCCGGTCGTGACTTCACCGACCATGATGCTGCGGGCAAACCTCAGGTGGTGGTTGTGAACGCAAGTTTTGCGCGGCGCCACTTCGGCAGCCCGCAGAATGCGATCGGCAAGCGCCTCGAGCACGGTAATTTCAAAGGCCAAGTCGAATACGAAATCGTAGGCGTGGTCGGCGACTCCAGGCACGTCGACATGCGCACCGAGGTGAAGGAAACGCTCTACCGCGCGGAATATCAGTCATCCAGTCCAGGGTTCCTGATGTTTTACCTTCGCGCGTGGCAGGCTCCTGAGTCCGCCAAGGCAGACATCCGCGTGGCCATGCAGCAGGTGGATTCGAAGCTGGTAGTCGATAGCCTGCGAACCATGGACGAGCAGGTTGACCAAAGCCTCTCCAACGAGCGACTGATTGCGCTGTTAGCGGTCAGCTTTGGAGTGCTCGCTACGTTAATGGCGGCAATCGGCTTATACGGCGTTCTGGCCTATGCCACGGCGCAACGCACGCAGGAAATCGGCATTCGCATGGCTTTGGGAGCGCGCCGGAAAAGCGTCATTCGTCTGGTGCTTTCCGACGTCCTATGGCTCGCCGGTATCAGTATCGTCGTCACGCTCCCCATCGCATTCGTATTGTCGCGAGCCTTGCGGAGCCAGCTATACAACGTCAGTTCGACCGACCCGCTTGTGATCGCTTCGGGAGTGGTGATGGTCACTCTGGTCGTCTTACTATCAGCCCTGCTACCAGCTCGCCGCGCCGCTTCCATCGAACCCATGCAGGCGTTGCGAACGGAGTAGTAATTAGTAATTAGTACTTAGTTTTGGCTTAGCCGCAATCGGGAGCGCAATGCAAACGAGCGGGAACAAAAGTCGATCGAAAGCAGTATCAAATGGCAACAGCAGTAGCTAATTGCTAATTGCTAATTACTAATTACTAATTACTAATTACTTCTTTTATGAACACTCTTCGCTTCGCAATCCGGCTCTTACGCAAATCGCCAGGGTTTGCGCTGGTTGCTGTGCTGACGCTCGCCCTCGGCATCGGCGCCAACACCGCTGTCTTCAGCATCGTCGATACCGTTCTGCTCCGCCCTCTACCTTATTACCAGCCCGGCCGCCTTTCCCTGGTCACCGAGACCATAACGCTTGCTCCTGGAGAGCCGCTCGGCGTTGCCGCCCAGGAATACCTCGACTATCGCGACCAGAACAAGTCCTTCTCCAGCGTAGCCGCCTTCGAGGATGAAGGATTCAATCTGACGGGCGAAGGCCAGCCGCTTCGGGTACGCGCCGCCCGCATGACGGCATCTGCCTTTCCAACGCTAGGGGTTTCGCCTCTCCTCGGCCGAGCCTTCACCGCCGAGGAAGACCGCTTCGGCTCCGATAATGTCGCCGAACTGTCGTACTCGCTTTGGCAAAACCAGTTCCACGGCGATCGCAACATTCTCGGGCGCACGATAAAGCTGGATGAGAAGCCCTACACCGTCATTGGCGTGATGCCGCCCTCGTTCCACTTCCCCTTCGATGGCAAGCCCTTCTCGGAAATGGCCGACCTGTGGCTGCCTATCGGTTTCACTCCGCAGGTCCTTGCCCCGGAGAACCGCCTGATGCAGTTCGGGGTGGGCTTGATCGGTCGACTTAAGCCGGGCGTCTCTCCGGAGCAGGCACAACAGGATGTCCGGCATATCGCAGATGTCTTCCAGCAAGCTCACCCCGATTCGTATTCGGCGAACGCGCGCGTGACGCCTCGCGTGTACGCGTTCTCCAGCTACACCGTTGAAAAGGCGCGTCCGCTCGTGCTTTTGCTGTGTGCAGCGGTGATTTGCGTTCTGCTGATCGCGTGTGCCAACGTGGCCAACCTGCTTCTTGCCCGGGCCACGGCGCGCAGCCGCGAGATGGCTATTCGCAGCGCCGTCGGCGCACGCCCCTCGACGCTTCTGCGGCAATGCCTCGTGGAAAGCTCCTTGCTCTCTCTGCTTGGTGGCTGTGCGGGGATCGCGCTGGCTGAGCTCTCGGTTGCCGGGTTGCGCAACTTTGGACCAGCCAGCGTTCCTCGCCTCCACGAAGTGAGCGTTCATCCCATTGCCCTGCTCTTTACGGTAGGCCTCTCAGTATTGACCACGGTCCTCTTTGGCTTCATGCCGGCGTGGCGCTTGTCGCATGTTGCTCCACAGGCGTTTCTGAAGGACTCGGTCCAAACCGGCTCGTCACGCAGCAGCCTGCGTTTGCAGAACACTGTCGCTGTTGGTGAGATAGCGCTCGCGCTGGTGTTGCTGATCGGCGGTAGCTTGCTCGTGCGTAGCTTCCTGCGCGTGCTGGACACGCCGTTGGGCTTCGATCCGAAAGATGCTTATGTTGTCCGCACCCTTTTCGACACGCAGCGCTACCCTGACGCGACGAAGCGCATCGCCGTCCAGAAAGAGCTCCTGTCCCGGCTTTCGCGATTGCCGGGTAGCACGACCGTCGCGGCTGCCAGCCACCTGCCTTTGAGCGATGATCGCGGCATCGGCTTTCGCCTGGAGCACGCCGCACCCGACGACTTTCATTTCGCACAAAACTCACTCGTCACGCCCGGATATTTCCGTGCCATGGGAATCGGCATTCGCGAAGGCCGCGACTTTAACGAGCAGGACAGTCCGGAGTCGCCACTGGTTGCCATCATCAGTCAGGCTATGGTACGGCAATACTTTCACGGCCAGGACCCAATCGGGCAGCGGTTCTATTGGGGCAACAAGGGTCTTTACACAATCATCGGCGTAGCGGATGACGTCCACATCTCAGCTCTCGATGCTGATCCGCCGGCGATGATCTACCAATCCATGTTGCAGATGCAGACCTGGACTGCGGGACGGACTGCATTCCTCCTGCGTACAAATCGCCGCGGACAGGACCTCTTCAACGAAGTACAGCAACAGGTCTGGTCGCTCGACAAGGACTTGCCGCTCTACAACAGCACCACGTTGGCCACACTGGTCTCCGACTCGCTGGCGCAGCGGCGATTCACGATGCTATTGCTCGCGGCGTTCTCCGGCGTGGCGCTGTTGTTAGCTGCGATCGGTCTGTTTGGCGTGATCTCCTATCTCGTCTCGCAACATCAACGCGACATGGCGCTGCGGATGGCGCTTGGCGCCGATCGTTCGGACATCCATCGCATGGTACTCATGCGCGGGGCGTGGCTTGGCATAGCCGGCTGCGCAATCGGACTTGTCCTGTCGCTCATCGGCTCGCGCCTGCTGACCACCAGCCTCTATCACGTGAGCCGCTTCGATCCCGCAACCCTGATTGCAGTTCCCGCTCTGCTTTTGAGTGTCGTTCTCCTGGCCGGTTACCTGCCGGCGCGGCGAGCGGCTGCGGTCGATCCCATGCAGGCGCTGAGGACAGAGTGAAGCGATGCACCTTCTCTTACGAGAGCTCCGTTTAGCGATTCGCCGCCTTCGCCACTCACCCGGGTTTGCTATGACCGCGGTCCTGATGCTCGCTCTCGGCATCGGCGCCACCGTCACGATTTTCAGCGTCGTAAATGGAGTCCTGCTGAAGCCGCTGCCCTATGCTCGCTCGCAGCAACTTGTCGATATACGTGAAGTGGTCGAGGAGTGGAGTGGGATGTACCCATCGCTCCCTGTCAATCCGAAGCACTTTGGAATATGGCGGCAGCGGGCCACTGCTTTCTCCGGATGGGCGTTACTGCAACTCCGGCGCTCCGACCTCTCCATCGGCAACGGCACGGCAATCATTCTTCCGACTGCGCATAGCTCCATCGAACTATTCTCTCTGCTGGGCGTCGAGCCAATGCTCGGCCGCACTTTCACGCCGGAGGAGATGCAGGCCGGGCACGACCACGTGGTCGTGCTCACCAATCGCTTCTGGCACGACCGCTTTGCCTCCGATCCGCACATCGTGGGCAAGATCCTTCATCTTGACGGTTATCCATACACCGTGATCGGAGTGCTGCCGGGCCAGTTCGAACTTCCGTCCAATGGCCTGGGCCTCTTGCGTCTGGATGAGCAGAGGACAGTCGATCTCTTCGTGCCTTTGGTGATTTCAGCTGAGACGATGCAGGAGGACTTCGGCGAGTTCAACTATCAGGCGCTGGCGAGGCTCAAACCCGGCGTGCCGCTGCATCAGGCTTCCGCCCAGCTCAACGCGATTGAATCCGACATCGCAAATCACTTCCCCCCTGACGCCAAATACCATCTTCGGGGCGAGATTCTGCCGCTAAAGGAGACGGTAGTGGGCGGCGTCAGTCATGGCCTGTGGCTGTTGTTTGCAGCGGTGGGAAGTGTGCTGCTGATCGTCTGCATCAACCTGGCGAACCTGCAACTGGTGCGCGGTGTGATGCGCTCGCGCGAGACCGCCGTTCGCGCCGCCCTTGGAGCCAGCCGCTCGGACCTGCTCACTCACTCGCTGGCTGAGAGCGTCATCCTGGCTGTGGCCGGCGGTGTCGTGGGCACTCTTTTATGCGCCTCAGCTCTACGAGTCCTGCCTCACCTGATGCCAGGTTCATTACCACGTAGCGGCAACATCAGGCTCGATGGTGCAGTGCTGGGATTCTCGCTGCTGGCAACGACCCTCAGCGTTCTGCTCGCGGGCGTGCTGCCCGCGTTGCGTTCCTCCTCTGTCGATCCGCACAGTGTGCTGCAGAGTGCGGGGGCCCGCGCTGCAGGAAGCCAGCGAGGCGCGCGCCTCCGGACAGTCCTGGTCGGTGCGGAGGTGCTGTGCAGCGTCGCGTTGCTGCTCGTAACAGCATTGCTGGCCCGGAGCTTCATCCGGCTGATGAACGTCGACCGCGGCTTTCAGACGCAGCACATACTTACAATGCGGGTCCACCTTCCCAAGGGTCAGTACGAGAAGAACGAGCGCCGCACTCAGTTTTACGATGAGGTGTTGCCGCGGCTCTCCACACTGCCGGGAGTCGCATCCGTCGGCTTCTCCAGCGCTCCCATGATGAATGGTGAAACCTGGATCGATTTGCTGACGCCCCTGCCGGCGCCGCCTAGCGCCGCCTTACAGGACCGCATCCAGGCAAACATTCGCTGGGCGAGCCCCGATTTCCTCAACACGATGGGCATTCGCCTGCTTGCCGGCAGGATGTTCCATGATCAGGACCGGGGCCATCCGGTCGCGGTGCTCTCGGAATCGGCCGCCCAAAAACTCTGGCCCGGCCAGAATGCCGTTGGCCGCAGCTTCCAGGCCGGCGAAGTCAAGAGTTGTACCGTGGTGGGCGTGATCGCCGACGCCCGCAGCGAAGACTTAAGCGCCGCCCCGGTTGCTATCGTCTATTACCCGTATTGGCAGTGGCCACAGCTCTCGAATTTCTTCGCCTTGCGAACGGTGGCGGATCCCACCGCGCTTGCCGGGGCCATACGGCATGTCATCGGCCAGATCGAGCCTGAGGCGGCCATCACCGACGTCGAGACCATGGACGAGGTTGTTGGCTCCTCGGTTGCGCAGCGGCAATTCGAATTCAGCCTGCTGCTGGGATTCGCCGCCGCCGCGCTGCTGCTGGCGGCTTTGGGACTTTACGGCGTGCTGTCGTATTCCGTGGCAGAGCGCACACGCGAGATGGGTGTGCGCATCGCCCTGGGCGCGCCAAGAGAAGCCCTGTACCTGCTGGTGTTCCGTCAGGCAGCCTTGCCGGTGATAGCGGGAATCGCAGGCGGCTTAGCCATCGCATGGCTGAGCGGGCAATTAATCGCAAGCATGCTGTTCGAAGTAAAGCCCTATGACGCGGGATCTGCTTTGCTGGTTATCGCGGTTCTCGCGCTAACGGCCGCTGCCGCATGCTTTTGGCCCGCACGCCGTGCAGCACATGTGGAACCCATGCAGGCGCTGAGGATGGAGTAGGAAGCAATTAGCAATTAGTAATTAGTAATTAGTAATTAGTATTCAGCGACCTACTAATTACTAATTGCTAATTACTAATTACTGATTGAAAGGCACATCATGCCCACTCTGACCCACGAACTTCGCTATGCTCTGCGTCAGTTGCGGAAGTCGCCTGGCTTCACGATCGTCGCGATCCTGACGCTCGCGCTAGGAATCGGCGCCAACATCGCGGTCTTCTCCGTGACCAACGCAGTTCTGCTGAATCCCAGCGGCGTTCCTCATGCGAGTGGGTTGGTAGCGCTGCGGGCTCGCTACCTTGCATTGGCGGATTTGAGCAATATCGGTATTTCCGCCCCCGATTTTGGCGATGCTGCGGACGGCAGGAACATCTTCGAATCGGCGGCCGTGCTGCAGAGTGGCGGCTTCAACCTCAGCCGTGAGAACGCGAATCCGGAGTTGCTTCGCGGTGGCAAGGTCTCGTCTGCCTATTTCAACGTCTTCGAGGTCAAGCCGTATCTCGGTCGCGGCTTTACTGCTGAAGAGGATCAACCCGGCGCAGAACACGAAGTGGTTCTTGCCTGGCGTACCTGGAAGAAACATTTCGGCTCCGATCCGAATATCGTCGGCAGTACTGTGATGCTGAATCAGCAATCCTACCGCGTGGTTGGCGTGATGGGTCCTGATTTCAACTGGCCGAACCAGGCCGAGCTCTGGGTCCCTATCGCACTACCCCCGGCCCAGTATCACGACCAGAAGTATCGTTACAACGAGAATCTCGGCGGCATAGCACGGTTGCGGCCTGGCGTCACATTGGAACAGGCAAACGCCTACCTCGACATGAAGGCGAACCAGAACATTCAATCCGAGGGCGACAAGAGCTATGGTCGCGCGTCGCGCTGGGGCATGTTCGCCATGCCGCTGACGGAGTTCATCGGCGGACCATTGCGCAAACCGCTCACCATGCTACTCATCGCCGTCGGCATGGTTCTGCTGATTGCCTGCGCCAACATCGCCGGCCTGCAGATCGCGCGTGCGTCGGCCCGCGAACGCGAACTGGCCGTCCGCGTTGCTCTCGGAGCATCACGATCACGTCTCGTGCGTCTGGCTTTGCTGGAGAGCATCCTCCTCACGGTTGGCGGGCTGGTGCTGGGCTCCGCGGTCGCAATGGCAACCGCCCCTCTGCTTCTGCATGCGCTGCCGCAAATGCTCGGCTCGCAAATCGAGCCTTCTTTCCGCGGGCCGGTGCTTCTGTTCGTGGTGCTGATCGCAGTGATTTGTTCTCTACTGTGCGGGGTTGTGCCTGCGTGGCATCGGACCAAGCCCGGATGGTTTAACGCGCTGCAAGAGGGCAGTCGCTCAGGGACAACGAGTGTCGCGAGTCAGCGCGCCCGCTCTTCGCTTGTGGTAGCCCAGATTGCACTGTCGCTGCTTCTGCTTGCCGGCTCAGGATTACTTCTGAGCAGCCTGGAGGCGCTGCAGCGCGTTGAAACGGGCTTCGATCCGCGCAATGTCCTTTCCGCGAGCTTTTCCCTGCCCAAGTCGATCTATGACAAGGACGAGAAGCAAGCCGCATTCTTCTCTGCCCTGGAAGAGCGCCTGCGCGCAATACCAGGTATAAACTCGGCCGCCTTGGTCGATTCGATTCCCTTCAGCGGCGACGGCGGCTTCGCGAGCTTTGTCATTAAAGGACAGCCTGTACCGCCCAATGATCCCGGCCCGCATGGAGGCATCCGGTTGGTATCGGCGGACTACTTCGAGACCATGCGCGTTCCCATTCTGCTGGGTCGCACATTTAACGATCAGGATCGCCTCGGTTCGCAGATGGTCGCAGTCGTCGATGATGTCCTCGCGCGTCAGTACTGGCCGGGACAGAACCCCGTAGGGCGGTACCTCGGCTTCGACCAGGCCAAGGCCCCCTGGTACCAGATTGTCGGCATTGTGAAACATGCCCGCTCATCGTCGCTGGAAGCCGACGGCAATGAGGGCTTTTACTTTCTTTCGATAGTGCAGAACCCTTTCCCGGGAGGTGCGGTGGTCGTGCGCAGCCCGCAGCGTCCGGAGAGCCTGAAGACCACGGTAGCGCAGGCTGTTCGCTCGGTTGACGCGGGCATTCCCATTTACGACGTGAAGTCCATGGAAGAGCGCGTAGACGAGTCGCTCATCGGGCGGCGTTTTGTCGTGCTGCTGCTGACCACCTTCGCGGGACTGGCACTGCTGCTGGCAGCGCTCGGTTTGTATGGTGTTATCAGTTACTCGGTACGTCTGCGCACTCGCGAGCTCGGAGTGCGCATGGCTTTGGGAGCTCAGCGGAGCCGGGTCATGCAGATGGTGCTGATGCAGGGCGCGCGTCTGGCGGCAATTGGCATCATCTGCGGCGTTCTGGGAGCGATCGCCTTCGGCCGGATATTCGCAACTTTGTTGTTCAACGTAGGTATGCTGAGCGCAATTCCCTGGGCGGTTGCAATCGCTGCTCTGGTTGTTGTGGTCTTGCTGGCCACGCTCCTGCCCGCGCGCCGGGCGGCATCGATTCAGCCGATGCAGGCGCTAAGGACGGAATGATGACTAGTGCCTAATGACAAATTGCTGGTCGCTACTGTTAGCCGGTACTGCCACTGACAATCACCTGAGGATTCGTATAGGAAACGGCTAGTTACCAATTACCAGCTACTGATTACTTGCTATGGCCGATCTCCGTTACGCTCTGCGCCAACTGCGCAAATCGCCCGTGTTCACGCTGGCTGCTGTCGTAACCCTGGCGCTGGGCATTGGCGCAAACACGGCCATCTTCACCCTGCTGGATCAGGCGCTGATTCGTAGTCTGCCGGTCAGTCATCCTGAACAACTGGTCCGTCTTCGCTTCACTGGCGAGAGCCCCGGTCACACGAACACATACGGCGGCGATGACAGTGACTTCTTTTCTTACCCGATGTATCGCGACTTGCGCGACAAGAACACCGTCTTCAGCGGATTGATCGCCAATGACGAGCAGACAGCCGGGGTGCAGTGGAATAACCAGTCGGAGCTTGTCGAAGTCGAACTCGTCTCCGGAAACTACTTCGAAGTGCTTGGCCTCCGCCCAGTAACAGGGCGCCCCTTATTGCCCAGCGATGATGCGCCAAACGGCGATCCTGTCGTCGTGCTCAGCTTTAACTATTGGAAGACGAAGCTCGGCGCCGACCCAGGTGTCGTCGGCCACACGCTACTGATCAACGCCAGTCCATTCACGATCGTTGGCGTCGCGCCGCCGCAGTTTCACAGTGTGGTTGCGGGAGAAACGCCCGCTCTGTTTGTACCGGCTTCGGCGAAGAACACAATCACGCCTCGATGGCCCGATCTGGAGAACCGCGAATCGCATTGGGTTACGCTCGTCGGACGGCTCAAGCCCGGCGAGAGCCGGCAGCAGGCGCAAGCCGGCCTGGAACCCTTATGGCATGCGCTGCGTGCCGAAGAGCTGAAGCTCTTCGACTACCACTCCCAACGTACGCGACGGCTGTTCCTTGACGACTCACACATACAGTTGCTGGACAGCGCACGGGGCTTTTCACCGCTGCGCGACCAATTGGGCACTTCGCTGCTCATCCTGATGGGTATGGTGGGGCTGCTGGTGCTGATGGCATGCATCAACGTGTCCAGTCTGTTGATGGTGCGCGCTGCGGGGCGTGTGCGCGAAATGTCCGTGCGCTATGCAATGGGCGCGGGCCGCTGGCAGATCGTTCGCCAGTTGCTTGTCGAGGGCCTGTTGCTCGGCACGGTTGGCGGCGCCTTGGGACTGATTATTGCGCCTCCAATCGCCGGCGTGCTTGTACGCATGGTGTTCATTGACCCGACCACTGAAATACCCTTCTCCACCTCACCCGATTTACGTGTGCTGAGCTTTAACTTCGCGGTGGTGTTCGTCGCCAGTATCTTATTCAGCCTCGCACCTGCGCTGCGATTCCTGAAGCCGGATCTGGTGAATTCCTTGAAGCAGCAGGCCGCCACGGCGTCTGGTGGCCCGTTGCGCTTTCGCCGAGTGTCGGTTGGGGCGCAGATCGCCGTAAGTATGCTGCTGCTGATTGGGGCTGGCCTGTTCGTGCGCACACTGCGAAACCTCCGCACGGTGGATGTAGGCTTTGTCACCGATCACCTTGTCACCTTCGACCTCAATCCGCGATTCGCTGGATATCAAAGCGACCAGCTTCAGCCGCTTAATCGTCGAGTTCTCGACACCCTCGCGGTACTGCCGGGAGTTCGGGCGGTTGCTGCGACCAACGATCCCGACCTTGTCGACGAAAATGAAAACGGCAACATCTCGATTGCGGGTTATAAAGCGGCTGAAGACGAAGATATGCAAGTGGAAGAGCCGTGGGTGACACCGGACTATTTCACGACCATGGGCGTTCCCCTGTTGGCAGGACGATTCTTCCGCGCCCAGGAGCCTTCGGATGAGCACACCGTGGCGATCGTGAACGATAGTTTTGCGCGCCATTACTTTGGCAATGCGCAAAACGCCATTGGCCGCGTTCTGCAATTTGGTTCGGGACCGAAAGCCAAGTTCAACGCCGAAATCGTCGGGGTTGTTGGGGATATCAAGCACACGAAGGTTCGGGATCCCGTTCTCCGCACGGTTTATCGCCCGTTGTTGCAGATTCCGCAGTCGAACGGTGTGACTTACCTGGTGCGGACGTGGCAGTCGCCACAGCTTACAGAGGCGAATGTCCGGACAGCAATGCGGCAACTCGACTCGAAGCTGGCGATCAACAATCTTCAAACAATGGAAGATGCTGTGACGCACAGCCTCTCAACCGAGCGTCTGATTGCATTGCTCTCGGTGAGTTTCGGTATTCTTGCGGTTCTACTGGCAGCCGTGGGACTGTATGGCGTGCTGGCCTATTCCACAGCCCAACGTACGCGAGAGATCGGTATTCGCATGGCGATGGGAGCACAACGAACCAGGGTCCTGCAGCTGGTGTTACGGGATGTCCTCTGGGTATGCGGAGTCAGCGTGCTGGCGACTCTCCCGCTAGCTATTGCACTTACGCGAACTCTGAGGAGCCAACTGTTCGGGGTCAGCGCAGCTGATCCTTTGACGTTTATGATAGGAGTGGTCTTCGTAGTGTGCGTGGTTCTGCTGGCCGCATTGTTACCAGCTCGCCGCGCCGCATCCATCGACCCCATGCAGGCGCTGAGGACGGAGTAGCAATTAGCAATTAGCAATTAGCAATTAGCAATTAGCAATTAG
>Ga0126381_100000112_pt1 | contig 90166 bp, 70 predicted proteins | sample PanSoiMetPlot_28_FD_96465 | JGI IMG/M metagenome (GOLD analysis project Ga0126381, IMG submission 96465) | Tropical forest soil microbial communities from Panama - MetaG Plot_28 | ecosystem: Environmental > Terrestrial > Soil > Tropical forest > Bulk soil | place: Panama | collected 2016-02-17 | reverse complement strand
AATGAATCTGAGCAAGTGCTGGAATGGACAGATATGGCGAAAGCAGCATTAAACCGGCGACATCGAATTCAAGGGCCAGCTGGCTTGCGACTCCCGTGCCCAGAGAATGCCCATAGGTGATGATGTGCCGGCTATCGACGCCTCGCATCGCAAGAGCATTCATGTAAGCGCGACCGTCGTTATAGAGTCCGGCTTCGGTCGGACTGCCCGGGAGGCCGCTGTAGCCACGGTATTCGGTAACAAGGAACCCATAACCCGCGGCGATATAGGGATCGGCCACCTGCGCGGCATTTGCAAGGAAATCGGCGTTGCCGTGGAAGAAGACGACGGTGCGACCTTTGCTGGTGGCGGGCGCATACCAGGCTTTCAAATCGATTCCGTCCGCGGTTCGCACTGAGATTTCCTGAAATGCCGAGTTTGCGTGGGCCTCACTCAGCGGCACATAGACGTGACTGGGGTAGTAGAGCAGTTTCCGCTGCGTGGTGAAGGCGACTGCCAGGAGCAGCAGATACGCGAGGACGGCAAGAACGACACAAACCTTGAGTACGTTCACGAATTCTCCCGACGTCGCTTGCAGGCAGCAATTCCGTCAATTTTACTCACCAGGTTCGAGAGGCACGGTGTCACCTCGGAGGCTCGCGAGAACGCTTAGCGGCACAGCGAGTTGGGATCGACGAACAGTTTGGAGCGGGGTGGCAAAGGAATGTGGCGCGCGTTCATTACGCCTTCGAGTGTGTCGGGCTGCTGGGGGAGTGATGGGTCGAGATCGCTCGTGTAGAAGGGGTCTTTCTCGGCCTCTTCAAGGGAAATGAAGGCGAATCCCTTGTTGCGATAGAGCTTGAGGAGGCGAGGGAGCATCCGTGCGTCGAATGCGCCGACGTGCATGAGCAATACGTAAGGAATGTCACGGCCATAGAGGGCCTTTGCCATCGCGCGGCGGAAGTCGATATCCGCTGCTGCTGCGGCGAGATAGGTGTTTTCAAGCTGTACGATGGCTGCCACGTCGTTCTTGGCGACGCAGCGGGCGTAGGGTTCGTTCCACATGTAATCGCCGAAGCTCATGGTGACGGCTGCGATCTTGTAGTGGTGGTCGGCTAGAAACATGCGCGCTTCGGCACGCTTCTCGGAAGTATCACCTTCGGCGAGGAAGGGATAGCGGAGCCAGTGCCAGTCGCTGCCGGTGGCGCTTTGCTCGAGCAGGGGTTCATTCTTGAGCAGATCGGCTTCCCAGTCGGCGAGGGAGGTGGTGTTGAGATTCGGGTGCGACCAGGTGTGATTGCCGAGGGGGAAGCCCGCATCGCGCCATTCCTTCAGCAAGGGAGCTGAGGCGGGTTCGCGCTCAAGCTGAACGCCATTGACAAAGCCGTAGACGGGCGGCAGGTGCGCAGCTTTCATGGCGGTGATGAGTTTGCGGCCGATCTCGACGCGGGTTTCGCCCTGCGGAAGGGCGCTGTGCGCGGGAAGGTCGTCCCAGGTAAAGGCGATCTGCTGGGCTCTGGCTGAACCGATCGCAGCGAGAGCGACGATGAAGATATAAAAGGTGCGTGAAGTGACCACGGGTCCATTATCCACTGCGAATTCGGGACCGATGTTTCCCAGGCCCCCAAAAGAAGGAGACCTGGGGCACCCGGCGGCGACGTACGACTCCACTCCGGCAAAAGCGAAGGGAGTTCCAGCGCCCCTACCGGGCTAGGGCCTTGCTTTGGGATCGTCTCCCAGGGTTCCCCCTTCACTGCGTTCAGGGTCCACCTGCGCTATCTTCGATCCTCCCTCCGGCGGGCAGGTCCGGGCGAGGATCACTTCGTTTCGTGAGCTGTTCCTACTTCACGTGGAGGACGGGGTTGCGGTCGGGGTGGGCGGGGTCTTTGATGATGTGGCCACCCTGCATGACGAAGGCGACGTGTTCCATGACGGTGATGTCGGCTAGTGGGTCGCCCTGGACGGCGACGATGTCGGCGTAGCGGCCCGGCTCGAGCGTGCCGACGTCGCCATCCTTGCCGAGCATGGTTGCGGCATTGATTGTTGCGGCCTGCAAGGCGCCGAGGGTCGTCATTCCGCCACGCACGAGCGCGCCAAATTCCTTCGAAACGGATTCGTCGACATCGGCATCGTCGACACCGTAGGCGATGCGAATGTGATGTGCGAGCGCGAGCTTGAATGCCGGACCCTGGGCGGCCATGATCTCAACGCCTTTCGAGTAGGAGTCGGGATCGCGGCCCTTGCTGAGGCCGGTTTCCATATCGTGCTGGAAGCAGTAGAGCGTGGGGACGAGCCAGGTGTGGTGCTGCTCCATGAGCGTGGCGCCTTCTTCATCGAGCATGGTGCCGTGTTCGATGGAGTCCACGCCTGCGCGGACCGCAGCCTTGATGCCGACGGCGCCTTCGGCGTGCGCCATCACTTTTTTGCCGGCACGGTGAGCGATCTCGACGGCTGCGGCCATCTGCGCTTCGCTGAGCTCCTGAACATGGAAGTCGGAGATGGGGTCCATGACGCCGCCGGTGGCCATCAGCTTGATCCAATCGGCTCCGTACTTGATGTCGCGGCGCACGACGCGGGCGATGTCATCAACGGTGTCTGCAACATTCTCGCCTCGTGGCAATTGGATGTCGGGCGCGAAGGGCGTGCCGTCTCCGTGGCCGCCGGTGAGCGAGACGCAGCTGCCGGCAGCGCTGATGCGGGGGCCGAGGATGATGCCGCGCTTAACGGAGTCGCGCAGGGCAAATTGCGGGTAATCGGCCGGGCCTTCGCAGGCGTCACGCAGAGAGGTGAAGCCGTGGTCGAGCCAGAGGCGAAGGTTGTAAGCGCCCCACAGTGTTGCCTGGGGAATTGAGGTGCGGAGAGGTGCGGCAACGTTCTGCGTCGTCGGATTGGAGAGGGTATGTGCGTGCGCGTCAATGAGACCGGGCACAACGGTGTAGGCAGAGAGATCTGTAACGGGAATCCCGGACGGCGCGGAGTCTGCGATGGATTGAATTCGCTCGCCGGCAATGAGGATATAGGCGTGCGGATGCACAGCACCGGTACGAACGTCGATAAGCTTTCCGGCGAGCACCGCCTGAGTGACCGCGGGCGGTTGGGCTTGCTGGGCGAGTGCGGTGGAGACACAGAGAACCAACGCAGAGAGGGCAGTTGAGCGGGTGGGCATGTTGGGATGAAGTTAACATCCGGACGGTCGAGCGGCAAAGAAGTACTACATTTGCGTTAATTCTGCAGCTTGCCCCCGAATGGTTACTTGCGAGGGCATCGGGTATTTGGTAGAAGAGCGTCAAACGGAACAGTCGTGCGTTGACAGTCAGGAGGCCAACATGAGCACAACAACTCCCCAGACGCAGCCGCTGGCCCACATGGATCAGTGGGACGATTTTGTGCAGGGCCGGTATCGAGAAGGCAAATCCGACGAGGAATTCCGCGTGTATGACGCCGCAGCTGCGCCGGGAGTCGCGGAGTTCTACCGGCTTAACCACGAAGGGCAGACGGTGGAGTACGTCCTTCGCAAGGAGAAGCAGTACTTCGGCCTCGAGAAGGGCATGAAGTCGATCTGGGAGGCGGCGGAGTTTCTGAATACGCTGGTCGATGACAGCGATCCGGATACGGACCTGACTCAGATCGAGCACTTGCTCCAGACGTCAGAAGCGATTCGGCGCGATGAGAATCCGCGGTGGATGGTGATGGCCGGATTTCTACATGACCTTGGGAAATGCCTTTGCCTGTATGGGGAACCGCAGTGGGGTGTAGTGGGCGACACGTTCCCGGTGGGATGCGCGTGGTCCGATTCGATCGTCTTTCACGAGTATTTTCGGAACAATCCAGACAGGAATGTGCCGGAATACCAGACGAGGTACGGCATCTACGAGCCGAATTGCGGACTCGAGAATGTGCACATGTCCTTCGGGCATGACGGTTATATCGCCGAGGTAATGAAGCCGTATGTGCCGATGGAAGCACTTTATATGCTGCGGTTCCATTCGTTTTATCCATGGCACAAGCACGGTGCGTACGACCACCTGACGAACGAGCAGGATCGGGCTATGCTGCCTTGGGTGCTCAAGTTCAATAAATATGATTTGTATTCCAAGGGACACGCCAAGCCGGACGTCGCAGAGTTGAAGCCGTATTACTCTGAGCTTTTTGCAGAGTTTCTGCCGGAAAGGGTTGCCTGGTAGAAATACGAACTCGGATCAAAGCACGATGGCCGCCGGTGGATGCCGGCAGCCATTCTGCCTTCGGGCAAAAAGCTGACCTGCCCCTTAGGCGGCTTCGTCGTGGCTTGCGGATGCTTCGGATTTCCCGGACAGGAGGGAATCGAGGAGCAGAAGGCAGGCGCCGACGACGATGGAGCTGTCTGCCACGTTGAAGTCGGGCCAGTGATAACCGAAGATGTGTACCTCGATGAAGTCGACGACCGATCCGTAGCGGGCGCGATCGTAGAGATTGCCGAGCGCTCCGCCGAGCACCAGGGCAAGGGAGACGGTAACGGGGCTGATGCGGCTGCCGAGGCGGATGAGCGCTATCAGAACCGCGATCACCGCCAGTGCAGAAAAGGCGATGAGGCCCCAGCGAACCGCGTTGGGCGAGCCCGAATCCGCGAAGAGAGAGAACGCCGCGCCCTCATTAAGCCAGTGCGTGATCCGCAGAAAACCGGGAATGACGGTGATGGCATCGCCCATGAAGACGTGCGTCGAAACGAGCGTCTTTGTGATGCGGTCACCTATGATGACTGCGGCGGAGATGAGCAGGAGCCACGGGAGCTTGCGTGGAGCTGGAAAACTCAATTGGCGGCCTCCGGGTCCGAGTCCGCGGCGCTGGGCGGATCGATACCCATTTCCCTGAGCGAGTTCTGGCAGCGCGTGCAGACGTTCTGCCAGATGCCGTAGTTGGAGACCTCGGGCATGAAGTTCCAACAACGCGCGCATTTGTGGCCGCTCGCAGGCAGGGCGGCGACAGCGAGCGGAACGTCGGTCGAGCCTTCGACTACGCGTGCGGCGGATACGTTGATGATTTCCTTGAGCCCGGCAGCGTGGTGAAGCAGCAGCTGGAGCAATGGGCCGGTGGCTGCGATTTCGACGTCGGCTTCAAGGCCCTTACCGATGCGCTTGGCCTGACGTGCTTCTTCGAGGACGCGTAGCGCCTCATCTCGGACAGCAAAGATCTGTTTCCACTCCTCGATTACGGGTGCGGGATCGGAGGCGAAGATTGCTTCCGGCTTTGGGAACAGTGCCAGATGTACGCTCTCTTCGCGGCCGGGGACCTTGGGTAGATATTCCCAGACCTCATCGGCGGTGAAGCTGAGGATGGGCGCAACGAGACGAGTGAGCGCTTCTGTGATCTGCCAGAGCACGGTCTGCGCGGAGCGCCGAGCCTTGTTCGACGGCGCGAAGGTGTACATGCGGTCTTTGAGCACGTCGAGGTAGAACGAACTGAGGTCGACAATGGCGAACTCGTTCACAGCCTGGTAGACGCGATGAAACCCAAATGCTTCGTACCAGTCGAGGATCTTCTCGGTGAGATCGCGCGTGCGGGCGAGCATGTATTTGTCGAGCGGAAGCAACTCGCACTCGGGCACGCGGTCGCGTGTGGGTTCGAAACCCTTGAGGTTGCCGAGCAGAAAGCGGAAGGTGTTGCGCAGTTTGCGATAGAGCTCGGCGCAGCGAGTCATCAGGTTTTCGCTGGCCGCCATGTCTTCTCTAAAATCAACGGACGCGACCCAGAGCCTTACGATCTCTCCGCCCATACGCTCAGCGATGTCGACGGGATCGACGCCATTGCCGAGGGACTTTGACATGGCGCGGCCCTGTTCGTCGAGCGTCCAGCCGGCGGTGGCGACATGCGAGTACGGTGCTCGTCCGCGAAGTGCGATGGACGTGAGCAGCGAGGAATGAAACCAGCCGCGATGCTGATCGCCGCCTTCGAGGTAGAGGCACTCCGGGGTCTCTCTCCCTTTCCCCTTTTGGAATGCCGTATAGGCAGGTTTCAAGTCGGGGTCGGATTCGCAGACGGCGAACCAGCTTGTGCCGGAGTCGAACCAGACGTCGAGTATGTCGGTTTCCTTACGGAAGGATGTTCCCCCGCATTTCGCGCACTTGGCGTGTGCGGTGCCGAGAAGATCTTCGGCGGCGGTGGAATGCCACGCTTCGGCGCCCTCGCGTTCGAAGATGTCTACGATCCGACCGTTGAGGGCGGAGTCGATGATGGGTTCGCTGCAGCCTTCGCAGAGGAAAACGGCGATGGGCACTCCCCAGATGCGCTGGCGGCTGATGCACCAGTCGGGGCGCGTTGCGATCATGTTGGTGATGCGTTCCTTGCCCCACGAGGGATCCCAGACCACCTTGTCAATCTCTTCGATGGTGAGCTGACGGAATGATGTTTCAGAGCCGCCGGGGCGCTTCATTGGAGTCTCGAGCGAGATGAACCACTGTTCGGTGGCGCGGAAGATAACGGCGTTGTGGCAGCGCCAGCAGTGCGGGTAGGAGTGTTCGAGGTCGCTTGCGGCGAGGAGGGCGCGCCGCTCTTCGAGCATGGCGACAATGATCGGATTGGCCTGCCACACCTTCTTGCCTTCGAAGGGCGGCGGAGAGGCGAGAAGCCATGCCTCGGGGTCGGCATGGAGATGGCCCGAAGCATCGACGCGGCAGGTCTGATCGAGCGAATACTTCTGGCCGGTGTAGAAGTCGTCTGCGCCGTGGCTGGGCGCGGTATGAACGGCGCCGGTGCCCTGGTCGGCAGTAACGTATGTCGCAAGGACGCCGAGAACGCTGCGTTCGAGGAACGGGTGCTTGAACGTTGTGTGCTCGAGTTTGCTGCCTTTGAAACGGGCGAGTCCGGTCGTGTTGCCGAGTTTGCAAGCAGCAATCACTGCGGGCGCGAGTTCGGCAGCGACGATGTAGACCGGGTCGGAGAGCGAATTTGGAGTCTTGGGCTCGCCACTTGCCGCGAGCGCCACATATTCGAAGTCTGGATGGAAGGCGACGGCCATGGACGCGGGAATGGTCCAAGGCGTCGTGGTCCAGATGATGGTGTGGACCTCGCGGCCTGCGAGCGCAGGCGCGAGCGCCTCGGGAGCGGAGGTCATCCGGTAGCGCACATAGATGGATGGGCTGGTGTGTGATTCGTACTCGACCTCGGCTTCGGCCAGCGCTGTGCGATCGTGGATGCACCAGTAAACGGGCTTGAGTCCGCGGTAGACAAAGCCTTTCTCGAGGAAGCCATAGAAGGCCTCGACTGTGCGCGCCTCGTAGTCGCGAGCCATGGTCATGTACGGCTTGTCCCAGCGGCCGAAGCAGCCGATGCGTTCAAATTGTGAGGTTTGGAGATCGACGTACTTCTGAGCGTATGCGCGGCAGGCTGCCAGGACGTCGGCAGCCGGCATCTCCAGCTTCTTGCGGCCTAGCTGTTCGTCGACTTTGATCTCGATGGGCAAGCCATGGCAGTCGTAGCCGGGAACGTAAGGAGAGTCGAAGCCTGCCATGGTCTTCGATTTCACAACAAAGTCTTTCAGTCCTTTATTGAGGGCGTGGCCCAAGTGGATAGGGCCATTGGCGTACGGAGGGCCGTCGTGGAGGAGGTATGTCGGGCGGCCGGCGCAGATTGCGCGGAGTCTCTCATACAGCCGAAGAGAGGCCCATTTTTCCAGCCGAATGGGCTCATTCTGAGGTAGATTCGCCTTCATCGGGAAGGCGGTTTGAGGCAGATTCAAAGTCGCCTTCAATTCAGGCGCTGAAGACATTGGAACTCCCGGAGGTGCAGAAAGATCTCGAATATTTAGTGTAAAGGAGCAGAGAAGAAATTTAAGGTAACAACGGCACACGCTTAGCGTCTATCGTTTATGGGAACTCTCACTTCAGGGAATTATGAGACTCTGGAGAAAGCGGCAACCCCAAATGGAGCATCGGCTCATCTAACCGAGACAAAGGCGGGCAGCCTCGATCATAATGGAGAGATGGACCGCGAAGCGGGCGAGCGCCAACCCGGGCACTTGCAGCCGAGAGGGTCAGCATCGGCACATATGGCAGATAACTTAGCGATCCAGACGGATTTGGATAGGAAAGACGACTTGCCCTCGATTGAGGGCCACGAGTTTGATTCGTTTTTCGGCAAGGCATTCGAGGAGAAGCCGATCTGGAGGCAGCTCTACGAGAGCATCCACGACGTCTTTTTCCCCCCGAAGCTTCCGCCCCTGGAGCTGACGTCAACGCCGATCCCAGTGCCGGACCGCATGGCGGTCAAGGCAAATCCCTGGGCGATAGGGACTTCCAGCATTGTCAATCTTGGGCTTTTGGCGCTGGCCATCTGGGCCGGTATCAAGATCTTTCACCCTCTCATGAAACAACAGGCCAGCGTCACCAATGTCGATGTGAGCGACATCCTCAAGGCTCCGCTGAAGGCGGCTCCGGCGGGTGGCGGTGGCGGTGGCGGATCGCATGACATTGTGGATCCGATGAAGGGCAAACTGCCTCCACGGATGAAGGACCCGATCACGCCTCCGATGGTGCCGGTGCTGGAGAAGCCGAAGCTGGCATTCACGCCGGCGATCAATGTTCAGAAAGACATCACGCTACCGGACAACCCCGACATGGTGAACTTTGGGGTGAAGAATTCCGCCAATGTGCAGCTAGCCTCGAATGGGTCGGGCGGCGGGAGCGGCATGGGAAGCGGTTATGGCGGCGGCATCGGGTCGGGCACCGGGAATGGATATGGCCCGGGCTACGGCGGCAACACCGGTGGCGGCGTTTACCATGTAGGCGGCGGAATTTCGGCGCCGATTCCGATTTACACGCCCGAGGCTGAGTTCTCAGACGAGGCGCGCCGCGCTAAGTACCAGGGCGTCTGTTTGATCTCGCTGATCGTGGATGCGCAGGGCAATCCGCAGAATCCTCGGGTAGTCCGGCCGCTGGGAATGGGTCTGGACGAGAAGGCACTGGAAGCCGTGCGGAAATATAAGTTCAAGCCGGCGATGAAGGGCGGCACCCCCGTGGCCGTCATGATGAGCATTGAGGTGAATTTCCGGCTCTACTGAGACCGGTATCAGGTCAGGGACCAAAGGGCGGAGTGCGTTCGGCACTTCGCCCTTTGGTCTTGAACATGGTTTGCCGGAGGTACTGGGCATGAACCACATGCAGATTCGCTGGATTTGAACTTTGCATCGTGAAGCTTTTCGTTCCAACCCTACAATGTCGAAAGGCATCATAGGCACATAGCAACTGGAGCATCACGGGACAACTGAATCATGTAGAAAGCAATGGGCTCCTCTGCGGAAAGATAAGGCTTTGCTGCTGTTTTTGGTGTTCCTTCCAATCTGATTTCTCCATGCACGGCATCAACGTCGGGGGCGAGTTACGGGCCGACGCTTAACGAGTGCGAATGCGCTGGACTGAGATAGGGGATCGTTAGTTCGCGGCCGGCAGGCGCCGGTTGCGAAAGGCAACGTTCGTTTATTAACTGGACAGGCGCTCACGTGGTAATCTCCCGAACGAAAACACGAACAGATCCGATGCTGCTCCGGGCAGAGGGCTGGTTCATTGAGACAAAGCAAGTCTCGAAAGTACTACGCCTGTCTCCGGCGAAGCGATGTAAGACGCTGAAAACCCACGAGTTTTCATAGACTTACACCTTTGGTTGTTACCAAAGTTTTGTTGACTCGTGACGGTGCCTATCCTACTGTAAGAACTCCGAACTGGTTTACAACTGGGACCGTTGTAAGAAAAGGGCCCTTTGCCAGGTCCGCGTTGATTTCGAGGTCCATTGAGCGATTAGGCAGGTTCGACCAACGGACGCTGAGGTTCTTTGAGGTTCTCCGGCATTGCCTGCTGGTTCCTCCTTCTCCCGGTCATCCTCACGGTTCAGGGTGAGACTGACCGAACTGACTTACCTGGCGGACAATTCAAGAGCAATGCTCGCGTCAGCGGCCCCGGATTTCGCAGAGGGCAGATGACGCTAGCCAGATTCGTGTGTTTTGAAAGAATTTCTCCCCCTCGGGTGCCTTGTGAGATCAATTTTGCTGGTCTTTTGTGTCCTCCGATCCACGGAAACGCGCTCCTGGCTCAGTGAAACGGTCGAGAGAGCCGGTCATAAATTGGTGAGTGTTTCCAGTTGCGAGCAGGCCCAGGTCCTTCTCAGGAATGGGCTCGACCCCGATCTCATCCTTGTCGAATCGCTTTCAACTGACTCTTTCGAATTCGCGAGCATCCTTGAAGCAGCTCGCAGTTCGTGCGTGTGCCTTATCCATGGTCCGGCTGAAGAGGAGATAAGGGCGCTGGCCGCATCGCACGGGATCAAGTTTTTTCTGAAGCAACCTCTTATCGAGCAGGAGCTTTCCGCAATCCTGTGCCAAGTGAGTGCCGGGGCGGAGCAAACACTCGAAGGGACCACGGCCGGCACTGCCGTCCCAGCTTCTGTGACAGACGGCCCCATTCTTGAAGAGTTGGGCAATGGCAGATACTTTCTCGCCGCCGCGTCTTCGATGATGAAGATTCATCGTCAGGTCAAGCTTCTTGCCGGTGTGGATGCCCCGGTGCTGATACTTGGCGAAAGCGGTACGGGCAAGGAGGTAATCGCACATCTCATTCACAAATACTCGCGACGTTCGGAACATCGCTTTGTCAATGTGAACTGCGCTGCTCTTCCGACCGATCTGCTTGAGAGTGAGTTGTTCGGGTACCAGCAGGGTGCCTTCACGGGCGCGATCAAAGACAAGCCGGGAAAATTCGAACTGGCTAATCGAGGCACACTGTTGCTGGATGAAGTCGGCGAGATGAGCGCGCAGATGCAGGCCAAACTGCTGCACGTTTTGCAGGATGGACAATTCAACCGGCTGGGAGCTCGGGAAAGCAGCCGGGTCGACGTGCGGGTTCTGGCAGCAACCAACGTGCAGATCGAGAGTGCACTCGTAGGCAAGACGTTTCGCGAGGATCTCTATTACCGGCTGAATGTCTTTACGATTAATGTTCCACCATTGCGCGAGCGCCGCGAAGAGATTCCATTCTTAATCGAGGAGATCATTCGCAGGTCTCCCCAGGAGTTGCGGAGCGGATATAATTTCACCTTTTCTTCCCGGCTGATGGATGCCGTTCTGCTTTACGACTGGCGCGGCAACGTGCGCGAACTGCGAAATTTCGTGACCCGCACCATAACCATGCGCGATACCGATACGGCAATCCATGAATTGGAGACGAAGATCGCCGCCGGATACCGCGTGCAACCGGAGGAGACGGAACCGGCTGGATCCGTTCCGGCTGAACACACCGGTATGCGCGCCGTCATGCGCGACATGAAGGATCGTGCCGAAGCGCAGATGATACAGGATGCGCTGGAAGTCTCCGGCTGGAACCGGCGCCACGCGGCGAAATACCTCAACATTAGCTATCGCGGCCTTCTCTACAAAATCCAGCGGCACCGGCTCGCGCCCGGGCCTTCAGTCCAATCGACCCGCACCAGGATGCGGGAGACAATCTAAACAATCAAACAACCTTGCGACAGGGTGCGGAACGTTGGGTATTTGCACTCGAACGTCGCAATTATTTGACCCGAACGAAAGCGCGCAGTGCTCGATTTGTTCTGAGAAACGCAAGGGTTTGCACACTGCTTTGCCACGAATATGCAAGGTTTTGCATACCAGCGAGTGGCCAGCGCAGAAAGTCCTCGTGAAGCCTATAAATCCCTGTGAATGAGGGTGAAAAAGGGGAAGGATTTCGTTGGTGCTTAACAGTTTTGGTCATCGTGTTGCAAGTGCACATACGAGTATGTCAGCGGAAACTGCACAGACTTTTCGACGAGCAGAATTGCCCAGCGCAGAGTTCATCTTCGGGAGTACAGCTGGGATGCGCGAAGTCCGGAAGATGATCGAGCGGGCCTTACGCGACGATCTGCCCGTGCTGATCGAAGGTGAAAGCGGGACCGGCAAGGAGATGCTTGGCCGCTTCCTGCACAGTCATTCGCCTCGCGGCGAGGGACCCTTTTTGAGGGTCAACTGCACCGCTATGCCGGCGCATCTGGTGGAAGGGGAGATGTTCGGTTACGAGAGAGTTGCGGCTGCTGACGCGCGAAATGTGAAGAGCGGTTTCATCACCTTGGCCTCTGGAGGAACGCTTTTTCTTGACGAGATAGGCGATCTCGATTTGAAGCTCCAGCAGAAATTGACGCGTGCGCTCACGTCGAACCGTTATCAGCGCATCGATGGCGGAGAAGATCTGTCGATTAGCTCCCGCTTTGTTTGCGCCACGAGTCTCGATCTCGCAACAGCGGTGCAGAACGAAACGGTTCTGGCAGAGATGCTGGGCTGCTTCGCGCATCATCGTGTTCGCTTGCTTCCGCTGCGTGAGCGCAAAGAGGACATTCCTCAACTCTGCGAGTACCTGCTTGAGAAATTTGCCCGCAACTTCGGCCAGCCAGTGCCGCGCCTCAGCTCATATGTTCTTGGGGTCTTCCAACAGCGCGAATGGCCTGGCAATATTCGGGAACTCGAAAACTGGATTGCAAGGATCGTTATTTTCGGAAGCGAGGAGGCAGTGGGCCACGAACACGGTCGCGAGCGGACCCGGCAGGAGTCGTTGCCCAGGACACATCGAGCACCTCGAGTGAAAACAAGTCGGCGGGGGAAGCGGTTGCGTAGGCACACCTGAGGCCGGTCGCGGTTAGGGGAGGTTACCCGAAAGTAATCAGATTCGGAACCACTGGAATCGGATGGGAAGGGCAAAAGGGCATCGATTGTGGAATCAACGGCTTCAGATCCGAACAGGGTAAGCGGGAGTAGTTACCGTGAGGCACTTGCAGTGGGTTACCGGAGTGGTACTCTTCGGACCCTAACAGGGCATTGTAGAACCCTGGCGGGTAACTGAGTATTAGGCAGGGTTTCTGCGACAAATGTTTGTCTTGTCGCCGAGACATTGGAATTGTTGAGAAAGTCAGGCGTCTGAGTAATAAAAAAACACTGGGCATGTAGCTCACAGGGCGAAGCTTTACCTAAATTGGGAATAGCAGTATCCCAAAGGAGGACGCGCAAGTGGTGAAGCGGTACGGAATTGAAACGGGGCAGGGAGCAGGTGCACCATGGTGCGCGGTCTACACGCGGCATCAGCACGAGAAATCCGTTGGCGAGATTCTGCAGACTAAGGGATTCGAGGTGTTTCTGCCGCTGTACGAGTCAACGCGTCGCTGGAAGGACAGACGGAAAGTCTTAGCGTTGCCTCTTTTTCCGTGCTACGTCTTTGTACGTGGCGCGCTCGACCGGCGGCTGCCTGTGCTGTCGACGCCAGGTGTGCACATGATCATTTGCCGCGGAGAGCGTGTTGCGTTGATACCGGATGAGGAGATTGGGGCGATTCGAAGAACGGTGGAGGGTCAGTTCCGCGTAGAGCCGCACCCGTTCCTTCGTTGTGGAGACCGTGTCCGTGTGGTGCGAGGCTCTTTGGAAGGTGTCGAAGGCATTTTGACGCGCAAGAAGAACCTGTGCAGGCTGGTTCTTTCAGTGGAGATGTTGGCGCAGTCGGTGGCGGTCGAGATCGACGCATTGGATGTAGTGCCGGTAGTTCAGCCGGGCGTGGTTGCGCCGTACCCCGATGGGCAGCGACCGCGCATTTCCCACCAGGCCTCCCTAGCAGGAAAATAGGAAGGCTGCAGTAGTTTCTGATCGACAGGAGTTGGCTATGAATCGAAGTGCCGCGCAAGCCGTTGTTCTCGGACTCTTCTTCGCTGCTCTGTGTCCTTCACCTGGTCAAAGCCAGTCCAGCGCTCTGTCCGGTGGAGACAACACATCCGCCACGGACTCCAGGGCCGCGGCGAACGCGCTCGCGAGCAGCAGACCGCATGATCAAAGGTTCGTTATCGGCAATGACGACGTGCTCTCTATTAATGTATGGAAGGAACCCGACCTAACCAGGGCAGTTCCGGTGCGGTCCGATGGCAAGATCTCCCTTCCGCTCGTTGGAGAGATGGAGGCTGCCGGCCGTACGCCGCTTCAACTCGAACGAGATATTACCGAGAAGCTGAAGAATTTCATCACCGCGCCTGAGGTCTCCGTTATTGTTCAGCAGGTAAACAGCAGAAAGTACAACGTGCTGGGAGAAGTTACGAAGCCGGGATCGTATTCGCTCACGGCGACAACGACCATCATGGACGCAATTGCAGCAGCTGGTGGCTTCCGAGATTTCGCGAAGAAAACCGGCGTCTATGTTCTGCGCAAGAGTCCCAACGGCCAAGAGGGCCGGCTCAAGTTCAACTACAAAGATTTCATCAAAGGTAAGGATTCAAGGCAGAACATCCAGCTGGAACCAAACGACACCGTTATCGTTCCTTAGGAACCAACTACCATGCTAAAGATCGCCTGTTCGTTTATTGTCTTTGCGGCGGCATCGCAGCTGTGGTCCCAGGTAGAACCCTCCGCCACCGGTGGTCCGTTCAGTCTGGATGATACCCGCATGATGACACCACCGCCGGTGAGCAACGGCGTCTATCCCGTAAATGTTGGGGTGGAGTCTCATGTGAATTTTGTAACAGGCGGTATCGTTTTCACCGGAGCGTACAACGATAATCTTCTCGTAGGCAGTGGAACCCAGAAGACGCCCGATGAAACCTACTCCATTTTGCCTTCAATCGACTTCGATCGGCACACGCCTCACGAGTCTGTCTCGCTGAGCTACAGTGCTGGTGCCACTCTCTATCAACACACCACCTCGTTGAACGGGATCACACAGACCGGCACAGCTGAATTCCGGTATCACCTCAGCCCTTATGCGGTTGTGGCGGTTAGTGACAGCTTTAACCAGAACTACAACACCTTCAATTCCTCAAATCCCTTCAGCGGGGGTGGGGTGCCGGCAGGCGGGCCATCGCCTAGCGCGGTTTACGTGTATCCCTTTGCGAATCAGCTTGGAAACACGGTCAACGGTGGAGTTGAGTATCAGTACGGAAGAAATGCGATGATCGGCGCCGGAGGAACCTATGGGTTCCTTCACTACGACAACACTTCGAGTTCGTCGCTCCTGAACGATTCGAATACTGGTGGAGGATCGGCCTTTTGGAGCCGTCGCATTTCCCGCGGACAATACCTGGGTGCTCTATACGAATACTCGAACATCCAAACGAATCCCGTGAAGACGACGACGGATACTCACACCATCTACGGGTTCTATACCAAATACTTGACGCGCACGGTGTCACTGTCGGTGCTCGGCGGTCCGCAGCATTACACCTCGACTGAACAAGCTGCAGGCGCGTCATCCAGTAGCTGGGAACCGGCAGTGCAGGGTAGCGTCGGTGTCCAGACGGCGCGCACCAACTTCTCCGCAGGATACACGCACCTTGTGACCGGAGCCGGAGGCCTGGTCGGCGCCTTTCACACCGATGCGGCAGATGTCAGTGCGCGATGGCAGTTCGCGCGCACGTGGAATGCAGGGTTGACTGGCAGCTACTCCATGTTCAAGAACGTGACACCCATAGTTTCAGGCCTGAACCCTGGCGGACATACCATTGGAGGTGTTGCTTCACTCCAGCATAGCTTCAGGGAGAGGCTCCGCGCTGAAGTAGGATACGGGCATTTTCACCAGAGCTACAACGCAACCAGTGGTTCAACGCTGTACCCCGATTGCAATCGTGTGTACGGCTCCATCTCCTTCATGTTCTACCGCCCATTAGGACGATAACTATGCCTGAGTTAATCGAAGATCAGGAAGCAACACAATTCGATTTCGAGCGCTATCTCGATCTAGTACGTCGCCGGCACATTCACTTTCTTGTGCCCCTGCTTCTCGGATTTCTCGCGGTTTGGGGAATCAGCTGGATCCTGCCAGCCAGATACAAGTCCAGCACGTTGATTCTTGTCGAACAACCGACGATGCCGGAGAGCTATGTGGCTCCCAACGTGAATGAGAATTTGCAGGACCGTCTGCAAAGCATTACGCAGCAGATTCTGAGTCGAACGCGTCTGCTTATGATCATCGACAAGCTTCACCTGTACGCCGGAGACAATCGGCTCAACACTCCCGATGACAAGGTTGAGGCGATGAGGAAGGGGATAAGCGTCGACCTTGTCCAGAACCGCAACAACGAGATTACCGCCTTCAAGGTGAGTTTCTCGGCGCAAGATCCTGTGCTGGCTCAGAAGGTTACTAGCGAGTTGACGCAGTTGTTTATCGACGAGAACCTCAAGGTGCGAGAGTTGCAGTCTGAGGGCACAACGCAATTCATTGCAACCCAACTGGAAACGGCGCGTTCGGCTCTTGCCGACCAGGAAGCGAAGGTTCGCCAATTCGAGGCGGTGCACGAGGGAGGCCTGCCGAGCCAGCAAGCTAGCAATCTGCAGATACTCGCCGGCCTTCAGGGGCAATTGCAGAGCCAGCAGGATGCGTTGAGTAGCGCGAAACAGCAGCGCGTCTATTACCAAAGCCTGATCGAGCAGTACAAAAACCTCCATGCAGCAGGACGCAGTCTCGACGGAGGGCCAACGGAGGTCACGGCCCTCGATCAGGAGTTAACCAGACTGCGATCCCAACTGACAGATCTCAGCTCGCGCTACACGGATTCCTACCCGGACGTGGTGAAGATGAAGGCGCAGATCGCCAAGACGGAGAGGCAGAGACAGGAGCTCATGGCGGCGCCCAAAACTGGTTCGAAACAGGCTAGCGAAGCGGAAAGCACGCCGTTGCTTCAGTTACAGAGCCAGCTCCAGGCGAACCAGCTTGAGATCGCCAGCCGCGAGCGAGCCATCGCAGGAGTCGAAGCGCGCATCAATGAATACCAGGCGCGCCTGAACTCAGAACCTGCTACCGAACAACAGCTCGCTGAACTCACACGTGGCTACGAGCAATCGAAGGCTAATTATGACGATCTCCTAAAGAAAAAGAATCAATCTGTCATGGCCACCAGCATGGAACACATGCAACAGGGTGAACGATTCACGATGCTTGATCCCCCTAGCGTTCCTGCAAAGCCGGACTTTCCAAATCGCCTGAAGTTCTGCGCCATGGGCCTCGGCATCGGTTTGGCGCTGGGATGCCTGGTCGTTTTGCTTTTCGAGCTAGTGGATGATCGCATGCACGGGGAGAAGGAGATCAAGAACATGCTTCCAGTCCAAGTCATGGCGGAAGTCCCTGAGATTCAGACCCCCCAGGATGAGGAGAAGCAAAGGAGAAAAGCAGTACGTGGCTGGGCCCTGGCTGGGGTTATCTGCATGGTCATTGCAATTGGATCCGCGTTCAGTTACTTGCGAGGATAGAGCACAGTTCCCATGTATAAGAACTTCTACAATCTGACGCGCAGCCCGTTCGACCTGACGCCGGACCCGACCTGTTTTGTACCGACGGTCCGACACAACGAGGCATTGGCAGCCCTTTACTACGGTATCCGCGGACATAAGGGCGTGGTCGTTGTAACCGGCGAGGTGGGTACCGGCAAGACCCTGATGCTCCGGTGCCTGCTCCAGTTATTCAAGGAGAGCAGCGAGATAGCGTATGCATATCTCTTCAATTGCCGCCTGAGCTCGAACGAGTTCCTGCATTACACCGCTTCGGATTTCGGTCTGAAAGTGGGTGAGAGCCAGAGCAAGAGCGTGCTCTTGCTTGAGCTAAGCAAGTACGTAACTTCGCGCGGCCTTCAGGGACTTACAACGGTGCTGGTGATCGATGAGGCACACAATCTTTCAATGGAACTGCTCGAGGAGATTCGTCTTCTGTCGAACCTGGAGACAAACACCGACAAGCTTCTACAGATCGTGCTCGTTGGCCAGCCGGAACTCGATTTGAAACTGGATTCATTTGATCTTCGGCCACTGAAGCAGAGGATCGCGCTGCGCGCACATCTGACGCCACTCGATGAGCAGGACACCGAGAGATATATCCTGGAGCGGCTAGCGATCGCTGGCGCGGGTTCGCGTAGTGAACCGCTTTTCATGCCGGATGCTGTGAAGAAGATTCATGAATACTCACGTGGGTTTCCGCGACTTATCAACACGATCTGCGAGAACGCACTCATCACGGGTTACGCACGGCAGTTGAATTCGATTACCTCGGACGTTATCGCCGGGGTTGCGAGTGACTTCCATCTCACCGGCAACGGATCGAAACTCAGCAAGAATGGGACGAGCGATCCGGACGAGGAAGCGGAGCGGGCCAAGGATTTTTTTCTAGGTCTTGATGCCGCAGCAAGAGCAGCCAGGAAACCCGATCCCGAGTGGAGCGGGCCAATCGCAGTTGAAGCGGGGGGACATGAGCCAGATTTTTGACGCACTACAGCGGTCAGAAGCAGAGCGAAATGGCAATGGTTCGGCTGCGAATCACCTGGCAACCGAACTGCTGAGACGCACTGAAAACAGCGCTGCGAAATCTACTGATCCGTGGAACGCAACGCTCGTTGAAGCGCCGGTGGCTGTTCTTGACGCTCCTATACCGGAGCCAGAGGCGGCGGTGCCGACGGAACGCCTGACGGCCACAGCAGTATTGCCGGAGGAGGAGCGCATTGCGGGGCCCATGCAGTGCGAGACCCTAAGCATCTCCGTATCCGTCGAGAGCCATTTAGTAGCACTTCCAGACTCCGGAAGCCCAGCGAGCGAGGCGTTTCACCTGCTGGGCGTCCGCCTGCGCCACTTGCGGCGCCAGCGGCCGCTCAAGAAGGTGCTCATTACGAGCACGATTCCGCAGGAAGGCAAGAGCATGGTCGCCGCCAATCTTGCCTGCACCCTGGCTCTTCGGACGCAGCAGAAGGTGCTCTTGCTCGAAGGTGATGTCCGGCGGCCGACTCAATCGAAGATTTTCGGAATACCTCCGAAGCCTGGAATCTGCTCCTGGCTCAATGGCGAAAGATCTCTGCTTGCAAGCATGTACCGGCTTGAGGGACCGGGAATCTGGATCCTACCGGCGGGAGCTGCCACGGGGAATTCACTGGACTTGCTGCAATCCGGGCGTGTGATACCCATGATGGAACAGCTCACGAACTGGTTCGACTGGGTGGTGATTGATTCGCCTCCGATTCTTCCTCTGGCGGACACCAGTGTGTGGACCAACATGGCGGACGGGATCCTACTGGTCGCGCGGCAGGGAACCACGCAGAAGCGGCAGCTGCAACGCGGCTTGGAAGCATTGGGCACGCAAAAGGTAATTGGGTCAATTTTGAACAGCGCGAAGAGTGTGGAGCACACCGATTATTACTATCGGCCAGATAATCGGTTACCAACCGACGATGCGAAGGATTAAAACCTGCCTGTAATCTAACCAAGTTTGAGTATTCTCCTCGTGCAAGTGTGTGACTGAATCTCTCAAGAAAGCTTCGGAAGTTCTCTCATTCTGTTCAAGCAAGGTTCTCTCATTCTGTTCAAGCAAAACGAAAATTCAGCGCAAGCAGGAAAATTCGCGAAGCACTGAAACAAAAAGCAGGATAGGTGTTGGGAGGTAGCGGTGAACACGGGTAGGCAAGGTCGGCCAGTAAGTTTATTTGATCCCCTCCGCGAACCGGCGGCAGAGCGCTGGTCCCTTGACGAGGAGAGTTTCAAGCGGGTCATTGCCATCGAGCGGAAGCGAACGGAGCGCTCCAAGGCTCCCTTTGTTCTGATGCTTTTGGAGATCCCGAACCAGAGCGTAGAAAAGACGATCCCTGCGCTCGAATCCGTAATGGATGTCCTGCTTGCATCTAGCCGCGATACTGACATGGTGGGCTGGTACAAGGAAAAGAGCACCATCGGCGCGCTCTTTACAGGGCTTGTTGCGGGCGATAAGAGCGCCATCCTGACGACAATCCTGAGCCGGGTCAGCAACACGTTACGCGACGAAATGCCTTTTGATCAGTTCAGTCTGATCAGCATCTCGTTGCATTACTATCCGGATGAGTGGGACAAGGATGGGCCGGGACGGCCAAGCAACCCTGCACTTTACCCGGATCTTTCGAACCATTCCGGCGGTAAGCAGCCCTTGCTGATCATGAAGCGCACTATCGATGTAATGGGCGGGTTGATCCTCGCGATCTTGTGCCTTCCGTTCTGCGCCATGATTGCGATCGCGATCAAGGCGACGTCGAAGGGCCCGATTCTCTTTCGCCAAAGACGAGTCGGGCATCACGGAAGGCAGTTCGTGTTTTTGAAATTCCGATCGATGTATGTGGATAACGATCACAGCGTACACCGGGAGTTTGTTACGAAGCTGATCAACAAGGAGATGCCGGCGTCCGCCGGGGTCGCCAGCACCGTATACAAGCTTACGTCTGACAAACGGATTACGCCGGTCGGCCGGTTCCTTCGGAAGACCAGTCTTGACGAGTTGCCACAGTTTCTTAATGTTCTTTGCGGGGACATGTCGTTGGTGGGCCCACGCCCTCCGATTCCGTACGAGCTCGCCGCCTACCAGACATGGCATCGTCGCAGGCTTCTCGAGGTGAAACCTGGCATTACCGGTCTGTGGCAGGTATCGGGCAGAAGCACAGTCGACTTCGATGCGATGGTTCGGCTTGATCTTAAGTATGCAACTTCCTGGAGTCCATGGCTCGATATCAAGATCCTCCTCCGTACGCCTCTCGCCGTGATTCGAGGATCGGGCGCCTACTGAGCAAGACTCCTTCATAATTCAGTTACCCCAACTGGCAGACATATCACTGATCCAGGTGCGGATCACTGTGTATTCATCCCCCAACCAATCAGCGATTCTGCGGAGAGACGGAGAATCATGAAATTCGGTGTAATTGGTTACGGCTACTGGGGACCAAATATCGTAAGAAACCTGATGAGTCTCGAAGGTTCACAGGTCCTGGCTATCGCGGAGATAAGCCCTCAAGCTCGCCTGCGGGCGGAGAAAGCTCATCCGGGAGCGAAGGTCGTTGCAAGCGCATCGGAAGTAATTTCCTCTCCCGAGATCGACGCAGTCGCCGTTGTATCTCCGGTGTGGACGCACTACGAACTCGCCAAAGCCGCGCTTGAAAACGGCAAGCACGTTTTTGTCGAGAAGCCGTTTACCAGCACTTCGGCACAGGGTGAGGAGCTGATTAATCTCGCCGGGCGCAAGAACCTGAAGATCATGGTCGACCACACGTTCCTTTTCACGGGCGCGGTTCGGAAGATCAAGCAGCTCGTCGACGATGGAGCACTCGGGAACCTCTATTACTACGATTCGACACGCGTCAACCTGGGCCTGTTCCAGCATGATTGCAATGTGCTCTGGGATCTTGCGCCGCACGATCTCTCGATCATGGACTATCTGCTGAAAGGGGACCCGGAGGCGATTGTCGCAACGGGCCAGGGACATCTGAACGGTCACGAAGACGTGGCGTTTATGACGCTCTACTTCCCGGAGAAGGTCATCGCCCACATTAATGTGAACTGGCTCTCGCCGGTGAAGGTGAGAACGACCCTGATTGGCGGCGAAAAGCGCATGCTTGTGTGGAATGATCTCGAGGCTGACGAAAAAGTGAAGATTTACGACAAGGGCGTGAACATTAGCAGCCGGGAAGGCGTTTACGAACTGCTGGTCAGTTACCGATCGGGAGATATGTGGGCGCCCCAGTTAGAACAGGGCGAGGCGTTACGCCAGGAGCTGTCGTATTTTGTTGATTGCGTTTCAACCGGGCAGGAGCCGTTTAACAACGGCTGTGCAGGTCTGCGGGTAGTGCGAATGTTGGAGAAGGCGAATGAGTCGCTCAATAAGAAAGGAGCCTTGGTCTATTTATGAGCACCTTCAACTGCGTTGCGGATGACGTAAAGCTGGGAAAGAATGTACGGCTCTCGAAGTTCATCAATCTCTATGGCTGTGAGATTCAAGATGACACAAAGATCGGCGCGTTCGTTGAGATCCAGAAGAACGCCACCGTTGGGCGCCGGTGCAAGATCTCCAGCCACACGTTCATCTGCGAAGGGGTAACCATCGAAGACAACGTATTTATCGGCCATGGGGTGATGTTTACCAATGATTCCTATCCGCGCTCCACAACTGCCGCCGGCCAAATGCAGACTGAAGCGGATTGGAAAGTTGAGCCGACAGTCATTCGCAAGGGCGCCTCGATCGGGTCCGGCGCTACGATCCTCCCAAATCTCGAGATCGGCGAGAACGCGATCGTAGGAGCCGGCGCTGTTGTGACAAAAAGTGTGCCGGCAAACGCCATTGTGGCCGGTAATCCGGCAAAGGTACTCCGGTTCGTCGAGTCTCAACCGGCAGTAGAGGAAGACGAGGCGCCCATTCCCTTTCTCGACCTGATAGCACCGCATCGCGAGCTCGAGAACGAATTGACGGATGCCTTCCGTCATAGTCTCCGTACAGCGGGCTTTGTGGGCGGCCCTGTGGTGGAAAAATTCGAAGAGGCATTTGCCACGTTTTCTGACGCGAAGCACTCTATCGCTGTCAGCAGCGGCACTGACGCTCTGCGCTTCGCGATCATGGCCTGCGGTGTGCAGCCTGGTGACGTCGTCGTTACCGTTCCGAATACTTTCATCGCTACCACCGAGGCCATCTCGCAGGCGCGAGCCATTCCTGAGTTCGTAGACATCGACGAACAAACCTACAACATGTCGGTCGTAATGCTGCAGCGATACCTTGAGAAGCAGTGCATTCGCGATCGGTCCGGTCGCCTGGTGAGTCTGCGCAGTGGACGTCCGGTCACGGCTGTCATTCCGATTCATCTTTACGGCCAGATGGCTGATATGGACGGCATTCTGGAACTCGCCGAATCCTATGGCCTGATCGTCATTGAGGACGCCTGCCAAGCCCATGGAGCTGAGTATTTTTCAAGAAAGCACAACCGCTGGATCAAGGCCGGAACGATGGGCAAGGCGGCTGCGTTCAGCTTTTATCCCGGGAAGAACCTTGGCGCGTGCGGCGAAGGAGGAGCGGTTACGACCGACGATTCCAACATCGCGACGAAGGTTAAGTGCCTGCGCGATCACGGTCAGGTCAAAAAGTACTACCACGATATGGAGGGCTACAACGGCCGTCTTGACGCGATACAGGCAGGGATTCTCCAGGCTAAGCTGCCGCACGTCGCCGCATGGAATGCGCAGCGCCGCGAACGGGCTGCTGAATATAACCGCCTCATGACCGGGGAAGAAGCTGTCAGAATTCCGTACGAGCCGTCCTGGTCTCGCGCGGTTTATCACCTGTACGTGGTGCGCACTAACAACCGCGAAGAGATGATCGCTCATCTGAAGAAGACGGGTATTGGTACCGGCGTTCATTACCCGGTCCCGCTGCATCTTCAAAGAGCTTATGCGTCGCTCAGCTACAGCGCAGGCGATTTCCCGGTTACGGAGAGCGTTACGCCGGAGATTCTCTCCTTGCCGATGTTCCCCCAGTTGACGGCGTTTCAGCAGGCAAGAGTAGTACGCGAGGTTGTTTCATTCGCCCGGGAAAGCGGATCGAGGCCGGCCGAATTCATAGAGACTACGCTAGCTTGAAACAAGGCGTCTGATCGAGTGTATCGTCGAGGCATTTTGACAAGCTTCCAGGAGATTATCACCGTGGATACAAACAAGCAGATCGTTATCGCGGGGCTTGGGGAAGTGGGCAAGCCGCTCTATCAGCTCATTGCGCAGCATCGAGACACCGTGGGTGTAGACGTTGGCACGCCGCTCGACAAGATCGAACGCGTGGAAGTTCTGCACATCTGCTTTCCGTTTCAGATTAGAGACTTCGTGGGCGAAGTTGCGCGGTATGCTGAGTTGTTTAAGCCGGAGCTGATTGTCATCAACAGCACCGTGGCGGTTGGTACCACGCGTGCTGTTGCCGAACGCACTGGGGTTCCCACGGTGAACAGCCCGATTCGTGGCAAACACGCTCGGATGTTTGAGGAACTGCAGAAGTACACGAAGTTCGTGGGAGCCAACGATCCGGCGGCCGGCGAGCATGCAGTTCAACACTTTGAGTCAGTCGGTTTAAAGACAAAGCTGCTGACTTCCGCAGAGGCCAGTGAACTCGCTAAACTAACGGAGACCACCTATTTTGGTCTGATGATTGCATGGGCGCAGGAGATCGAGCGGTACTGCGATCGCACCGGAGCGAACTACGAAGAGATCATCTCTTTCTATGAAGAGATTAAGTTCTTTCCACAGGTTAAGTACTTCCCGGGTGTAATTGGCGGACACTGCGTGATGCCCAACATCGGGATTCTCCGCAACTTTGACAATTCGATGATCTTGCAGGCCATCGAGGCATCAAACCAAATGAAGATCGAGCGCGATTCACGGAAACTCGAAGTTGAGCTTTCTGTCGAACAGGTCCCCGTTCAGACGCCTGCATGAACATAGCCGTCGATACCAACACCGCTCTGGGCACGCCGGAAACGACATCGGCTCGAGCCTCAATAGAGCAATCACAGCAGCGGCTTAGCGGCGTGCGCGTGGGGATGGTAGTGTTCTCACCATACCCGGCTGATCCACGGCCGCGTCGCGCGATCGAAGCCTTACGCAATGAAGGCGCAACGATCGAGCTCATTTGCGAAGCCGAAGGCGATGCACCCAGACACGAGTACTTCGAGAACCTCGAAGTGATTCGCATCCCCATCCGCCACATCCGGGGCGGAGCATTGTCTTACGCCTACCAATACTCCTCCTTCATCCTCTATTCCTCTCTGATTCTTGCATGGCGCGCGCTGCGTCGCCGGTATGGGCTGATTTACGTTCACAACATGCCCGACATCCTGGTGATCAGCGGGATGATCCCCAAGCTCTTCGGCGCCAAAGTGATTCTCGATCAGCACGATCCGATGCCGGAACTGATGCAGACCATCTTCAACAAGGGAGAAAACAGCTTTCCTGTCAGGGTGATCCGACGCCTTGAAAAATGGAGCATTGCGCGTGCGAACTTGGTGATCACTGTGAACCAGGCATGCAAGCGAATCTTCTCGACGCGAAGCTGCAGCGCAGCAAAGATCGGCGTGGTGATGAATTCGCCTGACGAGCTGATGTTTCCATTTCGAGCGGCGACTTCATATCCGCCTCGCACCAACGGAAAACCGTTCGTGATGATGTATCACGGATCGCTCGTGGAAAGAAACGGTCTTGAGCTGGCGGTCGACGCGTTGGACAAGATTCGGGAGAGAGTTCCAGAAGCCGAATTGCGGGTATTTGGTAAGAACTCTCCTTACCTCAAACAAGTAATGGATAAGGCGGAGAAGCTAGGCTTGACCGGTAGAGTTCATTATCTTGGTCCGCGGAAGCTTGAAGCGCTTGCCGGTGAGATTCAGGGTTGCGACGTGGGCATCGTTCCGAATCAACGCAATACCTTTACTGAGATCAACACACCGACGAGGATATTTGAGTATCTGGCTCTGGGAAAGCCGGTGATCGCGCCCGCGACGCTTGGCGTTCAGGACTACTTCGGACCGGACTCGCTGGTGTTTTTTGAGGCCGGTGATGCCGCCGACCTTGCCGCAAAGATGGAGAATGTCGCATCGCATCCGGCGAATGCGATTCGGATTGCGGAACTCGGTCAGCAAGTCTACTTGGCCCATGCGTGGCAACAGGAGCGGGAAACGCTTGTAAACCTGGTTGCCGGACTCGTCGCACGCTAGACGAACCTAACGGGGGATCAACGCATGATCGGTGTTTTAGCGCCCCAATCGGATCGTCGGGTGATTGCAGAGTTCTTCGAGTTGTTCAAGACTCCATGGGAGTATCTCAGCCCTGGACGCAGCTATGACGTGATGCTCTGCGTAGGCAATGTGCTGTTTGACCAGGCGCGGGCAAAGCTTGTCGTGCATTATGCCAATTGCATATTGCCGATTGACGCTCAAGAAGGAGTGGAGGTCACTCGTCATCAAGACAGTGAACCTTGTGTGCATCGAGGACGCTCACTCGTTGTCTATCGACAGCATGTCAAGTTTCAGCAGAAGACACGCGAGACTACCGACGCAGAGGAGTGTTCGTACCGCTGCTCGCGAGACGGAGTTACTGTCCATCGTGTTGGATACGACCTGTTTGCAGAAATCACGGCACTGCTCACAAGCGGGCAACCCGAAGAGTACGCAGACTCTCCAACCCTGGAGATTCATATCGCGGCGCTGCGGGACATCATCGTTGAAAGCGGTGTCGAGCTGATCGAGATTCCGCCTGTGCCCCTTGGATATGGATGTGTCGCCTGCATGACCCACGACATCGATCACCCGGCCATCAAGAACCACAGGTGGGATGCGACGGCCCTCGGGTTTCTTTATCGGGCAACCGTGGGATCGCTTGTGAATTTCCTCCGTGGCCGAATCCCGATACGCACGTTGATGAAGAACTGGGCGGCGGCCATAAAGCTGCAGCTTGTCTATTTCGGTCTGACAAAGGACTTCTGGAGCGGCTTCGAAGACCGATACCTCGAGGTTGAGCGAGGAATTCGCACGACGTATTTTGTAATTCCTTTCAAAGGGTACTCGGGCAAAGGTGTGGAGCGTCGCGCTCCAGCGCGCCGCGCCAGTGGCTACGCTGGCAGAGAAATCAAAGATGCATTGCGAAAGATCAAGGGAAAAGGATCCGAAGTTGCGCTGCATGGGATTGACGCCTGGTGCGATCTCGAAGCCTGTTGCAAGGAACTAAACGAGGTCCGGCAGTTGACGGATGAGGCGGAGATCGGTGTTCGCATGCACTGGCTCTTCTACGATGACAAATCTCCGCGGCTCCTGGAAAGAGCGGGCGCATCATACGACTCCACGGTCGGCTACCGCGAGACGATCGGATTTCGCACCGGAACAACGCAAGTTTACAGGCCGATCGAGGCAGATCGCATTCTGGAACTGCCCATGCACGTCATGGATACCGCTTTGTTCTATCCGGCCTATCTTGGCCTTTCGGAGCGAGAAGCTGAATTGCGAGTGCGGCGGATGATCGCTACCGTGTCGGAGTTTGGCGGTTGTTTGACGGTGAATTGGCATGATCGCAGTCTCGCTCCTGAGCGAAACTGGGACTCTTGTTATCGCGCCCAACTCGCCGAGTTGAAGAATCGCAACGCATGGTTCGCGACAGCAGGGGAAGCGACTTCGTGGTTTCGCCTCCGTCGCTCGGTAGTCTTCGAAACTGGCGCCGCGGATTCGGATTGTGCGCGTGCCAGGGTTACTGATGTCTCGGGAGAGCAACTGCCGGCTCTAGCGTTGAGAGTTCATCGGCTTGAGCAGGAAACAGAAGCCGGTTCGCCGCCAGCGCGGCGACATATTGATCTGCCGGTGCCAACAGCAACTGAGCGATGTGAACCCGCGTTTCCCTTAGCTGAGCTGCACATGAGTCGAACCAATTAGGGATTAATCCGGAGGCCGGTCGAGCAATGGCAAAGACTGAAGTGATGTACGAGAAGTTCCTTGATGAGTACGTTTCAGAAGATGCAGTTCGCAAGTACACCACGCTGACGGCAGGTTACGGAATTACTCATCTGCTTCGGCATGAGTACGCGCAGATTTATCTGAATGCCGTCGAAAAATATCTGCGCCCATCAACTTCGACGCCGCTCAGGCTGCTCGAGTTCGGTTGCGGCGGCGGGATGAACATCACGCGCCTCGTCGAACTGCTCGCTGAGAGGAAGATACCGGTAGAGAGCGCGTATGGGACAGATTTCTCTCCGCGGCTCGTGGAGGCTGCCGGAACGGAGGCAAAGGCGTACCTCCCGGCGGTCCTCGCGAAGAAGTTGCAGTTCTTTGTCGCGCGAAACGAGAAGCTCAAGGATGACTTGGTTGAGGCGCTTGGGGAGGGGAAGGAAATCGCCGGAAGCTTTGACTTGATCATCGGCGTTAACACATTCCGCTATTGCCATCGGATCGGCAAGGAACTGGATTGTGCTCAAGACATTTATCAGCTTCTTCGGCCTGGCGGAGTATGCATCAATATAGACATGAACGCCGGGTTTCCCGCGTTTCGCAGCCGCCTGCGCAGGCAGGATCTGGATCAGGCGGAGTGCTATCTGCCGACCCTTGAAGAGTACAGCGCTCCCTTCAAAGCGGCGGGCTTTGAGGTCCTCAAGAGAGGAAATTTCTGCTGGATCCCTCATTCGGCAGGCGTCCTTCTGACACGCGGGTGCCAGATTGCGAGTCCGTTTCTCAACCTTGTCGCACGCAAGCGTGCCATGCGGTCATTGGTGATCGCGCGCAAACCGGCGTGATTTCGCAACCCTTCGCAAACTGCTAAAGAGCTGCCCGTGTCAAGAAAAGTGTTAATCGTTCATAACGGAACTCAAGAGACGGCGCATATCCATGCGGCGCGAATTCTTGACTTCTTCGGCGTGCCTTGGAGTGCACTTCGAGCGGACGAGGTGGCGAATGCGGTCGGCTCCTTGAATGATGTCGCAATGATCGGCTCGATTGATGCCTTGGCGGCCGCGTTGCCGACTCAAGCACGCAGGGACCGGTGGCCGGCGGCGCTGTTTGCATTCCCCGTGGAAGATCGGGTTCGCAGTCAAGCAGCCCTTCAGCGCATCTCCGGAGCCTCGGATATTGAGTTGAAGCACTGCACAGCCGGGCAGATTCGGGTCCTGCTGGAAATGGGCGACTTAGCAGGTCCGATGGCGGGTTTGGAGTTTACGGCGAGAATCGGAGAAGAGGTCTGCGTCCTGGCCGGAAATGGGCTGCACAGTTCGCGTATAGCCTCAATCATCACAGTGGACGGTGACCCTGCGTTCGCAAGACTCGAGATCGGCCCGACGATGTTGTTCTTTTCGGCGTGTGCTGAGATTGTGAACATAGACGACCCCGTCGGGCCCCATTACTACGACATCAAAGATCATTTCCTAGGGGCCGTGCCACTGGTGATGTTCGTGAAGAGCGTGTTTCGAGAGATCGCGTGGCGAGAACAGGAACTCGGAGCATGCCTAATTGTGGACGATCCTCTGCTGAAGCCGCGTTACGGACGGTGTGATTTCAAAATCCTCCGAGAATCCATGCAGCAACACGGCTTTACCACGAATATCTCTTTCATTCCGTGGAATTGGCGCAGAACATCCAGAAGTGCGGCGCAGTTCTTTGCAGAGAAGGATGGGTTCTCGGTATCGATTCATGGCTGCGACCACACCAAAGCCGAATTTGGTGACACTGCAGTTTCGAGCTTGCAAAACAAGGCGAAACTCGCCATGAGCAGAATGGAGAAACACGAGGCGAGAACGGGAATCCATCACGATCGAATCATGGTTTTCCCTCAAGGTGTCTTCTCTTCTGTTTGTCCGGAGGTGCTCAAGAGTTTTGGTTATGCGGGCGCGGTGAACACGGAGACTGTGCCGGTCGACGTTCACGGCGCGAGCACGCAGATCCGCGATGTGTGGGATGTTGCAATCACCCGCTATGGAGGGTTCCCGATCTTCACTCGCAGGTACGCGCACCACGGTCTTGAGAACTTTGCCTTTGACCTGCTGCTCGGAAAACCCTGCCTCATTGTCTCCCATCACGAATTCTTCAAAGAGAACTGCCAGGCGGTGGTTGAATTAATCGAGAAACTGCGGAAACTTAACTGCAGGCTACACTGGCGCTCCCTGGGGGAAGTGCTGCGAAGAGCATGCAGCATTCGCCGCGTCGAGACTGGTGGGTTCGAGATCAGGATGTATGGTTCGGAACTTCTGTTTTTGAACCCGATGAGCGAGGAAGTAGATGTGCGGATCCGAAAAAGAGAACGCAGAAGGGATGCGGTTGCTCAGGTGAAATGCACTCCCGGTATCACTAAATCCCATTATCTTGCTGGCGAGATTGTAGTTAATCGACGCTTGGATCCTAGGAAGGAATTGAAAGTCGAATTCGAATACAAAGAATTGGCCCCAGTTGAGATGGTCAGGCGGTCACGTTCCTTTGAGGTCTCGGTGGCTCTGCGACGTATTCTCTCAGAGGCCAGGGACGAGTACCTGGCTTGAACCTGCGAAGCGGAGCTGAGAACCGGATGATTCCTGACCGCTTTCGAACTGAGTTGGAGATAGATTGAATCAATGCCCCCTCTGGTAGCACTTGCACTCTGGGCAGTTCTTTTCGTTGCGCTATTATGTTTCGACCCTGCCCGAGAAAATAAAGTGTCGCCATGGCTGTGGGTGCCGGTTCTCTGGATGTTTATCCTCGCAACCCGCCTTCCGTCGCAATGGTTTGGAAGCGGCGTAACGATCTCGATTCGGGCGAATGAAGAAGGAAACGCGTTCGACCGTATCGTCGATGTAGGTTTCATTCTTGCTGGGGTCGTCATTCTCCGTTCGCGTTCGCTTCCTTTGCGGAGTTTCTTCGAGCGAAACCGTGCGTTAATTGTCTATCTCGCGTTTGCGCTTGCCAGTGTTCTCTGGTCTGATTACAGTTTCGTGGCGCTGAAGCGGTGGATCCGCGACTCATGCAACATCCTAATGGTCCTCGTTGTGCTTTCGGAGGCGCACGTGACGGAAGCTGTCAGGGTAGTTTACCGTCGTCTGAACTATCTGCTGATTCCGCTATCGATTCTGCTCGTCAAGTATTTCCCAGCAATCGGCAAGTCATATACATACTGGAACGGCGCCGCAATGTGGGTCGGTCCCACAACAGGAAAAAATCTGCTTGGGCTTGTAGCGTTGCTCAGCACGCTTTTCTTTTTAGATGACTCCCTAAAGCGGTGGCCGGAACGCAAGAAGCGTAGAGGGAAGCGAATCATTTTCGTGAACGTAAGCTTTCTTGTGATGTCTCTGTGGCTCCTAAGACTTGCAAGCAGCACGACTTGCCTCGTGATCTGTGTACTTGGGGCACTGGTAATTGTAGGAGCGCACGCCCGAATCTCGCGACGGAATCCCGCCTTGCTCAAGGTGCTGGTTCCGAGTTCGTTCCTTCTCTATGTGTTGCTGGCATATGGGCTGGACATGAATGGGCAGATGGCAGGAGCGATCGGCAAAGATCCGACCCTAACTGACAGAACACTGATATGGAACTACCTTTTGGGTCTCCATACAAATCCTCTGCTCGGAACCGGTTACGAAAGCTTCTGGATGGGAGATCGGTTAAGAAAATTCTGGGAAGAATCAGGTCAAGGAAGTATAAATGAAGCTCACAACGGGTTTCTCGAGGTCTATCTCAACCTTGGACTTGTTGGGCTCGCTCTTCTCACCGGTGTCATCGTATCGAGCTATCGGAAGATCTGCAGGAGACTCAATTCGGACCCCAAAGGAGCCTCGCTGGATTTGGCGTTTTGGATTACTATGCTCTTCTTCTCCGCGACGGAAGCGGGTTTCAGGTCAGGCTTGATGTGGATTGTGTTTTTGCTGGGTGCCGTTGTTGTGCCGGAGCGAATCAGGAATCGAGCGCGGAGCACGAAGAACATGACATTGCCCATTTCCGATGAACCCTTGGCCTCCCTCCGACTGGAGGCGACTCCAGCTCGAAGTGCTACTTGGATCGAACGCTAGATGGATTTCGGACCTTCGGGAGAAAACAGAGGAGGATCATGAAGAATGGAGATTTGCGGTAAGGGAGCGCTCATAGAAGGCAAGCTGATTCGGATTGCCCGCCTTGATGGAGAAGGATATGACTTCATCGAGGACCCGCAATTCGCTCTCAAGGAAATCAAGGAAGCCAAGCATCGAGCCGACATTTTGACATTCATCCAGAAAATCTCAGATCCAAGCCCAAAGTATTCATATCGAATGGAATGGTACAACCTCGCTGCACTTCCAGTCTCTACGTTCGATCATTGGATGACGAAGCAGATTGACTTTAAAGCCAGGAATAAGGCCCGCAAGGCGGAAAAGAGCGGCGTGGTCGTCAAAGAAGTGCTCTTCGATGAGGACTTTGTCAAGGGCATTCACGGAGTTTACAACGAGTCATCCCTGAGACAGGGAAAGCCTTTCTGGCACTATGGCAAGGATCTCGAAGCGGTTCGGATGATGAATGCGACGTTCTTTGATAGAAGCATTTTCATTGGCGCTTACTTTGAAGAACAGCTTATAGGCTTTGTGAAGATGGTGACCGATGAAGAGCGAACTCAAGCAGGACTGATGCAGATCCTATCCATGATTCAACACAGGGACAAAGCCCCAACAAATGCTCTGGTCGCGCAAGCCGTTCGGTCTTGTGCGGACCGGGGCATCTCGTTTTTGTGGTACGCCAACTTTACCTACGGGAAAAAGCAAATAGACGGTCTTGCAGAGTTCAAGCGAGCCAATGGCTTCTCGAAAACATTGGTGCCGCGCTACTTTATACCCCTGACTTTGAAGGGTCGCATAGCGCTTCGTCTAGGGCTTCATCACACGGCATCGGATTGGATCCCCGAGCCGATTGCAGCTACGTACCGCAAAGTCCGGAAGATTTGGTATACCAAGCGTCTCGATGGAGTTGAGAGCGCATTGGAAGTCTCAAGAAAGGGTGCCGGGGTTGAGAGTCAACCCTCAAAACTTTGAAAAATGCCGGGGATCGTCGGTCTCATTACAAAAAAGGGGAAAGAGGAGGCTTCTCAGCTTCTTGCCGCAATGTTGTATTCGGTGAGCCACGAGAACTTCTACTCGAAGGCTGCGTGGGTCGATGAATCTGTGGGTGTGTATGTTGGATGGACGGCACGAAAGGGATCGTTCTGCGACGGGATGCCCCTCCGAAACGAGCTGGGAGACGTAATGCTCCTGTTTTCCGGAGAGGAATATCCGGAGCCCGGTATGGCCCAGACACTCAGGGCGCGTGGACACGATTTCAACCCCGAAGGTCCGTCCTACCTGGTCCATCTTTACGAAGAAGACACTGAATTTCCAGCTGGTTTGAATGGAAGGTTTCATGGGCTGCTGGTCGATCGCAGGCGGGATAGAGCCATGCTGTTTACTGACCGGTTTGGAATGCACAGGCTCTACTTTCACGAGTCAGCAGATACGTTTTACTTTGCCGCTGAGGCCAAGGCAATTCTTGCAGTCTGTCCCGAGCTGAGAAGCCCAAATTGGCAGAGTCTTGCGGAGGTTGTCTCATGTGGCGCCGTTCTCGAAAACAGGACGATCTTCCAAGATATCCAAGTTTTGCCTCCTGCGTCCGCGTGGACTCTTCGAGCAGGAACCATTGAGAAAAGGACCTCGTACTTCAATGCGAGTGAGTGGGAGGAGCAGGGAACGCTTGATCCCGAATCCTATTACGAGGCCCTGAGCCACACCTTCATTCAGAATCTGCCGCGATATTTTCAGGGTCGCGAAAGAATTGCGATGTCCCTAACGGCAGGGCTTGATACCCGTATGGTAATGGCATGCGCGAATGAACCCCCAGGTTCGCTGCCTTGCTACACGTTTGGGAGCATGTTTCGTGAAAATGAGGACGTAATCAACGCACGAAAGGTTGCGAGAGCATGTGGCCAGCCTTTTGAAGTACTGATCGCGGGTAAAGAGTTCCTTGCGCAGTTTCCGAAGTATGCGGAGCGCGCGGTTTTTCTCACTGATGGATGCGTAGACGTAAGCAGGGCACCCGACCTCTTCCTCAACGAGCAGGCCCGCGAGATCGCTCCAGTGCGGATGACTGGTCTTTACGGAGGGGAGATACTGCGAGGAGTACGTGCTTTTAAGCCGGTGTTGCCGGCAGAAGGTCTGTACAGCAAAGAATTCCTGGGCGAGATTCAACGCGTCTCAGCCACGTACCATCGCATCGCCGATTGCCATCCGATTTCATTTGCGGCGTTCAGGCAGAACCCCTGGTATTTGTACGGCCCTCTGTCGATTGAGCAAACACAACTCCAGGTTCGGTCGCCATTTCTCGATAACGACTTTTTGCAAGTCGTCTTCCGGTCTCCAGCCGGGGATCTGAAAAGCAACAGTGTTTCGTGGCGCCTTGTTGCGGATGGAAACAGAGCGCTAAAGGACATTCCTACTGATCGTGGTTTGACTGCTGGCGGCTCACTGTCAAGTGCGGTCAGGCATTCGATTCTGGAGTTCCTTTTCAAGGCTGAATACGCGTACGACACGGGAATGCCGCAGTGGCTGGCGCGTCTCGATCACGCTTTTTCGAGCCTGCATCTAGAACGCGCTTTCCTCGGACGCCATAAACCGTTCCACTTTCGAGTCTGGTATCGCGATGCGCTCGCCGAGTACGTGCGTGAAGTGTTGCTGGACCCGCGGAGCCTGTCCCGGCCGTATATTGAGCGAAGTGGTTTACAGAGAGTGGTAGCCGGCCATCTGACCGGGAATCGGAACTTTACGACAGAACTGCACAAGCTCCTCACACTCGAACTGGTGCACAGACTCTTTCTGGATTCCGATTCGTCGGTTCTGTCTCTCGGAAAGGGTTCGGCGATTGAAGCCTGTTCGCGCTGAAAGATGGCACAGTCGGAGTCGGTCAATGGACGCAGGTGAAAGAGCCGGCGTGCCGGGATTCAAACCCTACACCTCGGCATTCATTCCTACTGCAAAAGGGGTTCAGCCATCGCATCAGTAGCTCTAAGAAGAAGAATTCTGGAGCAATGAATTCCTGTCTAAAAATCCCAGCAGTGAGCTGGCTCGGCTCCGACGCAGACAATTGATTTAAAAAGAATTCCCGCGTTTCTTGATTTTCGAGCAGGAGCTTCGAAAAACCGATCGACCTCATTACTTTCGGGGGATTGGAGGATCACCCAGATTAGCCATTTTGGTTACGCTCGTGTACTATTTCCTTACCAGGTTCCATTAAACACCAGGTAAATATACTACGGGGAGATGGTATGCCCTCTAAGAGAATCTTATTGATTCTATTGGTATTTATTTCGAGCGTTCCCACTTTGGTCAAAGCTCAGACAATCAATGCAGCAAGTTGCAATGCGTCGGATGTACAGGCGGCGTTCAATTCGGTCACAAATTCGACAACCACGGTCAACATTCCGGCTGGAACATGCCAATGGAGCAACCAGGTCACGTTGACTGTTCCCTCAGGAAACTCGAATCTGTCGATTATCGGAGCAGGAAATCTAAGCACAACTGGCGGCAATGATCAGACTGTGATTGTAGACAGCTACGGCTCATCCAACAATCTTCTGGTCATCAACACGAACTCCAACGCGAGCGGCCTTGTGCGGCTGGCAGGAATCACCGCCGCAGCGGGAACGGGCTCAGTAAAATACAGCGGTTTTGTCAGCGTGAACGGATTGGAGCAATTCCGCTTAGACCACTCCCATCTGAATAGTTCGGGAACCAGCGGCACGGCTGGAATGCGGCTGAACGGCTGTATCTATGGCGTGGCCGACCACAACATCGTCGATGGAAGCGGTGTAAACAACGGCATTCAGGAGTACAACCAGGGGTCCTGCTACAGCGACTCTCTTGGTCTTGGCGATCAGGCGTGGGCACATGCTACGAACTTCGGCGCCAGCCAAGCGTTCTATCTGGAGAACAACACTTTCAATAACGGCTTTGCGAATGATTGCACGCTCGGCGGTTCGTTCGTGATGCGTTACAACACCTTCAATGCTTCCGGAGGCAATGAAGTCATCCAGACTCACCCAACTGGCGGTGCAGGACGATGGAGAGGTTGTCGTCAGTGGGAGATATATGGAAACACTTTTAACTATTCGACAAGCACTCCTACCTTTATGAACGCAGCTATCTGGATTTCCAGCGGCACCGGCCTGGTATGGGGAAATACCAGTCCTTCATCTACGGCTAATGGCGGCACTGGAGCAAAGCAGTTTATTGAGATAGAGTCCGTACTTCCGTCGAATGCGACCTACGGTCAGAATCCAACGCCGAATGGTTGGGGATATTGCGGCACCGCTTTTAGCGGAACAGCTTCCAACTGGGACGGCAGCCAGGGATCGACCGGCTATCCGTGCTTGGACCAACCGGGACGCGGCATAGGAGATCTACTGACGGGAGGGTTCTCGTCGGATGGCTCTGGGTCGAACAACGTGACAAACACGGCCACTGGCTGCAATTCGTCTCAATCCTGCGCATATCCTCGACAGGCGCTTGAGCCCATCTACGAATGGGCTGATAACTACTCGCCTATTCCGAACAACGCATCCATTATCCTCGGAACTGGAGAGGGGGGTAATGAGTTTACGGCCAACCAGGACTACTACCTTGGAACTACAAACTCGGGTAGTCCGATCAGCTTTAACGGGCAGTCTGGCGTAGGTGCCGGCACTCGCAGCGCACGTCCTACATCCTGCACATCAGGGGTAGCCTACTGGTCGACCGATCAAGGTAATTGGAATAACGGTCAATCCGGCTCAGGCGTTCTTGACAAATGCGTCAATGGCTCATGGGTGAACGCATGGTACACGCCATACACGTATCCGCATCCGCTGGTGGGTGGGTCAACGGCTCAGAGCCAGAGCCCGGCTCCTCCGGTTTCATTGACTAGTACAGCTAAGTAGTAGACGGAAAAACGGAAATAAGGCCAGCCTCGAGCAAGGCAATCCTTGAGTCGAGGCTGGCAAAAAACCTGCACCGAGACCAACCGAAGGCTCAGAACTCGTCCCACCTTAAGGCTGCGATCCTGCGGAATATTTGCGAACTGAATCGGTATCTTCGCAGAGCTGCTGGGCGGGATCAGGAACCCGCCTCCTTTTGCCGATAGCGGATTTACCTTCCTTGAGATCCGAAAACCCTGTTCCGGGCGATTCCTTTCCAGTGCTCCGCACTGTGAGGCGGAAATGAGAATGGCGTTGGCGTTGCAGTCATGCACGAATTCTTCGAAGAGCTCAACACTTCAAAAGCAGGCACGGCGAACCGAATCCGGGGCACTGGCGCCATGTCCGGACTACCCTCGTTCTCAGTTCTGACTCGTTTTCCGCGGAGCAACCAGTTGCTTGTGTAGAGGACAGAGCTCAATGGCCCACACCAGAGTGTCGTCTATGCGTCCTCCCATACGGGGAGAAAAGCATGCTGATTTTGTTCCGGTTTGCTTCGTCTGAATTGTGCCAGAGGTAAGTCGAATGAAAATTCGGGCGATCTCTCCTGAAACCGCAAAGGGGAGGACTCTGGTACTGCCCTGCTGTCTTAACTGACCACCGTTCGCGAACTCCCTTCCAGAGACGGCTTTCAAACCCGGAAAGGAAGCGCTCCGCTAATGAACAACATCACAGCATCCGTGAAGCCTAGTGTGCGACAAAAGGTTTGTATTGCACTGCTGACCGGTGGTGACGACAGGCCTTATGTCTTTGGGCTGGTCAACGAGCTTTTATCTAAGAACGTTCAGATCGATTTGATTGGCAGCGATGCACTCGATTTCCCTGAGTTTCGGGGCAGAGAAGCAGTGAGGTTTCTGAATCTGCGCGGTTGTATGGATCCGAACGCTAGTGTTGCGGACAAGATCTCGCGAATACTTCGGTATTATGCCAGGCTGATCAGCTATGCCGCTAAAGCGCAACCGAGGATATTTCACGTCCTTTGGAACAATAAGTTCGAATATTTTGATCGCACCCTGTTAATGCTTTACTACCGGATCCTGGGCAAGCGGATAGTCCTCACAGCGCATAACGTCAACGCCAAAAAACGGGAAGAGTCGGACAGTTTTCTGAACCGCCTTACACTCCGGATCCAATACGCTCTCTGCAGCAAGATCTTTGTTCATACGCATAAGATGAGACAGGAGCTTATTGAAGACTTTGGCATTCAGGAAGAGCAGATCAAGATCATCCCGTTCGGTATTAACAATGCCGTTCCGGTTACAAGCCTGACGCCACTGGAAGCCAAGAGACGACTCGGGCTGCGTGAAGATGAGAAGGCAATCCTTTTCTTTGGAAGGATTACGCCATACAAGGGACTGGAGTACTTGATCGACGCGATTCGATCCTTAGATTCCACGAGCGAACGCTATCGTCTAATAATCGCGGGAAGACCGGACCGTTGCGAAGATTACTGGGCTGCTCGAACGAAAGAGATGGTCGACAGAGTCGAGAGTGGACAAATCATCCTTCGAGCGTGTTTCATTCCCGACGAAGACACTGAGGTATATTTCAAAGCTGCCGATGTTCTTGCGCTGCCATATCGTCAAATCTATCAAAGCGGCGTTTTGTTCTTGGCGCATAGCTTTGGACTTCCGGTCCTTGCGACAGATGTGGGTTCCCTCAAGGACGATATAGTGGAGGGCAGGACCGGGTTTGTGGTGAGGCCCGAAGATGCGTTGGATCTTGCCAGAGTTATACAGGGGTATTTTAGGAGTGACCTGTATCAGAACCTGAGTTCTCGTCGTCAAGATATCCGCGCCTTCGCGATTGAACGGCATTCATGGGATGTGGTTGGACAGATTACCGGAAACGTGTATAAAGCCCTTTTGCCTCTGCCTGCTTCCGCCAGGTCGCCAGATTGCGATGCGGCTACAGCTCAGTAGAGCTAGAGAACAACTATCTGATCGGAGGAAGCTGGTTTCTAGGAGTACTCACCGATGCAGCCACTCGTTTCAATCGTTATTCCAGCCTACAACGCCGAAAGTACGATTGCTGAAGCAATCCGGTCCGCGCTCGCGCAGACATGGCCCTACAAGGAGATCATCGTTGTTGATGACGGGTCAACCGATTGCACAGCGGAAATTGTGGAGCCGTTTGCGCCGAGCGTCACACTTATATCGAGTAGGAATCAAGGTCTCTCGGCAGCGGTGAATCTCGCGGTTCAGTTCAGCCACGGGGACTACATTCAAGAGCTTGATGCGGATGATCTCTTGGCGCCGGACAAGATTGAGAGGCAGCTTTCATCCCTACGACCAGGTGACAGCAGACGAGTGCTTCTTTCATCCCCTTGGGCAAGTTTCTACTATCGCACCCGGAACGCTCGGTTTGTAGACAACCCGCTTTGCCAGGATCTCTCGCCGGTGGAGTGGCTTTTAAGGAAGATGGGCGAGAATCTTCACATGCAGAACGCGACCTGGCTAGTCAGCCGGGAACTTGTTGAAGCGGCTGGACCTTGGGACACACGCCTGAACTATGATCAGGATGGAGAGTATTTTGCCCGCGTGCTTTCATCTTCCGATGGTACGCGCTTTGTATCCGGAACAGGCGTTTTCTATAGAGCGACTGGGTCTGGCAGCATCAGTTACATTGGCAATTCCGACCAAAAGAAAGAATCACTGTTGCTTTCGATGCAACTTCAGATTAAGTACCTACTCGGATTGGAGAACAGCGAGCGAGTTCGCAAAGCTTGTGTCTCGTACCTTCAAAACTGGTATGAGAACTTCTATCCGGAAAGAGCCGATTTGGCTGCGCAAGCGCAGAGGATGGCCGCTCAGCTGGGTGGCAATCTCGAAGAGCCCCATCTGCGTTGGAAATTCGCGTGGTTGAAGCCATTGTTTGGATGGGGGGCCGCCAAATGGGCGCAAATGACTCTTCCACGCATGAAGGCATCCTTGCTGCGAACAATCGATAAGACAATGTACACTCTGGAGACCCGATCGAAAACTGCGCCGATATGACGTCGGGCGATTCGGGTTAAACACAAAGAACCTCTGAAACCGACTTTTGGAAGGTCCAGAATAAAACTCACACCTTCCTACCGTCCGAAGGCACTTTGTGAAGCGAGCGACGCCTTTGCAAGCTCACAACTTCTCCACGGCCGGATTTTCAATTTCCTCCCTTGAGAAAGGATGACGGGAGATGGTTGCCATGAAGCCACTTGTTTCCATCTTGATTCCAGCTTTTAACGCCGAGGGAACAATTGCCGCCACGATCCAGTCTGCGATCTCGCAGAGCTGGCATCCAAAAGAAATCATCGTTGTCGACGACGGATCAACGGATAAAACCGCCGAAGTAGCACGAAGCTTTGGCTCCCGAGTTAGATTCGTTTCGTGTTCAAATCAGGGGGCTTCGGCAGCCCGCAATAAGGCGTTTTCTCTCTGCAGCGGAGACTACATTCAGTGGCTCGATGCTGATGATGTGCTTCAGGTGGACAAGATCGAACGTCAACTTGCATCGCTCCTCCCGGGCGATAGCAGGCGTATTCTTCTGTCCTCGCCTTGGGCATCTTTCTTCTATAGAACGCGCAACGCCCAGTTTGTGCGCAACTCGCTCTGGGAGGATCTGACTCCGGTTGAATGGCTTTTGAGGAAGATGAATGAGAATCTCCACATGCAAACCGGCACGTGGCTGACGAGCCGGGAACTGGCTGAAGCGGCGGGTCCGTGGGATTCGCGCCTGTTGAGCGACGATGATGGGGAATACTTTTGCAGGGTGCTTCTGGCCTCCGAGGGCACCCGCTTCACTTCGGAATCAGGGGTCTTGTATAGGTTCAGCCCAGCCAGCCGCTTAAGCTTCATTGGAGGGTCGAATAGCAAGAAGGATGCGATGCTTCTTTCACTCAAGCTGCACATTAAGTACATTCGTTCTCTTGAGGACAGTGTGCGAGTCAGGAAGGCGTGCGTCCAATATCTTCAGAATTGGTACATCACGTTTTTTCCAGAGCGAGCCGATATCATGTTGGAAATGAGCCGTCTCGCTGAAGAACTTGGGGGCTATCTGGAAGAACCTCAACTGCGATGGAAATTCGCCTGGATGAAACCTATGTTTGGCTGGCGGGCCGCAAAGCGCGCGCAATTTGAACTGCCACACGTGAAGGCCTCCCTGTTGCGAGCGATCGATAGAGCCCTATATCGACTTGAGACGAATCGAAAGGGTTTGCCTGATTGCACTTTGCTAGATCCGCACGAGAAGATACTGGAAAATCAATCAATTTCAACCTCGTTACCTGTCCGACAGATCCAGAAATAGGTTCCGCGCACTTTAATCTACACGACAGCCACGAGAGAATCGGCTTCGTCGCGGATGGCGATCTTTAAGCAGAATGAGCACCCGTGAGAGACGGTTTGATAATAACGAAACCGTGTACACGAGGCTGCTAGGCTGCGAGATACTTTAACAGGTACTCAAGGCGAACCATAGGTCGGCATCTGAATTCGAAGAGTTTGTCGTGAACGACGTCAACTTTCACGATTACCCCGTGCCCTGGAATAATGCTCCTGGAGTTGTTGTGCAAAGCAGACAAAACGCGGAAGACCCATTTAGCATCGACCATCTTCATGCGGACCTGAAGGGCAGGTCCGTTCGGGGCGGGTTTCTGACCCTCACCTCACAAGGAGCTCAGTTTCTTCTGCAGTCGACCTCAACTATTGTTCTTGCGAGGCTGCTAAATCCCGCAGATTTTGGAATGGTAGCAATGGTTACAGCGATCACCGGACTTGGCCAGGCATTTGCGGATTTGGGTTTATCAGAGGCTACCATTCAACGTGCGGAGATTAGCCAGGAGCAGGTCAGCACCCTGTTTTGGATCAATGTCGCAATTGGATTTGCGCTCGCGATGATCACAGCGGCGATGGCTCCTTTTTTTGCGTGGTTTTACAGGGAGCCCCGGCTGCAGGCAATCACTCTTATCGTTTCGTTGACCTTTGTTATTGGCGGCCTGAGAGTCCAGCATGATGCGATTTTAAGACGGCAGATGCGCTTCATGTCGCTGGCAGTACGGGATGTAACTGCATACGTAGTTGCTGTTGCCCTGGCGATTACGATGGCGCTGAGAGGTGCTGGGTATTGGGCGATTGTCGCGCTTCCGCTGATATTGAACTTCACAAGCATGGTGTTGTCGTGGGTGATGGCTCGTTGGTTGCCCGGCTTGCCGCACCGAGGTGCGAAGGTACGGTCGCTGATAGCGTTCGGCGGACATGTCGCGGGTTCGTATCTGGTTGGAAACATATATAGGAGTGCGGATAATGTTCTAATCGGTTGGTATTGGGGAGCCGGCCCACTGGGTCTTTACTCTCGAGCATACAACTTGCTGATGCTGCCCATTCGACAGCTTGGTGGACCAGCGCGGAGTGTTGCGGTTCCGGCCTTTAGCAGGGTACAGGCGGAGCCTGAGCGGCTCGCTCGATATTATCTTCGCACCGCAAATCTGATTACGTGGATTACCGCGCCGCTATTTGGATTTTTATATGTGGCGGCGGCTCCTGTGATCGTGTTGGTACTCGGTCGCCGATGGGAAGAAGCAGCGCCTGTATTTCAGATCCTCGCTATCGTCGCGCTTGGTCAGCTTCTACTCGAATCAACGGTGTGGTTGTTTGTGAGTCGGGGACAGTCGCGGCGGCTTCTGCGGCTCTCTTTAACCATCTGTCCACTAGTTATTGCAGGGTACGCAGTTGGCCTTCCGTTCGGAATCAAGGGGGTGGCCCTGGCAGGTTCCTTGGTTTTTCTTGGGATCTTTCCATGGATTCTTAAATACAGTTTCCGCGGTACTCAGGTTACCCTTCAGCGCGTGGGACGGGCGATCCTTTATCCGGTGGTCCTTTCGTTGTCCGGAATAGGCGTCGCCGAAGTCTTGCTTGAAACTTTGGCCCCCAATAAGGCTCCAGAACAGCTATTCTTATCGGCCGTGGGATTCGCATTAGGGAGTATGCTTGCATTGCTCTTAGCGCCGCCGATCCGTGAAGAGTTTCTCTCACTAAAGAAGCTGTTATCGACTTCTCGTTTTGGAGTGGAGCGTGATTTAGCGGAAAGCCCAAGCTAGGAATATCGAATGGCAAAATACAAAACGGCTCTTGTGACCGGTGCGGAAGGATTCATTGGATCTCATCTTGTGCAATTCCTTCACGAAAAGGGATGGCGAGTAATCGGCAGTTACCTTGCCGCTAATAATTCATTGTTTAGTGCGCCAAACGTGAGCTTTGTCCAATGTGATCTCCGCAATGGGCAACGAGTATCCCAGGTGATTTCGGAATATGAGCCATCGTATGTTTTTCATCTTGGTGCTCAAAGCCTGCCTACCCTGTCCTGGTCAGACCCGGTCAGAACGTTTGAAGCCAATGTGATGGGGTCGCTGTACTTGTTCCAGGCGGTGCGCTGCATGAAGAAGGCGGCGACTGTTGTATCGGCTTGCTCAAGTGCTGAGTATGGTCATGTACCTGCGTCGGCCATTCCGGTGAAGGAAGAGCAGGCATTGCACCCGCTTCACCCGTACGGAATCAGCAAAGTATGTCTCGATCTGCTGGCAAGAGAGTATTTCCTTGACTATCGTATTCCGATCGTGAATTTGCGACTGTTCAACACTACGGGCCCCGGAAAGACAGAAGATGCGCCTTCTGATTTTGTACGGCAATTGGTCAGGATCAAGAAAGGCTTGCAACCGCCCGTAATTGAAGTGGGAAATCTGAAACCGCGCCGCGCCTTTCTCGATGTGCGAGACACGGTTCGCGGTTTCTATCTTGCTGCACTTCGGGGAGAGCGCGGCGAGGCCTATAACTTGTGTGCAACTTCGACGTATGAGGTGGGTGAACTGCTGCGGAGAGCCATTACTTTGTCTGGAGTGAAAGCGGAAGTTAGGCCCGTCGATCGCCTGCTGCGTCCCTCTGACGAGAAGATCATTTTTGGCGACACACGGAAGTTCCGAAGAGCAACCGGATGGCAGCCTACGTACTCCATTGAGCAGACGCTTTCTTCAATGATTGCCCACTGGGATGCGAACCTATAGCAATCGATTGAGGATGTGTGGAGATGGTTCTGTCTTCGGCGAGAGTCACGACATCGATGAGGGACAATGAATATTTGAAAGCTCTGCTCCTCGTAGGCGGACTAGGGAAACGATTGCGACCTGTCGTGTCATCCGTTCCGAAACCCCTGGCGCAGGTCGGCGACAACAGCTTTCTTGACTTGCTCGTTGAGCAGCTTAGGCGCCAAGGGATTCGGAATATTGTCATGTGCACTGGCTATCTGGGTGAGCAGATTGAATCTGAATTCGGGAACGGCGAGTCGAGAGATGTGAGCATCGAGTACTCGCGTGAGTTGACGCCGATGGGAACGGGTGGAGCAGTAAAGCTGGCCGACTCGTTTCTGGGAGGAGCGAAAGAATTTCTCGTGATGAATGGGGATTCCTTTATAGAAGTTGAGTTCAGCCGGTTGATTCAGTTTCACCGCAGCCACGGAGGCATAGCGACGCTGGCGGTTTCACATGCGGGAGATTCCGCCAGGTTTGGCACGGTCCACTCGGACGAGCGGGGCCGCGTGTTGGGATTCGTGGAGAAGACGGGACAAGCTACTCCAGGGGTCATTAATGCCGGCGTTTACGTATTCAATCGAGCTCTGATGCACTATATTCCGGAGGGTCAAAGTAGTCTGGAAAGAGAGGTGTTTCCTCGTGTGCTGGACAATGGCGTCTATGCCTTGGAGCAGCCGGGGATGTTTATCGATATCGGAACCCCGGAAGACTACGCGTTGGCACGGAAACAGAGCGAGCTTTTGAGAGGAAGGGCGACGGCGACATCAGGTCGCTTGCCAAGGGAGAACCAATGTTGATGACGAGCGCATCGGAACTGCGCGTCAGGGGATTGATCGAGGATTCCATAGCAGTAAAACGGAAACTCCTCGGGGACGACGAAATTATCTCAACGGTCGCCAGAATTGCGGAGCTGCTGGTTGCGGCCCTGCAGGGCGGCGGCAAGCTGCTTGCTTTCGGGAACGGCGGCAGCGCCGGCGACGCACAGCACATATGCGCGGAGTTTGTAGGACGCTTCGCTTTCGATCGACCGGCCCTTCCGGCGCTGGCGTTGTCGGTAAACACGTCATGTGTCACCGCGATCGGCAATGATTATGGATTTGACAGTGTCTTCTCACGGCAGGTCGAGGCCCTTGGCCGCCCAGGCGACATCGCAATCGGCATATCCACGAGCGGCAATTCGCCAAATGTGCTTTGCGGTCTGTCGGCGGCCTCCAGATTAGGACTGCGCACCGCAGCACTCACGGGCGGGACGGGCGGCAAGCTTAAGAACTGTGCAGAGTACTGCGTCTGCGTTCCGTCGAAAGAGACACCCAGAATCCAGGAGTGCCACATTCTGGTTGGCCACATCATTGCGGATATCGTTGAGCAGACCATGTTCGGTCAGACGCGTAGCCAGGCCGAAACGGCGTAACTTATCCAGTTAATCAATCCAGGTTTCCCCTTCACAAGGCAAGGAAGTTGATACGGTGATCATTACAAGCACACCACTTCGCATCTCGTTCTTTGGCGGCGGTACAGACTATCCTGTCTGGTACCGAGAGCGCGGCGGCGCCGTTCTGGCAACGACGATCGACAAGCGCTGCTACATCACGTGCAGGCGTCTGCCTCCGTTTTTCGAATATCACAGCCGCATCTCGTATTCGAAAATCGAAAATGTAAGAAGGAATGACGCCATCGAGCATCCATCCGTGAGGGCATGCCTCGAGTTTCTGGGCATCGATGACGGAGTGGAGATCCACCACGTCGCGGATCTGCCCGCACGCGCGGGCCTTGGCACCAGTTCCGCGTTTACAGTCGGACTTCTTCTTGGTCTGTATGCCTTGAAAGGGCAGATGCGTGATAAGCACTCGCTGGCGGCAGATGCGATTCACGTTGAGCAGGAGATGCTGCAGGAAGCGGTGGGCGCACAAGACCAGGTAAGCGCAGCGCACGGCGGTCTGAATCGGATTAACTTTAATGTCGATGGCTCAATCGAAGTGAACAGAATTCTTGCAGCTCAGGACCGTCTCAAAGAACTGGAGCAGCACCTAGTCCTTTACTTTACCGGATTCTCGCGAACTGCATCCGAGATTGCGCATGCGCAGGTGCAGGCAACTCCGCAGCGGACAAAAGAACTCGAAGCGATGCTCGAGCTTGTGGACGAGGCGGAAGCAATTCTTACCAGTCCGAGCAGACCGGTGGATGAATTTGGCCGCTTGCTGCATGAAGGCTGGAGCATCAAGCGGACGCTCACGCAGAAGATTTCCAATTCGGCGATCGATGAAATCTACGAGGCAGGTCTTGACGCAGGCGCCCTCGGCGGAAAACTCTGCGGGGCCGGTGGCGGGGGGTTCATGCTGTTCTATGTACCGCCGGAGCGCAAAGATGCACTGCGGAAGAGATTGAAGAACCTGCTCTGCGTGCCCTTCTCATTTTCAAGTCGCGGCAGCCACGTAGTCGTGTACGAACCTGAGGCGGTCTACGCTAAGTCATTGTCAGAAGAGCGTGGCGAGATATATGCACAAGCGGCTGCCTCTCGACTGTGAGGGTGGCTCTCTCAATTCTGTTCCAGCCAGTAAACAACGATGGGTCTGGATCGTGATTCCGAGGTGAAGCTGTGAGCGAAGCGCAATTGAATTACGTCATCATCACTCCTGCACGGAATGAGGAGGCGTTTATTCAAAAAACGATCGAATCCGTTGCGAAGCAGACGCTATTGCCACTCCGCTGGGTCATCGTCAATGATGGCTCAACTGACAACACCGGCGCCATCGTTCGCCGCTACCTTGACGAGTACCCGTGGTTGGAGCTGGTCGAGTTTCCCGTGCGCAAAGAACGTAACTTTGCGGCCAAGGTTTTCGCATTCAGAGCGGGACAGGAGAAAATGAAAGACCTGGATTACGAAGTGATCGCCAATCTCGATGCAGACACGTCATTTGATCCTGACCATTTCGAGTTTCTCTTGAATGAATTCCGCAAGGATCCCGAGCTTGGAGTTGCAGGGACAATCTTCAAGGAAGCAGGCGGATACAGCTCCGAGACAGATAGCTTCGAAGGTCAGAATCACGTTTCAGGACAATGTCAGTTGTTCCGCCGGAAGTGCTTCGAGGAGATCGGCGGCTATCAGCCGAACAAGGCCGGCGGCATCGATTGGATGGCAGTGACCACTGCACGTATGATCGGCTGGAAAACACGATCGTTTCGTGAGAGATCGTTCTTCCATCATAGATCGCTGGGGACGGCCGAACGGGGGCGGATGGCATCAAGCTTCTCCTATGGAGAGAAGGACTACTACCTCGGCAATCATCCGCTTTGGGAGGTATGCCGCGTAGGTTTCCGAATGACCCGGCGTCCATTCCTCATCGAAGGGATGGCGCTTGGGGCAGGTTATCTATGGGCGTTCGTCACTCGACAGCATAGGCCCGTATCGAAGGAACTGATGACCTTCCATCGCAGAGAAGAGATGCAGAAACTGAAAGGCATCTTCAAGTCACTCTTACGACTTAAGTCAGTCGATAGCTTTACTTCGAGCCAAGTGAGAAGCTCAGCCAAATAGGTATCCTGAGACATGCTTTCTGAAGCGAACCTTGAGCAGGTGCAAACCGCGGTACTGCGATTTGTGAAGTGGCTCGATCATTATGGCGAGACGTCATACGATCACCAGAGCTACTTCGCGAGTGATCTCGGCCGAAAGGCTAAGTCACTCTATTATCGGAGGCCGCTTTTCGGAAAGCTCGCGGTGGCTCCGATGATATTTTCGGAGGCCTTTGTTCCTTCGGCCCGCTGCTTCTTTTTCAAGCCGCAACGCTTTCCCATTGCGGATGCGCATTACGCGATGGGATTTGCGATGCTTTCCCAGGTGACCGGCCAGGAGAGATTCTATAAGCGGGCAGTTCATTTCCTCCGGGTTCTGGAGGAAACGAGGTCTCCGGGATATGAACATTATTGCTGGGGCTATCCGTTCAACTGGGAGACGCGCGGCGGAACAATGCAGGCCGGTACTCCGCTGATCACTTCTGTTCCGTACGCGTACGAAGCTTTTTTGCAAGTGTATGAACTTGACGGCGATCGCAAGTGGCTGGAGATCATGCGTTCGATCGCCGAACACGCCGCCAACGATTATCACGAGATCTCAACCTCTGGGGATGCAGCGAGCTGTTCGTACAATCCAGACAGGAATGATCCATGTGGCGTAATCAATGCGAGCGCGTATCGGGCGTTTCTTTTGACGCGGGCGGGGAAGGATCTTGCAGACGAGAGATACCTCAAGGTTGCGGAACGAAATCTCAACTTTGTGGTCGAGTCGCAGAATCCCGATGGGTCCTGGTATTACTCCATCGATGGGCAAAGAGATTTTGTTGACCATTTTCATACGTGCTTCGTGATGAAAGCGCTCGCAAAGATCGAGTCCCTTACCGGAAACCCTCGATGCACCAAGGCGATCGATAATGGCATCGAGTACTACGTCAAGAATCTCTTCGACGAAGAGGGTATGCCGAAGCCATTTTCGCGCAGGCCGAGACTGACCGTTTATAAGCGTGAGTTATACGATTACGCCGAATGCATCAATCTGGCGGTTCTGCTCCGAGGAAGAGCCCCGGCCTTGGACAGCATCCTCGACCGCATCGTCAACGTGAGCGGCTGGCAAAAGAGCGACGGCTCTTTTCGGAGTCGCGAGCTCTTCCTGGGATGGGACAACACCCCGATGCACAGGTGGGCTCAGTCGCAATTCTTTAGAAGCTTGTGTTTCCTTCTTTATCGCGAGGCGCACAAAGAGACGCCGGAACTCGTGGAGCAGCGGTAGACGAGAATGTGCGGAATCTGCGGACAATTCAATTTTATTGATCGCGCGCCTGTTAGTCGATGCGAGATCGAGCGGATGGCGGACAGCATCGCTCATCGTGGTCCGGATGATTCCGGTTACTACATCGATGGTGCGCTGGGTTTCGGTTTCCGGCGGCTTTCGATCATTGACCTAGCAGGCGGTCATCAACCGATGTCCGACCAGGAAGAATCCGTCTGGGTGATCTTCAACGGCGAAATCTATAACTTTCCTGAATTGAAAGAAGAACTGGAAGGTCACGGACACGTATTCCGCACTCGTTGCGATACCGAAGTCGTCGTTCACGGATACAAGCAATGGGGAGATGAGGTGTTGAATCGCTTGAACGGAATGTTCGGGCTCGCCATTTGGGACGTGAGACGACAAAGACTCGTAGTTGCGCGCGATCCCTTCGGCATTAAGCTGATCTATTACAAGAATGAAAAGGGCCGATTGCATTTTGGCTCTGAGGTGAGAGCGGTCCAAGCTGCTGCAGAGGGCCGGGCGGAAGTCGATCCTGATTCGTTGAACCTTTTCCTGCGCTACCGCTACACACCTTCGCCGGATACGATCTTTGCCGGGATAAAGAAGCTTGCGCCGGGATCGATGCTGATCTGTGAAAAAGCCACGGTCAATATCCGCCAATGGTACCGGTTTGTTCCGGTTCCGTTCTCTCCGATGAAAAGTGACGGAGAAGCGAAGGAAGAGCTCTTTGAGATCTACAAGCGCGCTATGAAGCGGCACCTGCTCAGCGATGTTCCCGTGGGACTCTTGCTGAGCGGCGGCGTAGATTCCAGTGCTCTCCTCGCGTTGATGAATCTTTACGGATCTTCATGGCGCACCTACACCGTGGGTTACGGATCGGCCTTTTCTGACGACGAACTTTCTGACGCAGCAAAGACAGCCGCAGAGTTCTCTTCAAACCACACAGAGGTGCTGCTTGACCGGCGAACTTTTGAAAACGCCCTGGAGGCGATCGTATCGTCCGTTGAGGAACCGATCGCATCTTCATCCATCGTGCCGATGTATTTCGTCTGCCAACGCGCGAAACAGGATGTGAAGGTCGCATTGATTGGGCAAGGGCCCGATGAGTTGTTCGGCGGCTATCGCAGGCATCTTGGTGTGCGTTACGGGGCCATATGGGGTAGGACACCGCGCTGGATTCGCGGACCTCTCGCATCTACGATCTCCGCACTGCCAAGAAATGAGACGCTGAAGAGAGGGATATCGTCGCTCGATGTAAAGGATCCGCTCAGACGGTATCAGCAGGTGCTCTCGCTCCTTTCCGGCGCCGAGATCGACGGCCTGTTTCAGGATGGGCTGCTCGCACCTGCCTGCGGCGACCGGATCCTGGAATCATGGAAGGACATCGCGCCGTTGTCGAGCCAGGCAGACGAACTGGGACGTTTCCAGTTTCTCGAAATGAGATCGACTCTGCCGGACGAACTTCTTATGTTTGGGGACAAGCTTTCGATGGCGCATGGCCTGGAGGCTCGCGTACCGTATTTGGATAGGGAACTGGTCGAATATGTGGAACGACTTCCGGCGCGCTTCAAAGTGCGGAATGGATCGCAAAAGTGGTTGCATCGTCAGGTGTGTCAGAAACTTATTCCGGGAGAGATCTTGAAAAGGAAGAAACGCGGCTTTGCCGTCAATGTAGTTGATGAGTGGTTTCGGGGAGCAATGAGCAACAGGATGAAGGAAGTATTCCTCGACGGGGAATCTTCGATGTATCGGTATCTGAAGCCGATGGCAGTGCAGAAGCTGTTCCAAAAGCATCAATCGGGACAGGAAGATCACCATAAGGTATTGTTCAGTCTTGTGGTCTTTGAGCAATGGCTACGGGTGCAGCAGCCAACAGAAGCAGCGGTTTAGAGATGAGCGTACTTATCATTGAAGCCGGACGTACTGAGGGACAGTACTGGCGGGATCTGTGGCGGTACCGCGAACTGTTCTTCTTCTTTGCCTGGCGTGACATGCTTGTCCGCTATAAGCAGACTGTCGTTGGGATAAGTTGGTCCTTGATCCGGCCTCTTTTGACCATGGCCGTACTTACTTTCGTGTTCGGCAAGCTTGGCAAAATGCCATCGGGAGGAGCGCCCTATCCCTTGCTGGTGTTTTGCGGCATGCTGCCGTGGCTTTTCTTCTCCACAGCGATCATGGAGAGCGGTAACAGCCTGGTATCGAATTCGAACATGATTTCCAAAGTATACTTTCCACGACTTACGATCACCGCGAGCACGGTGATGACGAGTCTTGTGGATTTCCTGATCTCCAGCGTGTTTCTGGCCGGGATGATGATCTGGTACAGAGTTATGCCGCCCCCTGGCGTTGTACTGCTACCGTTTTTTGTGTTGCTCGTCTTTGCGGCGTCTCTCGGTGCAGGTGTTTGGATAGCGGCATTGATGGTGAAATATCGGGACTTCCGGTTTATCGTTCCATTCATCGTTCAATTCGGACTATATATCTCGCCTGTGGGGTTCCAGAGCAGCGTCGTGCCCGAAAGGTACCGGCTGATCTACGCGCTCAATCCGATGGTGGGCATCATCGATGGCTTTCGTTGGTGCCTGCTGGGCGCGTCGAGCAGTATTTACGCGCCGGGGATCGCAATCGCAGCAATTGGCGTCCTCATTCTTCTGCTATCGGGAATCTGGTATTTCCGACGAACTGAACGAACCTTTGCCGATGTCATCTGAGGATGCTGATGAGTTCACGGATGAGCAGTAGCAGCCCAGACAACGCAATCGTCATAGAGGGCCTCGGGAAACGCTATGAGATCGGGCGAAATCGTGCGTCCAATGATGGATTGCGCCACGCGATCGAGGAAGCGATTCGAGCCCCCCTCGCGTGGGCTAAGCGGCGCAGGGACGAAAAGAGACGCAGCACGGAATTTTGGGCGCTTAGAGGTGTATCCCTCAACATCAAAGAAGGCGAAGTTGTGGGTATCGTCGGACGAAACGGTGCAGGGAAGAGCACTCTGCTGAAGGTCTTGAGTAGAATCACCGAGCCAACAGAGGGCAGAATTCGCATCAACGGTCGAATCGCGAGTTTGCTTGAAGTAGGCACGGGATTTCACCAGGAACTGACTGGGCGGGAGAATATCTTTCTTAACGGTGCCATCCTTGGTATGACACGCGCCGAAATCATTCGCAAGTTCGATGAAATCGTCGCATTCTCAGAAGTTGAAGAATTCCTCGATACCCCTGTAAAACACTATTCCTCGGGAATGTATGTCCGTCTTGCATTTGCGGTGGCTGCACATCTGGATCCCGAAATCCTGATTGTGGATGAAGTCCTGGCTGTTGGCGATACGGGTTTTCAAAAGAAATGCCTTGGCAAAATGGGAAGCTTTGCGCAAAGCGGCAGAACGGTACTCTTCGTCAGCCACAATGTTGATGCCGTTCGGAGCCTTTGCCAAAGAGCTGTTTGGGTGAAAGACGGAAGGATTCAGAAGGATGGAGAAGTTGGTGAGGTCATCGACTCTTATCAAAGCAGCTTCTCTGTCGACCACGCGCTCTCCTGCACGAGTCCGAACTGCAGACTGACGATCACGAAGGTCACTCTCAGGGATGAGAGCGAAAGAGAATGTAGCGTCTTTGCTCCAGGCGATAACCTGACAGTTGAGGTTTCATATACCGCGGAGGAGCGAATCCAGAGGCCAATCATTGCACTGGGCGTCCAAGGTGTGAACGGGGCATGCTTTACGTCGAACATGCTTCTTGACGGACATCGGCCGGAATACATCGAAGGCGAAGGGCGGATTCTTTGCACCTTTCGGGCTATTCCCTTACTGCCGCAGGACTACTCCATCAAACTGAGAGTTCAAGCCGCGAACTCAGCCGAAGTCATTATCCCGTACCAGGACGTGGCATTTTTCAGTGTTGCCGGAGACCTCGCCGAGTATGGTTACCGAGGCGAGTTCTTGAGATTCGCCCGCCATTCAACGCCGGTCGTCGTTCCCTATGTGTGGCGACTACCGGATGGGACAACTGCTGCCGTCTCATTGAGCAGGAGCGCTGAAATTGCAGAATGCATCGGGCCGCGTAACGGTGGCTTGACTTAGCGAGGAAATCGGTAGCGACGACTGCGCGTTGCGTACCTAGTCTGCGTTTGAGACTGTATTTGTCTAATTGATGAAACCAAAGATCTTCTTTGTTGGCGACAACCGGAATGGAGCGAATTGGGGTCGCGGGGCGAGTATCGCCTTGCGTCAGCTCTTGTCTGGTGTATTTGAGATTTCTGGGGCTGTTACTTCCGATTGGTTTGATTTATTGACGGCAAGAGCTGGATATGTCGGTACCGTATTGCCCCAACGCTATTACCGGCAGTTCCGATATCTTCTGGAACGGAGGTCCAGGCGATCCATTGGATGGTACATAAAACTCGAAGAATTGTGCGGTGCTCGCGATTTCATTGCCGAGGATCCCACAGAGAGTGTGGAGAACATAGTTGCTCACAAGCACCGTGTACCAGAACTTGCTCGGATCTTCGATCAGGCGGCAGATGCAGATCTACTGGTTATCGATGGGGATGGCGATATCATCTTTTCCAATCCCCCCCGGCGAACCGCGTTATTCTTTCTGGCGATGATCGAGTTGGGCGTTCGCTTGAAGAAGCCGGTTTTTCTCGTTAATTCGATGATTTCCGATTGTCCTGAGACGGGAAGGAATGTCCCTACGGTGAATGAATATCGCCGGCTGCTTGGGAAATGCAGGGCGGTAACGCTGCGCGACCCGGAATCGTTGAGCTATGTGCAGAGGGAGATGCCGGAAGCAAACAGCAGTCTGATTCCCGATTCACTCTTCTCGTGGTTCCCTCTATACCAGAGCGGCAGATCCTGCCCTCCGCCAAACGGTGATTTCATGCTGCCGTTTCCCGAACAGGAGAAATTCTGGGGCAAGCTCGATTTTTCGCAGCCATATGTGTGCATCGGGGGAGGGGCGCTTGCCTCCTGTTACCCGGATCGGGCAAAGCAGTGCTATTCGCAACTTGTGGATGCAGTGCAACAACTCGGATATCCTGTCTGCCTTGCAGAGAATGATCTGCCCGATGCTTTCCTCCGTGAAGTCGCAGTCGAGAAGGGCGTGGGAATTATCCCGGCGACTACGTCAATTCTGATGTGTGGCGCAGCCCTCGCTCATGCACGTCTATTCATCTCCGGGCGTTACCATCCGTCGATTTTCGCGTCTCTCGGCGGCACCCCGTGCATTTTTCTGGGCACTCATTCTCACAAGTGCGGGAGTCTGTCACGCGTGCTTGACTACAGGATTCACCGCGAATTCAGTGCTCTTCCAGATACTGTCGAGATCGACGAGATCATTTCCTTGGCGCGGAATTACCTGGAGCAAGGTGACTCTCTCAGATCGCGTATATGGAATGTTGCGAAACTGCGGTATAGCGAAGCGCAGACCCTCCCTTCCGTTCTCCATAGAAATCTGAACGGATAGAGGACATCAAGGAACGGAAATTCAAGCGTAAATGGAAGAGATCCTCGTTATCGGCGGCGGAGGTCATGCCAGAGTCGTTATAAGCATTCTGAAGAAGTTGAGAAGCTACAGCGTTCGAGGCTATACAGATTTGCAGAATTATGGTGAGTTACTCGGTATTCCATACCTTGGGAACGACGACAAGCTTTCAAGCTCGACTGTTGAGCTCCGGTTGAGAAATGTCGTTCTGGCGGTTGGTCAGGTGGGCCTAGGCAAGGCAAGGGAGGAGATCTGGCGCCGATTGAGTTCGCTACAACTGACCTTTCCGGCAATTGTTTCACCGGATGCGATCGTGAATGATGATGTTACTGTCGGCGATGCCGTGGTGGTGATGGACGGGGCGATTATCAATACGGGTGCAAAGCTGGGCATCGGGGTTATAGCAAATACGCACAGCACGATTGAGCACGACGTTAGGCTGGGCGAGTGGGTGCACGTTGCCCCAGGAGCAACCCTCTCCGGCGGCGTAAGCGTAGGCCCCTTTTCAATGATTGGCGCGGGTGCGACGGTGATCGAAGGAACGTCGATAGCTGCGGAAACGATTGTCGGCGCGGGCACGACAGTGGTGAACGATCTTCTGGAACCAGGCGTCTACGCGGGAACGCCAGCACGACGCATCAAGTGAAGAGACTATGTCAAAAGTATTCATCATTGCAGAAGCCGGTGTAAACCACAATGGATCGCTGGAAATGGCACTTCGACTCGTGGATGCAGCGAAGGCGAGTGGTGCTGATGCGGTGAAGTTTCAGTCTTTTCAGGCCGACCTCCTCGCAACGCGCTTCGCTCACAAGGCAGCCTATCAGGAGCGGACTGTCCCAGTTTCCGATTCGCAGCTCGAAATGTTGAGACGACTTCAATTGGATGCAGAGGCGCATAGACACATCATCGAGCGCTGCAACGAGATCGGAATTGAATTTCTCTCCAGCCCGTTTGACCCGGTGAGCGCAGACCTTCTTGAATCGCTGCACCTTAGAATCTTCAAAATTCCGTCCGGTGAGATCACAAACATTCCATTCCTTGAGCATCTTGCGCGAAAAGGAAAGCCCTTGATCGTGTCGACAGGAATGTCGACGCTGGGTGAGGTGGAAGCGGCGGTTAATGCCATTGCCAAAATCCGGGCCGTGCCATTGACGCTGCTGCAGTGCGTAACAGAATATCCGGCGCCTTACAACGCAGTGAACTTGCGCGCGATGCTTACGTTGAAGCAGGCATTTTGTGTGCCGGTAGGCTATTCAGATCACACCTCTGGAATTGAAATTGCCATAGCTGCCGTGGCAATTGGTGCGGAGGTGATTGAGAAGCATTTCACACTGAGTCGTTCGCTGCCAGGCCCCGATCATGCTGCTTCGCTTGAGCCGGATGAACTGAAGACCATGGTCACGGCGATTCGGCATGTCGAGGCCGCTCTCGGCGATGGCATCAAAGCTCCCTCAGCATGTGAGTTTTCAAACATTGCGGTTGCGCGGAAGAGTGTGGTTGCTCGGTGCGCCCTGCCTAAAGGGCACGTCCTTTCCGCCACGGATTTGACGGTTAAGCGACCTGGCACCGGCCTTCCCCCAAACCTCATTGGAAGCCTGGTTGGGAGAACGCTTCGCATGGACATCGAACAGGACGAAGTCATCGACTGGGCGCAATTGAACTAAAGAGGTATCGAGTGCCATTCTAAGCGCTAGATATCGTAATTCGAAATGATAGGCCGGACTACCGAATAGCACGCGATTGATCCGATACCGGTTTGATTCAAATCTGAAGAGCGAGGCAACCAATTGTCATGTCGGCTGCAAACAATGACATTCCCCAACGGCCTATAAGGCCACTCAGGATCTACCTGGGCGATCTTACATACACCACGTTGTCACTTGCCACGGATGCGTTTCCGCTGAACATTGGGTTCATTGCGGCGTATGCCGCAAAGGTTTATGGCAAGGAGGTCGATCTCACGCTCTTCAAGTACATTGACGATCTCGAACAGGCGCTCAAAGAAAACCCGCCGGACATTCTCGGCCTGAGTAATTATCCGTGGAACTTCAGCGTTGGTCAGGAGTTCTTCAGGATGGCTCGGGAACTATCACCCAATACCATCTGCGTCATGGGTGGCCCGAACATTCCGCTGGAAGATGAGGGGCGGGACCAATTCATCAAACGTAACTCACTCATCGACTTCTATGCGTACCTGGAAGGGGAACAAGCGTTTGCTGCCCTGATTGCTCGTGCGATGGAGACCGGGCTTCGGCGCGAAGCGATGAAGGCGACTCCGATCGACGGTTTCATTCATCGCATCAGCGATACGGAAGTCATGAAAGGCGTAGTGCTTACAAGACGGCACGATCTTGATGAGATTCCGTCCCCCTATCTCAGCGGATATATGGATAAGTTCTTCGACGGAAAGCTCTCGCCGATGATGGAAACAAACCGCGGATGCCCATTCTCCTGCACCTTCTGTCACGAGGGGAACCAGCTGATTTCCAAGGTAAATTTCTTCAGCATCGACCGGGTTAAGGCAGAATTGGACTACATAGCATCCGCAGTCCAAAAGGCGCCGATACTCAGTTCGAACCTTATTTTTGCAGACCCGAACTTTGCCATGTACGAGCGGGATTATGAGACCGTGGAGCACATTTCGCAGATTCAGCAAAGACAGAACTGGCCTCGCTCCATTTTCGCTTCGACCGGGAAAAACAAGAAGGAAAGAATTGCAAAAGCTCTGCGGAAGCTTAACGGATCGATGTCGATGTGGATGTCCGTTCAATCGATGGATCCGGTTGTTTTGAAAGAAATTCGTCGAGACAACATCAGTACCTCTCAGATGATGTCACTGGCCACCGTTTATCAGGAACTAGGGTTGCCCACGTTCTCGGAACTGATTCTCGGTTTGCCGGGTGACTCGTACGAGCGCCATGTGCGTTCGCTTGCATCCGTGTTGGATTCCGGCATCAACGTCGTGGAAGTCTATTCATGCATGCTGTTGAACGGCACCCAACTGAACACTTCATTCAGCCGCGCGGTTCATAATATTGGATCGCATTTCAGGATACTTCCGCGCGACTTCGCCAAGCTGGGCAATGGGCGTATTGCAGCGGAGATTGAAGAAGTTATTACTTCCACGAATACGATGTCGTTCGACGATTACCGTGAAGTGAGGAAACTGCATCTGATGGTGGCAGCTGTTTACAATGGCGGTGGCTTTGCTGCGCTTTTAAGGTTGCTGCGTCAGAAGAACGTTTCCATCATCAGCCTGCTCCAGCAGTTGGTTGCTGACATTCGATCCGCACCCCCGGGAGTGCAGGCCGTGTTCGATTCCTTTGTCCGTCTCACGCGAGAGGAGATGTGGGAATCGGAAGCGGAACTTCGCGCGTTCATCAACCAGGAGGGGAATTACGAAAGACTGCTGAGAGGTGAGATCGGGATCAACCTGATTCAGACACACACGGCCATGAGCCTGGGTGTAATCGACGAATGGGTAGAGTATGTTTTCCGAACTGCCAAGGCCCTCCCTGGACTTGATATAAATACCTATGATGAAGCCTTCGCGATGTGGACTGATTTGCAGGCATATAGCTCGGGGCGCGCGCATAACATCTGGGGAGCAAATCGCAACGAAGATAACCCGATAGTAACGTTGCAGTATGACGTTGCTAGCTGGTTGCGCAGTCCACTCTCAGCTCCACTCTCCCAATTCAAGTTAGCCCAAACGGCGAAGTACCGCTTCAGCTTTCCAGAATCGAAAAAGGAGGAGATGGCTGCGCAAATCAAACGCTACGGCACCACGACGACAGGTATCGGCAGAATCATGGCGCAGATGGGCAGGGATCGCATTTGGAGGGAGCCGGAGGTGTTGGGATCATCTATCGCTGATCCATGTGCGCCGATAAGCTCGGCCGACGAAACCGTACACGCAGCGGGTTTGTGATCGACGGGTCATGGAGACTTCGATAATTCCAAAACGGAAAGTTAAGCGAAACACCGAGATCCAGCAGAGTTCAAGACACGTGAGCCAAAGGAAAGTCTGCGTCGTGACTACGAGTCGGTCAGATTTCGGGCTGCTTCACGAGCTTATGAAGTGCATACAGCGCGACCCTGCGCTCCGCTTGCAGGCGATTGCGACAGGGATGCATCTTTCCCCACGTCTTGGAGCGACTGTCAGAGAGATAGAAGACGCCGGGGTGAAGGTTGATCGACGCATCGACCTGCGCCTTACAGGAGACTCGGCTTCGGATAACGCAAAATCGATCGGCCGCGGAGTACTGGCGTTTACTGCGGCTCTTGCGGAGTTGAAGCCCGCGATCATTGTGCTGCTGGGGGATCGGTTTGAACTGTTTGCGCCGGCGATTACCGCACTTATGTTGAGGATCCCGATCGCGCATATTCACGGTGGCGAGCGGAGTGAGGGCGCAATCGACGAAGCAGTCCGTCACGCGATCACGAAGATGGCGGCGCTTCATTTTGCCGCGACTGAGTCGTATCGGCGGCGGATCATTCAGATGGGAGAATCACCCAGTCGTGTATTCAACTTTGGTGCGCCGGGGCTGGACGATTTGTTTCGAGAACCACTTATGACCCGTTCGGAACTCGAACGTGATCTTCGGATAAGCCTCGATCATCCCATCGCGCTTGTGACGTACCATCCGGAGACCAATGACGCGACGAGCAGCCGTGAGCAGATTGACGCTGTACTCGCGGCAATCGAACAGAGCGGCGTGAGAGCAGTGTTTACAATGGCAAATGCGGATGCAGGCGGGGCAATCATCAATTCTTCCATTCAGAACGTCTGCGCACAGAACACTGAACGCTTTAAATGGATTGCGAATCTTGGGCGGCGGCGCTACCTCAACTGTATGAAGCATTTCTCGCTGATGATCGGCAATTCCTCAAGCGGGTTGACAGAAGCGCCTTCATTTCGGCTGCCGGTGGTGAATATCGGTGATCGGCAGCGTGGCCGAATCCGTGCGAAGAACATCATCGATGTCCCGAGGACTCAGGATGCAATTCGAAAGGGAATTAAGCGAGCGCTCTCGCCGAAATTCCATGCCACGTTGCGCGGCATGCGAAATCCGTATGATCGCTTTCACGATGGTCGCGCGAGTGAGCGCATCAAGAATGTGCTTCGGGATGTAGAGCTTTCGGATGAGTTATTCAGAAAACAGTTCAATGATATTCTTCGAGCGAAACCTGAAGATCTCCGTTAGGAATGCCATGTCAAATCTGCAAACAACATCCGAGGTGACGCCAGTACATAATGGCGTTGCGTCTTTCTTGGTGCCAGAACACCACACAATCCGGCAGGCAATGGAGCGGCTGGAAAAGACAGAGGAGAAGATCGTCTTCGTAGTCGATGCCGACTCGCGCCTTATTGGATCACTTACGGATGGAGATATTCGGCGCTGGATTCTTTCCGATGGAGACCTGAAGGCAGAGGTGCGCCGGGTCTGTAACTGCAGTCCGTTTGTGGTGAATGAGGGTTTTGACGCAGAAGGATTGCGTACAGAGATGCTGAATGGGAATCTTAGTTGTGTGCCGGTCCTTAATGGTGCGCACGAGATTGTTCGTCTTATCTTCTGGAAGGAGGTATTTCAAGGAGAAGTACGAGTCAGGCCGAAACAACAGGTGAACCTTCCGGTTGTTATTATGGCTGGAGGCATGGGCACACGGCTTGCGCCCTTTACCAATGTCCTGCCGAAGCCGCTGATTCCTGTCGGACAAAAGACTGTAATTGAAATCATCATTGATCAGTTTCTCGCTTCTGGAGCGGATCACTTCATCCTATCGATCAACTACAAATCGAAGATCCTCAAGTCTTTCTTTGAAGAGCTTTCTCCAGCGTATACAGTGAAGTTTCTGGAAGAAAAGGAGCGGCGCGGTACGGCTGGAGGTCTTCGCGCACTCTACTCGCCGGATGGGGGCGATCTCATCGTCAGCAATTGCGATGTAGTGATCCAGGCGGATATGCCGGAGTTGGTCGCTTTCCATCAGAGTAACCAGTACGATCTAACGCTCGTGGCATCTCTAAAGGAATATCGAATCCCATACGGAGTCTGCGAGCTTGAGAAGGGCGGGAGCCTCTCTTGCATCAATGAGAAACCCCATTACACCTTTCTCGTGAATACGGGAATGTACGTAGTTCGCCGTGATCGCCTCGGTCTGTTGCCTGAGGAGGGTGCCTGCGACATGACCGATTTCATTGATGCGATCAAGAAGACCGGCGGACGAATCGGTGTTTTTCCGATCGGCGAAAACGCGTGGATCGATACCGGGGAGTGGGCTGAATATCGAAAAGCAGTTGATAGTCTTGGGAAGCTGGGATCTCGCACAGCGGGCGACTGAGTACTCTGCGATGGCATTGATATGGTAAACGGAGCGCGCGTGGTCGCTGTCATCCCCGCGCGAGGGGGAAGCAAATCGGTTCCGGGTAAAAACATTCGCGAGCTTTGTGGGAAGCCGCTTCTTGCGTGGTCGATCGAGGTTGCTCAACAGGTTGGCGAGATTGACCGGATCATTGTATCGACCGACGACAAACAGATAGGAGAGGTTGCCTTGGCTCGAGGAGCGGAGGTTTACCCGCGTCCTCCCAACCTCGCTACGGACGAAGCATTGGTGATTGATGCTATCAAGGATCTTCACAGAACGCTGCTGGCGGAAGGAGAACAGGCGAAATGGATGATCCTGCTTGAGCCGACGTGTCCCCTGCGCAGTGCGGACGATGTTCGCGCATGCTTGCGGCTTATTGAGAAGGGGGAATATGACTCGGTTGCGACCTTCAAAGAAGCCGAGTTGAATCCGCATCGGGCTTGGCGCCTTGTCGACGAAACTCCTGAGGTCTTCTTTCCTGGTGCGATTCCGTGGCTGCCGCGGCAAAAGTTGCCGAGAGCTTATCAATTGAATGGAGCGGTATACGTATTTCGTGCGGATCTGGTTGCGCAGGAAGAACGAGCCCTTCTGGTTGGCCGCGCGGGTGCCGTATTGATGCCAAGGGAGCGATCCCAGGACATTGATGAAGGCATCGACTTCCTGATTATCGAAGCTTTACTGGGGAAATCGAAAGAATGAGCAAAACATTGCAGGAGTTGCAGTCGCTAAAAGGAAGGACTGCAATTGTAACGGGAGGCGCAGGTTACCTGGGAAGCGCCATCAGCGAGACGCTTGCGGAACTGGGTGCAAACCTGGTCCTTGCGAGCCGGGATCAGAGAAAGTGCGCAACGAAATGCAAAGAAATTGAAGAGAAAAGCGACGGCGCTGTTCGAGCGATCGGCCTAGGGCTCGATGTACTTAGTAAGGACTCAGTCGTCAGATTTCGCGATAGCGTTCACGAGCACTTCCATAAAATAGATATTCTCGTGAACAACGCATGGTCGGGGAATAAGAACACCTGGGAGTCAATCTCTGACGAAGACTGGGATTACGACATCAACATGAGCCTGAACTCTGTATTTCGATTGACGAAGGCTTTGTTTCCGGATTTGCAAGCGACTCGCGGGGTCATTCTCAATATCGCCTCGATGTACGGCCACATTGGACCGGATTACCGGATTTATGACGGCAAGGAGTTCGCGAACCCTCCAAGTTATGGAGCAGCCAAGGCCGGAGTCATTCAATTCACAAAGTACCTTGCGAGCTTTCTTTCTCCCTATGGCATACGCGTCAATGCGTTGAGTCCCGGTGCATTTCCACATCCTCCGACACAGAAGCACGAAGGATTTATGCAGAAGCTGGGGTCCAAAAACCCAATGAACCGCATTGGTCAACCTGAAGAACTCAAGGGGGCGATTGCGTTGCTTTGTTCGGATGCGGGAAGCTATATCACAGGCCAAAATCTCTGCGTCGACGGTGGGTGGGCAATCTGGTGAGATCAGTCGGAATCATTGGAGTCAGCGAGGGAAATGGACATCCGTTTTCCTACAGTTCGATCATTAATGGTTACTCTCCCGAAGGGCTTGCGCTATCGGGATGGCCGAGGATTTACGAATACGTTCGGCGCCGCCACGCATCCGAGTTCGGAATCCCTGACTGGTCTGTGACTCACGCATGGACCCAGGATCTGGCGACAACTCAAAAACTATGCGCCGCGTGCCGAATTCCGAATTGCGTGGACGATTACAAAGAGCTTCTGGGTAACGTGGATGCAGTCATCATCGCTCGAGATGACTATGAAAACCACTTGGCAATTTCGAAAGCATTTCTCGAAGCTGGGTTGCCGGTTTTTATTGACAAGCCCCTGAGCTTGGAGCTTTCTGAACTCTGCTTTTTCAGGAGATATCTCGAAAGCGGTCAACTCATGTCGTGCTCGGGAATGCGATATGCCCGTGAACTGGACGTGCCGCGTGCAACCCTGGCGGAGTTTGGGCGCGTGAAACTCATTCGTGGCGCAATTGTCCTAGGCTGGGAAAAGTACGGGGTTCATCTGCTCGACGCAATTCTCGGGATGACGACTTCGCGCCCCATTTCAGTGCGGATGATTCCATCAGATCACGAGTCTGCCATTGTGGGCCTCGATGATGGCACTCTGTTACAACTAGACGCGATGGGCGACTGCCCTCCCACATTCCAAGTTCAAATCTTCGGCTCACGACGAATCGATTCATATGATATTACTGATAATTTCTCGATGTTCCGCAGGATGCTCTGGGAGTTCTTTGAGTCCATTCGAACTGGAATTCCGGCTATTTCGGCTGATCATACGCTCGAAGTTATGAAGACGTTGATCGCCGGCCGGCTGTCATTGAAAGAGAAGAGAGAGGTCTTTCTTAATGAGCTTCCGCTTTAAGTCGCTCTTTGATCTGAGTGGAAAAGCTGCCGTTGTAACTGGCGCAGTGGGAATTCTGGGGCAAAGATTCTGCAGAGGACTTGCCGAATTCGGAGCGAGAGTTGCCGTGGTAGACCTTGATGCGAGTCGCTGCAGCAATTTTGCGGAAGAACTGAAGCACGATTACGGCGTGGATTGCATCGGGGTTGCCTGCGACGTGTCTCTACCAGCCCGCGTTGACTCCATGGTCAAGGTTGTCGCTGATCGATTTGGAGCGATCAATATTTTGCACAACAATGCCGCTTCAAAGTCAGACGATCTCAATGCGTTCTTTGCGGCGACGGAGGAGTATTCGATTCAAGAATGGCGCAAGATCATGTCGGTGAATATCGACGGTATGTTTCTGGTAGCGCAGGCCGTTGGTAAACAAATGCAGAAGCAGGGCGCCGGCGGCAGCATCATTCAGACGTCATCTATCTACGGGCTCGTTTCCTCAGACAAACGGATCTACGAAGGTTCATTCTATCTGGATCGAAAGATAAACAACCCGGCTGTCTATTCTACCTCCAAGGCTGCCGTCGTAGGCCTGACCCGTTACCTTGCCGCAAATTGGGGAGACGTCGGCATCAGGGTAAATGCGATAGTCCCGGCCGGCGTCGAGAGCGGACAAAACGAGAACTTCAAAACCAGCTATTCTGCGCGCGTACCACTTGGCCGGATGGCAAAGGCCGACGAGATGGTAGGTGCTCTCATCTATCTGGCCTCTGATGCCTCAACTTATGTTACGGGTCATTGTTTGGTTGTCGATGGTGGTCTGAGCGCCTGGTAAACATACAAAAGCATATCATTTCAAAAAGTATCTAGAATATTCATCGGACCTCCAATAGGCGTTGATCATGCCGGAAGACTGCGGAGATCGATGGATGGCGTGCATTTTGTGTGCTACTCGTGATCCTTGATCACGCAGGCCCAAATCAGCATACTCATGTTCAAAGGCGGAGTGAGTTGAATGGAAACTTTTGTGAGAGTTCCACCTGATCATCGTGAAGCCCTGGCCGCAGAGGACGGCGCTCGCGGTGTTCCGCCCTCGAATCTGGGAGTTCTCGCCGTCGTCGCCTTGACCTTGATCCCGTGGATTCTGGTTGTCCTGCTTACAGGAGGCATCGCAACTGCTATCAATATGCTTGGTTATGCGACGACGGTGGCGCTGATTGGATACGTTGCCATCTCTGTTGCCTTACCGGTTGGCTTACGATTGGAAGGCATCGTCCTGGCACCTGCCCTGGGTATTTTGATTGCATCAGCGCTCACCACGTTTTGGGTCAGGTTTGGATTCCCGGTATTTTATGCAGTGCCGATGTGGCTTGTTCTGGCTGCGGTGGGAGCGCTGTGTTTCTGGAGGGACCGCGAAGAATGGGCAAAAGTGTCGATCCCATACGGTAAATCATTAGTGGTTCTTTCCTCGCTCATCTGCTTCATCTTCTTTGTTCCTGGAGCCCGCAGAGACGCTGTTTTGAGGAATGACGGCAGCTTCCATTGGATGTATGTGGACACACAGTACAACTACGCCATCGCAGCATCGATAAAGGATGCCAAAGGAGTCCCGACAGAGCCAGGGTCCGTGACCGCACCGCTCTACTACCACTTTGGAGGCTATGCGCCGGCTGGGGCGATCTCGCGTTTCGATGGACTCGATCTCGGCGACTCGTTTGTGCGGGTGACGCGTGCAGCTTCGCTATGGGCGCTCGTTTTGTCTTGCTTCGGTATCGGAACAATTCTGGGTTTCAAAGCGACAGGTGAGAAATTTGGCGGAATCATGTCCGTCGCGGGCTTCTTCTTCTACGGCTCGCTCCTTGCCCTGTTCACCGATGAGCGAAACAGTTCAAGCACTGTGTCAGGCGCGATTCTCTTTAATATCCCTGAAATCGGCGTGGGGCACGACGGCGGCCCATTCAGTCATGTGATACTCGGCCATTCCGAGTTGCACGCTTTCATCGCCATCACGGCCATCATGGGACTGTGTCTGCTTCACAGGGAATCGGAGAAGGTTGTCAAATGGACGATGCCGATTCTGGTGGTTTTGCCAGCGCTCGCAGTGGCGATGCATTCTGTCGCATCTTTGTACTGCCTGGGCATTGCAATCATCCTCCTGTATTGGGGACGGCTAGGCTCACTGCGTTCGTGGATCCAGATCGTTCTTATGTTTGGCCTTTTCGTGCTTGCATGGAAGACCATGGGATTTGGCCACTCCCCCGATGCGTTGCACACGAGGATCGGCTTGGAATTGACGCAACAATGGTGGACATTGGCGGCGGCATTCCTGATAGGCCTCGGCTTTCGAATCATTGGATTCGGCTGGATCAAACGAACCATAAGCGACGTATACTCGACTCTGGTGCTGGCAACCGTGCTGGGACTTCTGTCGTTCTATTTGCTGGTCCACTTCAAAAACGGCGAAGAGATCTATGGCGTGTTCTTTCTACAGAGCGTGTTCAGCATCTTCGCCTTCTCGCGCCTACCCTACGGTTTCTGGCGTAGATCAAAACGATCTGAGTTCGCCGCAGAATGGCTGCGACTGGCTGCAATTGGAACACTGATTGTTGGGCTCTGCGGCATCCTCAGCGGCGCCATCGGCTACGCAACCACCCATGTGGCGGGCATCAACTATTTTCGACTTAAGATAATTGCCATTTTTGTCTTGCTAGGATGCATGGTCATCTCTTCGGCGATGATGAAGCGGATCAGTAGCTTTTCAGTTGTGGCTTCCGCTGCTTTGATGGGCATCTTATCGGTGGGATTTTTGGCGTGGATTGCACCGTGGAGCAACTTTGGCCTTGGGCGGATGAAGATGGACGTGCCGCTGACTGCCGGCGAAGTCGAATCTTTAACCCTTTTCAAACATCTCGCTGCGCCAGGCGAACGGTTCGCAACCAACAAGCACATCGCGAGCAACGTTGCAAACAACCTAGAGCGGTCGTACGCCTATGCTCCATTTTCCGAGCACCCGGTTCTCGTCGAAGGATTTCTGTACCACCAGCTAATGACGACTCCCGGCTTCGATAATCTCCTTCGAGACAATGACACAATGTTTGCCACCAACGATCCGCAAACGCTCCACGATCTTTGCCACAAGTGGGGTGTCAAGTGGCTGGTGGCGCGGCCGAATACCGACATTGCTCTGCCGAGGCCATTACCGTCGTGGTTGGTTGAGGAACAAAATGGCGGCGACCTGAAGATTTACGATGTCAACTAAACGCGGGTTTGAGGATGAGCAGAAAAGCCACAATTGTCATGTACCACTACGTGCGCGATCTGGAGCACTCCAGGTTTCCAGCGATCAAGGGGCTTTCGCTTAACCGTTTTCGCCGGCAGCTTGATCACATACAGGAGCACTTTACACCAATCTGCATTGAGGACATTCTTGAGGGCCTTTCAGACCCAGCTAAAGAGCTGCCGCCAAGCGCAATTCTGCTGACATTCGACGACGGCTACATTGATCACTTCGAAAACGTGTTTCCGCTGCTCGACGCAAAAGGAATCCGGGCTTGCTTTTTCCCATCAGCTCAGGCTGTACTGGAGCACAAGGTACTCGATGTAAACAAGATCCAGTTTGTGCTTGCAGCCGCTCAGAGCCCGTGCAGTCTGCTCGAAGAAGTGTTTTCCTGCATCGACGAATTCCGAGCGGAATACAGACTTCAGAGCAAGGAAGCGTATTCGTCTGCGATCGTCAATCAACATCGTTATGATCCGCGCGAAGTTACCGTGATCAAACGCCTTCTTCAACGCGAATTGCCGGGGCCCGTTCGCCGTGAAATTGTGCAACGTCTGTTTGAACGTTATGTGTCGATCGATGAGGCAGCTTTCGCCTCTGACCTGTATATGTCTGAAGACCAGATAGCCTGTTTGTACCGGCACGGCATGCACATCGGAAGTCACGGTTTCAGCCATGTCTGGCTGAACGAGATTTCGCAGGGAGAGCAGGCGATGGAATTGGATCACTCCCTCGACTTCATGACGAACCTCGGCGTTACGTCGCGTGATTGGACAATGTGCTACCCCTACGGCGGCTTCGATGATTCGCTCCTGCAGATGGCGCGCGAACGAGGTTGCCGCGCTGGATTCACAGTCGAACCGCGCATTGCCGATCTTGATCTGGATGATTCTTTGACGCTCCCGCGAATCGACACGAATGATTTGCCCAGCTAGCCGATTTGTATGAAGAAGATGATGCAGATCCTCCGGGATCTCACGCACTTGAACCGCGCCGTTTGTTCGATCGGCTATGACGAGGCAGTGAATGCGCTTCGTGAAGAGCTTCCGTTTCGTGTGTTCTGCGTTCCCAGTTCGCACGAGCACAACGGCTGGGTTATTCCGCCATCATGGGACGTTGTCGAGGCTAAGATCATCAAGAATGGCCAGACTGTGTACGACGGTACTGCCCATCCTCTTGGAGTGATTGCGCTTTCGCGACAGTTTCAGGGGGTTGTCGATCTGGAAGAGCTCAGAAGCCATCTCCATTTCGACCACCGGTATGACGACGCAATCCCTTTTCACTACCGCCAGCAGTTCAGAAGCTGGAGCCGGGATTGGGGCTTCTGCATACCAAAGCATCTCTTCGATGAGCTGACCCCCGGGGATTACCAGGTGTCGATTCGCACAGCCGAGACATCGGGAGCGATGAAAATCCTGGAATACAAGCATGCCGGAGCTCTCGATTTCACAATCGTCCTGGGGGGAAATCTGGACCATGCTGGGGTCTCCAATGACGGCTTGGCAGGCTGCGTGGTCGGCCTGGAGCTTATGCGTCGCCTGCAGCAAAGAAGAACCAAGCTGACCTACTCTCTTGTTCTCTCGCCGGGGATTATTGGTTCGGAGTTTTATCTTGCAGGTCTAAGCCATAGCGAGCGCAGCCAAATCATAGAGGGTATTTTTCTGGAGATGCTCGGCTCCGAAACTCCTCTCGCTCTGCAGGAGTCTCGCGGGAGTATAGTCAGCACGACTCATGCAATTAGGGCAAGTCTCGATCGCTTGCAAGTTCGATACCGGAGTGGGCCTTTTGGAAGCATCCTCATCAATGATGAATACATTTGGGAAAACTACGGCATCCCGATGCTCTCCTTGTCGCGGTTTCCTTACCCTGAGTATCACTCAAGCCGCGATAACATCAATATTATCCGGGAAGCTTCACTCGAGGAGGCCGTCGATACGTTGATTGGCGCGATCGATGAACTGGAGTCCTCGCCGATCATTATCAAGAAGTTTGAAGGCAATATCTGCCTGTCCAATCCAAAATACGATCTTTACGTCGATTACGGTCAGGTCGCACTTGGAGATACGTTATCTGACCATCAACATCGCATGCGTAATCTGATGGACTTCATCCCCGCTCTGAATCGGCCTGCAACCGTAAAAGCCGTTACGGATTACATCGGCGTGCCCTATTCCGAAGGTCTTGCCTACCTCGAGAAATGGGCAGCCTGCGGCCTCATTGATCTCGTTTGATGGACCCTCTGTTCTCCAACGATCTGGAAGCTGCGTGCAGTCTGCATTTTGCCGGCCAATATGGCCGGGCCGCCCGCTAAGTTACCTGCTCGAAACACCAAGTTCATTGGGAATCCAGGAAGCATACTGCTCATGAGAATCCTGACACGCATTCGGTCTCGCCTCTATCGCGGGCTCAGTTTCCAGGCACTCGGCCCCAACGAGGCGCGTGTTCTTTACGACGGGGTGGTGGGGATCGTCGGCTCGGTCGTCGTGTTGGGATTCCTGCGCGTGTTCCTTCACAGCCTCGATCCGCGCACAGTTGTGGTGCTCGCTGCAGCGCCTATTCTCCTTATTGGAATCAACTTTGCCTTTGGCATCTACTCCAGCTTGCGAACCGCTCCGGCACGAAGAAAAGCCGTTGTCCTGTCCGCAAGTATGCTTGCCTGTGGCGTCGGTGCGATTCTTTTTGGCGCTTCGAACGCCGCCGTCACGCTTTGGATCCTGCTGGTGTCTCCATCACTGGCCCTGCCGCGTCTTTTGCTGGCACTCTCGTACACTCGAAATCCCAAGTTGGTTTCCATCGCGGCAAATCATCGCGGACCGGTACTTGTGATCGGAGGAGCCGGATACATTGGCTCCCACACAGTCGACCTGCTCCTGCAAGGCGGCGAGCGAGTTTGTGTTCTCGACAAGCTAATGTATGGTCGCGAGCCACTGGCAGAGTTCTTCGGCCATCCCAACTTTCGCCTTATCGAGGGCGATGGGACGGACATCGCCAAGTTGACAGAGGCGATGAACGGCTCTTCAGCAGTAGTTCACCTTGCGGGACTCGTCGGTGATCCCGCGTGCGCTGTCGACTCAGCCTTTACCCGTCATACCAATATCATTGCGACGAGAATGGCCCGCGATGTCGCACAGGCAATGGGCATCCGGCGCTTTGTTTTTGCTTCCAGCTGTTCCGTCTATGGAGTCTCTGAGAAGGAGGTTGGTGAAACTGACAGTCTAAATCCGGTCTCGCTGTATGCTCAGACCAAAATTGACAGCGAACGCGAGCTGCTAGCAGGGTTGCGGGATGACTTTTACGTCACGATCTTGCGTTTTGCCACCGTATTTGGCGATTCCCGCCGTCCTCGTTTTGACCTTGTAGGGAACCTATTTGCAGCGCAGGCAATGACAGACGGTCTGATCACCGTGATCGGACCGCAACAATGCAGACCATTTATACACGTTCGGGACATCGCACGTTCCATCACGATGGTTCTCAAGGCCGATCCGGCTGAGATGCAAAACCAGATCTTCAATGTAGGTGACAGCAGACTGAATATGACCATCTTCGAATTGGCGGAGAGGGTGCGCGCCGTTTGTACACGATATAACAAGGAGGTCGAAATATCGGTCAGGGAAAACTCGCAGGACAGGAGAAACTACCGCGTGTCGTTTGATAAAATCCAATCCGTGCTGGGTTTCCAGGCAACCACCTTGATAGAGGATGGCGTCGAGGAAATGGTCCTGTCGTTTCGAAATGGACGATATGGAGACTACCGCGACCAGATGTATAGCAATGTGGCAATGACCACTCGTGCCCTCTCTGTGTTCCAGGACCCGGCGGAGTTATCGCACCTCTACGCACCTTTAAAGTGAGACCGCAATGGGACGTCTTTCAGTTGAACTTGACAAACCAGTGATGCTAAACGGCGGACTGGCTGTAGACGAGCGCGGCGAAGTTGGGTTTGTCAATGACTTCCGTTTCGAAGGAGTCAAGCGCTTTTACACGGTGGCAAACCATCGTTCCGGCTTTGTGCGTGCCTGGCATGGTCATCGAAGAGAAGGGAAGTACGTAACCACAGTAGCGGGCGCAGCACTTGTTGGTGCGGTTAGGATTGACGACTGGGATAAGCCATCCAGGGATCTGGCTGTCGAGCGTTTCGTGCTGTCTGCTAGCAGACCCTCAGTTTTGTTTATTCCATCCGGCTATGCGAATGGGTTCATGTCCCTCACAGATGATCTGAAGCTGATGTTCTTCTCGACCTCCACCCTAGAGGAGAGCGCTGCGGACGATATCCGTTTCGACAGCCGGCTTTGGGATATCTGGCAAGTGGCGGAGCGGTAGTGCAGCATGGACTACTTGGACGACGCGGAGTTTCGAAGTTTTTGTGTCGTCGTCCCCATGTTCAATGAGGAGGCTGGCGCGGAACTCTGCGTCAAGCGAATTTGCGAGGTCTTGTCGTCGATTCCTTTCCGTTGCGCCCTGGTTGCAGTCGATGACGGTAGCCAAGATTCCACTGCAGCGATTCTTGATCGGCAGTCTCAAGGTCTGTCGAACCTTGCGGTAATTCATCACGCAACAAATCGCGGCTATGGCGCAGCACTTGGAACCGGTGTTACCTATGCGATCGAGGCGGGTTTCAATTATGTGCTCTTCATGGATAGCGACTTGACGAATGATCCAGACGATATTCCTCGGTTTGTTATAAAGATGAAGGGCGGCTATGACGTCATCAAGGCCACACGTTATCGGGACGGCGGAGGGGTGAAGGGAGTGCCTTTTTTTCGCGTCACAATTTCCAGAGTCGGCAACTGGATCGCTCGTCGCCTCTTTGGACTTCCCATCTCCGATTGCACGAATGGATTTCGGGCTGTGCGAAGCAGCTTATTAGACCGGATGACCCTCACCGAGCCGAAATTTCCGATCATCATGGAGGAGTTGTACTACTCCGCATTCCTGACGAGGAGATTCGCGGAAGTTCCTGTTACCCTTACAAATCGCAGGGAGGACCAACGGCCAACAAGTTTCGTCTATCGGCCGCGCGTGTTCTTCAACTATCTCAAGTATCCGCTGAAAAAATTTCTCGGAGTTCGGCCTCACGGCTTACTCGAAGGTGAACCCGTCAGATGACGTCCGTATTGGTTTTGGGTGGTACAGGCATGCTCGGGTCGATGGTGACCGACGAGCTTTCGCGCCGGCACGGGTCTCGAGTCAGCGCTACGTTTCGAAATCAGAATGCGGTTGTCCAGCGGGACCACATCGCTAACGTAAACTGGCTGCCTTTCGATGCAAAGGCTCCCGATCTTGATGGTGCATTGGCCCAGTTCGGCAGGTTTGACTGGATCGTCAACGCTATCGGGATCACCAAGCCGTTGATCCAGGACGACAACCCGGAACAACTTGAGCGCGCAGTCAGGACTAATGTTTTGCTGCCGCATGCCATCGCCCGCGTTGCGGCAGAAAACGGAGCGAGGGTCCTGCAGATCGCGACCGACTGCGTATATTCGGGTCTGGCCGGTGGCTACGGCGAGAATGCTGCACACGACGCTCTGGATGTCTACGGCAAAACCAAGAGTCTTGGCGAATGCTTCGGCGCGAACGTGGCTCACCTGCGCTGCTCGATTATTGGGCCAGAGGCAAAAGATTTTAAATTCCTTCTGGAGTGGTTTCGCTTGCAGCAACCAGGAGCGCAGGTCAACGGTTTCGTAAACCATCAATGGAATGGCGTCACGACCCTTCACTTCGCCAAAATCTGCGCGGGAATTATTGAGACGGGATTGTCGTTGCCCCACATGCAGCACGTCGTTCCGACTGGGACAATCTCCAAGGCCGCGATGCTCCATGAGTTTGCCGTTGCGTTTAACCGCGCGGACATCCAAATCCGCGATATCGTCGCGCCGAAGCTGATTGATCGGACGCTGACCACAACGAATCCCGAATTGAATCGGCAGCTTTGGCAGGCAGCCGGCTATGAAGTGCCGCCGACAGTGCCGGAAATGATTGGCGAACTGGCCGGCTACGCCTATCGATTCAATCCCACGGTGGCTGTCTGATCCGATGTCCAATCGGAAGCTGGCGTTTGTCCTCGGTATCCGTCCCGATGTTATCCGGGCTGCATTGATTCTTGCTCGTCTGCGCAGCTACACAGATGTTGAGACCGTTTTTATCTGGTCTGGACAACATTACTCTGACAACCTGAAGAGCATTTTCTTTCGCGAACTTAATGTTGCGCCCGCTGAAGTGGAATTGAACTGCGAAGGACAGTCGGACGCCGAATTGGTGGCATCGATTATCGAGCGGCTATATCCTGTCCTGCGCGATCTTCAGCCGATGGCGGTCGTGTTTCTTGGCGATACCAATACGACCGCCGGTGCCATTGCGGCTGCGCAGCTCAACATACCCATTGTCCACATTGAAGGCGGCATGCGGTCCTATGACTGGCGCATGCCCGAAGAGAAATATCGGACGATCATCGATCACCTCGCCGACGTGATCTACGCCTACGTGGATGAGTACAAAGAGCAGGGAGTCCGTGAGGGTCTGAATCCGGACAATATCGTCGTGGTTGGCAACCCCATCGTCGACATTCTCGATCAGTATTACTTCTCAAGAAAGCACATGTACGACTCGCTCGCGACGCCGGAATTCTTTTCGTCTCGCGGGATTCGCAAAGACGAATACTACGTGATGACCTGTCATCGCCGCGAAAACCTTAATGAGAGATCTCTTCGCGCGATATTGTCTCTCGTTGCTGCTACATCACGAAAGGTCTACTTTGCTGCCGGTTACCGTACGCAGCGAGAGATTGCGTTTCTCCAACTACAACTCCCTTCGAATCTCGTCATGGTTGACCCGATCGGCTATGAAGAACTGCTGTGCCTCGTGGTGAATTCCCGCGGGGTCATCACTGATTCCGGGACTTTGGTCGAGGAGGCATGTGTTCTGGGTGTTCCATCGGTGCAGTTGCGTAAATCCACCGAACGTCCGCAGGTTTACGACGTAGGCGCGAGCGTCAAGTTCGACCCTTCGGAGCCCGACAAATACCCGGTACAGGACGCGATTCGAAAGCTCGAAGGGCTTCACGGAACGCACTGGTCGCACAATCTGGGAGATGGGAAGTCTTCCGAGCGCATCGCCTCTGACATGCACCGAAGAATCGTCGAGAACGATTTTGCTCATCACAAGCCGGAGCAATACCATTTGCCAATTGAGCACGCTTATCGAAATGACGGTCTGGATTGAAGGTCGCAAACGAGGTGAATAGATTGTCGCTGCTGCGGGCAGAAGAGATAAGCAGATCAAACCAAGGGCCTAGTCGACCGCAATGGCTTGGCCTTGATGCTCTGTTCAACTCTGATCATAGCGCCTTAGGCGTTTTCTGTTTTGCCCTGCTTCCCTGGGTAATGGTTACGGCTTGGGCGGCGGGCGTCTGGATCGCCGTCAGTGTGATTGGGTTAGCGTTGCTTTTGTTTGTAAGTGGATATGCAGTTATATGTGCGATTCTTCCAGCCACCGCCCGGAGCGGAGCGATGGTTCTGTCGCCCGCCGCTGGCATGCTTGTACTCTCAGCCCTCAGCGCATTCTGGCTCCGGCTGGGATTTCCTCTCGTTTTGGTAGCAGTGATCTGGCTGGTGTTGTTTGTTGCTGGAATTATCGGCTTGTGGGCAGATCGGCTCGTCGTGACGGCGGCGAGGCTTGAGCATGCCCCCGCTCTGCTGGTTTTGGCGGTCATGATTTGCGTTATCTACTTCCTTCCCAGCGCATTCAACGACGCCGTGTCGCGCGCCGATGGAGGATTCACCTGGCTCAGTATCGATACACAGCTTTATCACTCGATGGTGGTCAGCATTCGAAACAGCACGCCACCGAAGATGGCAGGAAGCTTTACGTCCGAACTCTGCTACCATTTCGGGCCCTATACCGTCGCCGCTGCCGTATCCCTGTTTGTCCGAATTGCAGAAAGCGATGCGCTCGTCCGGGTAACGCGCGGCGTAGAACAATGGGCGTTGCTTTTTTCGTGTCTCGGACTCGGAACGATGCTGTCGCTTAAGGCGAACGGGAAGAAGTTCGGCGGCATCGCGTCAGTCGCGGGTCTGTTCTTTTACGGATCGGTGCTCTCTCTGGCCAGTGGTGTTGTGCGCCCGCGGCCAGTCGCGTCCTTGCCGCTTTTTTTCGATCCGGGTGGACAATTTCCCACCAATGGGGGCCCCTTTTCGCACCTCCTTCTCGGAACCTCATTGCTTCATGGCTTGGAGGCAGTCACAGCGATCGTTGGGCTTTGTCTCGCTCTCGAAGCCGAAAGAGAATGTAATACATGGAGAACTCTCTCCGCGCTGTTTCTTCCCGCATTTGTGGCCACTGTGCACTCCGTGGCTGGGCTTTATTGTCTCGGCGTCGTCGCTGTTCTTCTCTTTTGGGGGCGTCTCGGCAAACTGCGCTCGTGGCTCTTCATGGCGGTCATGTTCGCCCTGTTCGTCGAAGCATGCAGCCTGATGGGCTACGGACATGCTCCGCATGTAGCTGAAGCCGAGATCCAGTTGAGCCGGTTGCCGGTCTATTGGTGGACTTTTGCGGTGTGGTTTTCAATAGCGTTGGGCATCCGCGTGATGAGCTTCGGATGGGTTACCAGAAAATGGAGTGATCCCACCGGAGTCCTGGTACTGATGAGCTTCGCTGGCCTGTTGACGTTCTCTTGGATCGGCGCACTTTGGGCGGGGACGGAACACTATGGGGTCTATTATCTGCAGGCAGTGCTGGCCATCTTTGCATTCTCGCGCTTGCCACGGGGTTTCTGGCGCCCGGATGTGCGAAGAGAATGGGTCGCAGAATGGCTTTCGTACGTGCGCAAGGGCCTGCTTCTCTTCACCATTGGCGGCGCCTTGATCGGTGCCGCCGGCTATGCGATACACAGGTATGCAGGAATCTCTCATTTTCGAGGCCGCATGGTTCTCTGCGTTCTGTTTCTTGGCCTTCTGATGATCGTCTCAAGGACTTGGAAGCGCAGCGAGCGGTTCTCGACCATTGCCTCTGCAGTCATTGTCGGGGTATTGCTGGTCGGCTTTCTGGCCTGGATCCCACCTTGGTTGAAGTACCGAACCGGCGGTCAGAGTTACAACGTGACCCTAACCCCGGGAGAGGTTCATGGCCTTGCGCGGCTGGAGCAGATGGCAGCTCGCGGTGAGCGACTCGCAACCAACAAACATTTTCCAACCGGTGGAACGGACGAGCACACGGCCGATTCTTACGCCTACGGGACCCTATCGGGCTTGCCAGTGCTTTTGGAAGGCTCCTACGACGGCGCAGAGGAGAATCTTCCCGGTTTTGCGACACTGAATCACGACAACGATCTACTCTTCAACACGACTGATCCGGTTTCGCTTCGCAGGGTCGCGCAGTCGTACGACATCCATTGGCTGGTGCTTCGCCCCCACACAGACTTGAGTTTGCCAAAGCCATTACCTACGTGGCTCACTGAGCAGCACGACACCGGCGATCTCAAAATCTATCGCATAAACTGACCTTTGTAGGTTTTCTCCAAGATTAGGCGGAAGACAATCTCGATGAACATACTGGTTACTGGCGGCGCAGGTTATATTGGATCGACCCTCGTTCCAATACTTCTGGCTGATGGGCATAGGGTTCGCGTGTTGGACGTCTTGCAACATGGCGGCGAACCGTTGTTCGGCGTGTGGTCCCATCCGGCATTCGAATTCATCCACGGCAATATCTGCGATGGAAAGACGGTGCAGGATGCTGTTGCCGGGATCGATGCCGTGGTGCACCTGGCTGCGATTGTCGGCGACCCGGCATGTTCGCGTCACCCGGACATGGCGCGATCCGTCAATCTCAAAGCTTCATTGGCTCTGATTGAAGAAAGTCAACGCGCCGGGGTGCGCCGATTCGTCTTCGCATCCACCTGCAGCAACTACGGCAAGATGAATGACCCTGGCCAATATGTGGACGAGAACTCCGAGTTACGCCCCGTATCGCTCTATGCGGAGACCAAGGTGGCTGTAGAGAGAGCCCTTCTTGCAAGCACTACGGTCCCCGAATGGTCCTCGACATCACTTCGCTTTGCGACCGTTTTTGGCGTTTCTGCGCGAATGCGATTTGATCTGACGGTGAACGAATTCACTATGGAGATGCTGACGAAAAAACAGCTCACCGTTTATGGCGAGCAGTTCTGGCGTCCGTATATCCATGTTCGCGATGTCGCGCGAGCAGTCCATTTAGTTTTGACTTCACCAGAGGAAAAGGTTGCCGGTAACGTGTTTAACGTTGGGGCCACGGATCAGAATTTCCAGAAACAACAACTCGTTGAAATGATTCGTCCGTTTGCGCCGGATGCAGTGGTCAATTTCGTTCACAAACAAGAAGATCCACGCGACTATCGTGTTTGCTTTAGGAGAATCACGGATCAACTCGGTTTTCACATTACGCGCTCGGTTGCCGCAGGGATCGAGGAAGTAGCCAACTTGGTATTCTCCGGTGTGATCACCGACTGGGAACAGGGGAGATATCGGAATTGACGCCTAGCGAAAAACCATCGCCCGAGTTCATTCCTCTTATCGTTCCCGAGATTCGCGGAAACGAGTGGAACTACATCAAGGAGTGTCTTGATACCAACTGGGTCTCCTCTGTGGGTAGTTATGTGGATCGATTCGAGAAGATGACCGCGGAGCGCGCCGGATGCAAGTACGCTGTGGCCACCGTCAACGGAACCGCGGCTCTTCACATTGCGCTGCTCCTGGCGGGCGTGGAACGCGATGACGAGGTACTGGTCTCATCACTCACCTTCATCGCACCGGCCAATGGAATCCGCTATGTTGGCGCATGGCCCGTTTTCATCGACGCGGAAGCAAAATACTTCCAGCTTGATCCGACCGCACTGGTTGATTTCGTTGAGAACGACTGCCGTTGGGATGGTCAAGAATTACGCAATCGAAGGACCGGCCGGCGCGTCAAGGCCATCCTTCCGGTTCATATCCTCGGTCACCCTGTCGATTTGGACCCCATTCTCGAAGTAGCCGTGAAATACGCTTTGCCGGTTATCGAGGATGCTACAGAAGGACTTGGCGCTCGGTATCGTGGAAAGAGCCTGGGCAGCCTCGGAAATGCTGGCTGCTTCAGTTTTAACGGGAACAAGATTATTACCACCGGTGGCGGCGGCATGCTCGTCACCAACGATGCAAACTGGGCCGCACGCGCCAAGTATCTCACCACCCAGGCGAAAGACGACCCGGTTGAATATGTTCACAATGCAATTGGTTATAACTACCGCCTAACCAATGTTCTTGCCGCCATGGGCTGCGCCCAGATCGAACAGCTGGATGCGTTTGTCACAGCGAAACGAGCGATTGCCACCCGCTATTGCAATTTGCTCTCGGATCTGCCCGGAGTCCAACTGCCCGAAGAGGCGGACTGGGCGTTCAGCACCTACTGGATGTACACGGTTCTCATTGACGAAAAGTCAGCGAACATGAACTCGCGTGACCTGCTGCGCGAATTGGCCGCTGTTGGAATTCAAACCCGCCCGCTTTGGCAACCGATTCATCGCTCCCAAGCGCATAACCCATATAGCGGCCCGCCTTGCCTTGTCTCCGAACGGCTCTATAGCCAGGCGATCAGTCTTCCGTGCTCGGTGGGACTTTCGCCCTCTGCTCAGGATCGCGTCATAGAGGCAATTGCGCATCTGTTTCGCAGCCATTCCATGTCGCCAGTGGTCCGTTGATTCCCAAATGGAAACGGATGATCTATTTCACACCTTAAGCCGACGCACCCGAGAATTCTCGGAGACGCAGGTGCGTCTCTACCGTCACGACCCCAGGCTGCAGCAATACTTCATGCAACTTCAGTTGGAGACGCTCACAAACGCAGGTATAGGCTCTGGAAAGCAGCCTCTTGTAAAGCCGCGATTCATCCTCCCGGTTAGAGCCGTGAGCAAGCTCACTGGGCTCTTCACAGGCCGAAAATACAAAGCTGATGTTCTGTTTTGCCCTGCGCCGTACTTCGACCGGAAAACCGAGAACCGTCTGACAGTTCGCACTCTGCTCGCTCTCGCGAATGCTGGGGCCACGATTCTTTGTCTTGTGCCGGACGGCGAACCGCTTCGCAACGAACTGAAGGCCCAACTCGCAGCTGCGGGCCGTACAATGCAGGTCGAATTTGTCGATCCCACAGCGTCATCGAATCCGATTGAGACGCGACTGCGAATCAGATCTGCCAGAGATCGAGCGTGGTCGACGCTTAAGGAAATCGGCAACGTGCTGGAGCCGTACGGTCTCAGATTTGGACGCGATTCGCAATCAGGATTTGAGCACATTGCCACATACATTGACGCCTGGGAGCGGCTGGCGCCTTCTGTAGAATTTGAAACAGCTGTGGTCCGCTGTCACTGGAATACGCTCTGCAGCGCCGTTTGCCACGAGGCGCTGGAGAGAGGCAAGCAGACAATTACCTTTCAACAGGGGGTCATCGGGCACACACTCGACGTTCCGGTAACCGCAACCAAATATGTGGCCTTTGGCCGATCGTCCGCGTCGTTCCTCGAGAAAGTTAACCATCGATTCTTCCAGTCTGCAGAGAGGCCGGAGCCTCCAGTGGAGTATCTGCCAGGTGGATGCATGATCGACGACATCCGTCCGCTCAGCGATAAGTTTGATCTGAGAACCTTGCTCATGGTCGATCTGCAGGTCAACCCGGGCGACTTCTACGGAATCACCGGCCAGTGCCAGGCCCTTCTCCAGCTTGCCGAGAGACTACTTAGCGCGGACGGGCTGCTTCGCCGTCTTATTATCCGGCCGCATCCAAATTGGTGCGATTTGGAACTCGAGTCTATCCAGAATCTGGCCCGCTCCCACTACGCACGCTGTGAGATTTCACACCCTGCCTGGCCACTCGAAGATGATCTGCGCCGCTCGTCCGCGGCCGTTGGTATATTCAGCGGCGTGCTCACGGTCGCTTCTGCCAGCGGTTTGCCAACCTATTTTCTGAGTACCCAGAACGGCTTTATGACAGAAGACCTTGCGTGCTTCTCCGCCCAGACGTTGTTACCCGAAGATGCTTTTCGGGAAATCGGAAGCGTCCTAAGCGATCGTGGAGCATACGCCAAGGCTCGCAAAATTGCACTTGAAAACGCGCGCGAATACTACGCGAATGGCACAAATCTTGACTTCAGCCCAGCATTCTTCGAGCAGCTTCTTGGCAAAGTAACAAGCACCACCGTGGAACGAGGTGCCCAATGAAGTTTGTCTTCATTACTACAATGCTCGCCTCTCCATGGGGAGGAAGCGAGGAACTCTGGGGTAAAGCTGCGGTGCAACTCGGGCAAGCTGGTCACGAAGCCTGTGCGGTGGTGCCATATCGCTCAAAGTTGTCAGACAAAGTCCTCGCGCTAACCAAGCAGGGGGTTCAACTTCGAACCTACCCTGGGCCATCATATATCGTGGGACCCTTGCGCCACGGTTTAGATAGGCTCGGACTGGGTTCGCGAAGAATCTATGCGTGGCTCAAACGATTTTCGCCGGACCTGGTCATCATCTCCCAGGGAGAGATTGCCGGCGGTCTCGAATGGGCAAGGGTGTGCTCAAAGGCTGCGATTCCCTATGTCCTGATCGTGCACTGCAACAGTGAATTGCTCTGGTTCGAAAACGATGAGGTCGAGAATGCAGTAGAGGCTTATACGGGCGCGCGGAAGGTCTTTTGCGTCTCGCGCAGAAATCTCGAGCTCCTGCGGCTCCAGGTTGGCGAACCTCTGCAAAATGCCGAAATCGTCTGGAACCCATATAACGTCTCGTCTGAGGCGAATCCAGCCTGGCCCCCTGACACAGGGCGGTGGAAGATTGCCTGCGTAGCACGGCTCGACCCCGCAGCCAAAGGACAGGATCTTCTCCTGCAGGTATTGGCCAGACCGGAATGGCGAGAGCGTCCAGTTGAAGTGAGTTTGTTTGGCGAGGGATCACACGAACTTGCCTTGCGGAGAACCGAAAGAATGCTGCAGTTGAAGAATATTCAGTTTCGCGGCCATGTGGCCAATGTGCGAGCCATCTGGGAAGAGCATCACATACTGGCGCTCCCCTCGCGCTATGAAGGACTACCACTGGTTCTCGTTGAGGCGATGTGGTGTGGGCGGCCAGCCATCGTCACTGATGTGGCCGGCAACACGGAATTGTGCGTCGATGGCCAGACGGGATTTGTAGCGCAATCTGCCACCCTTGCCTCCTTCGCCGAAGCCATGGAAAGGGCATGGCAGGCCCGTTCAGAATGGAAGCGAATAGGAGCAGCCGCACGCTACCGTGTCGAGGGTCTCGTTCCAAAGAACCCGATCACCCTCTTCTGTGAGCAACTGAAAGACCTCGCGGCCGGGCCGGATGGCCGCACATCTGCCGCCGTGGAAGCAGCGGTTTGTCAGAAGGCTCATCGTTGAGGAAGGGGCGGGGTTTAAGTAGTTGCCAGCCACGTCTAGAAATAAACCCATGCGAGCGCTAATCTCTCTCACTTTTGATGATGGGTTGCGGTGTCACTTTGATCAGGCTCTTCCCGTTCTCAATTCACATGATTTGCCTGCAACGTTCTTTCTCGTTGCGAACAGTGATTCAGTACTCAAAGATGGTTTCCGCCACCCTCGTTGGAAAAAGACCGATTGGAGCAAGAAGGACGTTCAACTCTTCAAGAGCATCATGCAGCGTGGTCATGAGATCGGTTCGCACAGCATTCATCATAGGCACCCCTTTCTAGACAAGGATCCAGCATACGAGGCAGAGCAGTCGAAGAAATGGATTGAAGATCGAGTTGAAGCGGAGATCTCGTCTTACTGTTACCCGTTTTGCCACTTTACCGAACCCATCAGGAACGCCGTGATTAACGCGGGCTATCACCAGGCGCGTTGGGGAGCAAGGGAGGCCTACTATCCCCTGGCGGGCTCAGTTGACCATTTCAAAGTGGATTGCCGGCTCGTCAGCAAATACGCGTATGAGCAAATCGGAAACAACCTCATCGGCAAGTACGGTGCCGAAGATGTTGCTGGCTGGGTGCGCCTCGGTTGCTGGCACGTATTGATGTTTCACGGGATAGGTGTCAGCAAGGATGGTTGGTGGCCAATTCCGCTGGCGGAATTTGTTAGACAGATGAAAGAACTTACGGTATTGCGCGACGCTGGCGCCGTTGAAGTCGTTACCTTTCGTGAGGGCGCACAAAGGTTCAGGGCCGAGATGACCAGCAGTGCTCCATTTGAGAATGCAACATGAAAATCACAGTGATCGTGTGCACCTATAACCGCTGCGAGATGCTGCCTCAGGCCCTGGACAGCCTCGCCATTCAACAGCTTCCTGCGTCCGTAGATTGGGACGTTCTAGTGGTTGACAATAACTCCACTGACCAGACTCAGGCGGTGTTGGGACGATATTGCGAGCAACACCATCCTCGTTTTCGCTACACCTTCGAGCCCAAACAAGGTTTATCCCACGCGCGGAATGCCGGAATCGCAGCGGCCAGTGCCGATATTCTGGCGTTTACCGACGATGATGTCATCGTGGATCCTGACTGGCTCAGGAATCTCACGTCCGCGCTTCAGAGTGGACAGTGGGCTGGCAGTGGCGGCCGAATCGTTCCTGTTTGGGCCGAAAAGCTTCCGGCTTGGCTATCGCCCGAAGATCTTGCCACGCTTGGGCCGTTTGCGGGCTTTGACGAGGGTCCAGAGCCAAAAGCGCTTATGCGTCCTCCCTATGGCGGAAATACTGCATTTCGCCGGGAGGTCCTCGAAAAGTATGGCGGTTTTCGCGTTGACCTTGGACGCTCCAACAATAACTTGCAGAGTCGAGAGGACGTAGAACTAGGTAACCGGCTTTTTGCCGCGGGCGAGCGCTTGCGCTACGAACCGAATGCGGTCATTCGGTGCCCAGTCGCCAAATCCCGGATGACGAAGAGTTATCTCTTGAGGTGGTACTACTGGGAGGGTCGGTCAGAAATTGCAGATGAAGGCCCATTGGAAGCTCGGTGGTGCTTAATGGGAATTCCACTTTATCTCTTCCGCAGGCTTTCGCGATGGGCACTCGAGTCGACTATCACGCCAAGCGAGCCACGCCGGTTTTTCTGTCAGCGGAATGCCTGGAAATTAACCGGACTAATCGTGGGTTGTTTCCGTGCATCAAAGGGAAATCGTCCACCCGCTCAAGGCAAAGCTGAGTGATAATACTGACGGTCAAATGGAACGAAGCTCGGCACCAAAAATGGACGGAATCCGAGAGGTCATCATCGCATGGAAATCACGTTGATTGTGTGTACATATAACCGATGCGACAACTTAAGGACATTGCTCGAGAGTGTTGCACAATCGGTCATGCCCGATGGCGTTGAGTGGGAAGTACTAATTGTGGACAATAACTCGAGTGACAGCACGCGCGAAGTGGTTGAAGAATTCTGTCAGCAGGAGGGGAGTCATTTCCGCTATCTGTTCGAGCCTCACCAAGGCAAAACCTATGCTCTGAACTCGGGGATCCGAGAGGCTCGTGGTAGCATTCTGGCGTTTACCGATGACGACGTCACAGTCGAACCAGACTGGCTGCATAATTTGACTTCAAATTTGCGCTCCGGCGAATGGGCGGGCGCAGCGGGACGTGTATCCCGCACTTGGACTTGCTGTCCTCCGCGGTGGCTGTCATTGGAGCCGAGGTACAGAAAAATGGGATTTGCTCTTGTCAGCTTTGAAATAGATCAGGAAGCGGGCGAATTACCTTCGCAATACCCACCCGTTGGCGCGAACATGGCCTTTCGACAAGAGGTCTTTGCAAAGCATGGCGGCTTTAGAACCGACCTTGGCCCCAAAGGCGACGAAACAGGCGACTCTGGGCGGCAGAGGGTTGGGCTCGCGGCGGGCGGGAATTACCAGGCCCCACGAAGGTATGACGATACCGAGTTAGGCCAACGATTGATGAGCAAGGGAGAGCGAATTCGCTACGAACCATCGGCTATCGTTTATCACCCCGTGCCAGAGCATCGGCTAACAAAAGACTATTTCCTTTTTTGGTGGTTCGGGCGTGGCCGCGATACGAACCTAATTCTGCCAAATCGCGGTCCGGTTTTGGGAATTCCACGATATTACCTTCGCATTGCGAAGATGGCCGCCCTGTTTACCGGAAACGCCGTTGCGTGGTTAGTGGCCGTAAAGCCATATCGCCGGTTCTACTACAAGCTCATGACCTGGGAAATGGCTGGGTCGATCATGGGCGCAATCGCTCTTCATCGGCGGCAAGTTCCCGCCGGCGATCTAGAGCGGAGCCATGTCAAGGTGTAATTTGTGGATAGAAGGACTACAAGGTTCGGCGTTGCAGATTCCCAGAGTTCAAACTGCGTGGTTGAGACGATTCGCGCCACCACAGGCTTCCACACCGATGAGCATCAGGATTGGTGTCGATTCGAGGCGCAATGCATTGATTGCTTGCGGGAACAGTTCGTCCTTAATGTCGTTGTGGCCGTTGAGCCCAATCTCCGTGAGAGCTAGTAGGAGAAGATGCACATTAAAAGGGCATAGCTTATCGCGGCGTCCGGGCTTGAGACTGTCTTTCCTTTGACCTTCGATGGTACGAAAAGTTGCAATCGTCGGTGGTGGCATTGTCGGTCTTGCCACGGCTTTCGAACTTCTCCGGCGATTTCCGGCGCTTCGGCTGCTTCTTCTGGAAAAGGAGAGCGGTCCCGGTCGCCACCAAACCGGACATAACAGCGGTGTGCTGCATTGCGGGCTCTATTACAAACCGGGGTCAAGAAAGGCGCGCCTCGCTGTCCAGGGAATTCGTAGAATGGTTGAGTTCTGCGCCGAGCATGGTGTGCCCTTTGAGCAATGCGGCAAAATCGTAATGGCGACAGAGCAGGAGGAACTACCGCGCCTTCATGCCTTGATGGAGCGAGGCATTGCCAATGGCCTTGAAGGTCTCGAACTCCTTGGAGGGGAGCAGATTCGGGAAATCGAACCCCATGCTGCCGGCTTTGCTGCGATTCGAGTTCCGCAAGAAGGGATCGTTGACTTTCCCGCAGTGGCAAGTGCGCTGGCCAGTGAGATAGCTGCCCGAGGAGGCGAGATTCAGTTCTCGTCCGAGGTCGTGAGACTGGATGAAAACAATGGTTGGAGAATTCAAACCAACAGCGGCGATTACGAGGCAGATTACCTGATCAATTGCGCCGGTCTCCATTGTGACCGGATAAGCCGGATGGCGGGCAATCGAGATGATACGCAGATCGTGCCGTTCCGGGGAGAATACTTCAAACTTCGAGAGGACCGTCAGCACCTGGTCAGAAACCTCATCTATCCGGTTCCGGATCCGAAGTTTCCATTCCTTGGTGTACACTTCACGCGCATGATCCACGGAGGTGTGGAGGCGGGTCCGAATGCCGTGCTGGCCTTCGCCCGCGAAGGGTACCAAAGGAGCGACGTTTCGATCCGGGATTTGATTGAGACACTCACGTACCGCGGTTTCTGGAGGTTCTTTCTTCGGTATCCGAGAATGTGCTGGGACGAGCTGAGGCGCTCACTGAGCAAGACGCTTTTTTGCCGCTCGCTGCAGCGCCTGGTACCCGATCTCCAGATCGATGATCTGGTCCGGGGAGAAGCTGGGGTGAGGGCGCAGGCCCTTTCGCCTCTGGGAGAGCTGGTGCAGGATTTCTATTTTGTCCGGCAGCCGAAGGCCCTTCACGTCCTGAACGCCCCAAGTCCTGCGGCAACAGCTTCTTTGGCAATCGCCTCCGATGTGATCGATATGGCCAGAGACGCGCTTGGTTCCGCCTGAAACCTTCGCAAGCAAGCCCGACATCAACAGAAGCCGACTTCCGATCGACTCTGATTACTATTCTGGTTACTCAGGTGCATTGCCAGAGACCTTTAATCGTTGTACAACCAATCGGAAGGGATTTCCCCAGTTGTCTAAAAACGGAACAACCCTGAATCAGCAGACTACAACCGCTCTCCTGTTGACGGAACACTTCAGATGCCCCGAGACCTATATCGATCTGGCCGTAGGTAGGGATCTCTCCGCGAGGTCCGGATACTTTCGGTTCGGAGCCGATGCAATCTGTTTCGGACAGTGTTCCTCCGCGGCCCCAGCGCACTCGGTTGCAGGCGCACTTTACGATTGCTGGAACGACGTAAGGTGTGAAGACGGACGCGTCTACCTTCCATTCGATCCAGTTCAGGTGATCGACAATCTGCGCTACGAGCGATACAAGTCCGCTCTTTCTGTCGAGAGAAAGGAAATCGACGCCAGTAGCCTGGTTCGGAGTCTGTATTATTCCGTCCGCCCGTTCATGCCCATTAGCGTGCGGAAGCATCTGCAGAGGCTCTATTTCCGCAGCTGGGAAGATATTCCGTTTCCAAAATGGCCGGTTGACTTCACAACAGAGCGAATCTTCGATCGGCTGCTTCTGCTTTCAATGAGAGCGAGCAATGTCCGCAGGCTTCCGTTCATCTGGTTCTGGCCCGAAGGAGCACCGAGCTGCGCCATGATGACGCACGACGTCGAAACTTCCGCGGGCCGCGACTTCTGTGTGCGACTGATGGATATCAACGATTCCTTCGGCATCAAATCGGCATTCCAGGTGATTCCCGAAAAGCGATATACGGTGCCCCAGTCCCTTCTCGACGCAATTCCAGCGCGAGGATTCGAGTTGAATGTTCACGATCTGAATCACGACGGACATTTGATGAGAAGCCGGGGAGAGTTCATGCGTCGTGCCGTGCGGATTAATCAGCATGGGAAGGAATTCAAAGCATCGGGGTTCCGCTCTGCGATGTTACATAGGAACCTCGAGTGGTACGACGCACTGGATTTCTCGTATGACATGTCCGTCCCAAATGTGGCGCATCTTGATCCGCAGCGCGGTGGCTGCTGCACTGTCTTTCCGTTCTTTAACGGAAAACTGCTCGAACTTCCGGTGACGATGACCCAGGACTACTCCCTGTTTCACATTCTCCACGACTATTCTCTCGACCGGTGGAAGCAGCAGGTCGCCTTGATCATGGAGAACCATGGTCTCATGAATTTCATCGTCCATCCCGACTATATCCTCGAAGCACGAGAGCGCGAGATGTACGAGGCCTTGCTCGACTATCTCAGAACTCTGAAGCAGCACGATGGTGTCTGGGTGGCCCTTCCCGGAGAAGTCGACCGGTGGTGGAGAGAAAGATCGAAGATGCGACTTGTCGAGGACGGCGCAGGCTGGCGCATCGAAGGTCATGGCCGGGAACGCGCACGCATCGCTTACGCGCAGGAAGAGGATGGACGTCTCGTTTTCAGGCTCGCTGATGAGCCCGCGCAAGATCCGCTGCTTTCGCCGTCGAATTCGGAGACCCCGGAAATGTGCGTTGAACATGTCCCGGATTCGGTTGTTTGACGCGACAACTCTCAATCGCATCGCCGCTCGCGTTTGCTTGACGGAGCGCCGATAAAATCCTTTCCTGAAAGTTCTGCCAGTCTACAGCGAGGCCAGAAGTTGAATAATTCATTCGATTGCGATGTGGTCATCATCGGAGCGGGCCCGTATGGTCTCTCCGCTCACGCACACCTCCGTGCGGCGGGAATCAATGCGCAGGTCTTCGGAGAGCCGATGGAATTTTGGGACAAAAGGATGCCGACGGGCATGCTTCTTCGTTCTCCGCGCGAAGCGTCAACGATATCCGATCCGCGATCGCAGTTCACTTTGGAAGCGTATGAGTCGGCCACCGGAACCAAACCGGTGAAGCGTGTTCCCCGAGAGACGTTTGTCAATTACGGCAAGTGGTTTGAGAATCAACTGGGTTCCAAAGTCGATCGCCGCAATGTAGCTGAAGTTGCGCGCAACGGATCGGGCTTCAGGGCCACTCTGTCAGATGGCACTCTACTGAAGAGCAAAAACGTGGTCGTTGCGGCCGGAATCGGTCCATTCAAGAAGGACCCCAAAGAGTTTTCGGATCTCCCCGCGGAATCGGTCTCCCATTGTTACGAGGGTCGGGATCTTTCATCACTCGGCAAGCGCGTCGCGGTCATAGGAGCAGGCCAGAGTGCGCTTGAATGCGCTGCCCTCCTTAGCGAAGCTGGGGCAGAGGTCGAAATCATCGCCCGCATTCCGGAGCTTCGCTGGATCGGTATGCATAAGCGTCTACATCAACTCGGTCTCATATCGAAAGCCCTTTACTCCAAACACGATGTGGGGCCGATCGGAATCAGCCGTCTCGTGGCATACCCAAACCTCATGTATCACGTCCCGTTGGGTGTGAAGGATCCGATTCGGAAACGCGCTGTGCGGTCCGCGGGCGCACCCTGGCTGATACCGCGGCTCAATGATGTGAAGATCACCACTGGGCATTCTGTGGTTTCCGCAAAGGAAGTTGGTGGTGAGGTTCAGCTCATTTTAGATAATGGAGTTGAGAAACGCGTCGACCATGTTCTGCTTGGCACGGGATATAACGTGGACATCTCAAAGTACAGGTTCTTATCGTCCGAGCTTGTGAAGAATATTCGTCAGCTTGACGGTTATCCTCAGGTCTTCTCAGGTTTTTCCACGTCGGTTCCGGGTCTTCACTTTATTGGCGCCACAGCCGCAAGGACCTTCGGACCTCTTCTCTACTTCGTTGCAGGCACCGAGTTTGCTTCAAAGGAGCTGACTCGCCACGTAGTTCGAACCCTGCCCAGGAACGGAAAATAGCCTGATGCCCAGTATTCCCCAACAGCTCGAAGCGCCTGATCGCACCAGCCCTGAGTCCGTCCCATCGAGACGGTCAGAAGTTGGCGCAGTGGTGATCGGAGGTGACCACCCTGGGCTCGGAATTGCCCGCAGCCTTGGACGACGCGGGATTCCTGTCTACCTCCTGGACGATCAGTTCTGCATCTCACAGTTCTCCAGGTACGCTGCGCGCGTTGTTAAGGTGGACAACCTTCTCGACGAGCGAAAGGCTGTCGACTCTGTTTTGGAAGTAGGACGCCGGTTTAATCTTCGCGATTGGGTTCTCTTTCCGACACGCGATGAGCACGTGGCGGCATTCTCGCGACATCGAGAAGAGCTCGCGCAATTCTTCAGAGTCACGACAGGAGAGTGGGAGAGCGTGGAATGGGCATGGGATAAGAAGAAGACATACGAGCTGGCGGAGAAGCTCGGCATTCCAGTGCCAAAGACGTTTAACGTAAGAAGCGCGGATGAGCTGTCGTCTCTCTATTCCCGGCTGCCGTTGGCGATCAAGCCCGCCATCAAGGAGAATTTTTTCTACGCTACCGGTGCGAAGGCCTGGCGGGCGAACACGGTGAAGGAGCTTCACCAGTTCTACGAGAAGGCGTCGGCGCAGATCAGGCCGCAGGAGATTCTGATTCAGGAGATCATCCCTGGAGATGGCAGTGAGCAATTCTCGTACTGTGCCTTTTTCGACCAGGGGAAACCATACAGCACTCTTACGGCGCGCCGGGCACGGCAGCACCCGCGTGAGTTCGGGCGCGCCTCAAGTTACGTTGTCACAGTCGACGCGCCCGCCATCGAAGAGCTCTCCGAACGCTTCTTGAGGTCGATCAATTTCCACGGCCTCGTCGAAATCGAGTTCAAGCGCGACCCACGCGATGGCAAATACAAGCTGCTCGATGTAAACGCAAGAACCTGGGGCTTTCATTGGATCGGGTCGGCATGCGGAGTCGATTTTCCGTACCTTGCTTTTGCCGACCAGTTGCGCCTGAGCACGGAGCAGACTCGTGCGCCGGCGGGAGTCGGATGGCTTCGCCTGCTGACGGATGTACCTACAGCAATCTCAGACTTTGCCCATGGCAGCCTGAGCTTACCCGCATATCTTCGCTCTCTACGCTCGGCGCGCGTGGATGCAGTATTCAGCTGGCAGGATCCGCTGCCGTTCTTCGCCGAGTTTCTTCTCCTGCCCTACATCATCGCGAAGAAGTATCCAATCATCAGCAAGGCATAGCACAAACATCACGGGAGCGCAGTACCACACGCCTTTCGATGTGGTACTGCGCTCCCGTTTTTATTTGCGGTCGAGCCCCAGTCTCAGTTCAAGCCAGACCGCGTTTTTAGAAATAATCTATTCTCAAAAATATTTTCTATTTTTTAGTTTTATGGAACAGTGACAGTTGTTGTATTGGAGGGCGCGCTTTCCGTGCCTGTCGAGTCGACGCTCTTTACGATGTAGTCGTAGCTTTGGGTGGCCTGCACGGTGGTATCTACGTAGGTTGTCTGCGTGCCGCCCGAGTTCATGAGTGCAAATGCCCCGGTGCCGCTTGCCGCGCGATAGACGTTGTATCCGGCGATGGGGACACTGGATCCGGTAGGCGCAACCCAGCTCAGATCCACCTGGTGTGGGTCTCCCGTGCCGCTCAGGCCGATCGTCACTGTGGGATTTGTCGGCGCGTTGCTGGTTATGGTTAACTGCCCGGAGGCCGCACCCACCGCCGTGGGATCAAAGGTCAGCGTGACCGACAGTGTTTGGCCCGGGTTCAGCGTGGCCGGCAGGCTGACCGGCGAAGCCGAGAAGCCGCTCCCCGTCACAGCAATGGTGTTTACGGTGATCGCGGCCGTGCCGTTGGCGGTCAACGTCACCGTCTGCGTGGTCGCGTTGTTGATGACGGTGTCGCCAAACGCAACGCTCGTGGCATTCAGGCTTAGCCCCGCCGTCCCCGGATTCAGCTGCAGCGCAACCGTGCGCAAGGTGCTGCCGGTCGTCGCGGTCAGGGTTGCCGACTGCGCACTGGTGACGGCAAGCACTGTGGCTGTGAAGGTTGCACTGGTCGCAGTAGCCGGCACTGTTATAGAAGCAGGCACCGTGACTGCACTGCTGCTGCTGGCCAGGGTCACCACTGTACCGCCGCTGGGCGCTGAACCCGACAAGCTCACGGTGCAGGAATCCCCCAACGCTCCAGCGATGGAGGTGCTGCTACAGGAGATCGCACTCACCGTGGGCGCCACTGCCGTGCCTGTGCCGCTCAGACTGACGGCGACCGCCGGCGCATTGCTGGAGAGGGTCAACTGTCCAGTCACCGAGGTGGCGTTGGTCGGAGTGAACTGAACCGTCAACACCGCGGCCTGGCCCGGATTCAGCGTGGCAGGAAAGTTTCCTCCCGCGACCGAGAAGCCAGTTCCGGAGATCGAATCCGAGTTGATGGTCACCGGCGCAGTGCCGCTCGAGGTCAAGGTAACCGACTGGGTCACTGCTGTCCCAACGGAGACATTTCCGAAGGTCAGCGAAGTGGCGCTTGCGCTTAGCGCCGGCGACGTAGACGGTGTCGACGCTGCAGGCGCTTCCAACTGAATCGCATCCGTTTGCGAGGTTCCATTCAGTGTCGCAGTCAGCGTTGCCGTCTGAGGGCTTGTCACCGCCGATGCTGTGACGGTAAAACCTGCACTCTGTGCACCAGCCGCCACCGTTACCGATCCCGGAACACTGAGAGCGCTGTTGCTGCTGGTGAGCGTCACGACCGTCGGAGTCGTAGTTGCTGTGTTCAGGTAGACTGTGCAACCCTCCGTCACTGGCCCTGTCACCGTCTGCGAGCTGCACGAAATCCTGCTTAGGGTGGATGGTGTGGTCGGGATGGGGTATACCGTGATCACTGCGGTCTTTTTGTGCCCGCGTGCGCTCCCCGAGATAGTCACCTCTGAGGACACAGTCACAGCCGAAGAAACCGCATTGAACCCGGCGGTGTT